>Ga0247823_10000060_pt1 | contig 78028 bp, 90 predicted proteins | sample 13C_PalmiticAcid_2_FD_192426 | JGI IMG/M metagenome (GOLD analysis project Ga0247823, IMG submission 192426) | Soil microbial communities from agricultural site in Penn Yan, New York, United States - 13C_PalmiticAcid_Day30 | ecosystem: Environmental > Terrestrial > Soil > Agricultural land... | reverse complement strand
GTCGAGCACTCCCGGCGGCGCAGACTCCGTTGTTGGAACTCCACGAGGTGCACGATGTCGAACCCGCAGCAGCCGGGACAGTTCGGATCCCCCCAGGGTGGCGGCGACCCGCAGCAGCCCTTCAACCAGGGGCCGGGCACGCCTCCGGGAGGCCAGCAGCCGCCGCCGTTCGGGCAGCAGCCCCAGGGGCAGCCCTTCCCCGGCCAGCAGCCCCCGCCGGGCCAGCCGTTCCCGGGTCAGCAGCCGCCCCAGGGCCAGCCGTTCCCCGGGCAGCAGCCGCCGCCGTTCGGCCAGCAGCCGGTGCAGCCGGGCATGGTCCCGCCGCCGCCTCCCGCGAAAAAGGGCAAGCTCGCGAAGATCATTCTCGGCCTGGTCGTGTTGCTGGTGCTGGGCGGGGTCGGGTTCTATCAGTTCACCAAGTCGCCCGCGTCGGCCAATGTCGGCGACTGCATCAAGGTCAACAGCGCGGGCGCGACCGATGCGGACGTCGAGAAGATCGACTGCGGGAAGCCGGAAGCGGTGTACAAGGTCGCCAAGAAGCTCGACAGCACGTCGGCGGACTGCCCCGAGGGCAGCTACGACAAGTACACGCAATCGAAGGGCAGCTCGGGCTTCTCCCTGTGCCTGATGGTCAACGCCAAGCAGGGTGAGTGCTACGCCGACATCCAGGACGTGGAGAAGGCCAAGAAGGTCGACTGCGGCGACCCGGCCGCTACGTTCGAGGTGCTGCAGATCGCCGAGGGGCAGACGGAGCCAACCGCCTGCACGGCGGAAGGCGTCAATGACGGCTTCATCTACACCGACCCGAAGGTCGTCATCTGCGGAAAGAGGAAGAGCTAGGCATGGCGCCCGGCGGCAACGGGAAGGCGAAGGCCGCGTTAGGCCTCCTCCTGCTCGTCGCCGTCGGGCTCAGCGTCTTCTATGCGATCAGAAGGTCCCCGGCCGCCGCCGACGAGGGCGACTGCGTGACGTTCACCGCGGTCGACAGCGGCACCGCGGTGAACGCGGCCGACTGCGCCGATCCGCGCGCGGTGTTCAAGGTCGCCAAGCGGCTCGACTCGATCCCCGACGACTGCGGTTCGGCCAGCGACTACGCCGAGTACGAGTGGTCGGCGGGCGGCGACGGATATTCGCTCTGCCTGATGCTCAACGCGCGCGTCGGCGACTGCTTCACGGTGCTCGACCTGATCGAGCACGCGCAGCGGGTGCCGTGTGCCGACGCCGACTTCGAGGTGCTCCAGGTCATCGACGGCGCCACCGACATGTCACTCTGCCCGCCCTTCGGCGGCATCGTCGACGGCTACCTCTACGCAGAGCCGCCGATGGTCATCTGTGGGAAGCGGAATTAGGCGCGACGTGCAGCAGGCCCGCGACCTTCGCCCGCAGTTCCACGAACTCCTCTGACGACCGCGTGATGATCTGGTCCCGGTCGGTGCCCAGCGGCACGTCGAGGGCCGCCACGACGGTCGCCGGGGACTTCGACAGGACCAGCACCCGGTCGCCCAGGTAGACGCTCTCGTCGATGTCGTGGGTGACCAGCAGGACCGTGGTGTCCTGCTCGCGGCGGACCTTGAGCAGCAGGTCCTCCAGTTCGAACCGGGTCTGCGCATCGACCGACGCGAACGGCTCGTCCATCAGCAGCAGCGCGGGCCGGTAGGCCAGGGCGCGGGCGATGGCGACCCGCTGCTGCATGCCGCCGGAGAGCTGCCACGGGTATTTGCGGCCCGCCTTCTCCAGCCCGACCGCGGCCAGCGCGTCGGCCGCGCGCGATGCCCGGTCGGCCCGCGACAGCTCGCGCAGCGGGAACTCGACGTTGCGCTGCACGGACAGCCATGGGAACAGCGAGCGGCTGTAGTCCTGGAAGACCACCGCGAGGTCCGACGGCACCCCGTCGACCGGCGTGCCGTGCAGGCTCAGCGAGCCGCGCGTCGGCCTGATGAGGCCCGCGATCGACCGCAGCAGGGTCGACTTGCCGCAGCCAGACGGCCCGACCACGCAGACCAGCTCACCCGCGTCGACGGTGAACGAGAGGCCGTCGATGGCGTCATGGGAGCCGTCCTTGGCCTCATATGTGTGACCCAAATCACTGACGGCCAGCATCGTTGTCACGGGACTCATCCTCCGGTCGCCAGCGACTTGGCCTGCGCCGAGTGCCGCGGCTGCCAGGCCAGGGCCCGGCGCTCGACCATCAGCAGCAGGGTGTTGAACAGGTAGCCGAGCACGCCGAGCAGCACGATCCACGACCACATGACCGGCAGGTCGTAGTCACGCTGGGCGTACACCAGCTGGTTGCCGATGCCGTTGGTCGAGCCGACGAGCTCGGAGATGACCATCAGGATCAGCGAGATCGACAGGCTCAGCCGCAGGCCCGCGAACACCTTCGGCGCGGCCGACGGCAGCACGACACCGAGGATCCACTGGGCCTTCGACAGCCGGAACGCCCGCGCGGTCTCGACCTTGGTCGCGTCCACCCCGCGCGCGCCGTCGACGGTGTTGAGCAGCACCGGCCAGATCGCGCCGAAGACGATCGTCGGCAGCTGCATGCTGGTCACGCCGAAGATGGCCAGGAAGAACGGCACGAGCAGCGGCGGCGGGATCGAACGCAGGAAGTTGAACAGCGGACCGAGGTAGCCCATCGCGGTGCGGGAGCGGCCCAGCAGCAGGCCGAGCGCGACGCCGATCACCCCGGCGAGCGCCCAGCCGACCAGCATCCGGCCGACGCCGGGCACGATGTGGTCGCCGAAGGCGGGGGAGAACCAGACGCCCCAACCCGCCTTCGCGATCACCGACGGCGGCGGGAAGAACGGGTCGGCCTCGGCGCGCGTCACCGCTTCCCAGATCCCGACGGCGACGGCGAGGACGATCCAGCGCTGGAAGAACGTGCTGAGCATCCTCATTCGGCTCCGCCCCTCGGCGCGGTCCACCCGAACAGCCGCGCGTGCAGCCGCTCCAGCCCGGAGTTGGCCGCGTAGCCGACGATCCCGGCCATGATCGTGCCCGCGAGCACCTGGTCCATGTACGCGCCGCCGCTGGCCGCGTCCGAGATGAACTGGCCGAGCCCCTTGGTGGCGCCCGCGAACAGCTCGGTGCTGACCACCACGGCCAGCGCGATGGCGAACGACAGCCGTATCCCGGTGAGCACGAAGGGCGCCGCGCTGGGCAGCGCCACCCTGGTCAGCACGCCCGCTCGGCCGACGCCGAAGGCGCGGGCGGTCTCCACGTGCAGCGGGTCCAGCTCGTCGAGCGCGTACATGGTGTTGAACAGGATCGGCCACAGCGCGCCGAATACGCCCAGCCAGATCTTGGTCTCCGGGCTGGTGCCGGTGATCACCAGCGCGAGCGGGATCAGCGCCACCGCCGGGATCGGCCGCAGGAACTCGATCAAGGCCATGAAGGCCCGGCGGACCAGCGGGACACTGCCCAGCAACAGCCCGGCGGGCACGGCTATGGCGATCGCGATGAACAGCGCGATGACCGTGGTCAGCACGGTCGCGATGATCGCGCGCAGGAAAGTCTCATCGCCGAGGAGACCCACCATGGTGGGCAGCACGACACTCGGCGGGCGCAGATAGGTCCCCGGAACGAGACCGGTCCGGCTGGCCACTTCCCAAACCGCGAAGAAGCCGGCCAGACCGATGAGGCCCGCGGGAACTCGTGGAGTTCCGCTCACTGCTCTCGGTGTCCGGCCCGAGCGGGCCGGACACCTACCCCCTGCCGACTACTTGGCCGACCCGGTGGGGATCATCGTCTTGACGTCCAGGTGGCCCTTGATGACGCCGAACTCCTCCATCAGGTTCGCCACCCGCTGGATGCGGTTGGCCTCCAGCGAGGTGGAGTACGTGGAGATGGTCACCAGCTGGGCGGTCTGCTGGTCGATCTTGGCGTACTTGACGAACATCGGCTCCATCTTGGAGCGGTCGGTCGCCTCGGCGTGCGCCTTGGCCAGCGCGCGCTGGAAGGCGGCGATGGTGTTGGGGCTGGTGGTGGCGAACTTGCCGTTGCCCGCGATGGCGACGTAGCCCGACATCGGGATCTCCGCGGTGGGGCCGGACGCGCCGTCGAACACCGGGACCGCGCCGAGCTTCTTCATCGCGTTGGTGACCCACGGCTCGACCAGGACCGCGCCGTCGACGTCGCCGCGCTCAAGGGCGCCCATCATGTCCGGGAAGGGCATCTCGACCCACTGGACCTGCGAGTAGTCAACGCCCTGGTTCTTCATGACCGACATCGGCGCGAGGTCGGTGAAGCTGTTGCGCGCGGTGATGGCGATCTTCTTGCCCGGGGCGTCGGAGACCTTGGTGAACTTGGTGGAGCCCTTCGGCGCCACGACCACGAGGTGGCCCTGCTTGGCCGAGAGGGCGTCGGCGACGATCTTGAACTCGGCGACCTTCTTGCTCTGCGCGAGCAGCGGGGCCGGGTACGAGCCGAAGGCGATGTCGACGTCGCCGTTGATGACGCCGTTGATGCTGGCCGGGCCGGAGGCCATGACGACCGCCTCGACGTCGAGGCCCTGCTCCTTGAAGTAGCCCTGCTCGATCGCGCGGTAGAACGGCGCGACGTCGACCACGGGGAGTACGCCGACCTTGATCTTGGACTTCTCCACCGCACCGCCACTGGAGGTGGTGGTGTCGGCTTTGTCGTCGTCGCCGCCGAGCAGTGAGCACGAGCTGGCGAGCAGCGCCACCGCGAGAGCGGCGACTGGCACCCGCAGGCGGGAGATCCGTCGGGTGGTCACGCTTCGGAGCATTGGAGCCTCTCCTCGTAGGAGGTCGGTTTTGTCGAGGTGTTCCCCCTCGGACACCTGGGCACTCTAGAGACCGTTGGAGCGGGTCACAATGAGTATGCGTTAGCTGCCGAGGGGTGAACTGTCTCACTGAATGGCGTGAGGCTGTTGACCCAACTGGACGAATTGCCCACACCCCCTGACCAGGGGCTTACTTTCTGTAGTTGGCTCGGCCAAACCGCACCCCTATTTCCACCACAGGGGTGAGGTGAGGGGTAGGAATAAGCGCCACTTCATCACTCATCTGGACTGTTGCGCTTGCTAAGTACCCGATATGCCATGTGATGATGCCCTAGAAGGGTTACATCCCGCCTGAGACTTCGCTACCTTCTGTGTCCAACAGTGAGGCGTACGCTCATCCGAGCGGCGACGAAGGCAGGCGTGACCTGTTCGTGAGTAACGCCGGACCCGGTGGGTCCGACATCTTGCGGCGGGTGTGCCTGCTTCCGGGACGTCCTTCACTGGGGTAGTTGTCCGTTCGAGCTAGCCGAGTAACGGGCTACTGGCTCAGATGCAAGGAGAGTGCAGGCAGTGCCCGATCACACCGCGGGGGTCGACCTCGACCCCGGGAAAGTCGGTGGCGCCGTGTCCGGGCGTGACTCGGCGCGGCCATTCGCCTCCCGGCAGAACGCTCGCAAGATCGTCGAGGGCGGATCCCGGTGGCGCCTGCGCAACTGGCGCCTGCGCACCAAGCTGATCGCCGTCCTCATGGTCCCCGTCATCACCGCCATCGCGCTCGGCTTCCTGCGCGCGCAGAACGAGCTGGACCGGGCCGCCGGGTTCGAAGAGGCCGCCAACGACGTCAGCGCCACCCTCGACGTGGTCGCGCTCGTGCACGAGATGCAGAACGAGCGCAACATTGTCGTCGCCTTCGTCGCGGGCAAGCGCTCCGACCAGAACGCCGTGAGCGCCATCCAGGGCCAGTTCCAGAAGACGAACGCCGCGCTGAACAAGCTGTCGCAGGCGGTCAAGGCCGTCGAGCCGGGCGACCCGGACGCCGACCTGCTCGTCCCGCTGGCCAACCGGCTCGGCGCGGTCGACTCGGTCCGCAACGCGGCGATGAGCTCGGAATACCCCGACGTCGGTGTCTACGGCGCCTACACCTCGCTGCTCGAGGCCGTCCTCGGCGCGGGCGCGGAGTTCACCGCCACCCTGGGCGACCCGGAGATCAACCGCCTCGCCAGCGCCGCGCTCGGCGTCGTGGAGGGCAAGGAGTTCCTCGGTCGGCAGAACGCGATCCTGATGATCGCCGCGACCCGGGACAACTTCCCCTCCGGCATGCTGGAGCAGGCCAGAGGCGCCGAGGCCGCCTACCTGGCGACCGTGGCGAACTTCCGCGCCAACGCCCAGCCCGAAGAGGCGCAGTTCTACTCCGACACCTTCTCCGGTGCCGAGGTCGACCACCGCGAGAGCATCAAGCAGCTGGCCTTCTTCCACGCGATGCGCGGCGAGCCGCTGGCTATCTCGATGGACTCGCTGCGTGAAGACGCCCGTGCCACCTCCGAGGCGCTGCGCAAGGTCGAGATCTCCCTGCTGGAGAAGCTGCGGTCCAAGGCGCTGTCGGCGGCGGACGTGGCCAAGACGGACGCCTGGCGCGACGCGGTGATCATCCTGGGCGCCGTCCTGATCGCCCTGGCGATCACCCTGATCGTGGCGCGGTCGCTGCTGGTGCCGCTGCGCGTGCTGCGCCGCGACGCGCTCGACGTGGCCAACCGGCGCCTGCCGGAGACGGTTCAGCGCATCCTCGCCGACCCCGACCCCGTCGAGGCCTCGAAGAACGCCGTGGAGCCGGTGCCCGTGTTCACCCGCGAGGAGACCGGCCAACTGGCCCGCTCCTTCGACGCGGTGCACGACCAGGCGGTCCGGATGGCGACCGAGCAGGCCCTGCTGCGCGACAACATCAACTCCATCTTCGTCAACCTCTCCCGCCGGTCGCAGACCCTGGTCGAACGCCAGCTGTCGCTGATCGACCGGCTGGAGCAGGACGAGCAGGACCCCGACCAGCTCGCCAGCCTCTTCGAGCTCGACCACCTCGCCACCCGCATGCGGCGCAACTCCGAGTCGCTGCTGGTGCTCTCCGGCTCCGGCCTGAGCCGCCAGCTCAGCCGCCCGGTGCCCGCCGCCGAGGTCGTCGGCGCCGCGGTGTCCGAGGTCGAGCAGTACGCGCGCATCGAGGTGCTCTCCGCCCCCGACATCGCCGTGCAGGGCCGGGCCGTCTCCGACCTGGTCCACCTGATCGCGGAACTGCTGGACAACGCGACCTCGTTCTCCGAGCCGGAGAAGAAGGTCTACGTCCGGATGGCCGTGACCAGGAAGAAGGAACTGGCCATCCAGATCACCGACGCCGGTGTCGGTATGACCGAGGACGAGATCGAGAACGCCAACTCGCGCCTGGCCGACCCGCCGGACCTCGATGTCGCGGTGACCAGGCGAATGGGTCTCTACGTGGTCGCGCGGCTGGCCAAGCGGCACGAGATCATCGTGCGGCTGCGGGACAACGAGGACATCGAGGGCGGCCTCATCGCCCGGATCACCGTCCCCGCCGCGCTGGTCCACGGCTCCGGCGCGCCCGCGCAGACCAACAACATCCTCACGCCGATCAACACCACCCCGTCGCTGGGCATCGGCCCGGCCGTCGGGGAGACCGCGGCCAGGGCCAGCGGCATCGCGGGCGCCTTCACCGGCAGCATGCCGCGGCTGCGCTCCGACGGTGGCGTGGTGTCGGAGTCGCCGGTCGAGCGCTCGGCCGAGCAGGTCAGCGGCTACCCGGCGTTCCAGGCCCAGTTCGGCGGCCAGGAGGTCGACGACACCGGCGGCTGGGGTCCCCCCGCCTCGCCGGAGGAGATCAACTCCGCGCTCAACGGCCACCTCAGCGACGAGACCACCGCGCTGTTCGGTGCCCCGCTGCCGGAGCGGTCGTACGAGGAATACACCCAGGATTACAACAACGGCTCCTACCAGGTCCCGCCGCCCACCGCGGCCGAGCGGACCTCCGGTGGCGACGCCCCCACCGAACGGCTGCCGATCTACGAGGCGGTGCTCTCCCAGTGGTTCGAGGCTGGCGACACCGGCTCCACCCCGGCGGCGAACGGCACCGTCAACGGTGCCGAAGTGGACCTTCCCGAGCCAGTGGAAGGCCACGAGGAGTCAGCCGAGGCCGACGAGCCGCCCGCGGCCGTCGAGCCTGAACCAGAACCAGAACCTGTCGTCGACCCCTGGGTGTCCCCAGGTGACGACGGGTGGCAGCGGGCGCGTGCGTTGCTTGATCACACGGCTGACACGATGACCACCGCAGGACTGCCCAAGCGGGTTCCCAAAGCCCACTTGGTGCCCGGTTCGGCGGCCCCCGTGGAGACCACGGGCGAGCAGCCCGCGGTGCTTCCGCTGCCTCCCCGTACGGCGGACGCGATTCGCGGCCGCATGTCCAGCTTCCAGCAGGGGGTCCGCCGGGGCAGACATGCCTTGGTCGACGCCTACCCTGGTGACCAGACCGGTTCAGACCAGAGCCGCCAAGACGAGGAGCAGGAGTGACGACCGCGTCAGTAAACCAGCCCGGCAGCTTCGGGTGGCTCATCACCGATTTCGTCCGCCAGGTGCCCGGCGTGGCCCACGCCGTGGTGGTCTCGGCCGACGGGTTGCTGCTGGCCGGGTCGCAGGGGCTTCCCCGCGACCGCGCCGAGCAGCTCTCCGCCGTGGCCTCCGGCCTCGTGAGCCTCACCGCGGGTGCGGCACGGTGCTTCGAGGCGGGCACGGTCAACCAGACCGTGGTCGAGATGGACCGGGGCTACCTGTTCCTGATGTCGATCTCGGACGGGTCGTGCCTGGCGGTACTGGCCGCGCCGAACTGCGACATCGGCCTCGTGGCGTACGAGATGACCCTCCTGGTCGAGCGAGTCGGCCAGCAGATGACGCCCGAGCTGCGCGCGCAGCTGCAGGGTACGCAACGCAGGTAGTCGAGACGGCGGGGTGAGCACGAGATGAGCACAGGTCGTCGAGCCACGGGCAGACGAACCGAGGACGACTTCTCCTACCGGGACCTGTTCGACTCGGACGCCGCCTTCGGCGACCCTGATCTCGACGAGCCCCAGGAACAGCGAGTGGTTGAGCCCGAGCGGAGGCTGACGGAGATGTCTGAGCGCGGTTGGGAGGATCTTCCCGAGCACGCTATCGGCGACGCGCCGAACCGGTTCGACATCGACGGGTTCCGGGCGCGCCTCTTCGGCGGGCCGAGCGCGACCCTCTACGGCGACTCGGGGATCCCGGCCCAGTCCGACTGGGACAGCAAGGAGATCCCCGCGATCCCCGATCTCGACCCGGAGCCGGAACCGGAGCCGGTCCAGGAGACCGGTTCGCTGGTCCGCCCGTACACCAAGACGGGCGGCCGAACCCGCTCCGACTACGATCTGGCGATCGAGGCCCTGGTCTCGACCAGCGACCGCGGGCGCGTCCCGGACGCCGCGGTGCGGCCGGAGCACCGGTCCATCTGCGGCCTGTGCCTGGACACCCGCTCCGTCGCGGAGGTAGCCGCGCACCTGCGGCTGCCGCTGGGCGTGGCCAGGGTCCTGATCGGTGACATGGCAGGGATGGGCCTGGTCTCGATCCACCAGAGCGGCATGGTCGTGGGCGACCGGCCGTCGATCGAATTCATGGAAAGGGTGCTCAGTGGGCTCCGCAGGCTCTAGTCCTCTCAGCGCGCGTGGCGCGGCTCCGCAGCCGACCACCTCGGCCAAGATCGTGGTCGCGGGCGGCTTCGGAGTGGGTAAGACGACCCTGGTCGGCTCGGTGTCGGAGATCGTGCCGCTGACCACCGAGGCCGTCATGACCGAGGCCAGCGTCGACGTCGACGACGTCTCGGCGACCCCCAACAAGACCACCACCACCGTGGCCATGGACTTCGGCCGCGTGTCGCTGGACTCCGACCTGATCCTCTACCTGTTCGGCACGCCGGGCCAGCACCGCTTCTGGTTCATGTGGGACGACCTGGTCCGCGGCGCCATCGGCGCCATCGTCCTGGTCGACACCCGACGCCTGGCCGACGCGTTCGCCTCGATCGACTTCTTCGAGGACCGCGGCCTGCCGTACGTCATCGCGCTGAACTGCTTCGACCGGGTGCTGCACCACCGCATCGACGACGTGCGCGACGCGCTGACGGTCGAGCCGTCCGTGCCGATCGTCACCACGGACGCGCGTGACCGGGACTCCACCAAGGAGACCCTGATCACACTCGTCCAGCACGCGATGCAGCAGCGCATGTCAAGGGCTGTCTAAGTTTCGCTTGTGGCAAAGGGCTTCCCGTTCGCGGGAGGCCCTTTCGTCATTCCTCGACCAGCGCCGCGCTGGTGATGCGGTGGATCGGCAGCCGGTGCAGGTCCGTGCCGGTGGGGTCGTGCCCCTCCACGACACCCCCACCCATCCGCAGCGGCTTCAGCACCCGCTGCGTGGCGACCCCGTGCGCGTCCACGAGTCCGACCCACACCGACCGGTCACCCTCGATCGCCGTCTTCAGCAACCCCATGACGTCAGCCAGATTGGCCCCACTCGGCGAGACCGGCCGGGACCGCCGCGACTCGGCTGCCCGGTCCCCGGCCCGCATGGTCCGGACGATGTCCGCCAGCTGGTCCGGGTCGGCCCGCACCCCTACCGGCCGCCGCGCGGCCCGGGTGGGGGTGTCCACCCGCCGCCCGCTTGCGCGCAGGTCCACGACTTGCCCGTCAGCGCCCTCGGCCGCAGGGGCGAATCCGGCGGCGCGCAGTTCGTCGAGCAGTTCCAGCAGGGGCAGCGGGCTGATCAGGACTGTCGGCGCGATCTTGCGCAGCCGCATCCCGGCGGCGGCGGGATGCGCGGCGACCTCGGCGATCAAGGCTGGGTCGTCGCAGCGCAGGAACGACGTCGTGGAGCCGCCGCGCAGGCGGCCGTGGCGCCGGGCGACGTCATCGATCATGTACGTCAGCGCCTGCGGGATCGGTGTCTTCGACTTGGTGCGGAACAGCTCGTGCAGGTCACCGGCGGTCCGGCCGACGTCGAGAGCGCGGCGGATGGACGTCTCCGACAGCCGGTAGACCGTCGCGCTCCCGGCCGACTCGACGTCGGCGACCTCGGCGATCAACCCGGCCAGGTGCGGATCGAGCGGTCCCGGTGCCACCAGGGTCAGGTCGGCCTGGACCAGCACGTGGTCGACCGGATCCGGCATGGCCTCGGCCATCCGCTTGGCCGCGGCGGCCACGCCCTCGTCGAGCAGCGCGCGCCCGGGCCCGCTGAGCGCGCCCAGTGCCAGGATGCCGAGGGAGGTCGCCTCGGCCATGGTCCACTTGACGATCTCGTCGCGCAGCCGCCCGCCGCGGCGGGGCGCGCGCCAGGCCAGGACCGCGGCCAGTTCGTCGGCCGAGACGACGGCCGTGCCCGGCTTCAGGTCGGCGAGCACGGCCAGCACCCTGGCCCGCTCCAGCGGCGCGACCGGCCTGCGCAGGTCGTCGGACAGCGGTGCCAGCAGCTTGTCCTTGGCGTCGCGCAGGCCCGCGAGACCCGGTAGCCGGGGCAGGTCGAGCCAGGCGGCGGCCAGGGTGGCCCAGCGGTTGGCGGGGGAGGCCGACAACCAGGTGTCGGCGTGGTTGGTCGGCACCCACTCGCCCGCGTCGCTCTCGGCGACCAGGCTCGCGCCGAAGGCGAGTTCGATGAGGACGGTCGACTGCCGGTCGGTGACGTCGGCCGCCTTGGACAGTTTGCGCAGGTCGCGCACGCCGAGCCCGCCGGACTTCAGCGTCGGCGGCGGGTCGTCGGACCACAGGCGCAGCAGGGTCTCGGTGTGCCGCAGCACTTCCAGCGTCTCACCTGCTGCCGTCGCGTCCATAGTGGATACTTTGTGGACGGACGTGCGCAGCGGCGGCTCGACCAGGCCCGCGCTCGGCCGCATGGCCAGCCCGACCTCGCGGGGCAGCTCCACGGTCTCCTTGTCGACCCGCAGCAGCAGCCCGCGCGCAAGAAGTCGCTGCACCGGGGTCCGCGCCTGCTCCAGCGTCGGCACCTCGGCGGCGTCCTTGGTCCGGCCGACCGGCTGGCCGTGGGCCAGCGTGGTGAGTACCTTGCGCTCGTCGTCGCCGATCCCGGCGAGCAGTGCCGGCACGTCGGCGTCGACCAAGTCGGGCGCGGATCGGCCCAGCCCGGCCGGGAACAGCCCACCAGCCTCCCGCGCGGCGGGCACGAGGCTTATCGCGTCGTCGTCTCCCCAGGCCAGCAGCAGCCCGCGCAGCGTGTCGACGGCCTTGGGCGCGCCGTCACCGAGTTCGACGACGCCGAGCGGCACCGGGGCCTGGTCCGCGCCCGCGGCCAGCAGGGCGTCGAGCACGGCGAGGGTGAAGGTGTCGAGCCCCTCGGCGGCCCTGGCGACGGACGCCCTGGTGGCGGCCCTGGTGGCGAGCACGGCGGTGTCCGCCGGGCGGGGCGTGGCCAGGTCCGGCCGGGCCCGCAGCATCGCGACCAGCGCCTCTTCGTCCCGGGCGCGCAGCCAATCGGTGAGCGTGGTGCTGGACACCCTGACCACGGTATACGGCCACCCGTTCCGGTAATCTCCGTACTCGCGAAAGCCGTTCGCACCTGACCGAGGAGGACCCGTGGCGAAGGCCGCCAAGAGCCACCGTGTCGACCCCACCTGGGCGGGGGACGACGACAACGGTACGCACCCGGTCTCCGAGCTGACCTCGGACCGCCAGGGCGCGCTCTCGCCGTACGGCGACGTCACCTTCCCGCTGGAGGCCGTGCCCTACATCCACCCGGTCACGGAGATCAACAAGGGCCGCTGATCCAAGCCTGGACCAGTCAGGTTCCTCGCTGAACCGATGAGCGATACTTCCCAGGGTCGATTGACACCTGGGGGTTTCAAATGTCGCCTGTCAGATGGTCGCGCGCGCTCTGCGCCGCACTGGCTGTGTTCATGGTCCTCGCTCTCGGCGGCACTCCCGCCGCCGCGGCCGGGGACGAGCCGCGGCTGACCGCGCTGTCATGGGAGCGGTCCAAGGTTGGGGTAGAGGGTTCCAACACCCTCACCTTCACCGTCAAGTACGGCTTCGGCCACAAGGGGACGTTCGAGCTCGCGACGGAACCGGCGTCCCCGCTTCCGCCACGGCAGATCACGTTCACACAGGGCTTCTCCGGCTCGGCGACCGCCGCAAGCTGGATCTCGACGTCGGGTGACGAGTCGACCTACCGCTACGACTTCACGGTTCCCCGCTTCGCCACGTCCGCGTCGACGGTGTGGGCGGTGGGCCGGTTCACCATCACGGGGTCCGGGCAGTCGACCTCGTTGACCACCGAGCAGGTCCGGTCCGCGTTCCCGGCGACCTTCGTCGCGGACACGGTCGCCGACACAGTCCCGCCGACCTACGGCGCGGTCAAACCCGACCCGGACTTCCGGTCCGACACCGCCTACGTCGGTCCGCAGGGCGGATCGCTGCGGTACCAGGTCCCGGTCAGCGACGACCGCACGGCCGTCCACAGCGTCACTGTCACGGTCAGCGGACCGAACGCCACCACCCGCACCGCCTCGCGACTCATCACCGACCACGACAAGTACGTGGTCGAGGTGCCGATGCCCCCGGGATCCCCGGCGGGCGTCTGGTCGGTCAGCCGGATCGAGGCCGTCGACCAGGCGGGCAACGTCGGCCGCTACGAGGGGCTGGCCCTGGCGCCGATCACCGTGACCGACAACGCAATCGTCGGTGGTGAGCCGCAGGTCATCGGCAGCCCGGTCAACCCGTTCGGACCCGACCAGACCGTCGAGCTCGTCATCCCGATGGCGCCGACCTCGCGCGCCACCTCGGCGAAGATCGACATCTTCGAGGGGTGTGTCGCGGAGAACCCGATCCTGCCGTCGGAGGCGGGCGCGCCGGTTCGGATCCGTATCAACGCCGCCAAGATGTCCATCGCCTGCACGACCCGGGCGCTGACCATCGCCGACGCGGCGGGCGCGGTCGCCGTGTTCGGACCCTGGTACCAGGGCGGACCGGCGCTGCCGAGCGTGATCGAGGGCGAGTCGCCCTACGCCAAGATCGCCAATGTGGCTTTGCGCGGCGACACCGTCGACTGGCTGCGGGGCGGTACCTTGACCGCGGACTTCGACATCGTCGCCGAGTCGGCGCCGCCGGTGACGGCGGCCCGGCTGGACGTCTGGTCGGCCGCGTGGCCCACCTCGGTCGAGGTGACGAGCGGCGACATCGCGCCGGTCGGGGGCAAGGCGAGCCTGTCGGTCCGGTTCCCGCCGAAGCTGCCGTTGGCCGACTACAAGGTCACCGTCACCTTGCGGGACCAGCACCACTCCCGCCCCATCCAGTACGAACTCGGCCCCGACGGCACCGTGCGGCACGCGAAGGTCGTGCTCGGGCCAGGGCTGGGCGCCTTCACCGCGACCGACCCGACGCGGCTGCTGGACACCCGCTCCGCCGGCGGGCCGGTCGGCGAGCGCGAGACCCGCACCCTGGCGCTGTCCGGGGTGCCCGCCGACGCGACCGCCGTGGTGCTCAACGTGACCGCGGCCGAGTCGACCGCCGCGAGCTTCCTCACGGTGTGGCCCGACGGTGCGCCACGGCCCGCCACCTCGAACCTCAACTTCCAGGCGGGCCAGACCGTGCCCAACCTGGTGACCGTGCCGGTGGTGAACGGGAAGGTCGACTTCTACAACCATGTCGGCCGCGTGCACGTCATCGCCGACTTGTTCGGGTTCTACGCGCCGACGAGCAAGGCGGTGTTCTTCCCGCGTACTCCGCAGCGTGTGCTGGACACCCGCGACGCGGGGAAGAAGACCGATACCCACGCGGCCAACTGGGTCACGATCCCCGACATCACCGACGGGCACGACGGCACGACAGCCGCCGTCCTCAACGTGACGGTCACCGAGCCCGATCGCGACAGCTACCTGGCTGTAGGCGGCTGGGCTACGTCGAACCTGAACTTCCGTGCCGGGCAGACGGTCGCGAACCAGGTTGTCGTCAAGACCGATGACCGCGGCACGTTCTTCTTCACCACGCCCGCCCGCGCGCACGTCGTCATCGACGTTCTCGGCTACTACGTCGCGCCTCGCCGAGCGGATGGCGGTCACGTGTTCGCCCCGACGGGTCCGGCCCGGCTCATGGACACCCGCGACGGCACCGGTGTCCGCGCGGGGAGCCTGGGCGCGGGCGAGGAGGTCACCCTGCCGGTCGCCGGGCTCGCGGGCGTGCCCGCGACCGCCACCGCGGTCACGCTCAATGTGACCGCGACCGAACCGACCGCGAGCAGCTTCCTGACGGTGTGGCCGTCCGGCGCGGCGCGTCCGCTGGCGTCGAGCCTGAACTTCACGGCGGGGGCCACGGTGCCCAACCTGGTCACGGTCCCGGTCGTGGACGGCAAGGTGCGGTTCTACAACCACGGCGGCCGCGTCCACGTCATCGCCGACGTTTTCGGCTACTTCGTGGGTTGATCCGGTGCGGGGACCGCGGCGGCGCGGTCCCCGCCACTTACCGGCGAGTACACCCTCGGTGATCAAAAACTAACGCTAGGCTCGCGGGTATTCCAGAGTAGACAGCGTCGTCCCATGGAGCCCCGCATGCCAGTCCCCGGTCCCGGTTACTCGATCACCGTCCGCGTGGAGGCGCCGCCGTCGGCGAGCGCGGCGGGGGACCTCGCGGGGGCGGTCGGCCAGGTGGGCGGCGTCATCACCGCCTTCGACGTGGTGGAGTCGCACAGCGACCGGATCGTCGTCGACATCACCTGCAACGCCGTGTCGGCCGACCACGCCCGTGACATCACCGCGGTGCTCGACCTGCTGCCCGGTGTCGAGGTGCGCAAGGTGTCCGACCGGACGTTCCTCATGCACCTCGGCGGCAAGATCGAGGTCAACGCCAAGGTCGCGCTGCGCAACCGTGACGACCTCTCCCGCGCCTACACCCCGGGTGTCGCCCGGATCTGCCAGGCGATCTTCGAGAACCCCGACGACGCGCGCCGCCTGACGATCAAGCGCAACACCGTCGCCGTGGTGACCGACGGCTCGGCCGTCCTTGGCCTGGGCAACCTCGGCCCCGCCGCCGCGCTCCCGGTGATGGAGGGCAAGGCCGCGCTGTTCAAGAAGTTCGCGGGCGTCGACGCCTGGCCGGTCTGTCTGGACACTCAGGACACCGAGGAGATCATCCGCACCGTCCAGCTGATCGCCCCGGTCTACGGCGGCATCAACCTGGAGGACATCGCCGCGCCGCGCTGCTTCGAGATCGAGGCTCGGCTGCGCGACCTGCTCGACATCCCGGTGTTCCACGACGACCAGCACGGCACCGCGATCTGTGTCGTGGCCGCGCTGCGCAACGCGCTTCGGGTGGTTGGCAAGGACGTCGCCGACTGCAAGATCGTGGTCTGCGGCGTGGGCGCCGCGGGCTCGGCGATCATCCGGCTGCTGCTGCACCGCGCGCCGGGCGACATCATCGCCGTCGACGTCGACGGCATCGTCCACCAGGGCCGCGGCGACAGCGACGCGAACCTGCGCTGGGTCGCGGAGAACACCAACCGCGACGGCGTGAGCGGCAGGCTGCACGACGCGCTGGTCGACGCGGACGTGTTCATCGGCGTGTCCGCGCCGAACCTGTTCGGTGCCGAGCAGGTCGCCACGATGGCCAAGGACGCGGTCGTGTTCGCGCTGGCCAACCCCGACCCGGAGATCGACCCGCTGGAGGCGCAGAAGCACGCCGCCGTGGTCGCGACCGGCCGGTCGGACTACCCGAACCAGATCAACAACGTGCTCGCCTTCCCCGGCGTCTTCCGCGGCCTGCTCGACGCCCAGGCCCGCGGCATCACCGACAAGATGCTGCTGGCCGCGGCCGACGCCATCGCCGACGTCGTGGACCGCGACCGGCTCAACGCCTCGTTCATCGTGCCGAGCGTGTTCGACCCGGCGGTCTCGCCCGCGGTCGCGGAGGCCGTGCGCAAGGCCGCTGGGACATCGCATTCCGGGTAGCGGCAGGTAGGGGTGAGCCCGAAGGGACTAATGGGAATAGCATCGGTTCGTGGGCGAACTTAGTCATGTCGACGCCAGTGGCGCGGCCAGGATGGTTGACGTGTCCGAGAAGGAGGTCACGGCCAGGACGGCGGTGGCCACCGGGATCGTCCGCACCACCAGCGAGGTCATCGGCTTACTGAGCCGCGACGGCCTGCCCAAGGGCGACGCGCTGGCCACGGCTCGCATCGCCGGGATCATGGCCGCGAAGAAGACGCCGGAGCTGGTCCCGCTGTGCCACCCGATCTCCATCTCCGGGGTGAAACTGGAGCTGGACCTCGACGAGTCCGATGTGCGGATCACCGCGACCGTGCGCACCAACGACCGCACCGGCGTCGAGATGGAGGCGCTTACCGCGGTGGCGGTCTGCGGCCTGACCCTGCACGACATGATCAAGGCCGTCGACCCGGCCGCGGTGCTCGACGCGGTCCAGGTGGAGCGCAAGGACGGCGGCAAGAGCGGCACGTGGATCCGGGAGGAACACCTGTGACCACCGCGCGAGTGATTACGGCGTCCAACCGCGCCGCGGACGGCGTGTACGAGGACAAGACGGGCCCGGTCATCGTGACCTGGCTGCGAGCCCAGGGCTTCACCGTCCCCGACCCGGTGGTCGTGCGCGACGGTGCCCCGGTCGAGGCGGCGCTGCGGGCGGCGGTGGCCGACGAGGTCGACGTGGTGGTCACCACGGGCGGCACCGGCATCACCCCGACCGACGGCACTCCCGAGGCCACCCGCGCGGTCCTCGACTACGAGATCCCCGGCCTCGCCGACGCGATCCGGGCCGCGGGCCTGCCCAAGGTCCCCACGGCCGTGCTGTCGCGTGGCCTGGCGGGGGTGGCGGGTCGGACCCTGGTGGTGAACCTGCCCGGGTCATCCGGTGGCGTGCGGGACGGGCTGGCCGTGTTGGAGCCGGTCCTCGCCCACGCCGTCGACCAGCTCAAGGGCGGCGACCACCCGAGGACCCAGCACATCCCGGCCAGGGTGCCGCGCGCGGAGATCAGCGAGTCACCGATCACGGTCGAGGAGCACGCGGCCCTGGTCGAGGACGACGCGGCGGGCGCCGTGGTGACGTTCGCGGGCGTCGTGCGCGACCACGACCACGGGCGGGGCGTGACGGCGCTGACCTACGAGGGCCACCCGTCGGCCAAGGACATCGTCGCCGAGGTGGCCGCCGAGGTGGCCGCCCGGCACCAGGGCGTCCGCGCGCTGGCCGTGACCCACCGCATCGGCGATCTGGCCGTCGGGGACGTCGCGCTGGCCTGCGCGGTGGCCGCCGAGCACCGGCGCCAGGCGTTCACGGCCTGCGCGGACCTGGTCGACGAGGTGAAGGCGCGGCTGCCGATCTGGAAGCACCAGCGGTTCACCGACGGCACCGACGAATGGGTCAACTGCCCCTGAACGGGCCGATCCCCTCACCGCCGGGGGGACGCGGTGAGGGGATCGGAGTTGGGATCCCGGAATCGGGACGTCGAACTACTTGGTCGCGATCTGCTGACCGATGAGGATCAGGTCAGGGTTCGCGATGTAGTCCTTGTTGAGGGCGTGCAGAGCCTTCCAGCCGCCCTCGATGTTGAGCTGCTGGGCGATGCCCGACAGCGTGTCACCCTTGACGACCGTGTAGGTGCCTGCGGGGTTCGACGTGGTCACGCCGGTGGGCGCGGCCGGAGCGGCCGGGGCCGCCTTCTTGACGACCGTCTTCGGCGCGGCGGTGGCCTTCTTGGTCACCTTCGGCGCGGCGGCCTTCTTGGCGGGCGCGGCGGACGAGCCCGCCTTGCGGCCACAGACCGGCCAGGCACCGATGCCCTGGCCCTTGAGGGTGTTCTCGGCGACGCGGATCTGCTCCTCGCGGGAGGCGGTGTGGGCGCTGCCCGTGCCGCCGTACGCCCGCCAGGTGCTCTGCGAGAACTGCAGACCGCCGTAGTAGCCGTTGCCGGTGTTGATGCTCCAGTTGCCACCACTCTCGCACTGGGCGATGGCGTCCCAGTTGACGGTGTCTGCCGACGCGGGGGCGGCGGCGAGAGCCATCGGGGCGCCGACCGCGATGCCCGCGACGACAACGCGGGCGATGGTGCGGCTGGCGGTGGACGGCTTGCGGTGCTTGCCTCGGTACGACATTTGGGTCTCTCCTCCCGTGCCTGCGGAGCTCGTCGCTGCGGGCGGACCAGTGGCCCGGCCGGGGCTCTCACCCGGCAGCCACGCCTGACGCGTCACAGCGCGCTCGTCGTGGTCCCTCGTCCCTGCCCGGAAGTTCGCTTTCGCTCGGGGTTGGTTCCCGGAGGCCCGCCGGACAGGGTTCGGCACTACGGACTCCCGGGTCGTGCATGACTGGTCGGGGCCAGTCGAAAAGCGACGGTACGTAACCGTGGGAGCTTTCGGAAATCTATCCGACAGTGACCGTCGTCACAGTAACGGTGCGCTAGCGACTGCGATCATCGTGTTTACGCAGGTCAGCGAGTTGTGTTTCGCTGTTATGATTCCGTGTCCGGTCCGAGATAATTCACTCTGGGTGAGGCGTGACTCACCCTCGCTGGGCCGTTTGGGAGTGGGCCTGGCTCAGCCGCCCGCGAACGGCGGGAGCACATCGAGGCCGCGGCGGTCGCCGAGCGGAACCGACCGGTCGCGCACCGCGACACCGTCGAGCAGGAAACTGGACGCCCGCAGCACCCGGGAGAGCTCGGCGCCGTGGCGGTTCACGAGCGCGGCGAGAGCATCCTCGACCGTGGCGCCCGCGGGCAGGGTGATGCTTTCCTCCGGCACGCCGACAGCGGCCCGCGCGCCCGCGAAGTACCTGACGGTGATCTCCGGTCCGGCGAGTGTCACGCTCAGCCCCCGATCGCGCTCATCGGCCGCAGCGGCTGGGCGAACCCGGCCTCGTTGATCTGGTGTCCGGCGAGCTTCGCCCACATCGTGGCCCGCCAGAGCTCGGCGATCTCCGCGTCGCTCGCCCCGGAGCGTAGTGGGGCGCGCAGATCGGTCTCGGTCTGGCTGAACAGGCAGGACCGCAGCGCGCCGTCGGCGGTGAGCCGGGTGCGGTCGCAGTCGCCACAGAACGGCCTGGTCACCGAGGCTATGACGCCGACGTCGGCCGGGCCGCCGTCGACCAGCCACCGCTCGGCGGGCGCGGCGCCGCGCGGGCTCGCGCTCGGGGTGAGGGTGAACTCGGTGCTCAGCAGTTCCAGGATGCGCTCGGCGGTGAGCATCTCGGCGCGGTTCCAGCCGTGCTGCGGGTCCAGCGGCATCTGCTCGATGAACCGCAGGTGGTAGTCGTTCTCGACGCAGAAGCGCAGCAGGTCGGGTGCCTCGTCGTCGTTGACACCGGGCAGCAGCACCGCGTTGACCTTCACCGGGCTCAGCCCGGCGTCGCGGGCCGCGGCCAGGCCGTCGATGACGTCGGCGAGCCGGTCACGCCGGGTGATCTCAGCGAACCGCTCGGGCCGCAGTGTGTCCAGTGAGACGTTGATCCGGTCGAGGCCCGCGTCGACCAGCGCTTTGGCGCGGCGCACGAGGCCGATGCCGTTGGTGGTCATCGAGATCCGCGGCCGCGGTTCCATCGCGGCGGTGGCGGCGATGATGCCCTCAAGCTCGCGCCGCAGGGTCGGCTCGCCGCCGGTGAAGCGGACGTTGGTCACTCCCAGCGACTCCACGGCGATGCGGATCAGCCGGACGAGTTCGGCCTCGCTGAGCATCTGCCCGCCCGGCATCCAGTCCAGGCCCTCGGCGGGCATGCAGTAGGTGCAGCGCAGATTGCAGCGGTCGGTGAGGGAGACCCGCAGGTCGGCGGCCACCCGGCCGAAGGTGTCGATGAGCGCGGGCGTGTCCGGCCTGGCGCCCGACGAGGCCCGGGGCACCGCGGGAAGTCCGAGATCTACCGCTGTCACCCGATCAAGCGTAGTCGCCATTTCTTCGATTGGGCTGCCGCTCGGGACACAACAGCACGACCGCGGAGTTCGGTGATCTCCGTGGCTGCGCGTGATTGAGTGTGTCGGAAACGTGGATGCGGCGGAAGTGGCCGTCGTGCGCCGTACTTCCGGTTGGGCGAATCGGTTCTGCTCCGTAGCACCTCGTTCATGGTCACTGGGTAGCCTCCGGGCCATGAGCGGACCTTGGACGTACCTGATGGATATGGACGGGGTGCTGGTGCACGAGGAGCACCTCATTCCGGGTGCGGACGCGGTGATCGCGGAACTCACCCAGGCCGACACCCCATTCCTCGTGTTGACCAACAACTCGATCTACACCCCGCGCGACCTGCGGGCCCGCCTGCTGCGCACCGGTCTCGACGTGCCGGAGAAGGCCATCTGGACCTCCGCGCTGGCCACGGCCCGCTTCCTCGACAGCCAGCGTCCGGGCGGCTCGGCCTTCGTCATCGGCGAGGCCGGCCTGACCACGGCGCTGCACGAGATCGGCTACGTGCTGACCGACCGCGACCCGGACTACGTCGTCCTCGGCGAGACCCGCACCTACAGCTTCACCGCGATCACCCGCGCCATCCGCCTGGTCGAGGAGGGCGCGCGCTTCATCGCCACCAACCCCGACGCGACCGGCCCGAGCCGCGAGGGCTCACTGCCCGCCACCGGCTCGGTCGCCGCGCTGATCGAGCGGGCCACCGGCCGTGCACCGTATTACGTGGGCAAGCCGAACCCGCTGATGATGCGCTCCGGCCTGCGCTCACTCGGCGCGCACTCGGAGAACACGCTGATGATCGGCGACCGGATGGACACCGATGTCCGCAGTGGACTGGAGGCGGGCCTGCGCACGATTCTCGTGCTGACCGGGATCTCCGGCCGGGAGACCGCCGAGCTGTTCCCGTACCGCCCGACCCGCGTGATCGACTCCATCGCCGACCTCGTGGGACACACCGGGAACCCGTTTCCGGAATGATCGCCCGATCACTGCGCGACCGGGGGTGCGCTCGCCTATCGTCGGACCCGTGGAGGAAGAAAGAGCCGTGACACGCACTTTCGTGGTCGGCGACGTGCACGGCCACCGCGACGAACTGGTCGACGCCCTGAGCCGCGCCGGCCTGGTCACCGCCGACGACACCTGGTCCGGCGGCGACGCCCATGTGTGGTTCCTCGGCGACTTCGTCGACCGCGGCCCGGACGGCATCGGCGTGATCGACCTGGTCCGCACTCTCTCCGACGCCGCGACCGAGGCAGGCGGCAAGGTCGAGACGCTGCTTGGCAACCACGAGGTGCTGCTGCTGGGGATGCACAAGTTCGGCGACACGGAGGTGCCGTCCGACTTCGGCCCGCGCAGCTTCGCCCGCAGCTGGGAGATGAACGGCGGCATGGTCAGCGACCAGGAGGCGCTGACCGAGGAGCACCTGGAGTGGCTCATCGAGCGCCCGGTGCTCGCGCTCGTCGGAGATCACCTGTTGATGCACTCGGACACCCTCGAATACCTGCACTGGGGCGCCGACATCGCGTCGATCAACGAGTCGGTCCAGAAGGTCCTGAAGTCCGACGACATCGTCGAATGGTGGGAAGTCTGGCGGCGTATGACGACTCGGTATGCGTTCCGGGGGCCGCAGGGGGAAGAGGTGGCGGATGACGTTCTGTCCGCTTTGGGCGGTTCGCAGGTCGTGCATGGGCACTCGGTGATCGCTGACCAGGTCGGGCGGCTGCCGGTGGAGATCGAGGGGCCACATCTGTACGCGGGTGGGAAGGCGTTGGGCGTCGACGCCGGGGTGTTCGTCGGCGGGCCGTGTCTGGTGGTCGAACTGCCTTGGCCGTCGGAGTAGTTCAATGTCGGTCGCGGAGGTCCGGGCGTTGGTTGGCGCAATCGCCGATTCAGCACCTGTCAGTAGTGCGGCTCTGCTCGCTGACCAGATTCAAGCCAACGCGGCCTCACTCGACACGTTGACGCGTGGCTCCGGTAGAGAAGACGTGCGAGCGGCGGTTGACGAACTCCTCGCTGCCGCTGTCCTGGTGCGAGACGCGGGTGTCGCATTCGCGGAAATGTCCGAACTCTGTCGATCTTGGGCTGCGAACGGGTAGCGCGTGTCGGTCGAGCGGTTGGCCAAGGCCATCGGCGAGTGTCTCTCGCTGCCGGTGGATGAGCTGCGCGGCCTCGGGACCTGGGTTGATGACCACGCCGCGCCGCCTCTGCACCGGCTCGCGCTTGAGTCCGCGCGACCGGAACTCGCCCAAGCAGTCGTGGCCCTCGGCGTCGCTCGCGAAGCGATTGACCGCGCTCTCCTTTTGATCGACTCGGCCACGCTCACGATACGGAGCTATAGCGCCGAACTTGTCGGTGCCGTTGGCGCGTCTGCCAACGTTGTGCCAAGCCCGGCACGACCCGATCGGCGATACGACGAGGTTCGGCGTCGCCTGCCGCCGCCGGTCCCAGGTGGTCGGACGGTAGGTGCGTGGATTGACGACGACGGTGTCGAGCATGAGTTGGTCAGCGGCAATCGCGACGAATGGTTCGCCGTGGCAGCCGCGTATGCCCGGGAGCGCGGTTGGGTAAAGGGCCGCGCGGTCCTCGGATTGGCCAGACACGTAGAGGTCAAGTTCGCGATGCGGATGAGGGCCCGCGACCTCCAGCGTCGACCAGGTGATCCGCCGATCAAGGCGACCATCGTGATCGATAGACCGCCGTGCGGTGTCGTCGTGCCGGGTGAGTGGACCTGTGACGGCACGCTGGACGACTGGCTCCCGCCGGGTGCGACACTGACCGTGATCGACCGCGACGGCACTCGATACACCTACCGGGGAACCGAGGAAGCATGACGATCGAAGCCCGATACCGCACCCTCATCGACGGGCGTGTAGGCGAGGAGGTCCTTGATCTCCCTGAGGATGGCATCGGCCGCCTGCGAGAGGCACTGGCGGATGCGCCTTTCGGCGTCGCGTTGCGGCAGGCCGGGCCGGACTTCGTCAGTGAACTGGTGGTGGGGGTCCAGGGAGATCTCGGCGCGATCTATTTCACTGATGAATCCGGTTCTTGGTACACGGCGGGCCCAACGCCGGATGATGAAGGACCCGTCTACGCCGAGGTCGACTTCCCTGGCCACAGCGAACTGCCCGCGAGCCGCATCATGGCCGCCGTGGACGAGTACCTGCGGTCGGGTGTGCGGCCTGCCTGCGTGCCATGGCAGGTCGATCCGTATCAGGCCTGAGTCACCGAGTCGATGAACGCCGACCAGGTGGTCGGCGGGACGGCCAGGTTCGGGCCGTCGGCGTTCTTGGAGTCTCTGATGCCCGCGTGGTCGGGTGTGAGGGCGACTTCGACACAGTCGTTGTCCGTGCCGGAGCTATAGCTGCTCTTGCGCCACCCGCCACGTGTCATCCCACTTGCCTTCCGACCGGTCGTACTCGTCCGCCAAAGTGGCGATGAGTACCCGGGATTCTTCCGCATCCAGCGCGACGTCGGCTATCTGGCGGAGGAGTGATCGGTGGAGTTCGACATGCTCTCGATCTTCGAGGAACACCCCGGTGACGGCACCGTCCAGGAACACCAGTGGGCGGTGTCGGAGGTAGCCGAAGTACAGGAAGGAGCCACCGAACAACGTCTCGTGGCGGGCGGCCGACGGAACGATGCGGATCCCGATGTTCCATTGGTCGGCGAAGAAGAGCATTGCCAGCAACTGCTCGGCCATGACCCGGTAATCGCCGACCTCAAGGCGCAACGCGCGTTCGTGGATAAAGAAGGTGAACTTGGCCGGACGGTTGCGGAACAAGATCTTCTGTCGCTGGAGCCGCGCTTCGACCCGTGCCGCGCGGAAGTCGTCGGTGAGGTCCTTGCGGGCGAACAAGGCTTGGATGTACGGCTCGGTCTGCAGCAGACCGGGGATCACTTCCGGCTGGTAGCTCGCGACTCGAGTCGCGGACGCCTCGTGGAAGATCAGTGAGCGCATCGAGTCCGACATCCATTGGCCGCTGGGGCACAGCCAATGTCCCCGACCGCTATTCAGCTCCCGACAGAACTCGGTCAGGCGTTGCACGTCCTTGAAACTCGCTCCGCACGCGGCGAGGAAGTGCACGACTTCGATCTCGGATGTCGCGGCGCGGTTGCCCAGTTCCAAGCGGTTGAGGGTCGGCGGGGACTGGCCGATCCGTTCGCTGAGTTGGATCAGAGTCAGACCCGCCGCGACGCGGTGGGTCTTGAGCAGATCACCCAGTTCGCGCGCACCCGCGCCGTTCGTTGCTCCCATTCCCCACACGGTAGGGAGATCCGGGGCCCCGTCGCGTGCTCTGAGCCCCGAATCCACCCCATCGCGCGAGCCGTTTCAGACTCTAAAACTTGGCCTACCGGACCGGGACGATTCGGGCGCCCAGCGGTACAAGAGACACCGGGATCATCTTGAAGTTCGCGATTCCCAACGGAATCCCGATGATCGTGATGCACAGCGCGATACCGGTGACGATGTGCCCGATCGCCAGCCACCAGCCCGCGAAGACGATCCAGATGATGTTGCCGAGCAGCGACGCCACCCCCGCCTCGGCGCGCGGTTCGATGGTCCGGCCGAAGGGCCAGAACGCGTAGTTGGCGATCCGGAACGACGCGAGGCCGAAGGGGATCGTGATGATCAGGACGCAGCAGATGATTCCCGCGATCAGGTAGCCAATGGCCATCCAGAACCCGCAGAACACCAGCCAGATGAGGTTCAGCAGCAGTCGCACCTGTCCCATTGTTCCTGTTTCGCGCCGAGGGCCGCCACAACGGGCAGGATGGGGGCGCACTCGCCAGACAAGGAGACCGCCATGTCGCTGCCCAGCTACACCTCCGGCACCTCCACCGTTCCGCTCCTCGGCGACACCATCGGTGGCAACCTCGACCGCACGGTCGCCGCCCACGCCGACCGGGAAGCGCTGGTCGACCGGGCTACCGACCGCCGTTGGACCTACCGGGAACTGGCCGACGAGGTCGACAAGGTCGCGCGCGGGCTGCGGGCGAAAGGGGTCGGCAAGGGCGACCGGGTCGGGATCTGGTCGCCGAACTGCGCGGAGTGGGTCTTCGTCCAGTACGCCACCGCGAAGCTCGGCGCGATCCTGGTCAACATCAACCCGGCCTACCGGGTCCACGAACTTGAGTACGTCCTCAACCAGGCAGGCGTCCGCACGCTCGTCGCCGCGCCGTCCTTCAAGACCTCCGACTACGCCGCGATGATCGACGAGGTCCGGCCGAGGTGCGCTGGGTTGGCCGACGTCGTGCTGGTCGGGCGGGACTCGTGGGACACGCTTATCGCCGCAGGACACGGTCAGAGCCTTGAAGGCATAGAGCTGTCCGCCGACGACCCGATCAACATCCAGTACACCTCGGGCACCACGGGCTTCCCCAAGGGCGCGACCCTGTCGCACCACAACATCCTCAACAACGGCTTCTTCGTCGGCGAGCTCTGCAACTACACCGAGCAGGACCGGATCTGCGTCCCCGTCCCCTTCTATCACTTAAACGGTTCTCAACCGGAATGATAGCCGATCTTTCCCAATGGCCGTGCCGGGGCCTACAGACTGACGCCAACCCAACCAGCGAACGATGCGAGACTGTCCGACTTGCGTCGCTCGGCTTCTGCGATGCCGCGCACTGTCTCGCGAACCGAGGGGTGTAGTCGCGTCTGCTGAGGCGCGACCTTGCGCGCGCGGTTGAGCGCGTCAAGGGCCTTGTGTGGGTGCCCTGCCAGCAGCCAAGCGCGCGCGGTGTCCTGCCAGTGGTGACCAACTCGGGGAGGTGCGATGCCTGTCGGCAGCTCTAGCGCTGAACCCGCCTGTGCGGCTTTGCCAGGGTCGCCAGCTTCCAACTCGACTGCGCACGCGTGGATACCCACGTTGCCGACGCCGAACAAGGTTCCGTAGTGATCACTCTCTCCGGTGATCCGTTCTGCGAGCTTCTGAGCCTCGGCGATGTGCGCGCGAGCAACATCCGGCTTTCGGCCTCGGGCCGCAGCGATTGCACCGCACAAGTGGCTGTAGCCACGTACGACCGTGGCACGGTCCCCATCACCCGAGACCACTGACAGGCCCGCATCCACCAGCGACAGACTGACGTCGGTCGCGTCCAAGTACATGAGCAGTCGCGCGCGCTTGACCTTCGCCTGAGCGACATACAGGGGGTCGCTTGCCTGTGCCGCGACCGATTCAAGGCGATCCACGGCGGGGAGCGACAGTGCCGTGTATCCGAACCGCCGACATAGCCGCTCAGCGGTGACGTATCCAGCCGCTAGAAGCGAGTAGATGTCGCCCTGTTCCGTCTCGGACGTCGTCTCGCGCAGCGCTCCGTACAGTTGACGCATAAGAACTGGCAGTCGTTGCAGCGCGAGGCGACCGTTGTCGTTCCTGTAGACACGATGAACCGCGGCCATCTCTTCCGCCATGTCGGCGAACGCGATCGGTGGGGCCGGACGGACATAGGTGCCTTCCGTCAGGATCGACCGGAGTTCGGTCATGCCCTCTAGACGGCCTTCCTCATCAAGCGTGTCCCGGTACGGCGTCCCGGTCAGTTCCTCCGGCTCTAGGCGCAGCACGCGTGCAACAGCGGCCGTGAACGCAGGGGATGCGGGCTCCCGGCCCTGTTCGACGGCACGCACGTATGACACTGAGTAGTTGGATGCGACCGCCAATTGGGTTTGCGTTAGCCCGATCAGCTTGCGGTTGGCCGCAACGCGGCTACCGATCGAAACCGACTCTGTCATGTCGACACCTCTCACGTGGCTAGCACCAGCATACGGCGTTCCCCCGAACGGACTGTTACATCACTGGCACTTCCACATGTCGGAATTCCGTAATCTTCAAGATCGGCAGATCGGACCGGTTATATGAATCCGGCGTAGGAAAGAGAGTAGTACGCGGTGGCGAACCTGGGGAGAGTCGCGTGAACGGCACACTTGTAATCATTCTTGGCGCAGTCGCCGTACTTGTGGGCGGGCTGGTGGTGGTAGCTGTCCTTAACCACCTCGACGAGTGCGCAGAAGTCTCGTTTCAACGCGAAATTCAACAGCGCCCAATTGTTAACGCAGCCTACCGCGTACATCGTGTCCAGGACGGTTACAAAAATGATCACCGGTGTGGTGGCAACTTCCCTCGGAAGCGTGACCCTAATCTGTTGCATCCTGCGCGAGAGGCGATTGAGGCGGGAATTACGAGCGCGATGCTCGGTAGTCAACGCGATTACGAGTACGCGTCAGAGCGCAACGGCGTGTGGCGAGTTACGGGACTTCTCCAAGATATTGGCACATGATTTGGCTTCCGGTGCTGAGCGAATCTATAAAGCGGCCTGCTGCGACGTCCTATAGGTGAGGTGTGTTTCATGATCGCAACGTATGTGTATCTCCGCAGCCCGAGCGTCACCCACTCTAGGGATGTCGTGGAATCCAGGATTCGCCGATGGTGTGCCGCCCGTGACCGGGTGGTAACTCTTTTCGCCCTCGACGCGGGGGACGATCCCGATTGGAACAATCGACCCGCGTTCGGCAACATCCTTGGTGTATTCGCATTGACGAAGCAACCCAAGGCCGATGTGGTTGTACTCGACTGGGAACAGCTTTCCGCTGATCCATCCGTGGCAGCCGAGATGATCACTGCTATCGGGGACGCCGGAAGTCGGATTGAGTTCATTGCTGGTGGCGCTCCCGACGTCATCGAGTTGGCATCGTGAGTATCCCCCGGGAATTCAAGCCGGGATACAGGTTCGTGCTGGGTGAGTTGACCCTGATCAGTCAAGCGATTGTGGGCTACGCCGGGCCGATGGTGGACGCCTATGAAGATATGGGCGATCCGGTCGATTCATTTACTGAACTTGCTTTGGCCGAACACATGATGAAGGTTGGCCATCTCCTAAACATGCTGGCGACCCAGCGGATGCAGCACACTTCAAAGTCTGAGGAAGAATGCAAATCACCATCGTTGCCCAAAACTTGAATCACGGCGGACTCACGCCCACGGATGACGGCTATAAAGATCGCTGGCCGTTGATCTTGGACCGGATCAGATCCGCGTCACGCCTCCCGGACGTCGTATTGCTTTGCGAGACGATGGGTTGGGAGTTTGAAAGGCACAGCCGCTTGGCACGCGCCATGCGCGATCTTGACATGGAGGCGATGCCGCTCCCGCGCGGTCGTAGCCGAGACGGCACCGCCTTGTTGTATCGACACAAGACCATGGGGCGGTGGCTCGCTTGGGACGATGAGTACTCGTCAGAGATGTACCACGGATTCGGCGTGGCAGCTTGGGATGTCGGACTCCCTGCGCCGCTCTCCATTGCGTCGGTGCATATTGACCCCTTCCGCAAGTACATGCCCGTGGATGAGGCGTCCATGATTTCGACGCGCGCACTGCGGAACGGGCCGTACGCGATCCTGGCAGGGGACGTCAATTTTCCACCCCCGCGCGGGCCTGAGCCGCTTTATAAGAACATGCAGCCCTACAACATCGCGAGTCGCACGGTCCTCACAGATCCGTCGCTGGGACTCGCGCGTGAGCCATATCGCGATGTTGCATGGATGCTCGAAGCCACCGCGTTTCATGATGTCGCTTGGGAGTGGTACGACCGCACCGGGGATGACCTCGCCCTTGCGCGTACGGCTAGTGATGACCGGGTGGATCAGGGGTGGGTGACGACCCCACTTCTGAAAAGCATCACCGGATATCGCGTCCTAGACGCGCCTTCCGGTGCAAGCGATCACCTCGGTTTTGAGTTCACGTTAGATCTGTCACTCGTCTAATCTGGAGGAAACAAGTGGCTGGGCACATCGAAGAGGCGGCGGGCGCGCTCAACACGGCGGGGCAGGCGGTGCCGATTGAGCACTTGATGGCCGCGAGTGGACAGGTTCCGTCCGTCGTCGCCGCTATTCAGCAGGCAGGGGGCGCGGCCGGGGAAGAATTGGCACAGATCGCTCTAGCACTTCAGGCCGAGATTGACACTCTAGCCGGGCGGTTTGTGGAGTTGCGGCAACGGCTTGAGGCTGCGGCACAAGCGATTATGCGCGGTGGGTATTGAGAACCCGGGGGCAGCGGTAGTGCCCGTCCGCCGCCAGGATCGACCGGGCCGCCGAGCGGTGAGCCCAAAAAGGGGAAGCGATCCGGGTTCGGCGATCTCCCGCCCGAGGTCAGAGCAAAGATCAAGGCCGGGCAGGACTTCAACAAGGACAATCACCATCGGTATCCCGTGAATGAAGCGATCTTGGACAACAACAAGGTGCTTGACTCGTACAAGCCGGATCAAGAGATCGTCTCGCGCAAATACACTCAAATTTCGGAGATCAAACCGGAGACGTTCCGCGGGTATCTCGGTGAACTGATCAATAAGTACGCGCCTGGTGAGACGATCAAGAATTCACCGTCCATGCGGGAGAAGTATCCCGACGTGGTGGGCAAGGAACTTGCGGGGCGCTTCTACCTAGAAGTTCCCCCGCAAACGTCGTCGGTTCCCGATTGGGCGATCCGGGCGGCGCGTAGCCTTGGTATCATCATCCGCGACAGCGAGGGCCGGATCTATGGATAGGTCAGTGGAGGAGCGCAGTCCGATGGGGTGGACATACTGCAAGCGATGGAATTTCCTCACAGAGGAACCCATCGGCCCTATGAGTGAGGCCGCTGCGCAAAGGCTACATGACGCGGAGAAGTATTTCACTGCGGTCCGAATTGAGGACGGTGAAGTGACGCTCGCCGAGGTCAATCCGGCGCTCGGGTACGTGGGTGTGCGCTTTCTGGACGACCACGGCCGCCGCGCGCTGGATTATCGCTTTCGGCGGCAGGGCGACGGCAGGATGTTTCTTGTCGAAATGTTGTTGAATCGCTATGGTGACTCGGTTGCGCGCGGCGACCACGCGACACCGATTGAGATCGAACACATCTATTTCGGTCCTGACGGTGTTGTGCGAACCGAGACGACCGACACCGCTACCGATGAGGTCGAGACGGTCGATACTCACTCAGTCGACGTGTCAAGTCACTGGGAAGCCGTGCCCGCGTTCGGCGACTATGACTCGATCGCCCGCCACGAACGCGAGTAAGAAGATGGACGGACCGAGGCCCCCGCCTGCGCGCGATTGCATGGGCGGGGCCTCGGCCGTTCGTTGGCTAGACAGCCGCGCAGGCGGATTGGTTGCGGAGCTTGTTGAACGCGGCTATCGAGTAGTCCCGGGATGACCTGACGGTGACGCTCACGAAGTCCACGCCCATCTTTGTCGCTACCTCGCGTGCTGCGTCGCAGATCGGTACGGCGTCGGCCCCTTGGTCCTTTTCGAGAGTGGTGCGGACGATCACGGCTTGGCCGGACAACTCGGCTGCGGAGACCGCCGAGTACCACGGCGCCGATCCGTGTGCGGCCTTGAACGCGTCGCCGAATCCTGACGGTGCCGTGTTTCCCTCGGCGGGTGCGGTGGTTGAGCTGGTCGCGGCGGATGACGATGCCGGGGTGGTATCACCGCAGCCGACCACTGTGAGGGCCACAGCGGCGAGCACAGGGGCGAGTAACGCGCGCATCGGTATCGGGGTCCTTCCGTCGCGGGTGGTCCGCGTGGTTATCGGATGTCGGTATTGACCTGTTACTTGGTGTGCGCACCACAAACGGCAAAGACCCCCCGCCCGGTATCGGGGCGAGGGGTCTGCGTCATTTGGCTACGCGCGTTTGCCTGCTGCGGCGAATGCGGGGAGCGATGGTGTGCGCTTGGCGGTGGCCTTGCGTGTCCGCTTGGGCGTCTCGGCCGGTACCGCGTGCGCGGTGTGGAACGCCTCTTGAATCGCGCTCGGGATTCGGCCTCGGTCGCTTACCGGGTGGCCTTGCTTCTGCGCCCACTCGCGGATCGCTTGGTTCTGTTCGCGGTTGGCGAGGTCGGGCGTGCCGTTGCCGAGGCCACGCTTGAGCCTGCCGCCCGTGCGCCGCGCCCTGCTCACGTAGCCGCCGAGGGCATCGCGGAGCTTGGCCGCGTTCGCCTCGGACAGGTCGATCTCGTATTCCGCACCGTCCAATGCGAACGCCACGGACTCGGCCGCCTCGGCCCCGTCCAGGTCGTCAACCAGTGCTGTCGTTACAAGTTGTGCCATGTCAAATCCCCAGTTGTTGATGTCTCTACCATCCCATTAGTACAGAGGTGGGGGCCTCAAGGCAAGCGGTTAGGATCTTGCGAAATACCGCGCAACAAAGGGAAAAGCGGCCACCCTGTCCCGATTGGCGGGATTCACGGGTGGCCGCTTGTCGTGAAACTTGTTCAGAAATCCTTGTAACGGTGCTCAACCCTCGCATCGACTTCACCTGAGCCGAACACGCCATAGTCGCCTATGTCACCGATGATGTAGCGCCGGACATCGTTGGTGATCTCGGCGCGCGTCTTGGCGCCGAACGTCCCGGCCCAATCGCTCGGGTCTGCCAGGGTGACTGTGAACGCCACTGTCACGCGTAGCGGCTTGGGCGCGCTCACTTGCCCTCCCGGGTGTCGAACATGCTCGGCGCGTAGGTGGCCGCGAGATCGCGGATGTGCGCCTGAACCTCGGGGTGAAGATCGGCCGGGGCGGTGCGGTCCGCGTCCCATCCGAGGATGACCGCAGTGCCGATCACGTACTTGTCCGCGAAGTCGAACACGGCGTCGTGCATCACCGAGGTGGCAATGTCGTTGATCACGCCACCGAGAAGCGGCGCGATCGGGTTGGAGTAGAACACCGTGGGGTACTCCCAGACCTGACCCGGCAGGAAGGTCCACGCGTCCGCGCCCTCGGGCTTGGTGGCTTTGAGCGACGTGAACAGCTCGGCGGGCGCGGTCACCTCGGTCACGGTGCCGTCCACGTTCACGGCGAGGCCAGTAACGGTGTTGGGGGTCATTGGCTGTGTCCTCTCGGTTGTCTCGTGTCGACACGGCGAGGCTTGAGGCGGGACCGCAAGCCGCACCGAATCGGCACCGACTCAGGACCAGTCGGGCGGGTAGTGCCCCGGGCCGTAGCAGTTCGACGCGGACAAGCCGTGGTCACAGGTGGGGTACAGCAGGTCCGAGAGGCGTGGGTGTCGCTCGGGGTCCACGGTGGGCGCGTCGGGGTTCCAGTCGTGGAACGCGCGGGTAGACGAGTGGCGTTCGATGTAGGTCACGGCCTGTGCCTCGGAAGCGAAGCTGACCCGCATCGAACGGCGGTCGGAGCACAGCGACACCTCAAGGACGATCGCGTCACCCGGGTCTGCCGCGCGCATCGCCTCGAACACGGTCACCGCTACCTCGGCGTAGCGCTCATGCGCGGGGTGGTCGGAGGAGTCCGAGCCGTACTCATCGCCGACCGGCTCCCATCCCACGTGGACGTCGCCCCACCACTCGGTGACCGGGTGTCCCTCGGCCGCCATGACCTCGGCCGTGAACACACGCGCGGCCTCAACGATGGACTCGGCCGAGGCGACCCACCACGCCGAGCCCTTGGGGTCGAGTGCGTCGGACACCAGCGCGTCCCAGCGGGCGGTGAACGTGCGGGCGGTGTTGTCGTCCATGGGGTTCCTCTCCCGGTTTTGGCTTGCTGTCCAGAGGTTATCCACGCAAGCACACTTGTGTCACTCGGTTGTGGTGTGCACCACAGACGCAAGTGTGCTTGCGTGACTCGGTCAAAGGTAGGCCCTTCTCGTGTCTTCTGAATTCGCGCTGTCGAGTGCGGCGACCAGTCGACCCGCGCGGTTGGGGCTGACGCCAAGCGTCGCCGTGATCTCTCGGCGTGGCGGGGTCTTGCCGTTGTTGGCAGCGATCATCTTGCGCAGCTCGGCCACCAGTTCGGCGTCACTGCGTCGGGGCCGGGTGACCGCGGTCGCGGGCTTGCGCGGTGGTGTCGGCTTGGTCGTCTCGATCGCGGGGGCTGATTCCGGGGTCACGGTCTCGGCGGCAGCCTCGGCGTTGATCCGCGCCCGCTCAGCCTCGGCCGCCAACCGGTCGGCCTCGCGTTGCTGGCGTATCAGTGCGGCGAACTCGGCTGAATACCGTTCCTCGAATGTGGCAAGGGTGATCACCAAGGCGGGGATGCCCGCGTGGAACAGCGCCGCGACCCAGTGACCGGCGATCACCGACCCCGCAGTGTTGAGCGCGAGGCAGAACAGCGAGGCGAACCACCGCAGCGGCCGGGCGGCCCGGGAGTCCAGGCCCGCGTCAGACAGGGCGGCCGTCCCGCGCAGTGAGGCCACAAGACCAACGTCGGATGCGAGGGGGAACAGCACTGCCACGTACCACGCGGTGCCAAGGTCGATCAGGAGTTTGGTGCCCTCGCCCAACGATGTGAGCATGGCAAGCACGGTGGCGGCCCACAGCCACGGCATGAGGGCACGGCGCTTGGCGTCCAGCTCGGTCACCGTCGTGTGCATCGGGAAGTCCTCTCGGGGGGGTGTCGGGTGGCAAGGCACAAGTTAGTCACGCAAGCACACTTGCGTCACTCAGTTGTGGTGCGCACCACATACGCAAGTGTGCTTGCGTAACGACAAATGGCCCCACCCTCGGACTGAGGGCAGGGCCATGTCAGGTGGTGCGCGGCGCTAGTGCACTGTGCCGCCATAGGTGTACACGCGAAGATGACCAAGCCACGGGTCATGGACGAACGTGCCTGTGTCCAGGTAGCGCGCCACGCGGAAAGGCGCGAGCTGGTTCCCCGCGACATCGAAGGCTGGGACCGGGTTCGGTACGGGTACCCGGAACTCATGCATGGGGTCGATCCGAAATAGGTAGCGGTCGCGCGGGCCGCCGACTGTGAGGACCAGGCGCCCGACTTCACGCCTCACGACAGGACACTGCCGGTCAGGATGTAGTCCGCCACCTCGGACACGTAGCGGTGCCCCCGGCCGCCGAGTGCCTGTGCCGCGATCCGCACGGCCGCAGCGCGCTCGGCTTGCTCGGGCGTCAATGGCGTGGCGCTCGGTGCGAGGTCCCCGCCGAGCCGCAACATGTCGCAGTCATCGGCGGCCCGGGTCAGGCTGGTTGCCAAGCCCTCGGCGTCCGCGTGGGACAGCAGTACGGAGTACCGCGCGCCGTCTGCCGGGTTCTCGGCGACGTACACCGTGTGGTCCTCGGACCCCTCGGCGACGAACAGTGGTCCGAACGTTCCCGCCTCCCGGCCCTCGGGGTCGACGATCAGTTCACGGATCTCGGCCGCTGCCTCGCGGGCCTCGCTCGGCCGCATCTCAAGCTCAGCCCCTTGGCCGCTGTCCCCGGACTTGATGACGACCAGGACACCGACGCCGATGGCGGACACGGCCACGGTGTCGTCAGGTTCTTCCTGGCAGGCATAGACATACATTCGCTCTCTCCCCAGAGAATTGGTCAATTGCCGATGAGGGCGCCGAGCTTGGCCAGCGCGGTCCGCTTGGACTTGTTCACGCTCTGCCGGGTGACGCCAAGGACGCGCGCGGCCTCATCCTCGGCCAGCATCGGACCGTCAACGCCGAACAGAAGGTCGATCACCTCACGTTCGCGCGGAGCGAGTTCGCCTGCCTTAAGCAGCGCGCGAACGGTCTCGATCACCTCCACACGTTCAAACGCGTCCACCGCGGCCGAGTCGCCAAGCGTGTCGGCCAGCGGGTAGCCCTCGCGGTCAACCGAGTACAGATCGTCCGTCGCGGAGAACATGATCTTGTGAACGTCCCAGAACGTGGCCAGCGTCCAGCCGTGCCGCTCTCGGGCGAACGTCGCAGCCGCGATCAGGTCGTACTCGCCGTCCGCGTCCGCCGTGACTCGCAGCGCCTGCCTGAGCTTCTGCGTCAGCCGGGTCGGGTCGGTTGGCTTCCCGGGCGCCTGCGTGCACGCGACGTTGAGGCAGTGCGCGAACACGGCCTTGCCGATGTACGCGCCGAGGTTGCACCCGAAATCGTCCGCGATCTTGCCTGAGCGCGCGTCGGTGATCAGGCGTACCGCGCCCTCTTGGTGAAGGTCGTCGCGGTCCATCGCCGAGGACCCCACCGCCCGACCGGCCACCCGATCCAGGTCAGCCGCAGCCCGGACGTACAGCGGCCCCTCGGCGGTGCGGTCGCCGTTGGCCACGGCCGCCACCAGCTCGGTGACGTCACGCGGGTCGGCCCACGCGGCAGCGGCGCAGGTGTTGCGGGCAAGCGCGCCCAGCATCTCCCGCAGCGCGGCACCCCTAAACGCGGCTTGCTTCCCCACGTCCAAGCCGCGCCGAAACTCATCACTGAATGTGCGCACAACTGGCGAACAGTCCACCAAAACGGTCACAGAAAGTAAGCACCATCCTCCGTTAGAACGTATGTTCGAGCAGACGTGTCGCCAACCTCGAACATACGCAAGTGATCATGCGTATGCGTGCACCTATCCGCAGCGATCTCGCTGCTAGGCCATTCGTGTATCTCGGTTTGATAACGGACCTTTGCGGCCCGTAACGCGCCCTCCGGCAATGGATCGCCACGTCACCGCCAACACCCGCCGAAACCAAGATCAACAACCGGGCGAAGGGCGGGGTAAATGACGGCCTACGCACCAGTAGGGGTGTGCGTAACCGCAGTCAGGGGGTGACTCATTTCACAGCGGGTTGTCGGTTGTGTTGTGTCCACGGTGTCTGGATGAACCCCGCTGTAGGCGCGCTCCGCCGAACGGACGGCCGACGACGCAAGCTCGGCGTTGAGGACCGCCTGAATCGCGGCGCTACGTGCAAGGTCCAGCTCATCGGCCACGCCCGAGTCGATCCGCGCGAACACCACGGCCTCGGTCGGACGCGGCGCCCCGTTGGTGATCACAGGCGGGACGTGCCCCGGCTTCTCGGTCGCCACCGCGTCCGCGACCGGCGCCCATCGACCGAACGCGTCGGCCGCCTGCCGCAACCGCGCCGCGACCGTGGCGAAATCCTGAGAACGCATACCCATATCTCAATTCCTCCCTATCGGTATTCGTCGTGTGCTATGGCCAACAATTCATCGGCCATGTGCAGGTATTGAATGGCAGCCCACAGCTTGGTCGGGCTGTCCTCGAACAGGCCGATTCCGGCGTTGCACGAATGGCACAGCAGGCCCCGCACCAAGCCGGTCCCGTGGTCGTGGTCGACAAACAGTCCACGCGGTAGCTGGTCCTCGTGTTGGCCGCAGATGGCGCACCGATATCCCTGTGCGCGGCGCATCTGGTCCACCTCGGCGGCCGACACTCCGTATCGCGCGCGTAGTCGCCGGTCGCGCTCGGACTCGCGGTTGAGGACGGCTCGGCGAGCCATCCGCGCTAAAGCCTGGTCACGGTTGGCGAGGTGGTAGCCCGCGCGACACGCCTTGCAGTAGGGGTGCAACCCGTCCGGCCGGGAGTGGTCGCGGTGGAACTCGGCCACCCGCAGCTCGTCGCCGCACTTGCCGCAGCGCCTCATCCGGTCAGCAGCGAGTCCCAGAGCGCACCCGCGCGCACACGCTCAATCTCATTCAGTGCAGCCCAGTGACCCGGCCACCACTCGGCCAGTGACTTGCCGCCCTTGCTCAGGTTGCACCGCGCGCAGCTCGGCGCGAGGTTCCACGGCGCGTCGTCCCCGCCAGCGACCAGCGGCCACACGTGATCAATGTGGGCCACACGGTCACCGCAGTAGATGCACCGGTCCCGGTAGACGCGTCGCAGCCACGGAGTGTCCACCGGTATGGCGTGCGCGTGCCGATCGGCAGCCCGGATCTTGTGCCCGGCTGCCCGAGACCGTTCCCGCGCAGAGCCGAACGCCCGGTGGGCTTGGTCGTCCCACTCGGCGAAGTAGCGACGTGACGTCCGGGCAAGTACGTCCAAGAGACGCCCGGTTGTGGTGCGCACACCAACATCAGCGATGGCCAACCGCCCGATCGTGTCTGCCCGCAACGCGATGTGATGCGCGTGCGCCTGGTCCTCTCGCGCCGCCAGGTCTCCGTACTGCGCGCGCGTCCGGGCCAAGGCATCCCGCCGAGTGGCCTTGAAGTGGGCCGCCGCGTGCGTCCGGCAGAGAAACGCCTTGCGCGGCCACTGAACGATGTAGGGCCGGACCCCGGTGGTCGTGCCGCATCGGCTACAGCGCATCGGCGGCCCCCGTCCGCGGTCCAGGGATCGCGCGGTCCCACCGCGGTTCGGCCATCCACGCGCCGTGGTCGCGGACCTGACGCAGGCGCCACCGTGTGCGGCAGTTGTCGCACTCCCACACCGAGCCCTTGTGTGCCTCGGCCCGCCGTATCTCCTCCGTGCTCGGCGTCGGACAGTCGTGCACCATCTCGACCCATGCCATCTGTGTCCCCTTTCCTTATGCCGCAGCGCCGTAGAGCGATCCCCAAGACCAGCCGCCAACCTCAAGATCGGTGGCCAGCGGAACGCCGAAGAAGTCGTCAACCGCCATCAGTCGCGCCACCTCGCGGCCCACGTCCTCGGCGTCTGCCTTGGGCGCGGTGAACACCACCTCGTCATGCACGGGCAGCCGCAGGAACTCGGTCAGCCCCGCCTCATCCAGCCGTAGCAGCGACTCGGCGAGGACATCCCGCGCCGTGGACTGAACGACATAGTTCGTGGCCGCGTACAGCCGCCTACGGTCCAGGGGGATCACGCGGCCCGAGGGAGTGGTCACTTCCTTGCGCCCGTACTGCGCGCGTTCCTCAAGGCGACGCGAGAACCGGACGATGCCCCGGTACACCCGGTCGTACTGCTTGATCGCGTGCCGAACCTGAGCGATCGGTGCGCCGGTCTGCCGGGCGAGAGTGGTCGGGCCGCCGCCGAACAACTTGCCGAACCCGACGCCTTTCATCAGGTTGCGCTGTCGCTTGGTGAAGTCCGGGCCGTAGACCAGTTCCGCCGTGTAGCCGTGCAAGTCGTGGCCCGCCAGGATTGCCGCGATCATGACCGGGTCCTTGGACAGCGCGGCAATGACGCGCATCTCCACGGCCTGGTAGTCGACCGACCCGACAACCCATCCGAGGTGATCGGCCACCATCGCGCGCCGGATGCGCCATTCCTTGGACGGAAGCTGTTGCAGCGGTGGCCCGGAGATCGACATTCGCGCGGTCCGGGCCTTGAGCGCGGCGATACTCGGGTGGATGAACCCCGCCGAGTCCTGCCCTCTGATCATTGCGTCCACATAGGACGTCTGCCATTTGCCCGCGCGCTTGGCCCGCAGAACCGCCGCCGCAAGCGGGTTCGGATCGCGGGCGCCGATGCGTTCCCAGTCCCGATCCAGGTCCGCAAGCGGCATGAGGACTTCCTTGTCCACCTTCAGCGCGCCGCTGTCGGTGGTCTCGGTCAGTTCCTCGCCCATGCCGAGCAACGCGGCCGACACCTGTGCCGGAGCGTTGACCGAGCCGACGCCGAACATCGCGGCCTGCCCCGTCCAATACAGGGCGTCCGTCACCAGCTCGGCCCGCAACTGGTCCAGGTACTCGGGATCGACCCGCATCCCCTTGCGTTGCATCTTGGCGCACACCAGGGCAACGGCCCGCTCGAACTCGGCCAACCGCGTGAACCCGCGCTCGGCTACCTCGGCCGCCAAGACCTCATACAGGCGCGACGCGTAGATGACGTCCAGGCCCGCGTATAGCAGATACAACGGGTGATCCAGCGGGATCGCGGCCCATCCGGTGGCCTTGGTGTGCCCGATCTCGCGGAACGCCGCGTACAGGCCCGCCGCCGTGTCGGCCGCCTCGGGGTCCACGTACCGCGTGCTGTTCGCCTTGAGGCCCTGCCCGGTGCCGCCGTCCTCGGGGCCGCGCGGGTCGCACAGGTGGACCAACACCGTCGTGTCCGTGGTCCGCATCCACAGATCGGTCAACCCGACGTTGAGATGCCGGTTGACCACCAGCGCGTCATAAGTGGCGTTGTGCACGGTGAACGCAGGATGTGACTGCAAGGCCCACCGGGTCGCCGAGCGGGCGCGGTTGGCCTGCCGTAGGTCTTGGCCCTCGGTGTCCACGGGGATCACGTAGGCGGTGTCCCTGTTGCCGAACTGGGCAACGCGCAGCCGGAACGCGTCGGAGTACCAATCAAGGCCCGTCGCCTCGGTGTCGAACGCGACGACCCGGTTGCCTTGCTCCCGCATCCACTCGCGGAACTCGGCCAGATCCTCGGCGGTCTGAACGATGTTGACCGTGACGCGTTCGCCCGCGACGCGGTGGAACATCTGCCGCACCCATCCACCTCTTTCCGTTGTCGGGCAGCACAAAGAGGCCGTACCGGGCTGTCCCGGTACGGCCTTGTGTCTTGCGCTAGTTCGCTAGGTCGTCCGCGGTGGCCTTGCGCAGCCCGCGCAACACCATGCCCGCCTTGGTCCGAACCGCGCTGATCTTGCGGTTCTCCAGTTGCTTGCGGAACGTGATCTTGCCCCACGGCTTGGTCGTGCCGCCGAGTTCGACGTCTGCCCAGTCCTCATAGGAACGGAACGCGTCCTCAAGTGTCATCCGCGCGCCCGGATCGCGGACCAGGACGCCCGGCAGGAAGCCGTCAAGGATGTCCGAGGACCGCCTGTACTCGTCCACCGCCGCGCGGACCGAGTCCGGTTCCCGCAGCCCTTCCGCGTACCACTCGACTGCCCCTCGGACCGCCCAAGCGGCAATACCAGTGGCCTCGCCGAGCAACACCCCGGGGAGTCTCGGGTCCTTGTCCGCGCCGCTGAACTCACGAATGAACGGAACCAGCCGGGTCCGCCGCCAGAATCCGTCATCCTGCCCACGGACGTCGGGTTTGTAGTTGGTGGCCATGAGCATGAGCGCGGTCGGGGAGAACGTGAACTGTCCCTTGTAGAGTTCGCGGGCCACCACCGGATCGCCCGCCGTGAGCTGTTTCAACAGGGCCTCATTGAGGCGCAACCCGTCAGACAGCTCGGACAGGACCGCCAGGCGCACACCCCGCAGCGCCGCGAGAGCCGGGTTGGCCGCGCCCGGGTCGAACGTTCGGGCCTGTGCAATCGCGGCCTGACTCATGTGCCCGGTGATCCCCTTGAACACCTCGCCGAGCGTGTTCAACAGCACGGACTTGCCGTTGCTCCCGTGGCCGTAGAACAGTGCGAAGACGTGTTCTCTGGTCTCGCCCGTGATGCCGTAGCCGATCAGCCGGGCCATGAACGCGGGCATGTCCGGGTCGTGCGGGAACACCTCGGCGAGGAACCGTTCCCAACGCGGACACCGCGCGTCCGGGTCGTAGTCCAGGTCCACGTACCGAGTCAGCCGGTCCCCGCGTCGGTGCTCCCCGAGGATGCCCGTGCGGAGATCGACCGTGCCGTTGCGGAACGTCAACAGGTCGTGCCGGACGTCGAACGCATCCACCTCGGCCCCGGTGATCGTCCGCAGATGTTCCAACGCGGCGCGAATCCCGGCGTCCATGTGCATCCGCCGCGTCCGCTTGACCGCCTCGGTGTACGCCTCGGCCTGCCGCTGTTCCTCCCGGGAACCGTCCTTGTCCCCGCGCGGCAACTCGGCCAGCTCCCGTGCCATCGCGTCGGCAACCCGGTGGCCGATGGCGCGTTCCTGGGTCGGAGACAGCACGCGCCACACCCGGCCGTCCCACGTCAGGAACCCGACCCCGTCCACGTGCGCGGTGTCCTCCCCGACGATCGTCAACGCCAACCGGGCGTTCTCGATGTCCGTCCCGGCCGTGGCCTTGACCTTGGGTCGGGGCGGCTCGGCAGGTGCGTCCGGGTCGGTCGGTGCGACCGCGGGAACCCATGCCGGGGAATCCCGAACGGCGCGGTGCAACGCCGCTGCGAACAGGTCCCCGGCCCGCTTGCGCCAGTCGGCCACGTCCTCGGCATCGGGCGGGATCACCAGCACCCGCGCGGTCACGCCGAGGGCCGCGAGGTTCGCGCCGAGCGCCGCGTTGAACGCCCGGCCGGACACGTCGTTGTCCCCGGCAAGGACGACGTCCCCGCCCGTCTGCGCCACCAACTCGGCGATCTCGGCCGCCGTCCGCTCGGCCCGCGCGAGACCGGACCCACGCACGACAACCGCCGTGTACCCGGCCGCAACCACGGTCAGCCCATCGCCCGGCCCCTCGGTCACGATGACCGTGGTGAAGCTGTCCGCCGTCCGCATGACAGCGGTCGCACCCCACCGTGAACCCTCGGGATTGGCCAGCGTCAGCCACCGGGCCGGACACCCGTTGCCGAGGTCGCGGCCCTGCAAGCCGTGCGGGCGGCCCGCCGTGTCCAGGAACGGCACCACCAACCGGGGATGCGCCAGATAGCCCGACGTGCGGAAGTCGCGGGCCTTGCCGACATCCACGGTCCCGTCATCATCGCCGAGGTGAAGCGCCCGGCCCACGTCCTCGGTGACGCCGAACCGCTCGGCCGCATAGACCGCTGCCCGAGATCCGGCGAACCGCTCGGCCGCCGCGCGCACGTACAGGCCGAGGGCCGCGAGGTCCCCGGGGCTCAGCTCGGCGACCGGGGCCGAGGACAACGTTGGTGTCCCGGTGACGCCGAACAGCTCGGCCTCGGTCAGGTTCGCGGCGGTGAGCACGTCCGGCGTGGCGCACCCGGCCCGGCAGTAGAGCAGCGCCCGGCCGTCCGGCTTGAGCGAGACGAACAGGGACGGCTTGCCGTCGTTGTGCGCGGGGCAACCGACCAGCACCCCGCCGCGCTCGTCGATGACCGGGCCGCCGCCGAGCCGGGCAATCAATGCGTCAATGTGCAACTCGGGCACCTCCTCGGGACCAGGATCGACAGCAACGCGCGCACAGCCCAAGCGCCTTGGGGCGGACACACGCCGTTGCCGAGCAACTTGATTTGATCAGTGCGGGTCAGGCCGGGAACCGCGGTCACGAACCCCAAGGGCAGCCCCATCATCCACTCGGGCAGCGCCGGATTCAGCACCCGCGCACCCCGCGCGCCCTGTACTGCCGGGGCGGGTGCCAGACGTCCGCTCAGGCGTTCCCAGTGCCGCACGGCGGGGCCGAACTCCCGCCATGGGTCACCGTCGCCGGTCAGCCGCATCACGGCAATTTCGTTCAACGGGCGAGCGTTCTGCCCGATCAGGTGCGACCGGCCGGACCGGTAGTCGCGGGCGGCCGGGGTCGGCAACAGGGTCAGTCCGCCGCTAGGTACTTGGCCGCAGCGTGCAACGTCTTCCCCGACTGCCTGCCGTTGCCCCACCTTCCCCCGCGCACACCGTGCCCATTCGGGGACACACCCGTGTCGGGCGTCGGTAGCAGCGACGAATACACGTTCGCGTGCGTGGGGAGCGCCGACGTCGGAAGCTCGAACGCTTCCCCACGCTGTGCGATACCCCAACGCGGCCAAGTCCGCGAGAACGGCGCCGAACCCTTTGGACCGGTGGCCCGCGACGTTTTCCAGGATGACGAGTCCGGGTCGTAGATGGCGAACGGCCGCAGCGACGTGCGGCCACAGGTGACGTGAATCGTCGGCCCCCATTCGTTGCCCTGCAAGAGAAAACGGCTGACACGGGTAGCCTGCGGTCATGATGTCGACTGGTTCGGCGGACGACCACGCGGCCGTGGTGATGTCGCCGAGGTTGACCAGACCCGGCCAGTGGTGCGCGTGCGTGGCGATTGCGGCGGGCTCGACATCGGCGAACCAGCGCTGTTCCACGTCCAGCACCTCGGCAACGGCCATGTCCAAACCGCCGTAACCGGAACACAGGGAACCAAGCCGGGCGGTCACCCGTACACCGCCGCGAGAAAGACCACCAGGCCGTAAGCCAGAACGGCCAACACCGCCGCGAACGCCAAGATCACGTACAACTGATCACGCGGATTCAATCCGTCGTTCCTCCGATCACGACAACGACCCCGCCGCCATCCACACAGGACAGCGGCGGGGGATGTCAGCTCAGGCAGGCTTGCCGGTCACGTCGATCACGGGCCGGGTGTACGAGACGTCCTTACCCTTCTTGGTCGTGTACTCGACCAGCTCAAGGCGCAGCTCCGCGGTCACCGGAGCGTCCTCAAGGGCCTTCTCGATCTCGCCGAGGTCGTTGACCAGCGACCACGAACCCGTGGTGAACAGGAAGTACCCGAGATCCGGTTCATCGGCGAGGCGGAACTTGAGGGTGATGTCCGGCTTGGGGCCGGTCCCCGCCTTGGCCTCGGCCTTGCGGTCGGCCAGCGACATCGGGCACCCGCACTCGGCGCCAACCTTGTCCTCTGCCGGGTGCCCGGACACGAAGTACGCGCCATCGCACACGTGGATCGGGCCGTTGTTGCCGTACAGGGCCATGCGGGACCGCAGATCGCCCGCCCGCTCGATCACGATGCCGACCGAAGCCGTGGTGGTCTCGACGTCGAACCGGTCGCGCGCTTCCTCATCGGCGTTGGTCACCACCTCGCCGCCGTACAGACCGGCGATGCGATCGGCCACGTCCTCATCGTCGGAGACGACGCGCCATTCCGAGAGTGCCAAGGGGCGACGGCCAATCACCTTGCCGCCCTTGAATTTGCCGACGACATCGTTCAGAAACGGGTTGCGCGGACGGGGTTTGGCGTCGGGGTCGGTGTCGAAAATGCGCAGTGCCAAGGGTGATCCTCCGATCAGTGGCGATGAATACCGAGGGACCGAGTAGCGCAAGTGTGCTTGCGTGACTCGGGCACGGCTAAAGGCCGAACATCCCTGGCTGCGACGCGAGGGGGTCCGGGGGGAAGAACGGGTTGCCGAGGCGGACGCGGCGCGCGGCGAAGATGTCACCGAGCTGTCTCGCGCTGGCCTCGCGACGACGCTTGTCCTCGGCGGCCTTGCGGTCGGCCTCGGCCTTGGCCTTGCCCTGGTTGCGCTGGTGGACAAGGCTGTTCAGCTCGGCCGCGATCACGGCCGCCTCGGTCGCGTCGAGATGCACCGACCGGCCGCCGACCTTGATCGACGCCACCAGGTCCGAGGCGAGTGCTCCGGCCGTCGCGGGCACCTTGTGCAAGTCCAGGCGTGCGCCACCGCGCCGGACGGTGAGCGGGTATTCCGATACCACCGAGACCTCTGCGTCCTTGGGCAGGAGATCCCGGTTGGGTTCGCTCGTGGTCGAGTACTTGACTTCCCACTTGGGCATGACGATTCCCTCTCTCAGTACTGTCCTACTTGGACTTGCGCCGCGTCGCCCCAGTGGACGCGGCCGAGTCGTGAAGCGGGTCGCCGATCACGCGCGGCGGGTCCTCGGCCACGCGGTGGAAGACTCGGCGCAGATCCAGGAAGCCCGCGAACACGGCCGGGTCGGCCGAGGTGGGGACCAACTTCCACCCCTCGGGCCGGACGTGGAACACGGCGTGTGCGGTGATCGCGGGCATGGGAGCAGCGTCCCCGGCCTGCGTGACGATCTTGTCCGCGTTCGCGTAGGCGGACAGTTGGTAGGCCACCGTGTCGTGAATGCCGGACCTGGTGGACTTGGTGTCGCCCATGACGATCTCGCCGTCAACCTCGGCGATCCAGTCGAACGATCCCGCGTACTGGTGGGTGTCGGACCACACCGCGTCCTCGACATGCAGAAAGCGCGGTTGGTACTTGTCCAGAAACGCGTCAATGTGCCGCAGGTACTCGGCCAACTCGGGGTGTACGCGGCCGATCGGCTGCCCGAGGGCACGCTTCTCGAACATGTCGTGCACCGCGGTTCCCGTCTCGGCCGCCTCGGCGACGAACCGCCGCGCCGCATTCTTGATCATGTCCACGGCCGCCGTGCGCTGCCCACTGATCAAGAGCTGAACGACGCTGCCCGCGTTGTCCGCCACCCACTCGGCCGCCTGCTTGGCGTACCAGGGCGGGAGGAACGGTTTCGGTTCCATGTCCAAGATGGACGTCACGCCCGGGTACTTCACGCGGGATTCGGGATCGACGTAGTACCGACTACCGCCGCGCTTGATCGTTTGAAGTTTCGCCATCCGGTCTCCCGTCGTCGGCCCTCGCTGACAACCGGGACACCCCCCGAGACCGCGCCACCCGCAACCCCGTGTGACGCCACTCACGTAAGTGTGCTTGCGTCGATAAGTCGTGGTGCACACAACAAAGTCCCCGGGTGAGCGGCAATCCGGGGACTCGGCGGAATGCTTCTACTCGGCTAGTTCGTTCCGCCAGCCATCAACCACGCGCGGCAGCAGCTCGGCTAGCGCGTCGGCTGTGGCGACCATCTCAGCTAGGACGTCCGGGGTTGCGTTGTGCGGCGGGCGCCAACGGCCGGCCGCCATCTCGTCAGCCTCGCGCTGTACCTGATCGCGCGCCGCGCTCATGAGCGCGAGGACCGTCCCGCCGTGAATGCGCCCGCCCGCAAGGCTGCGCTGAACGCGCGTCTTCTGCGCATGTCGTTCAGTAGCCCTCTCGGGCTTGATCGCGTACTGCTGACACAATCGCCGGTACTCCGCATCATCGCCTTTGGCGAATTTGCGAATGGCGTCCCTCACCGCGTCCGCCGTGTGCCACCGGATGGAGTTGAGTAGCTTGTCAGTTGCAGACCCGGACGCTCCCGCAGTCTCGCGCGCTTCCTCAAGTTCGATCTTGTAGTCTTTCGACCGGCCTGCGAGGTCTGGTAGACCTTTGTGGTTCAGGAACGTACGGCGAAATTCGACAATCGCGGCCGAGACCGCCCGTCGATTCTCGGTCGAATCGGACCGCATGAGATCGCGAAACGCGTCGACTAGCTCGGTTCGCGCTTTGTGTCGCTTCGCGATTGGCACTGCCGCCACGGACATTCCCCTTTTGCCGATTCGATGCAATGCGAAAGGCTCCGTGCGCGACCGTAGCACACGGAGCCCTTGCGTGACTCAAGCCGCCAAGGCGGAATCCTCCGGGTGACGGAACTCGCTCCCGCAGTCACCGCACAGGATCGGCCGCCTAGCGAGTCGCCCCGGGCTGATCGGGAACGGATCGGGAGTCACGCAAGCGCACACCGCGTTCGGCCGCTTGCTGCCCGTACGGCCGCCCCGGCTGCCCCGGCCGCGCTTGATCGTCTCGCCGTCATCGTCGCCGTCATCGCCTGTTCCACCAGCGCCACCCGTGGCCGCAATGGTGATGTCGCGAAGGTGCGCGAGGCGCGCGGTTTCCAACTCGGCAATGACGGTCGCGTAATTGACCTTTGCGGCCTCGGTGATCTCTACGGCCGAGAATCCGTGCGTCTTGTGCGGGGTCTTTCCGTCCGGCCACTCATCCCCGAGTTCCGTTGCCAGTTCGACAAACTTCAGGTTGTGGCGACCATTCACGTTGGTGTCTTGAATGCCACGAATTCGGGCGAGGCCATGCGCCGCCTCGTGCAACAAGGTTTGCATGATTCGGGCGCCCGGCAAGCCCAGCAATTCACCTGCGACAAAGAGTTCAGGGACGCGCGGCGCCTCGGTCTCGGTGTCAACCGTCCACCGCTCCGCCCAGAAGTGCGCCCACCGGTCCCCGCCGCGCTGAGCGAACCCCGAACCCGTGACAACCACGACCTCGGGCACGTCCGGGTTGCACTCGCGGATCACCGTCCATGCCGCTTCGATCGCGGCGACGATGCGGGAGCCGGTTCCGGTGCTGGTCATGTGTGCCTACCCCTCGGTGTCATGCAAGTGTGCTTGCGTGACTCAAGGTTTAGTGACGCAAGTGTGCTTGCGCAAGCTTCTGTTGTGCACACCACATGACGAACGGCCCCGACACCTGTCGCGAGGGACAGGGCCGGGGCCGGTCGGCTTAGATGCCGCGCTGGTCGGGCTGAACCGGGGTCACCATCCGGTGGATGACGATGCCGGTGGCGCCCGCGATCACGGTTGCGATGATCTCGCCGACCGCGTCCACGTCGAAACCGGCGAGGCCGGGCACGTAGCGGACAACGGCACTGGCGACCAGGGCGACCAGCGACCAGGCGAGGACGGGGTACGCGGCCACCAGGGCGGCAATGCGGGTCTTCACAGTGCACCTACTTTCTCGGGGATGAGCACGGAATCAACCGCGCGGAACAGGTCGGAGACCTCGCCGTCGTTGGCGATGGTTCGAGTGACCGGGAGCGTGTCCGCGTGGGACTCGCTCTCATGGGTTGTGGTCTTGGGTGCACTCGCTCTGGTGACGCGCCACATCTCGGCGTCCACCAGCTCCGCGAGGCCGCGCACCTCGTTGGGGAATCGGACGTCGGGGATGACCACCGGTCGTCCCTCGGCGTTGTGCCGGGTGATCTGCGCGACCGCGAGGGACACCCATGTGTCCGGGGCGATCCCGTGGCGGATGACGTCGGTACCGAGGCGCTGCAAGGTCCGCCGTACCTCGGGCACGGTGTCCTTGGCTTGCTCCCAACCGATCCGGTCAACGACCGCGGATAGGCGGACCGAGCCGTCCGAGACGATGGGATCGAGCTTGAGAGCCAGCGCGCGCAGCGGATCGGCCAGCGCAACACGCGCGTAGCCCCGCTCCCGCGTCAGGTATCCGGCGATGGTGTCCTTGCCGGTGCGAAGTCGCCCGACGATGCCGATGTTGGGATGCACGGGCCTGCCTCTCTGCGCCTGGCGCTCAGCCGCGGATCTCGGGCGGTATGCGTCCCTCGGTGACGGGCCGCAAGATCGTGGGCCTGGTCCAGCGGTCCTCGTGGACGGCCACGGAAACCCGGATGTCCGCGACGTCCCCCGCCATCTCGTCCAGCCGCGCGGCGATGTGCGATACGCGGTTGGACACAGGCGCGATGGCGGCTGTCACCGCCGAGTCCACCGTTTCGGCTTGCTGCCGCCGCGTCTTGCGGTGTGCGAGGTAGTTGGGGCCGGTGGTGACCAGCACACCGCCAAAGCTGATCAGGGCCACCAGGACCGCGTCAGTCATCCGTACGTCTCCTTACCGGCCACTCGCCGATCTCGTTGGGCCACAGCGGGTCCGCGCCACTCGGGGCCGGTGACGCCCGTTCCTCAGCCATGGCGGCAAAGCCCATGACCGCAAGGGCGGACGTAACCGGGTAGCCGCCCACGTCCGAACCGGGGATCAGCGTTCCCTCGGCGGACGCGGTGGGGAACGCGGACAGCGGAGCGAGGAACGCATATTCGGGTTCGCGGAAGCTGACCGCGTTGCGGGCGCTGAACGTCTCGAACCACGCGGCCATGAACTCGGCCTGCTGAGGTGTGAACCCTTTCGCCGAGGCGTCCGCGCCGTAATCGGCGTTGCGGGGGAACCGGTCGGACTGCGCGGTGATGTTCGCGAGGAACTGAATGTTGCCGCGCTTGACTACTGACTGCGTGATCGTGTCGTCCCACTGCCCGGTCGGCATCCCGTGCAACCAGGCAACCTCGAACTGATGCCATCGGTAGGTGCCAGCGGCCCCGGTCCCACCGGTCACGTTCCACTTTTGCGTGATGCGCGAGGACCCGCCCATGCCCGCGCGCAACCACACTTCGCACGCAGACCCCTGCCACAAGATCACGTGGAATCGGGCCACCAGGACCGGGTACTTGGGGTTGACCAGGGCGGCCGAGTACGCCTCTCGCTCAGCGGCGACCCACGTTGAACCCGACTTGGTCATGTGCAGTTCGCGCGCGTTGGACGCGTCGTTGGTGGTGAGCATCTGCCGGTAGCTCAACGACTTTTCGCCGCGCTCAAGGACGTTCAGGCGTTCCTCGGTGTCGCGGAACAGCGCGCCGAGCGAGGGCGGCAACGTCGGGTTGCTAGGCATCGGCGAACACCCCCAACGGCGCAACCGTCACGTTCACGGTCTCGGCCCCGGCCGGATCGACCGACACCGCTACCTCGGTCACCATCCACTCACCGGAGATGGCCACCAGGCCGTAGCCGCCGATCACCGCGACGACGTCCCCAACGGCCACCTCGGCGACGCCAAGGGCCGCGTCCGGGTACAACTCCACTGTCGGGAGCAGGATTGGCGTGGCCTGACCGCGGACGACGTTGTCCGCCTTGCTCTTGAGGGTGGCGTATTCCTTGACGTCGGACGCGGACACCACTTCCTCAAGGCGAGGAAACACCGTGGACGGCTCGGACGCAGTGGCCCACAACTGTTCCGGGCCGTCACCCGCACCGGTCACGACCACGAAGTTGCGGACCGACTTGCCGCCGAGCTTGGCCGTTCGGACGTCACAGTTCACCCGGTCCTCAAGGACGAGTTCACGTCTGCGGCCGGTCACCGGGTAGCGAACGCGGAACCACACGGCAAGGGTGTCCTCGGCCGGGCCGGACCACTCGGCGTCAAACGAGAAGTCGAATCCGTCGATGACGTCGGCCAGTTGTTCCACGGCCTCGCCGATGGACTTGTGGTCGGATTCCTTGTACGTGCGGTCCCGCACGACGCCGGTCGTCTCGGAACCGAACTGGATCATGCCGAGGTTCGACCCCGGCCCGTAGGTCGCGGCGTGCTGCAAGAGGTCCCGGGCAATGGCTGCCTGATCCCATCCGACGTACTGCCTTGTGGTGTGCACACCACGCAACCGGTAGTAGGACAGCCACCCCTCACACTGCAAGGTGAGCGTCCCGGCCGCGTAGTCAACGTCCGCGTCCCAGTACAGGCCCGACCACACGAACCGGCCGTTGCGTTCGACGTAGACGGCCGTGGCCGCGCCCGGGATGAGCGACTGCGGGTTGACTCGCGACACCCCGGGTTCAAGCGCAACGACGATGCTGGCCGAGCCGGGAGCGTTGCGGGTGGTCGTGTAGCTCACCGACTCGGCGGGAAGTTCGCCATGCACGTAACCGCTCAGGACATCCTGAAACAGAACGCGATAGGACGCGCTCACAGAACCCCCTTACCGGCCGAGGTATTCGAGTACGACGAACGCGGTGTATGTGACGGTGGACGACCCCGTTTGCGGGGTCCAGCCGAAATAGAGCTTGAACGGAAGGGCGGCCTGCGCCGTGTTCACAGTGCCGGTCCAGGCGATGTTTTGGTGGAGCTGACCACCGCCACTCATGCCACCGCCGCGCCAACCGGTGTTGGTGATGTCGGCCGTACCAAATGGACCGTCAATGCACTCAAGACGAACACTTGAGAGACCCACGTTGAGACAGTCGGAGTACGCCATCACGCCGATATGCCACCGGCCGGGACGATTCAACTTGAACGTCTGGCCGCTCACGGTCGCGATGCCGCCGTCATGCCCGGTCACCATGCCCGTGGAACTCATCACCGCCGTACCGGCACCGGCCGAACTTCCGGTAGAGACGAAGTGGTGGTGCGCCCGGTCGGTGTCCGCGACCGGCAGCCATCCCTTCGCCGCTCCCGTGTAGCACCAGACCGTGTGGGGCGCAGTGGTCAGCGACATCTGACCGGCAACCGGCGCGTCAAACGCGGTGTTTCTCGCTGTCTCGGTGGGGAATGTGGGGACACCGACCGGTGCCCACCTGGTCCCCGACCACAACCACACGTTGCCGTTGACGACGTCCAGCCACAGCGTTCCGGCCCGCAAACCCGAGGGGCGAACGGCGGACACGATCGCGGTTCCCGCGTGGATGACCTGACCGTTGGTCTGTCGCTTGTCGGTGAGCGTGGGCAGCGTGGAAGCCGCCTCGGGCGGAACTGCGATCTCGTGAATGAGTAGCGACCCGGGAACCGAGGGGGCCACGGGCGAGGTTGCCGGGGTGCCGGTCCGTACCTCCAATACCCAGGTCCCGGGGTTGGCGCCCGCAGGGGGAACGACGTAGGCCACCAGGGCATCACGGCGGGCTTGCGTAGCGTGCGGGGGCGCGATCGGCAGCGTGACCGACGCGGCCAGCTCTGCGAGGAACACGCCCTTGAAAGACTCGGTAGGCGCAGGCAGGGCGACCACCCCCGGGGACACGGTGACCGTGCGGTCCGCGTTAACGGTCGCGCCGAACACGGAGTCCCCGAAGAACCCGGGCTTGCCGTTGACCAGCTCGGACAGAACGCGGCGGACCGGGTCCGCGTTGAATTCGGTGTTGTCGACAAACAGCGGTGGAAGGGTCATCGTCTGGACGGCCACGGGCCACCTCCTGAAGGGTCAGACCCAAGCCGCGCGCCACTGCGCGATCAGCTCGGGTTCCGGCGCAGCCCCGGGAAGCCGGGTACCGCGTAGGCCGAACTCGGACACCCCGGGTGGGGCTGTGAGCCACGTGTTGGCGCGGCCGGGTGTGAGGAACCGCGGTGCGACGCCATCCATGAGGACGTCACCGTTCGCGGTGTTGATGTCGAGCCACTGCCCCGACAGCAGCGTGTAGGCGATGGCGAGTTGCGCGCCGGTCGCGAGATCGACGATGCGCGGGTTGACGATCGGGCCACGCAAGGTGAACCGCATCGGGACGGGCGTGTTGCCGTCGTTGGTGACCCGGATGACCTCGGCCACCTCGGACTGACCGAACCTCGCGGGAAAGCGCAGTGGGAACCGGATGCCTGCGCCAGGCGTAGCCGAGCTGGTTGGCAACGTCGCCCGACCCGTACCGGTGGTCGTCGCGTAGACGAACGGGTCCGGGCAGTACAGCTCTACCGCGACGGTCGCATACCCGTGCGCGTACTCCCACGTCACCGGAACCGAGCGCTTACGCACCTTGCCCCACACGACGCGCGGCCCGCCACCAGCGACACCCGGGAACTTGAACGAGAACGGGGCGATCCGCCCCGGAATGAACGCGTCAGCCACGGCCGCCATTGCCGCGCCGAACTCGGCGGGATCGCCTGCGTTGATCTCGATTGTGAGCGTGATCGCGCGCGCCCCGAACCAGTCGTCGCCGCTTTGTTCGCCGTGGCGACGCAACGATGTCCTGTCATTGGCGCGGATCGCGGGCGCGTCCAACAGTCCGGCAATCTCGGTGAACGTGAACGGGGAATCCGAGGACCCGATGGTGAGTCCTCGGTATTCCGCCGTCCAGTCCACGGAGAGAGTGACCGGCATCGCCGTGGTATCGACCGACACCGGTCATCACCTCCCAGTGGTGCGAACCGCCCAAGCCACTTCCGCGCCGATTGCGTGCGGGTCGGCATTGGTATTCGCGTAGACGTTCACCGTGGTATTTCCCGGACCCGGTGAGTCGGGGCCGCCGAGGCGCGCGGTACCGCTTCCGGTTCCGCCCTGTGCGCCGTAGGTGTGTCCGGTACCGCTGCCGATCAGGGCTGATACCGCAGGCTTGCCGAGGTCAGCCCCGGCCATCTCGCCCGCCATCGCGGACGCGAGACCACCCACGGCCGACAGCGCGACACCTGCGTTGTCCTCGATACCGACCGCGAGACCGGGAGGCAGCCAACGGCCGATCTCCGCGAACACCCGCGAGGGAGAATGGATACCGAGAACGTCCTTGACCCAGTCTGGTATCAGGGAACCGAAGAACGAAAGGATCTTGTCCTTGAGCCAACCGGCCGCATTCTGGATACCGCGCCACAGACCCGATAGCAGATCCTTTCCAGCGTTCAGCAAGAGCGAACCGAAGTCGCCGATCCCGCTTAGGACGCGACCCGGTAAGCCGGTCAGCCAAGAGACCAGTTCACCGAGTTTGGACACGGCCCCGTCGTAGACACCCCGGAACCACGCACCGACACGGCCGGGCAACTGGCCGAGCCACGACACGGCGTCTATGACCCAATTGACAGCGGCGCGGACCGCGCCAACGATCGTGTCCCAGTGCTTGATGATCAAGCCGGGCAGTGTCCAATTCAGGAACAGATTCCAGATCCATTCGGCCGCGCCCTTGACCGCGCCGACGACCCAATCCCACGCCTGCCGGGTCCACGCGACGACGGTGTCCCAGTTGGCCACGATCAGCGCCACCAGGCCCACGACGGCCGCGATGATCCAGCCGACCGGCCCCATCGCCATGACCCACGCTGCGGCCATCTGCGCGCCCCGGATGAGGGACTGCGTACCCATCACGACCCATCCCGCGACCACACGGGCCGCCGTGAGCGCCATGGACCCGGCCATCACCGCGCCTTGAGCGATGAACGACGCGGCGGTGAGGGTGAGTGAGGCGACGGTGCGCGCGGCGGACATGGCCCACGCTGCGGCCGTCGTTGCTGCCGACACCGTGGCCCGTGCGCCCATGAGCACCCATGACGCGACGGTCTTACCGGCCGCGCCGACCTGTGCCAGCGCCGAGCGGGACGCGGCGAGCTGCGCCTTGAACCACGCTGCGGCCTGCTTGGCGCCCGCGATCGTCGCCGTGACTCCCGACGCGATGAGGGCAGGCAGCAGGACCGCGCCGATCAGGCCCGCCACAATGCCGATCTCAACGGCGTTGTCGCCTAGGAACTTGGCCATGGCGCCGAGGGCGGGCAGGACCACGCCCGTGACGAACGCGCCGACCGCGTCCAGCGCGGGACCGAAATTGGCCTGTAGGTAGGTCACCAGTTCGTTGATCTTGGGGATGACCTTGCCGCCGATGAAGTCCACGAAGACCGTTGACAGCATCCGGCCGAACGCGTCGATGTTCGATGAGGCGTTGTCGTGCAACGACTTGCCGAGTTGATCGGCCGCGCCACCGACACCGGTCAGTGCGTTGGTCATCGGGCGCAGCGCCGCGAGTGCGTCGATGTTGCCCAAGTCCTCGAACTGAGTACCGAACAAGCCGACTGCGGCGGTCTCCCGCTTGATCGGGTCCTTGATGGACACGATGCCGTCAAGGATCTTCTGAAACGCCATCTTGGCGCCCTCGCCACCACCGAGGATCGCCTTGGCCATGTCCTTGGCGTTGAGGCCGATCGCCTTGTACGCGTCAACCGATGTGACGGACATGTCCACGCTGCGGATGCGGAATTCCTTGAGCGCGTCCCCGGCCTTGTCGAGCTGGATCTTGCCGCCCTTGGCAGCGGTCGCGAGGACACCGAACGCCTCTTGACCGGTGAACCCGAGGGCCTGAAAGAACACCGTGTACTCATCGGCGATCTCTAGGAAGTCACCCCGGACGGCAGCGGGCACGTTCTGTAGGCCCTTGGTGATGAGGTCGAACGCTTCGTTGGCGTCCTTGGCCATGCCGGTCTTGAGCAGGATTCCCACGGACGCAATCGCGCCTTGAACGTCGACTTGGAACGCCTGCGCGAGGTCCAGGGCCTTGCCGGTCGCGGACTCAAGGGTCGGGGTGTCCAGCTTGCCGAGCGTGGACACCACGGCCTCGATCGTGCCCGTGACGTCGGTGAAGGTGTCCCCGTAGCCCTTGGCGTACAGCGAACCGGCAGCCTGCCCGTAGCGCTCGGCTTCCTGCGCGGTGGCGCCTAGCGCGCCTTCCATCGCTCCGAGGATCTTGCCTCGGTCGAGCGATTCGACCAGCGCGCCGCCGAGGCCACCGGCCGCCACCCCTGCCGCCACGAACCCGGCCGCAGACGCGGCAACGTCCTTTGCGGACGCGCCCACTTTGGATGCGAACGCGGCAACGCCGCTTTCACCATCGGTGAGCTTGTCGATCAGATCCTTGACGTCACCGAGGATCGTGACCTTGATCGGCTTGGCCACCGTCGAACCCCCCTACCTCATCACGGGTTCTCGGTGGTCCCTCCCACCACGCGGCCCGCCCTGGTTGCGCTTGTGCTGCGCCTTGACGTCCGCGTCCATCTGCTTGACCAGGGCGCGGTACTCGTCCAGCCGTAGTGACTGGACGTCGGACCACGTGAGGCCCCGGAAGTGGTTGACTAGGCGGGCTTTCGTGACTGCGCGCGCCGCGCGGCCCGATTGGGCGTGACGGCCTCGGCGTTTCCCTCGGCGTCCGGCTTGCCCGGGGACAAGCGGACGTTGCCCGCGTCTTCCCACGTGGCATCCGGGTTGTCGCGCAGCATCACGACGAACGCGACCGCGCGAAGGAACCGGCCCTTGCGGGCGCCCTTCTCCGCGACGCTGTCAATGCTTGCGTCAATGAGGTCTTCCACCTTCTCGATTTCGCCGAGGGTCAGACCGTTGACGTCGGTGGACAGCTCGAACACGTGCCACTCTCCTTAGCTACCAATGCGTTTGCCCACAAGGGCGGACATGAGTTCGCGGAACCGAGCTGCGTACTGTTCGCGGCGCTCGTACGCGGCCTTGAACAGGAACGGAACGGCCTTGATCCCGCGACGCGGCCACCCGAAGTGCACCGGCCCCGCGTAGTGCTTGCTGCGGCCTCGGCCGGAACCAGCGCGGACGACGGCCCCCTTGAGCGAGGACGACGGGGCCACCGAGGACGCCAGCGCCCCGGACACCTGCGGAGTCAATGAGCGGGCCGGGGGGACGACGATCGCGGCGGTTTCCTTGTGGGCCTCGCGTAGTCCCTTGGCCGTGTCCTTGTCTTTCGCCGTGCGGATCGCCTTGCGCAGCTCGGCGTGTCCCTCAACCCGGACCTGAAATTTCACGCGCACCCCCGAGAGGCCGGACCATCTGCGTTGTGGTGCGCACAACAGGCGCGAGGGTCGATCAGTCGCCCGGCTCGGTGTAGATGGCAGTGACAGCCGGGAGCGTGCCCGGGTCCAGGACCACGAACGGCAGCGTCATCCGCGACAGATCGTCAAGGCTTGCCTCGGGAGACTCGCCCGTGAACTGGATCGCAGGACATTTCAGCTCGAACGCGGACGCGCCCACCACACCGTCGTAGACGACGCGGAAACCGAGGACGGCCCCGGCAACGAATGACTCGTACAGGGGCAGCGTGGCCGAGTCGAACTCAACTTCAATCTCACCCTCGTACGCGGGCATCTCGGCCCGCACCGGCTTGGCCTTGAGCGCCGAGGACCGCACGAACCGCCGATCGGTCTTGAACCCCCGCGATCCCTTGGCGGACCACTTGGACACCGGTACGGCCGTCTCAACGCCACCCCGAGTCAGGTACACCGTCGCGCGGGTCCAGTCATAGGCCACAGCCTCGGCGGGGTAGGCGATCGGCAGGGCCGGACCGATGTGCGTCACGGTCTGAAAGTCGAACGTGGCCTTGAACTTGAGCGGGCTGTCAACCTCCTGTTCAAGCTCCCACTCGGTGACGACGGCCCCGGTGTGCTTGTACGGCACCGTGCCCCCGTCCACCTTGGGGCGAACCACTTGCACGGTGTAGCTCGGCGACGCCGAGTCCGTGGACGTAGTGAAGGTGTGGACGTCGTCCGCGGTGGCCATCGTGTCGAACGCGGCGCGCAACAGGGACCGTGCGCCGTTGTCCAGTAGGTCAAGCTCAATCTCGCCCTCGCCGCCCATGTCCACGATCCGGCGACGGTCGGCCCGCACGGTCTGCAAACCAGCGCGAAACCCCTTGCTCTCCATGAACTCGGGCGCGGCCTTGAACGAGTCGGCCTGCCCCTCGTACCCCTCGGTGGTCGTCGCGGCCACGCCATAGGCGGACTCGGCGCCGATCGAGATTGCAGCGTCAAGCGCCACGGTGAACCTCCTAGGACTGGACGCGACCGCGCACCCGGACCGTGACGTCCACTTGGGACGCGGTGCCGAGGGTGGCGTGTTCGCCGTTGGTGGTGAGAGAGCGGACCGGGCGGACGTCGATCAGGCCCGGAACCGCGGTCGGCTCGAACGCCAGGACCGCGTCACACACGGCCGTCTTGAGGCCGGTCACGGCGCGCTCGGCGTGGATCGGGTCGCCGGACTCAGCGGCCACGGCGCGGATGGTGATCTCGGCCGTGACGTTGGTGGGCTTGCGGCGGCCCGCGACCATGGCGACCGGCTCAAGCTCGGGCTCCACCGTCTCGGTGAACCACACCGCGCGGCGGCTCTGATCGGCCCCGGGGTCGGCCCACGTCGTGATGGTCTTGGTTCCGGCGAACGCGGCCTTGAGCACCGCGTAAAGGGCTTCCTTGGTGGCAAACACGACGTCAACCAGGACCCACCCCCTAGCCGAACGGCGCGCGGATGCGATGCGCGTTGAGGACTGCGTTGACCTCGGGCAGCGACACGGGCCGCCACGAGCCACCCGCTTGGGCGAGGTTCTGTGTGCCGAACTCCGAGATGACGGACGTAGCCCGATCCGGTAGTCGCGCGTCCAGGTCGGTGACCCACTGCCGCGCGATCGTGCGCACGGCCCAACGGATGGCGACCGGGGGCGGGTTGTCCATGGACCAGGACTGCCCGGTGTATTCGGTGACGCGCTCAACCGCGTAGTCGCGGGCCTCAAGCAATGTCGCGTCCTCGAACCGGTCCGTGTTGTCCAACCCGTCAAGCCTGCGAAGTTCGGCGAGGGTGGCGAACAGGTCCACCTCTCGCACTCTCCTTAGGTGGAAGCCATGCCCGAGTCGGGCAAGTGTGCTTGCGTGACTCGGGCATGGCGTTGTGGTTACGCGGCGGGCAGGGTCAGCAGGGCCGAACCCGAGGTGTCGATCAGGGCGCCGCCGTAGCGCTGGACGAACTTGTACGACACCAGGTCCTCAAGGAACTTGACCTCGGTGGACCGGGCAACGCGCAGCGGACCGGCGAACCGGACGGTGAAACCGCCGAGGTCGGTGAACGCAATCTTGCCCTCGTTGGTGGCGCCGAAACCCGGGTCGACGGACACGGGGCGATCCATGAGGGTCAGTGCGCCGCCGTCCGCCACCGACTTGAGCAGGTAGCGGCCGTCCGCGTCCTTCCACTTGCGGGCGCGGGCCAGCGTGAGGCGACCCATGATCCAGCGGGCACGGGCCGCGTAGAACTCCGGGATCGAGTAGTGCACGTCAATAACCGCGTCGGTGTAGCCGTTGTCCGCAGCCGGGGCCGCCGCGATCGTCTTCCGCAGCGCGGGCAGGATGCCCGTGGTGGTCGACAGCAGCGCCGCGACGAAATCCACACCCATGGTGTCCGCGAGGTTGGGACCGGCGTCCGCGACCAGAAAACCAATCAGGTCGACAAGGTCGTCCTCGACCAGCTCGGCCGAGATGTGCGAGACGTAACCGGTCTTGGCCACATCCAGGGGCACCAGGTCCGTGGCCGGGTAGTTCTCCGGCAGCGCGTTGCCCTCGGCGGTCTTGCCCCGGTGTGCCTTGGGCACGACGCGGGGGAAGTCGATCGCCCCGCCACCGGTCGTGCGGATGACTCGCGCACCGGCCGCGATGATGCTGGACCGCTCCTGAATGACCTTGAGCAGTTCGGAGTACAGCGAGGGCCGCGCGGCGGTCTTGCCGCCCTGCTTGTTGTCCACGTCGATGCCCACGCCCAGAACGGCGCGGAACTCCGCCGAGTCGCCCTCACCGAGCGCGCGGAGCGTCGCGTTGTCATCGGCCTCGGCGCCCACGGGGCCGCGGTTGGCGCGTTCGTCGAGCGCGGCCAGCAGCGCGTCACGGGTCTCGGTCGCGCGGGCCTCGCCCAGCTCGGCGTCAAACCGCGCGTCGATGGCGTCCAGGCGCGCGAGGATCAGCCGCTCAAGCTCCGAGCGGCCCTCATCGGCTGCGCGCTGCAAGGCGTTTTCAGCGTGCGCCCGCTGTTCGGCGGTGGTCGTGCCCTCGGTAACGGATGCGGTCACAGTGGTGTCCCCCTTGGCGGGATTGGCCAGCGCAGCCGGAATCGAGCGCTTGGCAACGGTGGTGTCCGGGTAAGCCGGATTGGTGACAGGACCGAGTTCGCGGACGCGGAAGTCCTTGACGGTCCGAATGAGGTCCCCGGTCTCGGGGTCGCGGGTCCACTCCTGGTCCGCGCGGACGTCGCGAAGGATGAACATGAACGACGACCCCCGCACGATGCCCTTGTCCACCAGTTCGGCGACGTCGCGCCCGGCCGTGGTGTCCGGTAGGTCGATCTCGTACCAGCCCCCGGTGTCGTCCACACCGGTCCGCAGCCCGTATCCGGTGCGGCCGAGGGGCGATCCGAAATCGTGATTGAACGTGGCGAGTAGTTCGCCGCGTTCCATGTCCTCGCGGCCTGCTCCTGCCTCGATCCGCTCACGGAAGCCGCCGAGATCCAGCGACAACCGGTTGAACACGTAGGCGTAGCCGCGAATCGTCTTGCCGGTTCCATCCGCTTTGGCGCGGACCTCAACCGCGGTCGCGAAGTCGCGCCGCTCAGTGGTGTGCATCAGGCCCCCTTGTCATCCCCCTCGGACTCGGGGGGCTCGGACTCGTCGGTGCCCTCGGCGTCCAGCTCGGCCGGATCGGTTGCGGGGGCGGTGTTCTTGGACAGCACAAGAGGGCCGTCCGGGGTGAGCAGGGCGAGATTCATCGGCACCATGAGCCAGTCGCCGAGGCCGCTCGGATCGGGCGTGAGGTCTTCCCACGCGCGTACCTCGTTGCGCGAGTACACGCCGGTTTGCAGGCCCACGCGGTACGCCTCAAGGCGTTCCTTGAGCGAACCCCGCAAGAGCGCGCCGAGGTTGAACTTGACGAACGCGCGGCCGGGAGCGACCAGGGTTGAGAACGCTTCCTCAAGCCGGGCCACCCACGTGGTGAGGGTGTGCTGAACGAACGCCGTGTTTTGCTCGGCGAGGCCGCTGCCCCACGAAGTCGAGTTCGTGGCGTCGGACACCAGATGTGGTGGGACACCGAAGATCCGAGTCACCTCGGGGACTTGGAACTGACGTGTCTGTAGGAATTGCGCCTCATCCGGGGTGACGCTGATCTTCTGAAACTTGGCGTCCTCGGTGAGGATCGCGAGTCCATGCCGGTTGCCCTTGCCGCCGTGGATGCGCCGCCACGTTCGGCGCGCATTGGCCAAGCCATCCGGGGTCATCGGTCCGGGCACGCTGATCACGGCGGCCGGGGTCGCTCCATTGTGGAAGAACTCGGCGCCGTAGTCCTGCGCATCCAAGCTAAGCGCGAACGTCCGCCGCTGCGCCGAAACCGGACTCACGCCCTTGAGTTCCCCGGCCAGCGTCAGACCAGCGATGTGCAACACCTCGGCCGAGCTGAACGCGCCCACCACTTCGACGGTGCCACCCTCGCCGACAACGGTCAGCTCATAGACCAGCTCACGCTTACCGTTGCGGTGCTTGACGTACTTGGGTTCAACGGCGTTCGCGGGCAGGACGTCCAAGGCGACGACGGTCCCGGTCGCACGGTTGCGGGTCACCAGGATGTAGGCGTTGCCCTCAAGCAACAGCGACGTCATGACCTCGGTGACAAACCGGATCTTGAGCCGGTCCGGGTTCGGCTTGTCCATCCACGCGGGCCGAGTGGCCGGAACTCGGGTGTCGTCCGGGCCGGGCCGGAACACGTCCCACGGGGTGGTCGCGATGCTGTCGGAGATCAGGCGCACACAGGCGTAGACCGTGGACAGCGCAAGCGCGGCCTCGGGCGTGAGCGCGGCCGTGGGTTCGTCACCCGTGGTCCAGCCCATGAGGCCGGACGTGTCGGTCACCGCCGTGGCGTCAACGGGCTCGGCGCGCGACTCGGTGCCCACGAAGTCCAGGAATCCCAACGGTTACACCCCCGATCGCTTGGCCGCGATGGCGCCGAGGATCAGCAGTGCCCCGCCCGTGATCAGGCCCGCAGGCCCGTAGATGTCGCCCACGCCGAACGCGACCAGCGCGGCACCGGCAACGGCGGTCCACTCGGCCAACGCGGCTCGGAAGCCACCCCACGCGGACACTAGGCCGTGACCGATGCGGCCGAGGAAAGCTGGCAGCCAGCCCATCAGTGACTCGCGCATGACCGCCCCCTCACCATTCGTCGTCGGTCTCGAAACCGTCCGCCCCGTAGGCGTTTCCGTCCGTCAGGAAGTCGTCCGATGTGTCCGCCTCGCGGAACAGTTGTGCGCGGTGAAGCGCCATCACCCACGCAACGGCAAGGTCGATGTGCCGCTTGGAAGACGGGAACTCTTTGGTGATCCGCTCACCCCGGGCATCGGACTTGAGGACGCAGTTGCCGATGTGCCGCGCGAGGGCGGGCTGATCGGAGTGCGTCAGCAGTCCATCCACAACGGCGGTGTAAGCACCGGCCGTGGCCGGGACCATGCGCGCTACCGAGTTCGGGAACTCGACCAGCGGCAAGCCGTCGTCTGTGAGCATCTGCGCTTGCACCGCGAACCAGGCCGGGTCATAGGCAACCTCGGCGACCACGTATTCAGCGCACACCTCGCGTACCCGGTCCATGACCTCGGCGATCGGCGTCCGCCAATGCGGGTCTTTCGGGTCGGCCTCCCAGTGCCCCAACACCTCAACGTGAAGGTCCGAGAGCCGGACACCGACGATCGCGGTTGAGTCGTTGCGATATGCCGCGTCCAGCCCGACCACGATCAAGTCACCCGGGCGGAACCCGTTGTCGGGCGCCCGAAGTCCTTCCCACGCGCCGTGCGGAAGCCACGCGCTACCGCCGCGAACAAACTGGTTGAGGCGGTACATGCGCCAGTTCGCCTCGGGCGTGCGCTTCACAGCGGACGCGAAGTCCGCGTGGTTCATGATTTCCCAGGACGGGTTACACCGCTGCCACACATCCGGGTCGGTGTGGTCGACCTCTTCCCCCGGCTGAACCCCGAACCACTTGCAGAAGAACGACGGGTCGTCTTCCTCACCGGAGTTCACGCGGTGGCCGTAGTCGACCAGCGCGGCGAACGGTCCATCCGGGTACGGCCCGGCAGTGGAGATCACCAAGAACAGCGGTTCGCGGCGCTGCGCCGAGCCGAGGGTGAGCGCGTCGAACAAGTCCGAGTGCTTGGCTTGCGCATACTCGTCAACGACCACGAACGTGGGGTTGAGGCCCTGCTGTAGCCCGGCATCGGCCGACACGGTGAAGAACGTCCCGCCCGTGGCGTGGCACGTGATCCGGTCCCGGTGCACGGTGCATATCTCCCGCAGCAGCGGGGACATGCGGACCATGCGCGCGGCCTCGCGGAACAACAGGCGCGCTTGATCACGCGTGTTCGCCGCACACACCACCTCGGGCGCCGCGTCGCGGGTGTCCGCACACAGGTGGTACAGGGCGAGAGCCGCCGCGAGCTGCGTCTTGCCGTTCTTTCTGGCGATGCCAAGGACCGCGGTTCGGTGCTTGCGGCGGCCGTCCGGGTAAGTCCGGTACAGGTCCCGGATCACCTCGCGTTGCCAGAGCAGCAAACGGAACGGCAAACCGAGGTAGGAACCGCCGAGCGTCAAGTGTTCGATGAACCGGATGACCCGGCCGCCCTCGGTGCGCCAACGCATGAGGACCACCCCCGGGTCATTCGTCGTACGCGTCGTCCCCGCCGCCGCCGAGAAGATCCGCGAGCGTGGTCTTGTCCAAAGAGGACGCCGCAAGGCCGAGCCTCAAGCGGGCCTCAAGCGAGAGGCCAAGAACAGCCTCAATCGCGCGCATCTCCCGCTCTGTCGACTCGACAAACCTCAACGCGGGGTGCATGACGACTTGGCCCATGCTGCCCTCGGTGGTGAGCCCGTCCGCGTCGATCACGGCCAACAGCTCGGCGCGGCGGTCATGCAGCTCGGCGTACCGCTGGATCGCGAAAGAGTCCGTGCGCGGGTTGTATGCGCCCTGTCCGGCTTCCCATACCTTGCGCCACACCGCCTTGCCGTCTGAGCCGAGCGAGGCGGGCACGCGAGGTGCGCGGCCAGCGTGAACCACGGGCGCGTCGTTGGCGCTCGGTCCGCGCGGGTTCCCCGAGGGGTTGGCGACGTTGCGAGACATCGCCACCCCCTCGGAGTCACGCGAGTGTGCTTGCGTGGCTAGGTCACGCGAGAAGCGCGGCCCAGTCGTCCCACCAGACCTCGCCGAACCGGGTGGTGTGCGGCATGTGCGCCCGCTGCCACGCCGCGACTGCGTTCTTGGTCGGCATCTCGTACTTGCCGTCCGCCCAAGCCGGGTAGTTCGGCGCGAAGCCCTTGCGCTGTAGGGCCTGCTGAATCAGCCGCACGGCCGGACCGGTGATCAGACCGAAGTAGTGGTCACGCGGCAGCGGGAAGGGCGGTGCCGAGGGCCGAGGCGCGGGCGCAGGCGGGGGAGCGGGAGCGGGAGCCGGGGCCGGGGCCGCAGCGCCGAGGCTCGGGATGTTCCACGGCGCGTTCGAGTCGTACAGGTTCGCCGAGGGCATGACCGAGATGTGGACGTGCCGTGTGTGCTGGTTGGGGCCGTAGTACTTGACCCACTTCCACGGGTTCATGCCGGGGCGGCTGTCCAGGATCAGGCCGTTGGCGATGATGTACTTGATCCGGGGGTCGCGCGACGCGGCAAGTTCATCGGTGAACTTGTCGATGTCGATGCCGTTCACCGGGTCGTGCGTGAGGTCGATCGCGGTCACCACACCGGGGCCGACCCACGGGTTGTGATCGCTGGATCGGGACGCGTGCGCCGCGTCGCCGATCGTGCCGTCACTGGCCTTGCTCCGGTTCGGATGCCGGGCGTTGACCTGATCCCGCAGCTTGACCAAAGAGCTGGCAAGGCGCCATGTCATGGGTGTGTCTCCTTTGTCGTCGGCAACCGCCGCGCGGGCAGTGCGCGACGACTTGGGGGAGTCACGGCGTCCGGCTGAACAGGACGTCCGCGAAGTAGTTGTTTCCGTTGGCTGCCTTGAACGGCAGCGAGGGGCCGGGCACGTCGACGTAGCGGCCGTTCGGAATCGGGCCGACGCCGGGCATCGCCCATCCATCCGGGACTGCGGTGAGGTCCCCGCGCGAGATGCCCGCAGCGAGTCCGCCAGTGGTGAACGCGTAGCCGCGCGCAACCCAGTACGCCGCGACGTGCGGGACATCGGCCGCGATCGGGACCGGCGTGGGGAACAGGCACACCGCCCACTCGCCCGGAGTCATCGCGCCGACCGTCGCGCGCGCCAACTCGGTCCCGGACTCGGCACCGGTCACGCGGTACAGAAGTCCGATCGGCGGGCCGTCCGGGAGCGTCGTGGACGCCATGAACCGGACGCCGTGGACGTAGCCCGGAACCGCCGAGGTGAATACCGTCCCGAGGGTGTACGTGGCCGGGTCCGCGACGTTCGCCACGGCGGGTACCAACCCGTCCATGAGCGTTTGAAACTCAGGCCGAACCGGCACCCACGCCGAGCCGATACGGAGCTTGCGGCGAACAGGCACCCACGCGGTACCGACCCGCACACGCCTACCCACTGGTGTCGTCCCAGACCGAGCCATCCGGTACCGAACCGGGATCAGTGGGGCCGACGTAGTGGCCCGCGTTCACCGCAGGCACGTAGCCCGAGCCATCCCACCGGTACGCGTGAAGCGCGTTCGTCGGTACCGCACCAGGGGGACCGGTATCGCCCTTGGGGCCGACCGCGCCGGTATCGCCTTTCGGCCCGGCCGATCCGGTACCGCCTTGAGCGCCAGGCGCCCCGGTATCGCCCTTGGGACCAGGCGGACCGGGAACCCCAATGACGGTGGTGTTCAAGTCCTCGGCCGTGATGACCACGTTGCCCACGGCGTCGGGGAACTTGCCGAGCACGGTCGCCACCGGATACCGCAGTGACGCGGCCGGTACCAACGGGGCCGCCGTGGGCAGATCGAGAGTGGTACCGGTGAGGACGCGGACAACCTTGGTCGTGGCGTGCGCGGTAACGCGGACCTCGGCGCGGTAGTCACCAGCGGGCAGCGTGATCGAGAACGCGCCCGCAGTATCAAGGGCGACCGATACCGGCTCCGGGACCACGGCGTCAGCCGCGGACGGAACGGTGATGAGGGCAAGCGCGGTGAAGAACACGGCGCCCTCGGCAGCGCCACCGTCCGGGGTGAAGTACCGACCTCGCACGGTGCCGGTCGTGATGCTCGGGGGCAGGGCCACGCGGACCACCTCCTTGCGTTGGCGTGCCGAACCGGCCGGGGACATCGGGCAGGGCGCGGAGAGAGGGACGCGCATTACCCGGATCAACCCGGCCGGTTCGGCAGTCTTAAGGGCCAGTAGCGGCCGTTACCGACCCCTTAATGGAGCCGTTCTCATTCCCCATTGCGGGGCCATATCCCACTGACCCGCTGGTCAGCGGGCACGGCATGATCCACAAAAATCGGGGCCGCACTCAGGGCGCGTGAGAAGAGGGGCCGGGCTGTCCCGACCCCCCTAGGCGCCCCAACTTTCACCCCGCCCTACCGCCGAGCCGGTTCGCATACCGCGCAACCGCGTCCTCAAGGGACTTGTCCGAATGGCACTCGACACACAGCGTTTGTAGGTTCGTGGGGTGGTCCCTGCCGCCCGCCGAAAGCGGGACGACGTGGTCAACACGGATGCGCTTGGCAGCGTGGCGGGTGCAGCACGTGGCACACATCGCCGAGCCCGCCCGATTCACCTCGGCCCGCATCCTGCGCCGAGCTGTCTCGCTACCGGGCTGCCGAGTCTGACCCCCGCAGCGCGCACACTGGCTTGAACCAGGGACCGCTAGGCCGGGACAAGTGCGACAGGCACGCGCCACACCGCACCCCCGATCGCAGGGGCGGACTGCGCTACCCCCTCACCTAATACACCCCATGCCCCGCAACCCGATCCGGGGCGAAAACGGCCGTTGCCGGATGCTGTGACCAACGTGTGATCTTGGGGTGCGCACCACAACAGACGCGGGTACGGGCAAGCGCACCACTGCCGATCATCGAACGTTTGTTCTACGATGCGGCGGTGACGCTGGACTCTCCCTACACCCGCTGGACTGGTGACAAGAACCACGGGCGCACGCCTGCCCTCGCACCCGCTTGGGTCTCCCTAGACGTGCTGTTTCCGCAGCACCCCGAGGACCCCGTGACAGTGGTGCCGGATGGCTTGGACCTCACCGGGCCAGCCCGCGCGCTGCGCTCCGGGTGGTTCCGCAGCGCCACGGGCCAGTGGCTTGCCGTGGCCAACTACTCACTCGGCTATGCGGACGGCCGTCCCCACCGGATCGTGGTCCACGATCAACTGATCCCGCGTCGCGCGATACGTCCGCGTGAGGACGGTCGGAGCCTGTAGCGCCAGGGTGCAGAAGATGAAGAGGTGTAGGGATTTCTATTCTCTGGCCATTAGAAGGAAGGAAGGAATGTATAGGAGAATAGGAAACGCCTACATCTCAGCACCATTGCACCCCTCGGGCTTCCGCCTCGCCACCGCGTCCGCAGACGGGAACGGCCCCCGAACCGCTCCGAAGAGGGTCCGAGGGCCGTCCTAGGCGCCCGCTAGGCGTAGTTCTCGGTGGCGTCGGGGTCGTCGTGGCCCTGGTCTAGAAGCCAGTCCGGCCCGCGTAGATCAAACGAGACGCGGGCACGCCAGTTTGGGGAGCCGCGCCGCTCCGCAGGGCCGACCCACACCACGGCCCCGGCATCCTTGAGCATTTGGCCCTTCTCGGCCTTGTCCGCGACGTCCCAGCGTGCCGCGAACGTGATTCCTGTGTGGATGGTTCGCTTGGTCGGGGGTCGACTCGGGAGACTCGCGAGGTGGGTCCGACGCTTCTCAAGTTTGGCGTAGAGATCGGCAAATCGTAGGTTGCCCGACTCGCCTTGAAACAGGTTGCGTTCGTAGCGGTCAGCCTCTAGACGTTCCATCGCGGCGATGGCGTCGGCCAGCTCGGCCGAGTGGTCTTCCCCGGGGTCTTCCTCTGTGTAGGTGTACTCAAGGCTTCCGACCCGAGCTAGGAACTCCTCGGCCGCGTATTCCTCAACGTAGGTGGCCAAGATGCCGTGGTCTGGACAGCCCCGGGCTGTGCACGAATATGACGGCCTCTCGCGTGACCCGCCGTGGTACATCGGCCCTTCGCAAACGGCGTGCCGGACAACTCCGAGTAGGCCGCTGGCGTCCTTGCGGCGACGCTTGTACTCCCCGCCGCCCTTGGATCGACGCTTGATCACAGCCTTTAGGGCGTAGAACGTGTCATCGTCAATCAGCGGCGGTCCGTAGCGCAGCGGCGCCCCGTCCTCGTCACGGTGGATCTCGTCGTTGATGATCACGACGTTCCGCAGGCGTTCCGCGTTCAGCATCTTCTGTACTGCGGTGGCGTGCCACGTCGTGGCCTCTCGGCGCTTCCGGCCCTTCTCGGCAGTCCGCGCGGGTGGAAGGGCACCCTCGGTTTCTCTGCGTTGCGCGATGGTCTCGTATGAGTCGCCCGCCAAATACTCGGTAACGCACTTGATGACGATGGGAGCCGTCTCAGGGTCCGGCTCAAGCATGTAGCCCTTGCCGCTTGAGTGGGGAGCCTTGCGGTAGCCGTACGCGGGCTTGGCCGCTGGCCACCGTGCGACTTTGGCCATGTAGGCGCGGGCATCGTTGATCCGCTCTTTGATGTTGACGGATTCCATCTCGGCGATGGACCCGATGAACAGAGCGATGCCGCGCCCGAGGGGGGACGACAGGTCCAGGCGGGGGCTATGACAAATGAGGTTCACACCGTTCTCAAGTGCCCATCCGATCAACCACGCGGTCTCAAGGACGTTGCGGCAAACGCGGTCCAGCTTCCAAAAGATCAGGTGATCGAGCTTGAGCGGGTTCTCAAGCCAGTACTTGAGGTCCGGCCGGTCCCAGACCGCAACGTTGGTGGCCGAGATGTCCAATTCCTCGGTGAAGATCAGCTCATCCACCTTGATGAGCCCAGCTTCGCCCGTGATGATCTCGCGTTGCCGCTCTGGGCTGGACGTGTTGTCGGTCAGGCTCGACAGCCGGATTGCGCCGACTCCGATCCCGCCCATCTCCCTTGGTTGACGCACTTGACCAGCGTACTTGTTGTTCGACCCGGGCCGACGGCTCATGACAGGTATGCACCTTCCTACCACTGCTTCGGCATGGTCATGGGCAACCTCGCGGCCACCACCCACGGCGCCTGTGTCGTCATCCCGGCGCCCGCGTTCGATCCGAAAGCGACTCTGGCCGCGGTCGCCGAGGAGAAGTGCACCTCTCTCTACGGCGTCCCGACAATGTTCATCGCCATCCTCGCCGAGCCCGACGTGGACGACGTCGACCTCAGCGCCCTGCGGACCGGGATCATGGCCGGGTCGCCCTGCCCGGTCGAGGTTATGAAGCAGGTCATCGAGCGGATGGGCATGGCGGAGGTGACCATCTGCTACGGCATGACCGAGACCTCCCCGGTGTCCACCCAGACCCGCGCCGACGACTCGGTCGACCGGCGGGTCTCCACGGTCGGCCGCGTCCATCCGCACATCGAGGTCAAGATCGTCGACCCGGTCACCGGGCAGACGGTCCCGCGCGGCGCGGCGGGGGAGTTCTGCACCCGCGGCTACTCGGTGATGCTCGGCTACTGGGAGCAGCCGGACAAGACAGCCGAGGCGATCGACGCGGCGCGCTGGATGCACACCGGCGACCTCGCGGTCATGGACGAGGAGGGCTACCTCAACATCACCGGCCGGATCAAGGACATGGTCATCCGCGGCGGCGAGAACATCTATCCGCGCGAGATCGAGGAGTTCCTCTATACCCACCCGGCCATCCTCGACGCCCAGGTCATCGGGGTACCTGATGACAAGTACGGCGAGGAACTGATGGCGTGGGTACGGATGAAGGACGGCCAGGACCCGGTGACGGCCGAGTCCGTGCGCGAGTTCTGCGCGGGCAAGCTCGCCCACTACAAGATCCCGCGCTACGTGCACGTGGTGACCGAGTTCCCGATGACTGTCACCGGAAAGGTCCGCAAGGTCGAGATGCGCGCGGAGGCCGTGCGTCTGCTTGGCCTGAACACCGAGGTCAAGCACGCCTGACGGACGGGCCGCCGGTTACCAATTTCGATCACCGTCACTCGATCGGGTGGATGTTGGTTTGGGCAGGTCAGGGGTGTGATCTGGCCGGTATTCTGAACATATGTGCGAACCTGTAGTCGTCGGATCAGGCCTCGATATCGCCACCATGGGTGATGTCGAGGTGCTTGGTCTGTTGCGGCGGGTGGAGCGGCAGCGGGCGGCGTTGGATGCGGTCTCGGTCCGCGCGCTGGCGCGGATGGCCGAGTTGCGGCCGGATCGGGACGCCGGCGGCCATCGGTTCGCTGGGGCCGAGGTGGGTGCGGCGTTGATGTGGACGCCTGGGCAGGCCGCGACCAGGGTGGCGGTGGCGGCCCGGCTGGTGGGCAAGTTCCCGGACACGGTTCAAGCGCTGGCCAATGGCGTGGTCGACCTTCCGAAGGCGGCCTTTCTGGCCGAGGTGACGTCCACTATGGATGATGGGCGTGCCGGGGAGTTGGAGCGGTGGATCTTGGGGCGCGCCGAGCACAAGACGATCGAGCGGTGGCGGCAGGCGTTGCGGGGGAAGAAGGACCGGCTCGACCCTGAGGGTGCTGACCGCCGCCGCGAACAGCGCTGTCGGGAGCGTCGGGTGGATGTCTACGCCGCTGATGACGGGATGGCGCACCTCGATGTCTATGACACTGGGGAGCGGATGCGGGCGGTGTATCTGGTGCTGGATCGGATGGCGCGGACCGCTCGAGCAAATGGATCGGCGGAGCCGTTGGGGGCGTTGCGGGCGGATGCGTTGTTCGATGTGGTGTTCGGTGTGGGGTCGCAGCGGGCGGTCACCGTGGAGTTGCAGGTGGCGGTGCCGTACACGGTGTTGCTGGGAGCGCACGTGGGCGGCGTGCTGGACGGCTATGGGCCGGTGTCGAACCTCGCGATCAAGGAACTGATCACCGACCACGGCACCTCGTGGCGGCGGGTGGTGACCGACCCGGTCGGCAAGGTCCTCGAGGTCAGCCATCGCCGTCACCCCGGTGCGGATCTGGCCCGGCATATCCGGTTGCGGGACCGCACTTGCCGGTTCCCTGGGTGTCACCGCCCGGCTGTGTCCTGCGAACTGGACCACACGGTCGAACACAGCCGCGGCGGTATAACCGAGCACGGCAACCTCGCCAGCCTGTGCCTGCTTCACCACAAGGTCAAAGATCAACCCGGCTGGTCCCTGCGCCAGCCATGCCCCGGGCGACTCGTATGGACCACGCCGACCGGCGAGCGACACACCGTCAACCAAGACCCACTCGTCGAGTTCGACTACCCGCCGCCAATTCCCCGACCAAACGCGCGGGGCTCGCACTCGGTATCGACGGCCGTACTCGAACCCGCGCCGTTCTGACAGACAGCAACGGGGAGACCACCGGCCCAGTTGCGCCTTGCCTGCGGACGGGCCGTTGGACTCGTTGTGCGGCCGGGGTATCGGGCGCAGCATGGGTGAGCCGCGTCACGCGGCTTGGACCCAGGGAGACCGCATGCTCACCAAATCAGCGATAACCACCATCCTCCCGGTGTCCGACGTGGACCGTGCCAGCCGGTTCTACGCCGAATGCCTGGGGCTCAGCCACAGCGCCACCGCCCCCGACGGCACCCGGATCTTCGCCGCCGGGATGGGCGACGCGATCGGCCTGATGCCGACCGAGGACGGCGAGCGCAGCAAGCACACCGTGCTGACCTTCGAGGTCGCCGACGTCAAGGCCGAGATCCGCGACCTTGAGGGCCGCGGCGTCCACTTCGAGGACTACGACCTGCCCAACCTGCGCACCGTCGACCACATCGCCGAGTTCAACGGCGACATGGCGGCCTGGTTCACTGACACCGAGGGCAACATCCTCTGCCTGCACCAGGACGCTAGCCGCTGAAGATCCCCCAGATCAGCACCGCGTCGAGGCTGAGCGCCACCGCGGCGATGCTCCACGCCGCCACGGTGGTCGCCCGGTGGTTGACGCGCGCGCCCATCACCTCCCGGCATGAGGTGAGCACGATGAGCGGGATCAGCGCGAACGGCAGGCCGAAGGCCAGCACCACCTGACTGCCGACCAGCGTCGTGGTCGGGTCGCCCGCCAGCGACAGCAGCGCGATGGCGGGCACCAGAGTGATCAGCCTGCGCGCGGCCATCGGGACCGTGCGGACCAGCAGCCCGGCCATGACCTCGGCGCCCGCGTGCGTGCCGACGGCGGTCGCGGCCAGGCCGGAGGCGAGCAGCCCGATGGCGAACAGCAGCGCGAAGTCGTCGCCGAGCCTGCCCGCGATGGCGTCGTGGGCGCCGTTGAGGGTGCTCGGGTCGGAGTCGGACAGGGTCCCGGCGGCCATGAGCAGCAGGGCGACGTTGACGGCGCCCGCGAGCGTCATCGCGATGGTCACGTCGGCGCGCGTCGTGCGCAGCATCCTGGCCAGGCCGTCGGGGCTCGTGCGCGGCCCTCTGTCCTTGGCCAGCGACGAGTGCAGGTCGACCGCGTGCGGCATGACCGTGGCGCCGAACATCGCCACGACCAGCCAGAGGCTGTCGACGCCCGCGAAGTCCGGGGTCACCCCGGACAGGATGTCGGCGTCGGTGGGCGGCGCGGCGAACATGCCCGCGATGAAGCCCACTCCGATGATCACCAGCAGCGCGATCACCACATGTTCGAAGATCCGCTGGCCCGCCTGGTCGCGCAGGATGAGCAGCACCGTGGAGACCACTCCGGTGATGAGCCCGCCCGCCATCACCGGCAGCCCGAACAGCAGGTTCAGCGCGATCGCGCCGCCGAGGACCTCGGCGAGGCCGGTGGTGATGGCCACGACCTCGGCCTGGGCCCAGTACGCCAGCCGAGCGGGGGTGCTCAGCCGGTCGCGCATCACCTCGGTGAGGGATTTGCCCGTGACCAGGCCCAGCTTGGCGGCCAGATACTGCACGAGCCCAGCCATCCCGGTCGTGGCGATGACGACCCACAGCAGCGTCGACCCGTACTGGGCGCCCGCGGCCGTGCTCGTGGCCACGTTTCCCGGGTCCACGTAAGCGATCGCGGCGACGAACCCAGGGCCCAGCAGCGGGACACCGGCCCGCGCGCGGGGGACGACGGCAGCCACCCGGCCCCCTCTCGCTAGTCCATCGAGCTTGACACAGCTAGTTCATGTGTCAACCACTTGGCCAAGTCAACGGTGAAAATCGCTGTTGGTTGCGGGTCGGGGGCAGGTTGTCCAGTCTTTGGACACGCTTTGGGCCGGGGTAGCGTGATTGACGTGACCGTGCGCGTGCCGTACGCCGAGGCCGCCAAAGCGTTGCTGCGGGACACCTTGCTGACCGCGGCGAGCGACCTGCTGCGCGAACGCCCTTGGCCCGAGCTGACGATGGCCGAGGTCGCCAAGGCCGCCGGGGTCAGCAGGCAGACCCTCTACAAGGAGTTCGGCTCCCGTCAGGGCTTCGCGCAGGTGTACATCCTGCGGGAGACCGACCGCTTCCTGCGCGAGGTCGAGGCCGCTATCGGCGCGAACGTCGAAAACCCGCGCGCGGCGGTCACCGGGGCTTTCGAGGTCTTCCTGACCGGCGCGGCGGAGGAGCCGCTGATCAAGGCGATCGTCGCGGGCGACGACAGTGACGGCCTGCTGGAACTGGTGACCAACCACGCGGGCCCGGTCCTGTCGCTGGCCACCGACCGGCTGTCGGTGTTCCTCTCGTCGACCTGGCCGACGGCGGACCCGGCCGCGGTGCGGACGGTCGCCGAACTGATGGTGCGGCTGGCGGTCAGCTACGCGGCCTCACCGTCGAAATCGGTCAGCGAGACCGCGGCGTCGGTGGCGGCGATCTTCGGCCCCCACGTCGAGAGTCTGATCTGAGAGCCGGATCTCAGGACCTGCGCGCCCGCACCACGTGCCCGACGCCGAGCAGCAGCCCGACGGGCAGTCCCATGATCAGGATCCACAGCCAGGACGCGTGCCGGTCGGCCGCGGCCAGCACGAAGATGGCGACCACCGCCAGCAGGCCGACGGCGAACAGGACGAACGCGGCGGTGAGCATTCCGTTGCCGCGGGCGGGTTCGGTCATGCGCCAAGGATAGTTCGCCGTCAGCGAAGCCCCGCGCGTAACGCCGGGTGGGTATCGATACGAAGTAACCCGAGCGTCCCGGGGTGGCCTACTCTGGTGGGACGCGCCCCGGCACGCCCGGGGCGCGTTCGTCTTGCGTACGACGAGGGTCCGTGTGCGCGGACGGGGACAATCGACAAGGGAACGGTGAGATCAGTGCCGACCGGCAAGGTCAAGTGGTACGACTCGGAGAAGGGCTTCGGGTTCGTCACGCAGGACGGTGGCGAGGACGTCTACGTCCGCGCCTCCGCGCTGCCCCCAGGGGTGGCGGGCCTGAAGGCGGGCCAACGCATCGAGTTCGGGGTGGCCGACGGCCGCCGCGGCCCGCAAGCCCTCTCGGTCCGGCTGATCGACGCGCCGCCGTCGGTGGTCGAGGCTCGGCGCAGGCCCGCTGAGGAGCTGCACGGGCTGGTCGAAGACATGATCAAGATGCTGGAGTCGGCCGTCCAACCCGACCTCGCGCGCAGCCGGTACCCGGAGAAGAAGCTCTCCAAGCGCATCGCCGAGGTCATGCGCGCCGTCGCGCGCGAGCTCGACCCCTAAACCGCGGGCAGGCGGCTCAGGTCACACGACGTCCTGGGCCGCCAGTACCCAGTAACCGGTCTGGACCAGTTTGTCGCCGTTGACGATGGCCATGCGCTGGACGGCCGCGAGCTCGAGGCGGTCGTCCGCGTTCGGCAGTTCCAGCGTGTACGCGTGCCGCTTGTCCTTGGGCAGGAACACCTTGCTGCTCGCGTCGACCCGCCGGCCGTCGCGGTTGATGTAGGAGAACGCGACGCCCCAGGGTTCTTTGGCGATCTCGTTGGACACCGACACCTGGACCGGCTGGCCCGGCCGCATGTCGAGCCGGACGATCGCCTCGCGGTGCTGTTCCTGTGTCCGCGACTCGATGTCGAAGAGGACGAACGGGGTGGCCCGCACGCTCTCGCCGTCGGAGTAGAAGGTCACGTCCGGCTGCGGCGGGGTGGCTGAGCAGCCGGTCAGCACGACACCGACACCGATAACGGCAACGACAGCGATCAGGAGACGACGCACAGCTCAGACCCTACGGCCCGCTCGGCCCGACCGGCGGCGGTGGGCCCTCGTGCAGTGACGCGGCCCGCAGTCCCGGCATGGAGAACCGCAGTGGCCTGCTGCCGCCGAAGCCGGGGATCAGGGACTGGCCGCGTCGGGCCAGCAGCGTTTGCGTGAGACCGGCGGCCAGCAGCACCGACACGACGAGGAAGCCGACCCACCAGATCGGCGGCAGCAGCACGCCGATCGCGCCGCCGAAGACCCAGCCGAGCTGCAGGACCGTCTCCGACCGGCCGAACGCCGACGCGCGCGACTCCTCCGGCAGGTCGTCCTGGATCACCGCGTCGAGGCTGTTCTTGGCCAGGGCACTCGCCACCGCGCCGACCAGGCCGACCAAGGCCGCGGTGACGATGCCCGCGGCGAACGTGGCGACGATCGTGGCGGTCAGCGCCCCGATGATGCAGCCGATCACGACCTGCTCAGGGTTGCCGACGTGGATGCGCGCGCCGATCATGTTGCCGCCGAAGCTGCCCAGCCCGGCCGCGGCCGCGATCAGGCCGAGCAGCAGCAGCTGCTGCACCGGCTCGGTCTCGTTCTGGGCGCGCACCGCGAACGCGGCGAACATCATCAGGAAGCCGGTCAGCACGCGGATCGTGCCGTTGCCCCACAGCGATACCACGATGTGTCGGCCCATCGGCCTGCGTTTGGCCTGCACCGGCAGCCGGGCGCTGATCGACGCGGGCACCTCGCCCTCGGTGACCTCGACCCACGCCGGGATGCGCAGCGCCTGCGCGGCGCCGACCAGGCAGATGACGACGGTGAACCACAGAGCGCCGGGGGAGCCGAAGATGTTGGCGAAGAGCGCGGCTATGCCGCCGAAGACAGCGCCCGCGGCAAGCCCGAACACCGTCAGCCGGGCGTTTGTCTTGGCCAGGGTTATCTCAGGTGGCAGCACTCTCGGCGTGATCGCGGCCTTGAGGACCGTGAACGATTTGGACAGCACCATCTTGCCCAGCGCCGCCGGGTAGAGGCCCCAGTCGTCGAAGTGCATCGCCATGATCAGGCACATCAGCGCCTGGCCAGCCGACGCGGCGCACATCGCGAACCGGCGGCCGCGCTGCATCCGGTCGAGCAGCGGGCCGATCACCGGGGCGAGCACGGCGAACGGGGCGACGGTGATCAGCAGGTAGAGGGCGACCTTGCCCTTGCTCTCGCCGCTGGCCGCCGAGAAGAACAGGGTGTTCGCCAGCGCGACGGCCAGTGCCGCGTCGCCCGCGTAGTTGAGCATCGTGGCGTAGGTGAGCGAGGACAGGCCGGACTTGTCGGCGCCGTCGGCGTTGGCGGCGCGCTTGAACGCGGTCACGGCCTGGTGGGTGAGCTGCCTGCTGCGCAGCGCCGCGACCCGGGTGACGGTCAGCTTCTTCGGGTACGGCTGCCCTGGCCGCTCGTCCTGGTGCGGGCGCTCGTGCTGGTCGTAGCGGTCGTCATGAGGGCGCCGGTCGTCACGGGGCGGCGGGTAGTCGCCGACGTCGCCGTAGGTCTCGTAGCCGGGCTCGATCCGGCGGGTCGGCGGACGCTGCGCCCGGATCGCGTCGGTCTCGGGCTCCTCGCGGCGCCACGGCGGCGGCTCGGGGTCGCGACGCCACGGCGGCGGCTCCGACCGCGACGACGACCGGGTCGACGGCGGGTCGACCGGCCTGCGCCGGGGCTCGGGCTGGCGGTGCGGATCGACCGGCTGACGTGGGTCGGGCCGGTTCGGGTCGGCGGGCTGATAGCCCCAGCGCTTGCCGCCCCCACCGTCGCGGCGGCGGCCGGACGGTGGCTGGTCGGACCCGGAGCGCATCACATCATCCATCCTGCCGTACTGGGGTGCTTCCTCGTATGAAGACGTGCGAGGACGGTCAGGGATGGCCCTCGAACCGAATCCGGAACAGCTTGGGCCACAGCTTGCCGGTGACCAGGAATTCGTCCGTTCCGGGGACGTTGGCGATGCCATTGAGGACGTCGGCGCCGGTCTTGTCCTGCGGCTGCAGCAGCCCTGCGAGGTCGGCGCGGCCGGTGACGGCGCCGGACGACGGGTCGATCCGCATGATCAGGTCGGTCTGCCAGACGTTGGCGTAGACCGTCCCGTCGACGCATTCCAGCTCATTGAGCCTGGTCACGGGCCCGGTGTCGGCGGTGACGGAGACCTGGCCGGTGGCCTCGAAGGTGTCCGGGTCGCGGAAGGTGAGCTTGTCCGAGCCGTCGCTCATGACCAGGCGCTTGTTCTTCGCGTCGTGGCAGATGCCCCAGCCCTCACCTTGGTACTGGACCCGGCGCTTCTCCTCGAAGGTGGCCTTGTCCCGCTCGATGGCCACGCCGTCCTGCCAGGTGATCTGCCAGACACGGTCCCCGACAAGGGTGATGCCCTCGCCGAAGAACTCACTCGGAAGAGGGGTGCGCCTGCTGACGGCGCCGGTCGTCGGGTCGGTCGCGCGGATCTCGGACTGGCCGACGAGCCCGGTGCCCTCATAGAGGACGCCGTCGACGAGTTCGAGCCCCTGGGTGAACGCGGCGTGGTCGTGCGGGCGCTCCTCAAGGACCTTCGCGGTCAACTCGGCGACGCCCGCGGGCGCGGCACTCGTCGTCCCGACGGGGCTGGTGGGGCTGGATTGGCTGGTGGGACCGGATTGACCCGGCGTGGAACAGGCGGCGGCGAGGCAGGCCAGCATGGCCAGCGCGGCGGTGCGGCGGAGTGACACGGGGCAAGCGTGGCACGGCTGTCGGACCTCTGAGCGGCGTGGGGCACAATCTGCGGTGATGAGCCCGACGCCCGTACCAGAAGCCGCCACCGACCCCGACTTGCTGTCGGCGGTCGACTTCGCGCGCGCCGCAGCGATGACGCAGGCCGGCGCGGAGGTCGGCAGGCATGTGGCGGCCCAGCCGGAGGACGCCGCGGCCGTCACCCACCTCTTCGACGCCGACAAACCTGGCTACTACGGCTGGCGCTGGGCGGTGACGGTGTCCCACGCGGGCCCCGGCACCCCGGTGACGGTCAGCGAGGTCGTCCTACTGCCCGGCCCCGACGCGCTCACCGCCCCGGCGTGGGTGCCGTGGGAGGACCGCGTCCAGGCCGGTGACCTCGGCGTCGGCGATCTGCTGCCGACCGCCCCGGACGACGACCGGCTCGCGCCCGGCTACCTGGGCAGCGACGACCCGTCGATCGAGGAAGCGGCTCTTGAGCTGGGCCTCGGTCGGCTCCGGGTGCTCTCGCGCCTCGGTCGTATCGAAGCGGCCGACCGCTGGTTCGCCAGTGACTTCGGCCCCGCCGCGGACATGGCCCGCAGCGCCCCCGCGCACTGCGGGAGCTGTGGCTTCTACGCGCGGATCGCCGGATCGTTCGGCGCGGCCTTCGGTGTGTGCGCCAATGAGCTGGCGCCCGCCGACGGACGGGTCGTGCACGTCGAGTACGGCTGTGGGGCGCACTCGGAGGCCGAGGTCGAGCAGATCTCGCCCGTCCTGGTCGCCGACCTCATCTATGACGACGCGACGCTGGACTACGAGCCCAAGGCCGTGCCCGAGCCCGTGGCCGACACCGTCGAGGACGAGACCCCTGGCGATGATCTCCCGGTAGGTCAATCTTCGGCCGATAGCGACGAGGTGGCGGTCAGCGGTACTGGTACTGGTGACGCTGATGCTGGTGAGAGCACTGATCCGGTGGATCAAGCGGATCCTTCGCTGACCGGTAGTAGTGACCAGATCGGGTGAACGACACCGACCCGTTCGACACCGCCGCGTTGCGGGCGGCGGTGCTGGGAGCCTGGGAGTCCTCGCCCACCCGGTTCCGTGAGGACGCCAACGCCGAGGAAGACCTCTACCTCGGCGGCTACCGCGACCGACTGCTGGTCGAACTCGCCCAGAACGCAGCCGACGCCGCCGAAGGCCCCGGGACCCTGCGGGTGTCCCTCGTGGGTGACGAACTCCGCGCGGCCAACACCGGACACGCGCTCGACGCCGCGGGCGTCGAGCGC
>Ga0247823_10000059_pt1 | contig 78534 bp, 78 predicted proteins | sample 13C_PalmiticAcid_2_FD_192426 | JGI IMG/M metagenome (GOLD analysis project Ga0247823, IMG submission 192426) | Soil microbial communities from agricultural site in Penn Yan, New York, United States - 13C_PalmiticAcid_Day30 | ecosystem: Environmental > Terrestrial > Soil > Agricultural land... | reverse complement strand
GCGCAGCGGGGTAAAGGGGGAGACCCGGCGAAGCCGGGTCGGAGGACACCCGCGGAGCCGGCCACCCCCACCCTCGACGACCGGATCAGCCGGAGAAAGACCTCAGGTCGTTTCCCGCTCGACGATGGAAAACCCCACATCCACCACCCGCTGGGCCACCTCGCGCCCCTCGGCCCGGTCGATCAGGCACCTCCCCGCCATGCGGCCGATGTCCGCGCCGTTGATGTGCACCGTGCTCAGCGCCGGCACCATGTCGGCCACGAAAGGCACGTCGCCGAAACCCACGATGGCCAGACGGCCCGGGATGTCGATGCCACGCACCCGCGCCTCCGTCACCACCCCCGAGGCCAGCAGGTCGGAGCTGCAGAACACCGCGTCCACCTCGGGATCGATCTCCAGCAGACGGGTCAATGCATCCCGCCCGCTCTTGATCGTGCGCGAAGCCCCTACGTCCACCACCTCCACCTTCGCCTCGGCCAGCCCGCTGCGCGCCACCTCGGCCGCATACGCCTTGGCACGGCGGTCGGCGCGCTCGTCGTCCGCACGGATCATGGCCAGGCGCCGCCGCCCCTTGCCGATCAGGAACTTCGCCACCTCGCGCCCGATGTCGGCGTGCGAGAAACCCACCAGCATGTCAATCGGCGCGGGCGTCAGGTCCCAGGTCTCCACGACCGGAATGCCCGAGGCCAGCAGGCGCGTGCGGCCCTTGCCCGAGTGCAGCACGCCAGTCAGGAAAATGCCGTCCGGCCGGCGGCCGATAATCGCCTCCAGCAAGGACTCCTCGCGGCTGGCCGAGTAGCTCGACTGGCCCAGCATCAGCTGGTAACCGGCGTCGAACAAGGTGCCGTTGAGCGATTCGATGGTCTCCATGAACACCGACATCACCGTGCTGGGCACCACCGCCGCGATCAGCCGGCTGCGCGAGGACGCCAGCCCGCCGGCCATGCGGTTGGGCACGTAACCCGTCTTCTGCACCGCGTCCAGCACCTTCTTGCGCACGTCCACCGACACCTGCTCGGGCGTGTTGAGCACACGCGAGGCCGTGATGGGCGCCACCCCCGCCAGCCTGGCCACGTCGCGCAGGGTGATGGCCCCGCTGCCCCTGCGCGCACGCCGGGTGTTGTCGGATTCTTTCATTTGCGGCATAAAATGGTACCGGTACCAAACAGAATACATCGTAGCCTCAAACGGGCTGCGATGCGCGCCGAATCATAGGAGATGCGCATGTCCGACACCCTCGCCGCCGAAACCGCCGTCACTCCGCTGACCATCCGCATGCACGCCACCGACAACGTGGCGATCGTGGCCAACGACGGCGGCCTGCCGGCCGGCACCGCCCTGCCCGGCGGCACCGTGGTGCTGCGCGACCGGGTGCCGCAAGGCCACAAGGTGGCGCTGGTGGACCTGGCGCGCGGTGCGGCCGTGCTGCGCTACGGCGTGCCCATCGGCCACGCGCTGGACGACATTCCCGCCGGCAGCTGGGTGCACGAGCGCCTGCTGCAGATGCCCGAGGCGCGCGGCCTGGAGAACCTGCCCATGGCCACGATCAAGCCAGAGGCCCTGCCCCCGCTGGAGGGTTACACCTTCGAGGGTTACCGCAACCCGGACGGCTCGGTGGGCACGCGCAACATCCTGGCCATCACCCAGACGGTGCAGTGCGTGGCCGGCGTCACCGATTTCGCGGTGCAGCGCATCAAGGCCGAGCTGCTGCCGAAGTTCCCGCACGTGGACGACGTGGTGGCGCTGGAGCACGGCTACGGCTGCGGCGTGGCCATCGACGCGTCCGACGCGGTCATCCCGATCCGCACGCTGCGCCACATCAGCCTGAACCCCAACTTCGGCGGCGAGGTGATGGTGGTCAGCCTGGGCTGCGAGAAGCTGCAGCCCGAGCGCCTGCTGCCGCCGGGTTCGATCCCGCTGGTGGACGAGCGCAACGTGGCCGACGTGGGCACCACCGCCGAGACCCGGCTGGACGTGGTCTGCCTGCAGGACGACGCGCACGTGGGTTTCATGTCCATGGTCGACTCCATCCTGCGCCAGGCCGAGGAACACCTGGAACGCCTGAACGCGCGCCGGCGCGTGACCGTGCCAGCCAGCGAGCTGGTGGTGGGCGTGCAATGCGGCGGCAGCGATGCGTTCTCCGGCGTCACGGCCAACCCGGCGGTGGGCTTCTGCACCGACCTGCTGGTGCGCGCTGGCGCCAGCGTGATGTTCTCCGAGACCACCGAGGTGCGCGACGGCATCGCCCAGCTCACCGCGCGCGCAACCACGCCCGAGGTCGCGCAGGCCATGGTGCGCGAGATGGCCTGGTACGACGCCTACCTGAAACGCGGCAGCGTGGACCGCAGCGCCAACACCACGCCGGGCAACAAGAAGGGCGGCCTGTCCAACATCGTGGAAAAGGCCATGGGTTCGATCGTGAAGTCGGGCAGCGCGCCGATCGCCAACGTGCTCTCACCCGGCGAGAAGCTCAAGGCCAAGGGCCTGACCTACGCCGCCACGCCCGCGAGCGACTTCATCTGCGGCACGCTGCAGCTGGCCGCCGGCATGAACTTGCACGTGTTCACCACCGGGCGGGGCACGCCTTACGGCCTGGCGCCGGTGCCGGTGATCAAGGTGGCCACGCGCAGCGACCTGGCGCGGCGCTGGCACGACCTGATGGACATCAACGCCGGCACGATTGCCGACGGCACCGCCAGCATCGAGGACGTGGGCTGGGAGCTGTTCCGCCTCATGCTCGACGTGGCCAGCGGCCGCCAGCAGACCTGGGCCGAGCGCTGGAAGCTGCACAACGCGCTGGTGCTGTTCAACCCGGCGCCGGTGACCTGAGCGCCGGCGGAAGTCAGTAGGTCAGCGCGCGGACGCAGCGTGCTGGGCGCAGCGAACTCTTGTCTTCTCTGTCTTGTCGAGCACCAGCGGTGTGCTGCAGGTAGCCTGACCAAGATTCGGTTGACAAGGCCGCGCTTTGGGTCGAGCTCCAGTATGAAGCCGCAGGAACGCTACCCGCACCCGGAAGGACCTCCACAAGATTGTCTTGAATACTCTGCTGAGAAGCGGGGCATGACACCGAGCCGCTGGAACCATTCAATTCACAAATGGCCGGCAAATACCAATCTGCAAAACCATCAAGGGTGGAGGCTTTACAAGTCCCCGCCGCGTAGGCTGTAAGCGGCGTCAGTGGATACCGATCCACAATCGCCTTTGTGTTGCATTGACCGTCCGTTCGCCCATCACAGAAAGGAAGCGGCCCTACTGAAGCATCTGACACCTCAGCAACGTCGTCGTGCACCACCCCGCCACCGGCACCCGCACTCCAGAACACGCTAGGTACAGCGTCAGAAGGCGCGGCCACTTTCCCGCCAATGCTACCGGTAGCCGCAGTGGAGTCGTCGATAGCGAACACATAGCCGCCCTGGTACAGGCTGCCATGCGTCAGCACCTGCACAGTGGGCGTCAAAAGATTGGTGTTGCTGCCCCCAACGCTCAAGGTGATCGGCACCGGAGCGGGGTCACCCGCTGCGGCCGACGCCGTGTTGCCCGGTGTAATCGTGATCGTGCAGCTGGCGCCGGGCGCCAATGTCGTGCAGTTGGACGACGAGTTGGTGCCCGTGGGCCAGGCCGGGCTGGCCGTGCTTCGGGCATGAATCACCGCCAGCGCGGTGACAGTGCCCATGTTCGTGATGGTGAACACGCGCGGAGTGCCGGTCAACGCAGGCGATGCCACCGTGTGATCAACGGAGAGTGCCAGTGCCGACGGACTGATCGACAACGTGGTCGAAGGCGTCGCCCCCCCACCGGTGGGCGCGCCAGCCCCCCCTCCACTGCCGCCGCAGGCCGCCAACAGCACAGCGGAACACAAGGACATCCAACGGGCAGCAGAAAGGTGACGCAACATGGTGAACACTCACAAAATGTCAATGCAACGAACATACCATTCGTTACAAGTCGATGACGATCACCGTCGGCCATAGCTCCCAACAAAGTCACAAAAGAGGTTCATAGCATGTTGCACAGGCCCCACGGTTCATGGCGAAGGCTTCAGGCGCTGGCGGCGGGCCTGCTGCTCGCGGTCGGGCTGGTCGGCTGCAAGAGCCTCCCGCGCGTGGTGCCGGACCTGGACCGGCGCCCGCCCCCCGTGCGGCTGGAGGGCTCGCAAGGCCCGCTCTCGGCCGAGCGCAGCCGCGCCATCCTGGAGCGCCTGCGCGCGGGCGGGCAAGGCAGTGACGTGCTTTCGCGCCACCTCGCGCTGGAGGAAGCCATCGTCGGCAGCCCGCTGACCGCCGGCAACAAGGTGGACCTGCTGGAAGACGGCCCGGCCACCTACAAGGCCATGCTCGCGGCCATCGACACGGCCAAGGACCACATCCACCTGGAGACCTACATCCTCGACGACGACGAGGTGGGGCAGCAGTTCGCCGACGCGCTGCTCGCCAAGCAGCAGCAGGGCGTGCAGGTGCGCCTGATCCACGACAGCGTGGGCACCCTGAGCACGCCCAAGGAGTTCTTCAAGCGCCTGACGGACGCCGGCATCCAGGTGGTGGAGTTCAACCCGGTCAACCCCGCACAGGCGCGCAAGGAGTGGGAGCTCAACGAGCGCGACCACCGCAAGCTGCTGATCGTGGACGGCCGCATCGCCTTCCTGGGCGGCATCAACATCAGCGGCGTGTACTCCAGCGGCTCGCTGTCGATGGGGTCGAGCAGCAGCGGCAAGACCGGCGAGAAGAAGAGCGACATCGACGGCATTCCGTGGCGCGACACGCATGTGCAACTGCAAGGGCCGGTGGTGGCCGAGTTCCAGAAGCTGTTCCTGGAGACCTGGGCGACGCAGAAGGGCCCCGCCATGGCCGCGAGCAACCACTACCCGACCCCGGTGCGCGCCGGCTCGGACGTGGTGCGCGCCATCGGCAGCTCACCCAAGGACAGCTACAGCCTGATCTACGCCACCCTGCTCTCGGCCATCGCCAGCGCGGAGACCACGGTCCACCTGACCAACGCCTATTTCGCGCCCGACCCGCAGTTGCTGGAGGCCCTGGAAAGCGCCGCGCGGCGCGGCGTGGACGTGAAGCTGGTCCTGCCGGGCAAGACCGACTCCTGGCTGATCTTCCACGCCGGGCGCAACTACTACACGCCCTTGCTCAAGGCGGGCGTGAAGATCTACGAGCGCCAGGGCGTGATCCTGCACGCCAAGACGGGGTCGATCGACGGGGTGTGGTCCACCATCGGCTCCACCAACCTCGACTGGCGCAGCTTCCTGCACAACTACGAACTCAACGCCGTGGTGCTCGGCGCGGAGTTTTCGGGGCAACTGCAGAAGCTGTTCGACGCCGATCTCGCCGGGTCGAAGCAGGTCACGCTCGAAGAATGGCAGCGGCGCGGCCTGAACCTGCGCTTCAAGGAATTCTTCGCGCGGATGTGGGAGTACTGGCTCTGAACTGAGCCTCAGCGCGGCTGCGGCGGCATCGCCGGCGGCAGGGGCGCGGGGGCCGGATTCATCGAGGGCGGTGGCGACATCGGCGTGGCCGGCTGCAGAGGGGGTGACACGGGCTGCAGCGGCGGCGTCGCAGGCTGCAGGGACGGCGTGGCGGGTTGCAGCGGCGGCGACAGCATGGGCGCAGGTGCCGGGGGCGGCGGGGGTGGCGGCGCGGCCTCCTGCGTCACCAACTCGCGGATCGTCCCGCCACCTTGCACGGAGCCGGACACCGAGCCTTCGCCCCGCGCCATGCGCTCGCAGATCGTGCGCTGTTCGCCGGTCTGTCGTTGGCAGCGTTGCTGCGCGTTGCGCTCGAGGTCTTGCGGTGAGGTGCCACCTCGAATGCCGGTGCGCAGGGCCTGCGCACGGTGCGCGCCGGCGTCGCGCAGGCAGCTGGTGCGGTCCTGCGTGGGGCTCAGGGCCTGGCAGGCGGCGCGGTCGCGCTGGTAGGCGGATTCGATCGCGGCCTTGTCGGGGCCCGCCGCCCAGGCGGCGGGCAGGCAGGCGGCGAGCGCGGCGGCGGCAAGCCAGCCGCGCGCAGGTGAATGTGTCGATGGGACCATGGTGTGACTCCTGTAAGCAGGGTGACGCGAGGCGTCCGCCCCTGGTCACACCATGCTAGGAAAGGCCCCCCAGGAGCGTCTGTAGGCCCAGTCCGACCCGGGCCTCGGACATTCACTCCCAATGCAGTTCGATCAGCTTCCAGTCGCTGCCGTCCAACCGCCACTGCAGCTGGATCGCATAGGGTTCGGCCCGCTCGGGAATCAGTCCCTGTGCGCCCGTCACCACCACCTTGGCGTCGGTGTGGCCCACCTGCGAACTGCCGCTGTCGATGCGGCTGCTGCGCGTGACCGCCAGGATCTTGATGTTGGCGTAGCGCATGAACATCAACGTCATGGTGCGCTGGGCCCACTCGCGGTCCATGCCCTCGCCGGCCTGGAAGTTCGGGTGCAGCTGGTCCATCACCGCGCCGGTCTTCTTCGCCTCCAGGTTGTCCTGCAGCTTCTGCACCGCGGCTTCGAGCGCGGCCTGGGGATCGGTCTTGCCACAGCCTGCCAGCAGAAGGGGCATGGCGAGCAGCAAAGTCCAGACAAATCGGCGGGCCAGCATCGGGTTTCCTTTCGGCGTTGAAAAATGGGCGACCATAGCACCCCTCCATGACGAATCCTGCCTTCATGACCTTCGACGCCCCCACCCAGGACCTGCTCGACCGCGTGCGCGCCGCCGACCGAAAGCCTTTCTCGGCCTGCACCGCCACCGAGGCGCGCGCCTTCCCCACGCTCATGAAGAACCTGTTCGGCGAAGGGCTGCCGGTGGCCCGGGTGCAGGACCTCACCCTCCCCACGCCCCAGGGCCACCCGCTGCCCGCGCGGCTCTACGTGCCCGAGGTCTGCAACGGCGACCTGATCGTCTACTTCCACGGCGGCGGCTGGGTGCTCGGCTCGGTGGCCGACCACGACCCGTTCACCGCCACGCTGGCGGCCCGCACGCACGCGGCCGTGCTGTCGGTGGACTACCGGCTGGCGCCGGAGAGCCCCCACCCCGGGCCGCTGAACGACGCCATCGCCGCGCTGCGGCACGCCGGCCAGGCCGGCGCGCCCTGGCTGGGCCAGCCCTTGCGGCGCCTCATCGCCATGGGCGACAGCGCCGGCGCCACGCTCGCCACCGTGGCCTCGCGGCACTTGCGCGACACGCCAGGCGCCCGGCCCGTGGACCTGCAGGTGCTCGTGTACCCGGTGACGGATGCCGGCTTCGACACCCCGAGCTACCGCGACTTCGCCCAGGGCCACCTGCTGAGCGCGGACGACATGCGCTGGTTCTGGAACCACTACTGCCCGGACACCGCCGCGCGCCGCCACCCCGACGCCTCGCCGCTGCAGGCCACCGACCTCGCCGGCCTGCCGCCCGCGCGCATCTTCACCGCCGAGTGCGACCCGTTGCGCGACGAGGGTGAGGCCTACGGTGCCCGCCTGGCGGCGGCGGGGGTGGACTGCGAGACCGTTCGCTGCCCGGGCGTGCTGCACGCCTTCCTGTCCATGGTCCACCACTCGCCGAACGCCGGCCGGGCCTTCGAGCGCATCGTGCAGAGCCTGGCGCGCTGACGCAGCGCGCTCAGCCCTGCGGCGCGGCCGCCACCGGCAGGGTCCACCAGAAGGCCGCGCCCTCGCCGGGAGCGGAAGAAGCCCCCACGGTGCCACCGTGCCGCTCCACCGCGCGCTTGACCACCGTCAGCCCCAGGCCCGTGCCGCCGGCTTGCCGCTCGTCCAGCCGCGAAAAGGGCTTGAACAGCTCGCCGGTCTTGGACGGGTCGAAGCCCGGTCCGTTGTCCGCCACCGAAAAGCGCCAGAAGCCGTCTTCCTTCTGGGCATCGAGCGAGATGTGCAGGTCGCGCCGCTCGGCACCGAACTTGAGGGCATTGCCCAGCAGGTTCATCAGCACATGGCGCATCAGGCCGGCATCGGCCTGCACCACCGGCAGCGGCGCGGCCTCCACCGTCTCGGGCGCCTGCGGGAACTGCACGGCCAGCGACTGCAGGCACTCGCGCAGCAGGGCCTGCATGTCCACCGCCTCGGGGCTGGGCGGCCCCTGGTCCACCTTGGCCAGCGTGAGCAGGTCGTTGACCATGTCGGTCGCGCGCTGCGCTTCGCGGCGGATCAGCTCCAGCGAACGCTCGGCCCCGGCGGTGTTGCCGGCGCGGTAGTCCTCCAGCGCCATGTCGGCCAGACCCGCGGTGTTTCGCAACGGTCCGCGCAAGTCGTGCGAGACCATGCCAGCGAACGAGCGCAGGCCCTGGATGATCTCTTCCAGCTGGCGCGTGCGGCTGCGCACGATCTCCTCCAGCGAATCGGTGAGCTGCTGCAAGGCCAGCTCCGCGCGCACGCGCTCGCGCAGCTCGCGCGCCAGGATCAGCGAATCGCGCTGCAGGATCAGCGTCATCACGAACACGTAGGCGATGCTCACCGGCAGCGGTGTGACCTGGCGGAACTGCAGCAGGCTCATGTCGGAGACCATGGCCACCACGAACAGCAGCGGGTAGCCCAGGCACAGCAGGGCCAGCACCAGCTGGCCGCCCCAGCCGTCGCGCGTCCAGAGCCAAGCCAGCCAGCCGGCGGTCACCGTGAAAATCAGAGCGATCGCGGCCGGCCCGGCAAACGCCCAGCCGTGCATCAGGGCGCTCATCACGACCACCAGCACCGGCGCCCCCACCAGGACGCCGACAAACACGCGGGACGGCGGCGTGCCACCGGGCGAGAAACAGGCCTGCAGGCCCGCCAACAAAGCGGCCAGGGCGCCCAGGCCCATCACCGAGCCCACGGGGCCGGCGGCGTTTTCCGAGATCCAGCCCAGCGCGTCCGCCGACACCAGCAGCCCTTGCGTGACCCCGAACACCAGCGCCGAACCCGCCAGCCATTTCACATAGGGCCAGGACCGCGCGCTGGCGTGCGCCAGGAACGTCATGCCCAGCATCGCGATCAGGATGGCGGACAGGATGCGGATGTCGCTGAAGAAGCTCAGCACCGGGTGCGTCACAAGGGGCCTCCTCCATGGCGGGCTGCGGGATGCCGGACCCTGCTCGTCCGGGGCGCAATGTGTCGAAGTGTAAGACAGCAGCGGCGCACGCGCATGGGGACTTGCCGCATGGCCATGACCTCCCGCGTCATGGATTTCACGCCCGCCAACGGGCACAGTGGGGCCATCGCAACCAGAAAGGAGCTTCAGATGTCGGACCTCAACACCCTTCCCCTTGCCGTCGGCCACATGATCGGCCTGGGCGCCCTCGGCTCCTGCATCGGCATCGGCCTGATGGCGAGCCGCTACCTCGAGGCCTCGGCCCGCCAGCCCGAGATGATGGAAGCCCTGCAACCCAAGGTCTTCCTGCTCGCCGGCCTGCTGGACGGCGCCTTCATCATCTCGGTGGCGCTGGGGGTCTGGTTCGCCCTGGCCGCGCCGTTCGCCTGATGCGCCCCGCAGCCATCGAACGGCAGGTGGTGGTGATCGGCGCGGGCGGCGGCGCCGGTGCAGCGGCCCTGCACGCCGCGCTGGGCGACGCGCGGCACGAGCGCGTCACGGTGCTGACCACCCGCCGCTTCCTGCGCATGCCCTCGCGCCTGGCCGACGCGGTGGTGAAAGACGGCGACTGGGCCGGCGCGCTGCCGGTGGCGGGCCACGCCGTCATCGTGTTCGACACCGTGCGGCGCGCGCGCGAGCGGGTCTACTGGCAGCCCGCGCGCAGCGAGCTCGTGGCACTGGCCGCCGCGCTGCACGCTCGCGGTGCGCGCACGCTGGAAGTCGTGCTCGCCAACGGCCCGGACCTGAGCGCGGCCGACCGCCGGGCGCTCAAAGCCCTGGCGTGGGAGCGGCTGGACGTGCACCAGGCCGTGGCGGCCGTGCCGCCACCGGTCGTCCATGGATCGTGGCCCGAGCGCCTGGCGGCGTGGCTGATCCGCACCCTCATCGCCACCCTGCAGATGGCGCAGACCGCCTACCGCCGCCCGCCCCGCTGAGCCTTACGCGGGCACCGCTTCCTTCGCCATGTGCTCGTCGATCACGCGGCGCGCCTGCACGCCGCCAGCGTCGATGTTGAGCTTGAGCAGCTTGCGCTGGGCAAAGGCGTCCAGGTTCTGCTGCTGGCGCTCGAGCACTTCGAGGTCTTCCGAGAAGATGCCGTGCTGCCCCGCGCGGATGCGGTCGGTGAGCTCGGCGTCCTGCGGCCGGAAGCGCCGCGCCATGCCCCAGAAGTACCACATCGAACCGTCCACCTCGGGCGTGATGAAGTCGGTCACCACGCTGTACACCTTCTTGTCGTCGGGCGCGTCGTAGCCGCCGTGCCCGGCCAGCGCCACCCCCACCTCGATCAGCACATGGCTGGGCGGCGTGAAGCGGCAGACCTGCCAGCGGTCCACCTTGGGGCTGCCCTCCACGCCAATGGCGCGCAGCGCGTCGAGCCAGAACGGCGGGGCGTCGATGTTCTCCATGAAGCGGCTCGTCACCACCGTCGCGCCTTCGCGGCGGGTGGTGCACGGCGTCTCGTCGATCTCCTGCTGCCCGATGCTGGTCGAGTGCACGTAGGTCTCGTGCGTGAGGTCCATCAGGTTGTCGATCATCAGGCGGTAGTCGGCCTTGATGTGGAACATGCCGCCACCGTAGGCCCAGGCCGGGTTGTCGTGCCATTCCAGCACCGGGATGGTCGACGGATCGGCCTGCTCGGCCTCGCCGGCCCAGACCCAGATGAAGCCATAGCGCTCCTCCACCGCGAAGCGCTGGATGCGCGGGAACGCCCCCACGCGCTGGCCCGGCATCGAGCGCGTGACCCCGTCGCCGCCCATCACCAGCCCGTGGTAGCCGCAGACCAGCTCGCCCTTGCACACCCGCCCCAGCGAGAGCGCCGCGCCCCGGTGCGGACAGAAATCCTCCACCGCCTGCACGCGACCGTCCCCATCGCGGAAAAAAGCCACCCGGGCCCCCAGCAGGCGCCGGCCCAGCGGGCGCTCACCCACCTCCGCCGACGTGGCACCGACGTACCAGGCATTGCGCATCCAGCTCATCTTGTCTCCTTCATTCAGTACACTGAATCAAATGGTAGCCAAAGCCGGGCAGTGCGTCAACCGCGTTCGTCAGGCGGGGGTCTTGCCCAGCAGCTTGTGCATCAGGCCCATGAGCACCTCGCGCTCGCCGGCGTCGAGCGTGGCGAGGATGCGGTCGGCCAGCACGGCTTCGGACTGGAGCATCTCGTTGAGCACCCGCTGGCCCTCGGCGGTGAGCTCCAGCCGGCGCTGGCGCCGCGCGCCCAGCTCGCGCACGATCCAGCCGTCGCGCTCCAGGCGCACCGCGATCTCCGCCGTGGTGGACGTGTCCAGCGCGATGGCAGCCGCCAGCGTCACCTGGTCGATGCCCGGGTGCTCCTGCAGCACCCGCAAGGCGGCGTACTGCAGCGGCGTCACGGCGCGCCCGAACACCGCGTTGAAACACGCCACCGAGTGCTGGTGGGCGCGCCGGAACAGGTGGCCGGGCTCGTGCAGCCCCAGCATGGCCTCCAGGGGATCACCGGCGGGAGGCGAAGCCGGGGTGCGGGGGGAGCGGGAAGAAGCGGGCATGGGCCCATTGTCGCCCGGGCCGCGCCCGCTCATGCCACCACCCCACCGCTTCGTGCCGCCGGCGCGGCAACTGAAGCGCCAGGCGCTTGCAATACCCCCGGCGGTATGAAGATGAAGACATCCCGCTCCGGAGGACCTTCATGGCCGCGACAACCGCCCCCCACCGACCCGAACTGCGCAACCTGCTCGCGGAGTTCGCCACCCACGACGCCCCTCTGATGGTGGGCGGCTACCTCCGGAAAGTGCTGCTGTTCGTCTGCACCAGCACCGCCTCGCACCCCCAGGACATGCCGATCGAGCGCCAGCTCGCGCTGCGCCTGCTGATGCGCCAGACACAGATCGGCAGCCGCTTCACCAACCTGTTCATCAACGAACTTCAAGGCCCCGTGTCCTCGCCCGTGCGCTCCAACAACGTGCACCGCCTGTCCAAGCGCATCTACGCCAACACACGCGACGAAGCCGACGCCCTGGAGCGCATCCTGCAACAGGCACAACCCGGGTTCGACCTCAAGTCCAGCGCCTTCGACGCGGTGCGCTGCGCCCACTGCCTGGAAGGGGCACTGCAGGACGCGATCGAACTCGCCCCGATCGAGAAAGACATCGTCTTCCGCGGCTGGTCGGGCCTGTTCGCCGAAGCCATGCGCGAGACCTACATCCAGTACATCCAGGTGCTGCTCGGTGCCAGCGAGCTGGCGCCCCAGGTTCGGCAGGACTTCGTGGACACCATCCCTTTCTCGCTCGAAACCCGCCCGGCTTCACCGCCCGGGCCTCGCAGCCCGGCGCACACCGTCAGGCCAGGGTGAAGGACTCGTTGATCGCGCTCTTCACGCCGCCCCCCATCTGGGGCCCGCCACCGGCCACGATGATCTCGTCGCCGATCACCACCGCGCCCATGCCATGGCGCGGCGTGATCATCGGCGTGTGCGACACCCAGCGGTCGGCCACCGGGTCCCAGGCCTCGTTCTGGCCGAACACGCGGTTCGTGCCCTCTCCGCCCATCACGAACACCTGGTCGCGGTAGAGCACGCAGCCATGGCCGCTGCGCGGCGTGGGCATGGGCGTGCGCGCGACCCAGCGGTCGGCCTGCGCGTCGTAGCTGTGGTGCAAGCTGCTGTTGGTGTGGAAGGAATCCACCCGCCCGCCAATCACGTGGATGGCCAGCCCCACCACCACGATGCCGATATGGTCCCGCGCCACCGGCAGCGGCTGCCGTTTCTCGTAGCGGTCGCTCGCGGGGTCGTAGACGATGTGCCAGTCGATCGAGCGCCGCCAGTCGCTGCCGATGGCGCCACCGATCAGGTGGATGCGCGAACCCAGCGCGATGCAGGCCATCGCCCCGCAGGCCTCGGGCAGGCGGCGCACCCGCTCCCAGCGCGCGCCGTCGAAGCGGAAGGCCTCGTCGTGCGGCGTGCGGTTCTGTTCGATGAAACCGCCGAAGGCGTAGAGCCGGTCGCCCAGCGTCGCCACACCCACATGGTTGGCCCCGCGCGGCAACTGGGGCAACTCTTCCCAGCGATCGGTCACGGGGTCGTAGGCATGGTGATAAGGCTTGTCCACGCGCTGCTCGGCGTAGCCGCCGACCAGGTGCACGCGGTTCCGATACGCGGCGGCCCAGGCCATCTCGGTGCGCGGGATCGGCAGCGGCGCGCGCGCCCGCCAGGCACCGGCCTTGGCCGCGCGCGGCGCCGGGCTGTCGCTCACGGCCTGCTGCGCGTGGACCTCCGGCAGATCGATGCGCCCGGGCTGGTTCAGGCGCTCGAACTGGCCACTGTGGTGGCCGTGGTGCTGGGCGCGCAACAGGGTGGGCGCGGCCAGCGCGGCGGCGGTGGTGACGAGGACGTGACGACGGAGGGCCATGCGCATGATCTCCAGGTGACCGAACATCACAGCGTACCTCAGCCCAGGAAGAAATCCAGCGGAATCAGCTCCACGCCCCACCCACCCGCCTCCCCCAGCGTGGCGGCCGGGTGCATGGCCGCCAGGCGCAGGGCCTCGTCGCGGCTGTCCGCCTCGATGATGAACATCCCGCCCACCATTTCCTTCGCCTCGGTGTAGGGCCCGTCGGTGATCTGCGGCTTGCCGTTGCGCGGGCGCAGCGTCACCCAGTCCTTCGGCTCGCCGAGCGACGCGGACACCAGCATCTTCCCGGTGGCGCGCATCTTCTCGTCCAGCGGCGGGCATTGGCTCACCAGGGCCTGCACGTCGGCGGGCGCCATGGCAGCGAATTTCTCGGGGTTCCAGTACGCAAGACCGAGGTACTTCATGAGTGGCTCCTTTGGGTGGGTGATGCTGGTACGACGAAGCAAGTGCCTCGCAATCGACAAGTTTAAAAATCACATCACTTGAACAAAAGTAATGTGAATATTAAACTCATGCCCTATGAACCAGTCCGACCACATTCTCGAACTGGCCCGGCACCTCCCTGTGCTGCGGGCAGCGGATGTGCGCGAGCAAGGCTGGTCGCCACAGCTTCTGCTCCGACTTCACCACGCAGGCAAGCTGCAACGGTTCGCCCGGGGCCTGTACGGCCTGCCCGACGCCGAAGTCACCGAACACCAGACGCTGATGGAGGTCTGCCAGCGTGTGCCCAAAGCCGTGCTGTGCCTGCTGACGGCGCTGCAATTCCACGAGATCGGCACGCAACTGCCGCACGATGTGTGGATCGCGCTGCCTGAGGCGACGCAGACACCGGCACTGAGCTACCCGACGCTGCGCATCACGCGCCTGCGCGGCGCCGCGTACAGCGAGGGCATCCAGACCGTGATCGAGCACGGCACGCCCATCCGCGTGTACAGCGCGGCCAAGACGGTGACCGACTGCTTCAAGTTCCGCAACAAGATCGGCCTGGACGTGGCGCTGGAAGCGCTGAAAGACGCCTGGCGCACCCGCAAGGTCACCATGGCCGAGCTGAGCCACTACGCCAGGATCAACCGGGTCGAGCGCGTCATGCAGCCCTACCTGGAGGCGGTGACGCAATGACCGGCAACCGCCCGGCATCCATCCTGGCCCGGTTGCTGACACTCGCCAAGCAGCGGGGTGACGACTACAACCTGCTGCTCAACCGGTTTGGCATGGAGCGCCTGCTGGCTCGCCTCAGCGCGTCTCCCCATGCCGACCGCTTCCTGCTCAAAGGCGCCCTGCTCTTTGCGCTGTGGTACGACACCCCGCACCGCCCCACCAGGGACGCCGACCTGCTGGGCTTCGGCCCCGACGATGAGGCGAACCTGATCGCCACCTTCCGCGAAGTCGCCGCCATCGACCTGGGCGACGGCATGGTGTTTGACCTCGACTCCGTGAAGGCCGGCGCCATTCGCGAAGACAACACCTATGGTGGCACCCGCATCACGCTGGTGGCTCGCCTGGGCTCCGCGCGCTGCGCTCTGCAGATCGACGTGGGCTTCGGTGATGCCGTCACGCCGGGGCCGCAAACCGTGGCGTATCCCACCTTGCTGGGGGACTTCCCGGCCGCCACGCTCCGGGTGTATCCGGTCTACACCGTGATCGCCGAAAAGTACCAGGCCATGGTGATGCTGGGGCAGGCGAACAGCCGCATGAAGGACTTCTTCGATCTCGCCGTGATCGCCCGGCGCACGGAACTGGATGGCGCCACGCTGGCCGCAGCCCTCGCCGCCACCTTTGCCCGGCGCCAGACCGCCCTGCCCACCGAGAGGCCCTTGGCACTGACCCCGCCGTTCAGCGAAGACGGCGCCAAGCTGCGCCAGTGGCAAGCCTTCCTGAACAAGAACCGCCTGGCGGCAGCCAGCCTCGGGGACACCGTCGCGCTGCTCGATGACCTGCTGTGGCCACCCACACAGGTCGCCGCCACCAACAGTCAGGCAACGGCCACCTGGCGCCCTGACGCCTTGCGGTGGGTCTGAGCCACGACCGCGCTACAGAAACACGAAGTGGTTGCAGGCGCAGACGAAGGCCGGTGAGGCATCGGGTCGGCCAAAGCCGTAGACCGCGATGTCGGCTTCGCGCAGGCGCCCGACGATGCCGGTGAAGTCGCTGTCGCACGAGGCGATGCAGATGCCGTCCAGCCGCGGGCTCAGGGTCTTGAGTTCCATGGCGTCCATGATGAGCGCGGCGTCCGACGCGTTCTTCTGGTGGGCGTAGTGGAACTGCTGCACGGGGCGGATGGCCTGCACTTGCATCACCCGCTGCCAGGCGCGTTGCCGGGGGCTGGTCCAGTCCGCGTAGGCGCGGCGGATGATGGCGTCGCCCCGGTCGGCGACGTGGGCCATGAGCCGCAGGGCCTTGCGGGCGCTGAAGTTTTCGGCGTCGATGAGCAGGGCCAGGCGGGGTCGCCGCGTGGCCACGAAGGGAGTTGGTTGCATGTGCCTTCCTGTTGCTTTGGCGGGTGATGTCACCGCCACCCTTGTGAGGTGGCGGTGGCCCAAGCAGGTTGGCGTACCGGCTCCGAAGATCAAACCCGGCGAGACTTGCGTCTCCCCGCCTGGGCCACCATAAAAATGACACAGACAAGAAGAGGGAAGTGGCTACAACAGGATACGTTGTAGCCACTTCATCAATCTCGGAGTTCAGGACGCCAATCCTGGCTGTACAGATTTTGTACAACCTAAGCAGTATATCCAAACACTAAGCGCCGCGCACCCGATCGATCAGCGCCAGGGGATCGGCCGGCAGGTCGTCCCCGCGCCAGGCCACGTGCTGGTCCGGCCGCGACAGCACCCAGCGGTGGCGGTACAGGCCAGCGGCCTCGGCCGAAGCCAGGTCCACCACGCGCAGCGGCAGGCCGCGCTGCTTCGCGGCGTCGAGCAAGGGGCTCGCATCGGCCTGCGGGTCCAGCCGCAGCAGCGCGAAGCCGTCGCCCATGGCGTCGTAGAGAGAGCGCCCGTCGTCCAGCCACACGTGCGGCGTGCGGCAGCCGGGCACGGTGGAGGGCGTGAAGCTGTCCATGGTGTAGCCGGGCGGGCTTTCACCGTCGGGGGCGATGAGGGGTGAGGCGTCGTAGAAGTAGCCGAAGTTCAGGCCCGCGCAGCAGTACTGCTTCACGTTGAGGTCGTACAGGGTCTTGCCGGCTGCGGCGCGCAGGGCGTCTCCTGCGGGGCCTTCGGCTTCCAGGTCGGCGGGTACGCTCTCGCGTTCCTTCTGCAGCGCAATGGAGTGGTTCATCGCGAAGCGCGACACCTGTTCGGTGATGGGCAGGCGCTCGGCTTCGTAGGCATCGAGCGCGCGCGGCCCGGCCCAGCCTTGCAGGTGGCCCGCGAGCAGCCACGAGAGGTTCATGGCGTCGGCGATGCCGGCGTTCATGCCGTAGCCGGCCATGGGCACCCAGAGGTGCGCGGCGTCGCCGCAGATGAAGATGCGCCGCTCGCGCAGCTTGTCGGCCACGAGGCGGCGGCCGATCCAGTCTTCCTTCGAGATCACCTCGTAGCGGAAGTCGGCGCCCACGCCGAGGATGGTTCGGATGGAGGCGTCGCGGTCCACCGACTCGAAGTCGGTCTCGCCGGGGCGCAGGTAGTTGTGCAGCACGAAGGTTTCGATGCCGTCGATGGCGTACACGTTGCCGCTGCGGCGCGGGTTGTACGAGAAGGTGGCCCAGGCCGGCGGGTGCTTGGCGCGTTGCAGCAGGTCGGGCGCGCGCAGGAAGGTGGACTGCACGCGCTGCACCACCTCCACGCCGTGCAAGGCGGCACCGATCTTCTTGCGCACGAGGGAACGGCCACCGTCGCAGCCGATGAGGTGGTCGGCGCGCAGCGTCACGGTGGCGCCGCTGGCGATGTCCACGGCCTGGGCGCTCACGCCCGTGTCGTCCTGCGCGAGGTCTTCGACGCGGGTGTGCGTGAGGATGCGCAGGCCGGGCGTGGCCAGCGCGTGGTCGAACAGCACCGGCTCCAGGTAGATCTGGTTGATGCGGTGCGGCGGCTCGGGCGTGGGCCAGCCGGTGTCGGGGCCTTGCGTGGCGGTGTAGCGGTCGCGGCGCGAGGGAATGGGGATGCGCGAGAGTTCGTCGCCGGTGAAGGTGGTGCGGTAGGCCACGTCGGCCGGGTGGTCGGCGGGCAGGCCGGTGCCGCGCAAGGCCTTGGCCACGCCGAGGCGGCGGAAGATCTCCATGGAGCGCGCCGAGACGTGGTTGCACTTGGCCTCGGGCCGTTCGCCGCGCGGGCGCTGCTCGACCAGCAGCACGTCGATGCCGCGTTGCGCGAGGTCGATGGCGAGCGTGAGGCCGACCGGGCCGCCGCCGACGATCAGGACCTGGGCTGTGTGGGTGTTCGTCATGCGGCGCGAAGGTGGGAAGGCCGCAGCTCGTCGATGCGGTTGCAGCCGAGCAGGGCCAGGCTGGTCCTGACCTCGCTCTGCAGGATGCCGATCGCCTGCTCCACCCCGGCCTGCCCGCCGACGCTGGCGGCGTAGAGCATGGGCCGGCCGACGAAGACCAGGCGCGCGCCGAGCGCGAGGGCTTTCAGGGCATCGGTGCCGCGCCGGATGCCGCCGTCCAGGCAGACCGGCAGCTCGCCCGCCGCGTCGAGCACTTCGGGCAGCACGTCCAGCGGTGCGGCCGCGCCATCGAGCTGGCGCCCGCCGTGGTTGGAAACGATGAGGCCGTCCACACCGGCCTCGCGGGCCAGCCGCGCGTCGTCGGCGCTGAGCACGCCTTTGATGAGCAGCGCCCCGCTCCACTGGCGGCGGATGAAGGCCACGTGGGCCCAGGTGAAGCGGTCGCGGTCCGAGCGGGCGGCGGCCGTGGGCGTGGCGATGATGGGCCGGCCCGTGGCCTCGCCACCGAAATTGGGCAAGCGGGGAATGCCGTCGGCCAGCAGGGTGCGCGCGAAGGTGCCGCACAGCCAGCGCGGGTGCAGCACGCCGTCCACCGCGAGCGAGAGGCGCGGCTTGAGCGGGATGGTGAAGCCCAGGCGTCGGTCGCGGTCGCGGTTGGAGGCGATGGGTACGTCCACCGTGATCACGAGCACGCCCACCTTGGCGTTGCGCAAGCGGTTGAGCAAGGCGGTGATGCGCGTTTCGTCGCCGGGGATGTAGCCCTGGTACCAGCTGCCGGGCGCGGCTTCCATCACCTGTTCCAGCGGCACGCTGGAGGCGGCGCTGAGCACGAAGGGGATGCCGCTGCGGTACGCACCCTGCGCGAGCGCGAGGTCGGCGCGGTGCGCGAACAGCGCGCAGCCGCCCATGGGCGCGATGCCGAAGGGCGAGGCGTAGGCGGTGCCGAACAGCGTGGTGTCCTGCTTCACCGAGGCCACGTCCACCAGCGTGCGCGGCACGAAGGCCCAGCGCTCGAAGGACCGGGCGTTGGCCGCCACCGAGGCGCCGCGCTCGGAGCCGTTGGCCGCGAAGCCGTAGAGCGCGCCAGGCAGGCGCGAGCGCGCGGCGGCTTCGAAGTCGTCGAGGTTGAGGATCACGGGGTCAGGCCCGCAGCGCCTGCACGGCGCCGGGGATCAGGTCGAAGCCCAGGCCCGGCGCTTCCGACATGGTGATGCGCCCGCCCACGGGCTCGGGGAAGCCCTGGTAGAGGTGTTTCATCATGGCCACCACCGGCAGGTGCCACTCGACCTTGGTGCCGTTGCCCACGCCGGCCTGCAGGTGCATGTTGTGCAGCGGGTAGGCGCCGCCGCTGGTGATGGAGACGTTGAAGGCGTTGGCCAGCGCGGCGATGCGCACACACTGCGTGAAGCCGCCGGTGATGACCACGTTGGGCTGCACGAAGTCCACGCTGCGCGCCATGAGCCAGTCGCGGAAGCGGTAGGCCAGGCCTTCGTTCTGGCCGCAGGTCAGCGGCATGCCGGTGCGCGCGCGCAGGTCGGCCATGGCCAGCACGTCGTTCTGCGTGATCGGCTCTTCGAAGAAGCCGAGGTTGCAGTCGGCGGTCAGGCGGATCAGGCGTTCGGCGTGGTACGCGTCGAGGCCACAGTTGGCGTCCATGTAGAGCGAGACCTCGTCGCCCGCGGCCTCGCGCACGGCGCGCACGCGCCTCGCGTCTTCCTGGATCACGGACATGAGGCTGCGGCTCTCGCGGCGCGGCAGCGCGCGAAAGCCCACCACCATCTTCAGGTGCTCCACGCCTTCGGTGGCGAGGGACTTGACCGCGCCGCGCAGGCCGTCGATGTCGAGGAACTCGAAACCGAAGGTGGCGTAGATGTCGAGCTCCTTGCGCGCCGCGCCGAGCAGGCGCCAGATGGGCTGCTTGAGCGCCTTGCCCTTGATGTCCCACAGCGCCACGTCGATGGCGGCGATGGCGTGCTGCGCGTAGCCGGTCTGGCCGCGCGAGGCGGTGAGCCAGTACATCTGTTCCCAGCGCGCCTCGTGCGCCAGCGGGTCGGTGCCGATGAGGGCCGGGGCGAGCACGTGGGTGATGATGGACTCGGCCACCTTCTCCTGCGTGATCGCGGTCAGGCCGTGGCCGATCAGGCCTTCGTCGGTCTCGACCTCGACGACGCAGCAGCCGAGCGCTTCCTTGTGCTGGCCGCCGCCAGGCACGTCGAGCGTGAAGGGGATGTGGAGGGCGGTGGCGGTGATGCGGATGATTTTCATAGACAAGGAAGGGAATTCAGGGTGAACAGGCGGCCGCCTGCGGTGCGGCTGCGCGGATCTTCGCCAGCCGTGCGCACCACGTCCCAGAAGCCGCTGGGTGAACTGCCGATGGCGGGAAGACCGAGTGTGCCTTCCAGCGCGGCGATGGCGTCGAGCGTGAGCAGGCCGCCGCAGGACATGAAGATGGCCTGCGCGCCGGGTGCCTTGGCGTGCACCTTGTGGCTGAGCGCGATCAGGCGCTCGGTGGAGACCTCGGCCGCGCCGCCGACCGGCTCGATGCCCAGGCCTTCGATGGCGGTGACCTCGAAGCCCAGGGCGCCGAGGTAAGCGACCAGGCGTTCGTTGAGTTCGTCGATGTACGAGGTGGCCACCGCGACGCGCTGCACGCCCAGGGTCTGCAGCGCCGAGACGACGGCGTGGCTCATGGTGGTGCAGGGCACGCCGGTGGCCTGCTGCATGGCGTCGCGCAGCTGGTCGGTGAAGGCCGGTCCCTGGTAGAAGCTGAGCGAGGTGCCCATGAGCGAGATCGCCTGGGCGCCGTCGGCGCGCAGGGCGCGGGCGTGGTCGACGATCTGGTTCACCACGGGCGCGAAGCCCCGGGGCGAGACGCCGTCGATGCCCAGGCCACGCGCGATGAAGTCGAAGCGGTCGCCGTACAGCAGGGGCGCATCGGGCGGCACGCGCCCGTGCGCTGGCGGCACGATCAGGCCGATGCGGGGGCGCGGCGCGCTCATTCGGCCGAGATGCCCTGGGCCTTGATGACCTTGCCCCACTCCGCGTACTCGCGCTTCACGTCGGCCGCCAGCGGGCCAGGCGCCATGTAGGCGGTGGTGACGCCCTGCGCGCTGGCGGCAGCGGCCGCCTCGGGCGTGGCCAGCAGCTCGCCCACGGCCGCGCTCAGGCGGTCGATGACGGCCTGCGGCGTGCCGGCCGGCGCCAGCAGCATCTGCCGGGGCGCGACGTGGAAACCGGGCACCACCTCGGACAGGGTGCCGATGTCGTCCGCGCCCGCGAGGCGGGTCGAGCTGAACATGGCGATGGCTTTCACGCGCCCGCTGCGCACCTGCGGCACGCCGGCCGCCGCGCTGACCACGCCGAACTGCAGCTGGCCGTTGATCACGTCGGTGACGAGCTGCGACGCGCCCCGGTAGGGGATGTGCAGCAGGTGCGTCTTGGTGCGCGACTTGAACAGCTCCACGCCGAGGTGGTGCACCGTGCCGATGCCCGAGGTGCCGTAGGTGAAGCGGCCGGGGTTGGCCTTGACCAGCGCGAGGAACTCGGCCGCGTTGTTGGCCTTCACGTCGTTGTTGGCCACCAGCAGCAGGCGCGACTGGAACAGGCCGGCCACGGGCACGAGCGATTTGATCGGGTCCAGCGAGGAGGTCTGGTTCTGCAGCTGCGGGGCGATGAGCAGGGCGCTCTCGCCGTGCAGCAGGGTGTAGCCGTCGGCCGGGGCCTTGGCCACGGTGTCGGCCGCCAGCAGGCCGGCCGAGCCGGCGCGGTTCTCCACGATCACGGACTGGCCGAGCAGCGGGCCCAGGCGCTGCGAGACGATGCGCGCCATGGTGTCCACCGCGCCACCGGCGGCGTAGCCCACGAAGATGCGGATCGGCCGGTTGGGGTAGGGGCCGGTCTGGGCGAAGGCCATGGGCGCGACGCCGGCGGCCAGGGCGGCGCCCACGAAGCTTCGGCGGCGGAGGTTGGGGTTCATCGTCATCGTCTTGTCTCCTGGTAATGGTTTTTAAGCGACCCGCACTTCCACGAGCGAGGGTCCGGTCGAGGCGAGGGCCGACTTCAGGGCCGCGTGCAGCTGGCCGGCATCTTCCACGCGTTCGCCGGGCACGCCATGCCCTTGCGCCAGCGCGACGAAGTCGAGGCCCGGCAGGTCGGTGCCCGGCAGCACCGCACCGGCCGGAAAGCCGAGCACGCCGCCGAAGCGCTTCATCGCGCCGTAGCGGCGGTTGTTGACGACGACGAAGGTGATGTTCAGGCCCAGCTGCGCGGCGGTCCACAGGGTCTGGATCGAGTACATGCTGGAGCCGTCGCCAATGATCGCGATCACGCGGCGCTCGCGCCAGGCCAGCGCGATGCCGGCGGCGGCGGGCATGCTGTGGCCCAGGCCACCGCTGGCCATGGTGAAGAAGCTGCGCGGCTTCAGGATGGGCAGGTGCTGGTGCATCACCACACGGGCGGTGGGCGCTTCTTCCACGATCACGTCGTCGGGCGAGCGCAGTTCCGCGATGGTCTGCAAAAGGTAGGCCACCTGGATCGGCGTGCCCGGCTCGGCGCGCGCTTCGCGCACCCAGGCCGGCGGCGCGGTGCGCGCGCGCTGCGGCTGCGCGCCTTTCAGGGCCTGCAGCGCCAGGGCCACGTCGCCCACCACCGAGGTGCCCACCGGCGTGCGCGCGGCGGCGTCGGGGTCTTCGGTGAGTTGCCACAGCGCGGCGCCTTCGGGGATGTGCGCGCCCTCGCCTTCCACGTGGTAGGTGAACACCGGTGCGCCGATCACCACGATGAGGTCGTGGCCCGCGAGCTTCTGCACGATCTGCGCCTTCACCGCCGGCAGGAAGCCGTGGAACAGCGCGTGGTCTTCGGGGAAGCCCGCGCGCGCCGACATGGGCGCGTTGAACACCTTGGCGCGGTGGCGCTCGGCCAGCGCCACGACCCCGTCCCAGGCGCCGGAGCGGTCAACCTCCGCGCCCGTCACAAACACCGGCCGCTCGCAGGCCGCGAGCGCCTGCGCCAGCGCTTCGATGGCCTGCGGCTCGGGCGCGGTGCGCCGGCTCAGGGTGCGCGGCGGCACCGGCTCGGCGGGCTGGTCCCAGTCGTCCGAGGGCACGGAGACCAGCACCGGCCCGCAAGGCGCCTGCAGCGCGCGGCGGCAGGCGGTGGCGATGGCCTGGGGCACGTCCTGCGCGCGCGCGGGCTCGATGCTCCATTTCACGTACGGCTGCGGCAGCTCAGTGGCGCGCTCGGAGGCCAGGTAGGCGTCCAGCGGCTGGATGGAGCGCGACTGCTGGCCCGCGATGACCACCAGCGGCGTGCGGTTCTTGAACGCGGTGTAGAGGTTGCCCATGCCGTGGCCGACGCCGGCGGCCGAGTGCAGGTTGACGACGCCGACCTTGCCGTTGGCCTGCGCGTAGCCGTCGGCCATGCCGACACACACCGCTTCCTGCAGGCCCAGCACGTACTGGATGTCGCTGGGGAAGTCGCGGAACATGGGCAGCTCGGTCGAGCCCGGGTTGCCGAAGATGGTGTCCACGCCGAACTGGCGCAGCACGTCGTACACGCCGTCGCGAACGGTGAAGGGGGGCGGAGAAACGAGGCTCATGCGGAATAGCTGCGGTTGACGAACTTGGTGTGGAGATAACTGTCGAGGCCCTCTTCGCCGCTCTCGTAGCCGTAGCCGCTGTCGCGCACGCCGCCGAACGGCGCCTCGGCCACGGTGACGACGGTGCTGTTGATGGCCACGCTGCCCACCGCCAGGTCGGCGATCATCTGGCGCTGCAGGCGCGCGGAGTCGGTGAACACATAGGAGCCCAGGCCGTAGCGCGTGGCGTTGGCCAGCTCGATGGCCTGCGCGGGGGTGTCGAAGGCGCGGATCAGCGCGACCGGGCCGAAGGGCTCGTCGCGCATGGCCTTGGCATCGGGGCTGACGTCGGCGAACACGGTGGGCTGGTGGAAGTAGCCCTGCTCGCCCACGCGCTCGCCGCCGGCCACCAGCGTGCCTTCGGTGCGGGTCTGGGCCACGAGTTCGCGGATGGCGCCCAGGCGCCGGCCGTTGGCCAGCGGGCCCATGTCGGTGCCTTCGGCCATGCCATCGCCCACGCGCAGCGCCGAGGCCGCCGAGGCGAAGGCGTCCACGAAGCGGGCGTAGGCGCCCTGCTGCACGAAGAAGCGCGTGGGCGCGTGGCAGAGCTGGCCGGCGTTGCGGAACTTGGCCGCGGCCAGCTGCCGTGCGGCGGCCTCCACGTCGGCGTCGTCGAACACGATCACCGGTGAGTGCCCGCCCAGCTCCAGCGTGAGGCGCTTGAGCCCGGGCGCGGCCAGGCGGGCCAGGCCCTGCCCCACCGCCACCGAGCCGGTGAAGGAGACCTTGCGGATCACGTCCGACGCGATCAGGTGCGCGGACACGAAAGACGGCACGCCGAAGACGAGGTTGATCACGCCGTCGGGCACGCCGGCCTCGATGAAGCACTCGACCATCGTCGCCACCGAGGCCGGGGTTTCCTCGGGCGGCTTGAGGATGCAGGAGCAACCTGCCGCCAGCGCGCCGCCCAGCTTGCGCGCGGCGAGGATCACCGGCACGTTCCAGGGCGACATGAGCAGGCAGGGGCCCACGGGCTCCTTGCGCACCTCGTAGTCCGCGCCGGGCTGCGGCGCGGGCAGGATGCGGCCGACCACGCGCTTGGCCTGCTCGGCGTACCACTGCACCATGTCGGCGGCCACGTCCACCTCCATGCGCGCCTGGGGCAGGGGCTTGCCCTGCTCCAGCGTGAGCAGGCGCGCGATGGCCTCGCGCTTCGCGCGCAGGTTCTGCACGCCCTGCGTCAGCACGCGCTGGCGGGTGGCCGCCGGTGTGGCGCGCCAGACCCGAAAGCCCTGCTCGGCGGCGGCGAGCGCGTCGTCGAGGTCGCGCGCCGAGGCGTGCGTCAGCTCGTCGAGCACGGCTTCGGTGGCGGGGTTGATCACCGCGCTGCGCGTGTCCGCGCTGCCGGCGCGCCATTGGCCGTGGATGAAAAGGCGTGGCGCGCGGTAGACCGTCTCGCTCATGCTCACTGGTCCGCCTTGATGTTGTTCTTGCGGGCGACCTCGGTCCAGGTGGGGATCTCCTGCGCGATCTGGCGCGTGAAGGCTTCCGAGGTGCTGGACGCCGGCGTCAGGCCCAGCTGGGCCATGCTCTTGAGCGTCTCCGGGTGTTGCACCGCCTTGGCGACCTCGCGCTCCAGCAGTTTCACGATGGGCGCGGGCGTGCCGGCGGGGGCGAACAGACCGATCCAGAACTGGATGCTGAGGTCGATGCCCTGCTCCTTGAGCGTGGGGACGTCGGGGAAGGCCGGGTTGCGCACGTCGGACGACACGGCCAGGCCGCGCACCAGCTTGCCGTTGATGGCACCGGCGGCCGGGCCCGGGTCGAGCATGCTGAAGGTGGTCTCGCCACCGGCCACGGACTTCATCGAGTCGCCGCTGCCCTTGTAGGGCACATGCTGCGACTGGATGCCGGTGCGCTCTTTCAGCAGCTCGGTGGCGAGCTGGAAGGTGGAGGCGCTGGAGGCGTAGTTGGAGAGCTGCGGGTTTTCCTTGGTGAACTTCACCAGGTCGGGCATGGACTTGAACGGCGAGTCCGCTTTCACCGAGACGATCAGCGGGAAGGTCGCGATGGTCGAGATCGGGATGAAGTCCTTCTGCGGCGAGTACGGCAGGTTCGAATAGGTGGCGGCGTTGATCACCAGCGGGCCGCTGGCGCCGATCATCAGCGTGTAGCCGTCGGGTGCGGCCTGCTTGGTCACCACCGCGCCCACGATGGCGCCGGTGCTGGGGCGGTTCTCCACCACCACCGGCTGGCCCAGGCTGTCGCCCAGCCGCTTGGCGACGATGCGCGCCAGGATGTCGTTGGAGCCACCGGGCGAATAGCCGACGACGAACTTGATGGGCTTGGACGGGTAGTTGTCCTGGGCGTGGGCGGCAAGGGCAACGGCGCAAAGCGCGATGCCCGCCACGAGGCGTCGGCGGATCATGGTCTTGTCTCCTGTTCTTGAAGGCCTGCAGTATTGACCCGATGCCATGCCACGTAAAATGAGAAATTGCTCTCATCCATAACTTTCAGGACATAGCAGGACGGCCCATGGACTGGACGAATCGACTGCGCCTTCGGCACCTGCAGATCCTGGTCAGCCTGGCCGAGACGCAGAACATCAGCCACTCGGCCGAGCGGCTGAACATGACGCAGCCCGCGCTCTCGAAGTGGCTCAAGGAGCTGGAGGCCGACATCGGCCTCACGCTGTTCGAGCGCCACGCGCGCGGGCTTCGCCCCACCGCCCACGGCCGCATCCTGCGCGAGTTCGCGGTGCACATCGGCAACGAACTCGACCGGGCGCGGGAAGAGATGTCGGCGCTGCGCAGCGGCGGCAGCGGCCGCGCCGTGATCGGCGCCTCGGGCGCCACCATCGCGGGCGTGGTGCCGCAGGCGGTGCTCTCGCTGCTGGCCAGCATGCCCAACGCGAGCGTGGAACTGGTCGAGGCGCCGATGGACCGGCTGTTCCAGCAGCTCACGCAGCGGGAGATCGACATCGCGGTGGGCCGCCCGGCCACCAAGTACCACGACCCCGGCATCGCCTCGGAGGTGCTGTACCAAGAGCGGCTGCATTTCGCGGTGCGCCCCGACCACCCGCTGGCCCGACGCAAGTCCCTGCAGTGGTCGCACCTGCTGGCGCAGCGCTGGGTGGTGTGGACGCGCGACATCCCCGCGCGCGACCTGCTCGAATCGGCGCTCTCGGCCGCCGGCCGCGCCATCCCGACCGCGAGCGTGCAGTCCAACTCTTTGCTGGCCACCATCGCCCTGGTGGCCGAAAGCGACATGGTGGCCGTGGTCTCCGAGCGCGCCATCGAACTGCCCGAGCGCTGGAAGATGCTCAAGCGCCTGCCGCTGCTGCTGGACACGGCCAGCGCCATGACCATGTACTGGCGCAAGGACGCCAGCGGCTTCGCGGCGGTCGACGGCCTGCTCGACGCGCTGCGCCAGGTGGCGCGGCAACCGGCCCGGACCGTGCGGGCCCGGCACCAGGCCTAACCCCGAACGCGCGACGCCGCCTTCTTCACGGCGGCAGCAAACGCGGTCGCCGCCAGCTTGGGTTGGGTACCGCGCAGCGACACCACGTGCAGCTCGATGTGCACCGTGGGGTTGCTCAGCATGGCCACCTTGAGACCCTGGCGCAGGCAGTCTTCCAGCGCGAAGGACGGCACGATGGCATGGCCCCGGCCGGCGCGCACCATGGCGATCAGGGTCCCGATCAGGTTCATGCGCGGGCGCTCCTCGTGCGCGCGCCCGATGCGCTCCAGGTGCTTTTCGATCACGGCCTGAATGGGGTTGTCCACCGGCAGGCTGATCAGCGGCAGGTCGGCCAGGCTGGCCCAGGTCTGGCTGGGCCCGAGGCCACCGCCGCCCGTGCCCGGCGGGCTGATGCGCACCAGGCGGAACTTGCACAGCGGCTGGCGCAGCAGGCCCACGGCGGGCTTGATGAAGAAGCCCAGGCCGATGTCGGCCTCGCCTTCGAGGATGCGCTGGCGCACGACGCTCACGTCCACGTCCGCCAGGTGGACCTGCACCTGCGGATGGCTCTGGTTGAAGCCGCTGATGACCTCGGGCAGCAGGCTGGCCGACACCATGGGCGTGGCCGCGACGTCGATGCGCGAGCGCACCGCCGCTTCGCTGCCGCCGATCACGTCCTCGATGTCGCGCAGCTCGGCCACGATGCGCTCGGCCACCGGCTGCAGGCGGCGCCCGGCGTCGGTCAGCGTGACGGAGCGCGTGGTGCGGTCGAACAGGCGCGCGCCGACCTGCTCTTCCAGTTCCTTGACCAGCATGCTCATGCCCGAGGGCGACAGGTGCACCTGCTCGGCGGCCTTGGCAAAACTGCGCAGGCGGCCGATCTCCAGAAAGGCCTGGAGCTGGCGGCTGCCCACATTGATCAGTTTTCTTGAAGAGTTCTTCAAAATCTTCCGTTTGATGAATGTCAAAGGTGTTGCTGTAATTCTCCATCATTCAATGGAGACATGGCCATGCATTCCTCTCACACCGCTTCCCCGCCGTCCCGCTTTCGCCGCCACCTTGTGCTCGGTGGCATGGCCGCGCTGGCCGCGCCCTTCGTGCGGGCGCAGGACACCGCCACCGGCCCGGTCCGCCTGGTGGTGCCTTTCACGCCGGGCACCGGCATCGACCTGATCGCGCGCCAGATCGCGCCGCAACTCGCGGAGCGCCTGAAGCGGCCGTTCTTCGTCGAGAACAAGGCCGGCGCCTCCGGCAACATCGGCACCCAGGAAGTCGTGCGCGCCGCGCCCGACGGCAGCACGCTGCTGGTGAGCGTCAACACCCTGGTGATGAACGCCGCGCTCTACCCGAACGCGGGCTTCAACCCGGTCAAGGACCTGGCGGCCGTCTCGCTCACCAGCTGGGGCCAGCTGTTGCTGGTGACCCACCCCGGCACCAAGATCGATACGCTGCAGGGCCTGCTGGAGCGCGCCCGCGCCCGCCCCGGTGCGCTCAACTACGGCTCGCCGGGCGCCGGCACGCCGCACCACCTGGCGATGGAGCTGCTGAAGAACCGCGCCAAGATCTCCATCACCCACATCGGCTACCGGGGCACGGCCCCGGCCGTGACCGACCTGCTGGGCGGGCAGATCGAACTGATGTTCCTGCCGATCCACGTGGCGCTGCAGCACATCAAGGCCGGCAAGCTCAAGGCGCTGGCCATCAGCTCGAGCCAGGCGAACCCGCTGCTGCCCGACGTGCCGCCACTGGGCAGCCTGAACATCGGCAACCTGAACGTGGACATGTGGTACGGCGTGCTGGCCCCGGCGGCCACGCCGCGCCCGGTCATCGACCGCCTGAACAAGGAGCTGCAGGAGATCCTGGCGCAGCCCGCGCTCGCCACCGCGTTCGAGACCCAGGGCATGACGCCCGCCCACTCCACCCCGGAAGCGTTCCAGAAGCTGATGGCGGCCGACGCCCAGCGCTGGGCGTCCCTGATCAAGGCTCAAGGCATCACCGCCGAGTGAGAAAGCACCCATGAGCAACGAGAACAGCAACACCGGCACCATCGACACCGAGGTGGTCATCGTCGGCGGCGGCCCGGTGGGCACGGGCCTGGCGATCGAGCTGGGCCAGCGCGGCGTGCGCTGCGTGGTGGTGGAGCGCTACCCGAAACCGCAACCCATCCCCAAGGGCCAGAACCTGACCCAGCGCACCATGGAGCACTTCCACGCCTGGGGCGCGGAGCCGGCGCTGCGCGCCGCGCGCACCATTCCGCCCGAGTACGGCATCGGTGGCCTGACGGCCTACGGCACCCTGCTCGGGCCGCACTACGACTGGCTGCAGCGCGACCTGGTCAAGCCCTACTACTTCACCGGCAACGAGCGCCTGCCCCAGTACGCCACCGAGGCCGTTCTGCGCCGCCGCGTGGCGGAGCTGCCCAGCGTGCACACCTTGTACGGCTGGGAAGCCGAGGACGTGCAGCAGGACGCCGACGGCGTGACGGTGACCGTCGCGGAGCGCGGCGGCTCGGGCCGGCGGCAGCTGCGCGCGGCCTATGCCGTGGGCTGCGATGGCGCGCGCTCGGTGATCCGCGACAAGGCCGGCATGACCCAGAGCCGCACCGACCACGACCGCATGATGGTGCTGCTGGTGTTCAAGTCCACGGAACTGCACGAGCTGCTCAAGCGCTACCCCGGCAAGTCCTACTACAACGTGCTGCAGCCCGAGCTGAAGGGCTACTGGAAATTCTTCGGCCGCGTGGACCTGGGCAGCACCTGGTTCTTCCATGCCCCGGTGCCACCCGGCACCACCAAGGACAACTTCGACTTCGCGGCCTACCTGCACGAGGCGGTGGGTGCGCCGTTCGAGGTCGAGTTCGAGCACATCGGCTTCTGGGACCTGCGCTTCATGCTGGCCGACCGCTACCGCCAGGGCCGCGTGTTCATCGCGGGCGACGCCGCGCACAGCCACCCGCCCTACGGCGGCTACGGCGTGAACTCCGGCCTGGAGGATGCGCGCAACCTGGGCTGGAAGCTGGCCGCCACCCTGCAGGGCTGGGGCGGTGAGCCGCTGCTCGACTCGTACGACGCGGAACGCCGCCCGGTGTTCGGCTCGACGATCAAGGACTTCATCGCCAAGTCCATCGACACCGACCGCGCCTTCCTGGAAGCGCACGACCCGGCCGTGAACCAGGCCGCGTTCGACGAGGCCTGGCAGGCGCGCGCCAAAGGCGCGGTGGGCGAGGTGCATGCGTTCGAGCCGAACTACGAAGGCTCGCCGGTGGTGCAAGCCAACGGCAGCGGGAAAGGCCCGAGCTCGGTGGGCTCGCACCGCTTCGTCGCCAGCGCGGGCCACCACATCGCCCCGGCGGTGCTGTCCACCGGCCGCAATGTGTACCAGGCCTTCGGGCCGGGCTTCACGCTGATCGCGCTGGACGCCGGTGCCGACGAGGTGCAGGCCTTCCGCGACGCGGCGGCGGCCCTGAAGCTGCCGCTCGACGTGGTGGAAGACGGCAGGACCGGCGAAGCCGCGCGCTACGAAGCGCGCCTGGTGCTGGTGCGCCCGGACAGCTTCGTCGCCTGGACCAGCGATGCCGCTGGCACCGATGCGGCGCAGGCGCGCGCGGTGCTCGCGATGGCGCGCGGCGGCTGACGCCTCAGGCCGGGACCGCTGGCCCTGTGGGTGACACACGGGGCGGCGTTGATGGTGGTATCGGCCGGCGTGCATGCCGCCCGCCGACCGCACGGTGCACCACCGTTTTCCCGGACACAATACCGCCGTGCAAACCATCCTGGACCCGAAGTGGCATTTGTTCGCGAAAGTCGCCGAGCTCGGCAGCATCTCGCGCGCCAGCGCCGCGCTGGACATGCCGCAGTCGGTCGTGAGCCGGCACATCGCGCAACTCGAAGAGGAATCCGGCAGCCGCCTGTTTCGGCGCACGGGGCGCGGCGTGGTGTTGACCGAACTGGGTGAGCGGATCTACCCCCGCATCAAGGCCATGATGCTGGCCTCGGAACAACTGGCCGACGACATCCGCTCCAGCCGGGGCATTCCCATGGGCGAGGTCCGGCTGGGCCTGCTGCCATCGACCGTGGCCTTGTTGGCCGGCCCCCTGTTCGGCGAAGTGAAGCACCGCCTCCCGGAGGTGCAGTTGCACATCGTCGAGGGATCGAGCGCGCAACTGGAAGAATGGCTCAAGGAGGGTCGCCTGGACCTGTCGCTGCTGCTGCGGGAAGAGGACACCGCACGCCCGGATGAGCCCGTTCTGACCCGGCTGCCGCTGCTGCTGATCATGCCCCTCGACCACCCGCTCGCCGCGCGCCGAACCATCGATTTCGATGAGGTTCTGGAACTGCCCCTGGTGCTGCCCTCCAACCCCCACCCCATGCGCTCGCGACTGGAGGCGCTGGCACGGCAGCGGGACACGGTGCTCCGGATCGGAGCCGAGGCCGACTCCATCCACCTGCAGCACGCGCTCGCCGCCCATGGCGGCGGGTTCGCCATCACCGCCGGCCAGCTCAGCGCACCCGAGCGCGAACGGCTGGCCACCCTGCGCATCGTCGAGCCGGTGCTGTCGCGAGCGGTGGTACTGGGCACCACATCGCACCGACCGTCCACGCTGGCGCTGCGCGAGGTCGTCCAGTTGATCCTGACCGTGGCGCCTGCTTTGCTGAAACCGCAGACCGACCCATCCAGTCACCCGATTTCCGGATAGCTGCTTTCGCGCGCCGGCTCTCGCTCGCAGGGGGCTTCCTCCCTAGCATGCGCTCCTATCTTCAGGAGACATGCCTTGGGAACCTCCCACCCCGACGCGGCGATCGCCGTGCCGCCAACACTTTTCATTTCAGACGCCGAAGTCGCCCAGCTCACCGACTGGCCCTCGGCCGTGCAGGCCCTGCGCCAGGCCTACGCCAGCGCCATCGACCCGGCCATGGTGCCCCCACGCTCCATGGCCCGCGGCGACGGGCGCTGGCTGCGGGGCCTCACCGCGGTGTCGCCCATCGGCGGCCACATGGGCTGCAAGCTGATTTCCGCCTCGACCCGGCACCGCCGCGCCAGCTACCTCATTTCCCTGTTTGACGGCGCGACGATGGGCCTGGCCGCACTGATCGACGGCAACCGCGTCACCGGCATCCGCACGGCGGCGACCGCGACGGTCGCGGTGGACAAGGCCGCGCCCCTCCAACCTCTGCAGGTGGCCGTCATCGGTTCCGGCTTCGAGGCACGCGGCCTGCTGCTCGCACTGGCCGCGATCCGTGAGATCGCCGGCGTCCAGGTGTTCAGCCCCACACCGGCCAGCCGCGAGCGGTTCGCCAACGACATGCGGACCCAGGAAGGCCTGCGCGCGAAAGCCGCGGACAGCGCCTCTGAAGCGGTTCGCGGCGCGGACGTGGTGCTGTGCGCGGCGCGCAGCCGCGACGAGTCGCCCGTCCTGCGCGGTGAGTGGCTGGAGCCGGGCATGACCGTGGTGTCCATCGGCTCCACCCTGCCCGAGCAGCGGGAAGTCGATGAAGAAGTGCTGGCGCGGGCCGGGCTCATCGTGGCCGACATGGTCGACGAAGTGGCGCACGACACCGGCGACCTGATCGCAGCCGGCAAGGCACAAGTGGACGTGTCGGCCAAGCTGGTCTCGCTCGCTGACTTCGTCGCCGGTCGGGCGCAGCGCGAGCGGGCGTCCGACATCGTGGTCTACAAGTCGGTCGGCTCCGCGCTGCAAGACGTCATCACCGCCGAAATGCTGCTGGCCCGCGCCCGCGAGAAAGGCCTGGGCACCCCCCTGGCCCACAGCATCGTCCCCGTCTCCAAGTAAACAACCCATCCACAAAGGAAACCCTATGGCCTCGTACAAACGCATCGACGCCCGCGCCTGGGCACGTGAGCACCTCGTGGGCTGCTCCGCCGTGACCAACCCGTCGTACGCCGCCGATCTCTCGAAGCTCAACGAGCGCGGCATCCGCCACGACATCGAACTCGCGAAAAAACTCGGGTACAGCTACACCCTGCTGTGCGCCGAGGTGTCCATCACGCCCGAGGAAAACGCTCAGTTCACCGCCTGGGCACGCGACACCGGCGGCAAGGACTTCGGGCTCTTCTTCCATGCCGCCTTCGGCACGCTGGCGGAGAACATCCGCGCGGTCCGCCTGGCGGAGAAGGCCGGTGCAGACATCGTTCTGCTGTCGTACCCGCCCCAGTTCTGGCCCACGACGGAACAGGAGATCTACGACTACACCAAGCAGTTCTGCGACGCGACCGACCTGGCGGTGATGCTGTTCCCCATCCCGCTGTGGGGCTTCGAACGCGTGCACCCCGCCGGCATGTCGGTGGACTTCGTGCGCCGCCTGCTGAAGGACTGCCCCAACATCGTGGCCATCAAATCCGAACAGGGCTTCCCCCTGCCGGCGGGCCTGTGCGAGATGTACCACCATTTTCGCGACGAGGTGGTGATCAGCTGCCCCATCGAAGGCGACGCCATTCCGCTGATGAGCCTGATGAAGCTCCAGTTTTCCGGCACCAGCAACACGCAATGGATGAGCGACTACTACCCGCGCGCTTTTGAACTCGCGCGCCAGGGCAAGTGGGAGGAAGCCATGGCGCTGTATTGGCAGGTCAACCCGGCGCGCAACGCCAACGGTGCGGCCGCGCAGTCGTACGCCGGTGGCACGGGTGTGTTGAACCGCACCATGTGGAAGTACCAGGACTGGCTGGCCGGGTTCAACGGCGGCCCTCTGCGCGCACCCGCGATGCGCGTGCCCGACCGGTTCATGAAACAGCTGCGCCAGGGCCTCGTGGCCTCCCGGCTCCCCGTGACCGACGATCCCGACAGCCAGTACATGGTGGGTCGCTTCCCTTGCTGAACGGCCCGAACCCATGAAATCGCTTTTGAAGGACCCGGGGCTGTGGCGCGAAGCCGCCCTGATCGACGGGCAGTGGATCGCCGACACACCGCACGGCAGCACCGACCTCTTCAACCCGGCCAACGGCGAACGCCTGGCCCGCCTGCCGCGTTGCAAGGAGGCGGAGACCGAACGCGCCGTGTTGGCGGCCGACCGGGCGTTTCGAGCCTGGCGCCAGACCACCGCCCGGCACCGCTCGCAGGTCCTGCTGCGCTGGTGGCAGCTCATCATGGATCACAAGGACGACCTGGCGACCCTGATCACGCTGGAGGAAGGCAAGCCCCTGTCCGAAGCGCGCGGGGAGATCGACTACGCCGCCGGCTTCATCCAGTGGTTCGCCGAAGAGGCCAAGCGCGTGCGCGGCGACGTCATCCCTGCGCCCAAGGACACGCAGCGCATCGTCACGCTCAAACAGGCCATCGGGGTCTGCGCCGCCATCACTCCCTGGAACTTTCCCGCGGCCATGATTGCCCGCAAGGCGGGCCCCGCGCTGGCGGCGGGCTGCGCCATGGTGGTCAAGCCGGCCAGCCAGACGCCGTTGACGGCCCTGGCGCTGGGCGAGCTGGCCTTGCGCGCTGGCGTGCCGGCGGGGGTGTTCAACGTGGTCACGGGGTCTGACACGCGGGCCATCGGCGGCGTGTTGACCTCCCACCCGCTGGTGCGCAAGCTGACCTTCACCGGGTCCACCGAGGTGGGGCGTATCCTGCTTCAGCAGTCGGCGTCCACCATCAAGAAGTGCTCCATGGAACTCGGTGGCAATGCGGCGTGCATCGTGTTCGACGATGCGGACATCGACCTCGCGGTCGAAGGCATCCTGGTCGCCAAGTTCCGCAACACCGGCCAATCCTGCATCGCGGCCAACCGCGTGCTGGTGCAGGACGGGATTCACGACGCACTGGCCCGGCGCCTCGCCGAGCGCGTCGCCGCGCTCCCGGTCGGCAACGGCCTGGACGAGGGCGTTCAGATCGGGCCGATGATCGATGCCGGCGCCGTTCAGAAGGTCGAGGACCACGTCGCTCAGGCGGTGCGCGCCGGCGCACGCGTGCTCGCCGGCGGTCGGCGCCATGCGCTGGGCGGCAACTTCTTCCAGCCCACGGTGCTCAGCGGCGTCACGCCAGGCATGGCGGTCGCGGTGGAAGAGACCTTCGGCCCCGTGATGCCGCTGGTGCGCTTCACGACGGACGATGAAGCCATCGCCATGGCGAATGACACCGAGTTCGGCCTCGCCGCCTATCTGTTCAGCCGGGACGCCTCGCGCATCTGGCGCACCGCCGAGGCGATCGAGTCCGGCATGGTGGGCATCAACACCGGCCTGATCTCGACGGAGGTTGCGCCCTTTGGCGGCGTGAAGCAAAGCGGCCTGGGCCGCGAAGGCTCGCAATACGGCATCGACGAGTTCATCGAAATCAAGTACCTGTGCTGGGACGGCATCGCCAGCCACTAGACCCCTCTACGATTCACAACAGGAGACTCCCATGTTCAACCGATTCAAGCGCAACGTCCTGCCATGCCTGCTGGGGGCTGCGGTGCTGGGTGCCGCCACCGGTGCGTCGGCGCAGGCCAACCCGAACGTCATCAAGGTCATCGTGCCCTTCACCGCCGGCGGCATTTCGGACCAGGTCGCGCGCGGCCTCGTGGAGCGCATGTCCAAGGCGCTGGCGCAGACCATGATCATCGAGAACCGGCCCGGCGCGGGTTCGCGCATCGGGTCGGAAACGGTGATGCGGGCGACGCCGGATGGCATGACCTTGCTCTTCACCAACCCGAGCTACACCCTGCTGCCCATCACGGACGCGTCCGTGAAATACGACCCGGTCAAGGCCCTGATGCCGGTGGGGCAAGTGGGCAAGTACGGACTGCCCGTGGTGGTGAGCGCCAAACTGCCGGCGAACACGCTCAGCGAGTTCATCGCTCACGCCAGGAAGAACCCCGGCAAGCTGAGCTACGGCAGCGCCGGCGTCGGCAGCGGCGCGCATTTTGCGGGCGAATTTTTCCAGAGCCTGACGGGCACCGAAATCGTCCACGTCCCCTACAAGTCCACGTCGGCCGCCATCATCGACGTCGCCGGCGGCGTCCTGGACCTGACCTTCGACGCGACCGCCAAGGCCTACGCGGATGCCGGCAAGGTCCGGATCCTGGCGGTGACGGGCGAGCACCGGGACCCTCGCCTGCCCAACGTGCCGACGGCCGCGGAGAGCGGCCTGAAGGACTTTGTCCTGGGCTCCTGGCTGGGCGTTTTCGCACCCCTGGGCACGCCCGCGCCGCTGGTGGACAAGCTGAACAAGGCGGTCAACGCCGCACTGGCCGATCCGACCCTGGTCAAGCAGATGGAAGACCTGGGCATCACCTCGGCGGGCGGCCCGCCGGCCGCGCTCGCCGCTTCCGTGCAGCAGGACATGACGGTGTACCGCCGCATCGTCACCGACGCCAAGCTGACGTTCAAGGATTGAAGGAGTTTTCATGGCATTCCCCCCCATCCACCGCATCGTGACCGGCCACAACGAGCACGGCCAGGCGGTCGTCGTGTCCGACGGCCCCCTGCCGACCGTCAAGGAAGTCGCTGCCATCCCCGGCACCATCTTCCACGAGGTCTGGAGCACGGACGCCACGCCCGCGCCGATCGACAATGGGCCGGACCCGACACCGGGTCCGCTGATGCTGCCCCCGCCGAAGGCGGGCACGCGCTTTCGCTTCGTGGACATTCCACCCGACACGCCGGAGTTCCTGGCCAGCGGCGAAGCGCGGATGAAGGCGGCCTTTGGCGAGATCGGCGACGCGGGCGCCTCGAAAGCCAGAGCGGATTCGCCGCACCCGCTGATGCACCGCACCGAGTCGGTCGACTACGGCGTGGTGATCGAAGGCGAACTGACCCTGATCCTTAACGAAGGCGAAGTACCGCTGCGGCCGGGCAGCGTGGTCATCCAGCGCGGGACCAACCACGCCTGGGCCAACCGCTCTGGCCAGCCATGCCGCATGCTGTTCGTGCTGATCGACGGCCGTTACGAGCCCACGCTTGCGACGGCCCTGGACGGGGCATGAGTTCGTCGTCGGAGCTGTTCGCCCTGCAAGGGCGGGTGGCGCTGGTGACGGGCGCCACGGGAGGGCTGGGCCGCGCCATCGTGGAAGCCCTGGCGGCGCACGGTGCCAGGGTCGTGGCCAGCGACCTGGATGCCGATGCCTGCCGGCAGGCCGCCACCCAGTGGCGCGCGGCCGGGCTGGACGTACAGGACCGCGCGGCGGACGTGAGCGACACCGGTTCATTGGAGGGTCTCACGACCGGCGTGCGTCGGGACTTCCCGTCTCTCGACATCCTGGTGCACTGCGCCGGCGTGCAAGGCCCTGCGGGGCCGCTGTGCGCCACGACCGAGGCGGATTGGGCCCGGGTGATGGACATCAACCTGCGTTCCGCCCTGACGCTGTCGAAAGGCCTGCTGCCGGCCATGGCCCGCTCGGGCGGCGGCAGTGTGGTGTTTCTCGCCAGCATCGCCGGTCTGCGGGGCAACCGCGCGATCGGCCTGTATGGATTGTCCAAGGCCGCGCTGTCGCAGATGGCGCGCAACCTGGCGGTCGAGTGGGGTCCATCGGGCGTGCGTGTCAACGCCATCGCACCGGGCCTCATCCGCACGCCCCTGGCGCAGGGCCTGCTGGCCGACCCGGCGTTCATGGAACGCCGAATGGCCATGACCCCGCTTCGGCGCGTCGGCGAGCCCTCGGAAGTGGCCGGCGTGGCCGTCATGCTCGCCAGCCGCGCCGGCGCCTTCATCACCGGGCAGACCCTTGTGGTCGATGGCGGCACGCTCGTCACGGATGGCAGCTAACACCGCTTTTCTCTTGTTCACCGCAACGAAAGTCCATTGACATGAAACTCGCCACCCTTCCTTCCGACAGCAGGGACGGCCGTCTCGTCGTGGTGTCGAAAGACCTGCAATGGGCGGTGGACGCCACCACCGTCGCCCCCAGCCTGCTGGCGGCCGTCGAAAACTGGCACGACGCCAAGCGCCCCCTGCAGCATCTTTACGACCAGCTGAACACCGGCGCCCTGAAGAGCGCGTTCGGCTTCGACCCTCACCGGGCATCGGCGCCCTTGCCCCGGTCGCCGCAATGGTGCGACGGGTCCGCCTTTCTGAACCATGCGCGACTGATGGAGAAGGCCTTCAACATGCCCCCCATCCCCGACGTCGACACCATCCCGCTCATTTACCAGGGCGGTTCCGACGATTTCCTGGGACCGCACGACGACATCGAGCTGCCCGATGAAGCGCACGGCATCGACTTCGAAGGGGAGTTCGGCGTCATCGTCGACCGGGTGCCGATGGGATGCACGGCGGAACAGGCGCGCGACCGCATCCTCCTGCTGACCCAGATCAACGACGTCAGCCTGCGCGCCTTCGGCCCGCGCGAAATGAAGACCGGCTTCGGCTTCTTCCAGGCCAAGCCCTCGTCCAGTTTCGCGCCGGTGGTCGTGACCCCCGATGAGATCGGGGAGGCCTGGAGCGACGCCAGAGTGCAGCTGCCGCTGCAGATCGCGTTCAACGGCGAGTGGTTCGGCCATCCGCATGGGGGAGAAATGAACTTCGGTTTTGACCAACTCATCGCGCACGCGGCGAAGACGCGCCGCCTGTCCGCCGGCACCATCATCGGCTCGGGCACCGTCTCGAACGCGGGCGGCCGCAACGGCTCGGCCTGCATCGCGGAGCGCCGCGCGATCGAGTCGATCGAACACGGCGGCCCCACGACCGCGTTCATGCGCTTTGGCGACCGCGTCCGGATGGCGTGCCACCACGACGGCCAACCGGTGTTCGGCGCCATCGATCAGCGGGTGGTGCAGGCCGTCGCGCCGCACGGTGGAGCGGCGGCATGAGGGTGCTGGTGACCGGTGCGGGTGGCTACATCGGCTCGGTGCTGATCGACGCGCTCGCCGCGCAGGGGCGGCTGGGCATGCGCCGGCTTTCGGCGATCGCGGCGGTGGATCGCCAACTCGCCGCATGGCCGCAGGGGGTGGAGGCGGTGCAAGGGGACCTGTCCTCGGATGCGGTGCGCGGGGCCATCGCCGCGTTTCGCCCGGACACCGTGTTCCACCTCGCTGCCGTGCCCGGCGGCGCGGCCGAAGCCGACTACGCGCAGGGCCGGCGCGTGAACCTCGATGCCACGCTGGACCTCTTTGAAATCCTGGTCGATGCCAGGACCCCGGACACGCCGGCGCCGACGGTGGTGTACGCCAGCACCATCGCTGTCTACGGGACCGACCTGCCCGACCCCGTGACCCCCGACACGCCCCTGAACCCGCCGCTGACGTATGGCTCGCACAAACTCGCGTGCGAGATCCTGCTGGCGGATTTCACCCGCCGGGGCCTGCTGGACGGGCGTTCCGTCCGCCTGCCCGGCATCGTCGCCCGTCCCCGCTCACCCTCTGGCCTGACGTCGGCCTTCATGAGCGACCTGCTGCACGCGCTCGCCGCCGGTGAGTCTTTTGTCTGCCCCGTCGGCCCCACGGCCACCGCCTGGTGGATGTCCGCCCGGCGATGCGCCCAGAACCTGATGCAGGCGGCCGTGATGGACGTCGCCCAGGCCGGGCCGGCCCGGGCATGGCCCCTGCCCGTGCTGCGGCTCTCGATCGAGGAAGTCGTGCGCACACTGGCCACGCTGTACGGCAACGACAGGACCCGGCTGGTGCGGTACGCCCCGCAGCCCGCCGTGGAAGCGGTCTTCGGCCGCTACCCCAATCTCGACGACCGCGCATCGAGAGCGTTCGGTCTGCGCGACGACGGCACCGCCGAGCAGATGGTGCGGCGCGCCTTGGGCGAGCGCCTGGCCTGACCTAGTACAGAAACACCTCGCCCACCCGGCTGCCGAAAAGCTTTCGGGCGATGTCTCTCGCCGCCCGCCGCTCCTGGCCGGCCACCGCGCGCACGTAGTCGAGCTTCTCGGCGCTGAGCCCCGGAAACTGCGTGGCGATGTCGGCGTCGCCGCGCGCCGCCCACCGCACCGCCTCACCGTACGACCAGCGCAGGTCGTTGCACAGCTCCAGCACCTGTTTGGCGTCCACCGCGCGCGGCAGGCGCAGGCCGTGGAACTCCAGGTACTGCAGCAACCGGGCCTCGTCGTCCGGCTCGATGAGCAGGGTGCCGTGCTCGGCGTGCACGCCGGTGCAGGCGTAGAAATCGAGCTGGGTCAGGGCATCCACCTCGTCGATCCCCAGGTGGCCCGCCAAGGGGGTGGTGGTGGCGCTGCGCCGGGCTTGGGACATCGGAAACAGAATGACGGACATGGGCCAGAAACAAAGTGCAACTGGCTGGATTCTGCAGAACCTGGCGCGAGCGGGTGATGCCCGCCGGACGAACCGCGCAGAAAGCCCTTGAAAGCGTGAATTCCGCACCCGGGTTTCGCCCCCGGGCAACACCCCGGTCACTGCTGGGCGACGTGGATCACCTGACTCAGGTCGACGCCGAGCCGGGCGGCCTCGGCCAGCAGCGCCTGCTTCTGCGCCTCGGGCATCGTCTTCTGCCGCGAAAGCAGCCAGAAGTAGTCGCGCGTGTTGCCGATCACGAGCGCGGTCTGGTAGTCCTCGCTCAGGCGAACGACGTTGTAGCCGCCATAGAACGGCCCGAAGAAGGACACCTTGAGCGCTGCCGTGCCCGGGTCGCCCAGGAAGCGGGCCGTGCCGGTCGCCTGCTTCCACTCGTTCTTCGCCGGGTTGAAGCCGCGGTTCACCACCTTGACGGTGCCGTCGGGGTTCAGGCTGTACTGGGCGGTGACGTTGACCAGGCCTTTTTCAAACCGGTGGTCAATGCGCGCCAGCTCGTACCAGGTGCCCGCGTAGCGGCCCACATCGAAGTTGGTGACGGGCTGCAGCTTGTCGGGCACGCGCACCACGCAGCCCGACACGAGCAAGGCGCCGGCGACCAGCGCGAGCGGCCAGAACCAGGAAGCCGTTTTTTTCATCATGAAGCCTTTGTAGGCGCGCCGGGGTGCGGGGTCTGTTCGGCACCGCACACGGCGCGCTCACACGTCGATTTCCCGCGCCAGCGCGTCCTGCAGCTCGGTGGCCAGCGCCTTGAGCGAGCCCGAGAGCTCGCGCACCACGCGCGCCAGCGGCTCCTCGGTGGAGACGCTGAGGTTGAGCACGTAGACACCCTCCACGGTGCTCAGCGGCATGGCCATCGCCACCACCTCGGGCTGCCAGGACGCCGCGCAGAAGCCCTGCTCCTGCACCTGCCGGACGGCCGCCAGGATGTCGGCCTGCACCTCGGGCCAGTGGCTGCCGCAGCGCCGCTGGAACACGCCGAACAAAGCCTTGCGCCGGGCCGCCGACACGGTGGACAGGTAGGCCCGGCCCAGCGAGGTGAGCTCCATCGGCACCCGCTGCCCCGAGACCACGTTGCGCAGCGCCACGCGGCGGTTGTAGCGGATGGATTCGAGGTACACCATCTCGTCGTTGTCGGGCGCGGCCAGGCCCACGTTGACGCGCTGGCTTTCGGCCAGCGCCCGCATGCGCGGCGCGGCCACCGCGAGCACCTGCGAGCCGGCCCGCATGGCGTGCGCGAAGCTCAGCACCGGCGGCGCCAGGCGGTAAGCGCGGCGCTGGCGGTCGTGCTGCAGCAGGCCCGCGCCCACCAGGGTTTGCGTGAGCCGGCTGATGGTGGACGGCGAGAGGCCCGTGCGCTCCGCCAGGTCGCCGTTGCCCAGCCAGCTGGAGCCGGGGCGGAACGCCCGCAGGATCAGGATGCCGCGCTCCAGCGAGCGGTTGGTGGGCGAGCTGCCGAAGCTCTCCTCGGAGGGGGTCGGAACGGGGCTGGTCTTCATGCGCTGGATTCCACTGATTGGAATTGGAGGGGTGCGGCCGGGAAGCATCGACCGTAGCATGCTTCCCTGAGAAAAACACCGTTTTCCCATGGCCTTACCGGAGACAACCATGCCCTTTTCCCGTCGCACCGCCACCGCGCGGATGAGCCTTCTCTTCGTGTCGGCCGCGCTCGCCGCCACCGCCGCCCTGGCCCAGTTCCCCGACAAGCCGATCCGCCTGGTCGTGCCCTTCGCGCCCGGCGGCGGCACCGACCTGATCGCGCGCACCCTGGGCCTGGGCATGTCCAAAGAGCTGGGCCAGACGGTGGTGATCGAGAACAAGCCCGGCGCGGGCACGATCATCGGCACCGACCTCGTGGCCAAGAGCCCGGCCGACGGCTACTCGCTGGTGATCTCGACCTTCGCGCACGCGGTCAACCCCAGCCTGATGCCCAAGCTGCCCTACGACAACGACAAGGCCTTCGCGCCGGTGATCCTGATCGGCAAGGGCCCCAACGTGCTGGTGGTGCGCGCCGAGAGCCCCTACAAGTCCGTCAAGGACGTGCTGGACGCGGCCCGCGCCAACCCGGGCAAGCTCAACTACGCCTCGCAAGGCAACGGCACCTCGGCGCACCTGGCCGGCGAGATGTTCGACAACCTGGCCAAGGTGCAGATGAAGCACATCCCCTACCGCGGCGCGGGCCCGGCGCTCACCGACCTCATGGGCGGCCAGGTCGACATGATCTTCGGCACCGCCACCGCCGTGTCCTCGGGCCTGGAGAGCGGCAAGCTGCGCGCGCTCGGCGTGACCGGCGCCGAGCGCTCGGCGGTGCTCAAGAACGTGCCGGCCATCGCGGAAACCATTCCCGGCTACGTGATGGAGAGCTGGTACGGCCTGTACGCGCCCGCCGGCACGCCGCCCGACGTGATCGCCAAGCTCAACGCCGCCGCGAAGAAGGCCGTGGCCACCGACGAATTCCGCAAGAAGGTCGAGCAGGAAGGCCTGGTGATCAGCGCCGGGGCGCCGGCCGAGCTGGAGACCTATGTGCGCGCCGAAGAAGCGCGCTGGCGCAAGATCGTCAAAGAAAACAACATCACCTCGAACTGACCTCCCCTCTCTCTGGAACCCACCATGTCCACGCCCCCCTTGATCGATCTGCAGGTTGACACCGGCATCGCCACGCTCACGCTGAACCGGCCCGAGAAACGCAACGCCATGAGCGACGCCATGCGCGCCGAGTTCATCGAGGCCCTGGAGCAGGTCGCGGCCGACAAGGCCATCCGCGCGCTGGTGCTCACCGGCGCGGGCAAGGGCTTCTGCGCAGGCGGCGACGTGGCCGGCATGGAAAAGCGCATGAACGCCCCGGCCGGCGAGGTGGGCTTCAACGGCTGGCACCGCCAGCAGCGCGTGCACCACACGCAGTCGCTGCTGCACACCCTGCCCAAACCGGTGATCGCCGCCGTGAACGGCGCGGCCTCCGGCCTGGGCGCCGACACCGCCCTGGCCTGCGACTTCGTCATCGCCAGCGAATGGGCCAGCTTCACCTGGTCGTACATCCACCGCGGCATCGTGCCCGACGGCGGCGGCATGTACTTCCTGCCGCGCCGCGTGGGCCTGTCCACCGCCAAGCAGCTGATCTTCACCGGCCGCAAGGTCGATGCGGACGAGGCGCTGTCGCTCGGCATCGTGGACCGCAAGACCACGGCCGACCGGCTGCTGGCCGACGCCCAGGCCTGGGCGCGCGAACTCAGCCAGGGCTCGGCCACCGCGCTCGCGCTGAGCAAGACCATCCTGAACCAGACCTTCGAGCTGCCGGCGCAGCAGGTCTTCGCCCAGGGCAGCCAGGCCCAGGGCATCTGCTACACCAGCACCGAGCACCGCGAGTCGGTGATGGCCTTCCTGAACAAGGCCGCGTCCAAGGAATGAACGCTGTGAACCCCGTGTCCCCCATCTCCCGGCTGCTGCAGCCGCGCAGCGTCGCCGTCATCGGCGCCTCGGCCGACGCGGGCAAAACCGCCGGCCGACCGGTGGCCTACCTGCGCAAGCACGGCTTCACCGGCGACATCTACCCGGTCAACCCGCGCGTCGAGCAGATCGACGGCCTGCGCTGCTACCCCGACATCGCCTCCCTGCCCGCCGTGCCGGACGTGGGCATCGTGCTGCTCGGCGCCGAGCGCGCGCACAAGGCGGTGCAGGACCTGTCGGCGCGCGGCACGGCCGCCGCCATCGTGCTGGCCAGCGGCTACACCGAGACCGGCGAAGAAGGCGCGCGCCGCCAGGCGCAGCTGCGCGAGGCCGCCGGCAGCATGCGCATCCTCGGGCCGAACACCATCGGCCTGGTCAACCTGACCGACCGCATCGTGCTCTCGGCCAGCGGCGCGCTGGAGATGGACCACTTCCCCGTGGGCTCGGTGGGCGTGGTCTCGCAAAGCGGCGGCATCCTGGGCGCCCTGCTCTCGCGCGCGGCGGCGCGCGGCATCGGCCTGTCCAAGCTGATCTCCACCAGCAACGAGGTGGACCTGGACCTCGCCGACTTCATCGACCAGCTCGCCGACGACGAGGCCACGCGCGTCATCGCGCTGTACGTGGAGAGCGTGCGCGACCCGCAGCGCTTCCGCCAGGCCGCGCTGAAGGCGGCGCGCGCCGGCAAGCCGGTGGTGGCGTTCAAGATCGGCCGCTCCGAGGCCGGCGCCCAGGCCGCCGTGTCGCACACCGGCGCGCTGGCCGGCGCCGACCGCATGTACGACGCGCTGTTCAAGGAAGTGGGCGTGATCCGCGCGCAGACCTTCAGCGACCTGCTCGACATCCCGGCGGCCCTGTCCACCGGGCGCACGCTGCGCGGCCCGCGCGTGGCCATCCTCACCTCCACCGGCGGCGCCGGCACCCTGGTGTCGGACAGCTACGGCGTCTCGGGCCTGGAAACCCCGCCGCCCGACGAGGCCACCGCCGCGAAACTGCGCGCGCTGCAGACCGGCGAGCAGGCCGCGCTGGACCGCAACCCGATCGACGTGACGCTGGCCGGCCTGCAGCCCGAGCTGCTGCGCGGCGCGATCCGCGCCCTGCTGGAGAGCCCGAGCTACGACGCGCTGACCATCATCGTGGGCTCGTCCAGCCTGGCCATGCCCGAGCTGATGGCCAACGCGATCCAGGACTGCCTGCCGCTGAGCGACAAGCCGGTGATCGCCTACGTGAGCCCGCACGCGCCGCAGGTGGCCGCGCTGCTGACGCAAGGCGGCGTGCCGGCCTTCACCGAGGCCGAGAGTTGCACGGCGGCACTCCAGGGCCTGCTGCAGACCCGCCGCTTCACCGAACACGCCGCCGCGCCGCTGGGCGCGCCGGTGGCGGTGAAGGACATCGCGGGCGGCTCGCTGAACGAGGCCGAGTGCAAGCAGCTGTTCACGCGCTTCGGCATTCCCTGCACCGCCGAGACCGTGGTGGGCAGCCCCGCCGAGGCCGAGCAGGCCGCGCGCGCCCTCGGCGAGCGCGTGGTGCTGAAGATCCTCACGGGCGAGATCACGCACAAGAGCGACGTGGGCGGCGTGGCCGTCAACGTGCCGCCGGAACAGATCGGCGCGCGCCTCACGCGCATGGCCGACGAGGTGCAAGCGAAAGCCGGCGTGAAGCCCATGCGTTTCCTGGTGCAGGAGATGGTCTCGGGCGGCACCGAACTCATTCTCGGCATGCACCGCGACGCGCTGGGCACGGCCATCCTGCTGGGCATGGGCGGCATCACCGCCGAGCTGTTCAAGGACACCACGCTGCGCATGCTGCCCGCGCAAGGCGGCCTGAGCCGCGAGGTGGCGCACGAGATGGTGCGCGAGCTCCAGACCTGGCCCCTGCTCGATGGCTACCGGGGCCGGCCCAAGGCCGACGTCGAGGCGCTGGTCTCGGCCATCGTGGCCTTCTCGCAGATGACCGCGCAATTGGGCGAGCGCCTGATCGAGGCCGAGATCAACCCGGTGTTCGTGCTGCCCGAAGGCCAGGGTGTGAAAGCCGCCGACGGCGTGGTGGTGCTCGCGCATGCGGACTGACCCGGCGCTGATCGACACCCTGTCGGCGCAGGCCCGCACCGAGCGCGTGGCCTGGGCCGGCGGCCAGGTCGGCTGGCGCGGTTTCGGCAGCGGCAGCCCGGTGGTGCTGGTGCACGGCGGCCACGGCAGCTGGCTGCACTGGGTGCGCAACATCGAGGCCCTGGCCGCGCAGCACACCGTGTGGGTGCCCGACCTGCCCGGCTTCGGCGATTCGGACGCGCCCGAGGGCGAGGGCCTGGCCGCGCTGCTGGACCCGACGCTGTCCACGCTGGACACGCTCATCGGCCCCGACACACCTGTGCAGCTGGTGGGTTTCTCCTTCGGTGGCCTGGTCGCGGCGCACCTGGCCGCTCGGCGGCCCCGGGTGCGGCGCCTGGCTCTGCTGGGCACCGGCGGCCACCAGGGCGCGCGCCGCCCCAAGGGCGAGCTGGTCAACTGGAAGCCGGCCTGGCGCGCGGGCGACGCGGCGGCGGTGGAGCGGGCGATGCGCCACAACCTCGCCATGCACATGCTCAGCGTGGCGGCGGCCGACATCGATCCGCTCGCGCTGCGCGTGCACACCGAGGCCTGTGTGCGCACGCGGTTTCGGAGCAAAGAGATCTCCCGCGCCGGCGGCCTTGCCGGCGCGCTCGCGGTCTATGCCGGGCCGACCTTGCTGGCCTGGGGCGAGCACGATGTGACGGCCGAGCCCGAGCGCATCGCGCCCATGCTGGCCGCGCCCCTGCCCGAGGCCCGCACCCGCGTCGTGGACGGGGCCGGGCACTGGGTGCAGTACGAGCGGGCCGACGCCATCAACCCGCTGCTGCTGGACTGGCTGCGGGACTGACCACCTCGGTCAGGCGGCCTTCGGCATAGGCCAGGATGTTGTCGAAGGCGATGCCGAAGTAGCGCTCGTAGTTGTCCTTCTCCACGTAGCCGATGTGCGGGGTGCACAGCACGTTGGGCAGGCGCAGCAGGGGGTGGTTCGCGCCCAGCACCGGCTCTTCCTCGTAGACATCGACCGCCGCGAAACCCGGCCGGCCTTGCGCCAGGGCGTGTTCCAGCGCGCCGCGCGCGATCAGCTCGGCGCGGCTGGTGTTCACCAGCAAGGCCGTGGGCTTCATGCGCGCGAGGTCGTCGGCCGTCACGATGCCCGTGGTGTCGGCGGACAGCCGCACGTGCAGGCTGATCACATCGCTCTGCGCAAAGAAGGCTTCGCGCGACGGCGCCACCTCGAAGCCGTCGGCGCGCGCGGCGGCGGTGGACGCTTCGCGCCCCCACACCCACACCTTCATGCCGAAGGCGCGGCCGTAGCCCGCCACCTGCCGGCCGATGCGGCCGTAGCTCCAGACGCCCAGGCGCTGGCCGCTGAGCTGCTGGCCCAGGTGACCCTGCCACTGCCCGTCGCGCAGCCGGTTGGCCTCGCTCACCAGGTGGCGCCGGCTGGCCAGCGCCAGCGTCCAGGCGATCTCGGCCGTGGCCGAACCCGCGCCGCTGCCCTCGGCCACCCGCACGCCGCGCGCGGTGCACGCGGCCAGGTCCACATGGCCCGCGAGCTTGCCGGTCTGGCTGATGAGGCGCAGCTGGGGCAGGCGGTCGAGCAAGGCGGCGTCGATGCGCGTGCGCTCGCGCGTGAGCACGATGGCCTCGGCATCGGCGAAGCGCTCGGCCAGGGCATCGGTGCCCTTCACCGAGTCGTTGAAGATGCGCACCTCGTGGCGGGCGAGCTTGGCGAAACAGTCCAGGTGCCGCACGCAGTCCTGGTAGTCGTCGGGAATCGCAATGATCATGGACTTATTGCAGCGTGATCTGAAGCTGGTCGACGGTGCGCTTCCACATGGCGAGGTCCTTGCGCACGATCTCGGTGTACTCCTCGGGCGTCATGCCGCCAGCCTCGATGCCGTAGTTCTGGAACAGCTCGCGGATCTCGGCCGACACCAGGGCTTTCTTCACCTCCGCGTAGAGCGCCTGCACGATGGGCGCGGGCGTGCCGCTGCGCGCGAACAGGCCGTACCAGCCGTGCACGTTGAAGCCCGGGTAGCCCTGCTCGGCCACGGTGGGCACGTCGGGCAGGCCGGCGAAGCGGTTGGCCGGGGCCACGGCCAGCGCGCGCAGCTTGCCGGTCTTGATCTGCGCCAGCGCCGAGCTCATGTCGAGGAACATGAACTGGATCTGGCCGCCCAGCAGGTCCTGCACCGCCGGGGCCGCGCCCCGGTAAGGCACGTGCGTGACCTTGATGTCGGCGCGCTGCGCGAACAGCGCGGCGGCGAGGTGGGCCGAGGTGCCGTTGCCCGAGGAACCGTAGTTGACGCTGCCCGGCGCGGCCTTGGCCATGGCCACCAGGGCCTGCAGGTCTTTGGCGGGGAAGTCGGGCCGCACCACCAGCGCGTGCGGGATGTAGCCCACCACCGTCAGCGGCGCGAAGTCGCGCAGCGTGTCGAACGGGTAGTTGGGCATGAGCGCGGGGTTGGTCACCGCGAGGATGGAGGGGAAAACCAGCGTGTAGCCGTCGGCCGGGCCGCGCGCCACCTCGCCCATGGCGATCACGCCACCGCCACCGGGCTTGTTCTCGACGATCACCGGCTGACCCAGGGTGGTCGAGAGGTTCTTGCCGACGGCGCGGGCCATCAGATCGGTCGGACCACCGGCCGCGAACGGCACCAGGATGCGGATCGGCTTGTTCGGAAAGGCCTGTGTCTGCGCCTGCGCTTGCGCCGCTGCGAACGGCAGGACCAGGCTGGCGCCGATCGCGGCGTTGAAGCGCCGGCGCGACAGGGGGTGTTGGGTGCTCATCGGTCTGTGTCTCCAGGTCTAGGTATGGGAAGGCGCACGGCGTGGCCGTGGCACCTTCGCGCAGCTTAGGTCGCCTGGTCGGGGTGCGCACCACCCCAATTCCACACAATGGAATTCACGGCGGGGCCGCGACGCGGAACACCTGGCGCAGGTAGGCGAGGAAGGTCTCGTCGTCGCAGAGGGTCTTGCCGGGCGAGTCGGAGAGCTTGGCCACGGGTTGCCCGTTGCAGCTCACCAGCTTCATCACGATGTTCAGGGTCGGCAGGCCCATGTCGTTGGTCAGGTTGGTGCCGATGCCGAAGCCGGTCTGGATGCGGTCGGCGAAGTGTTCCCACAGGCCGATGGCGGTGGGCAGGTCCAGGCCGTCGGAGAACACCAGACGCTTGGTGTGGGCGTTGATCTTCAGGCGCTCGTAGTGCGCCAGCGCCTTCTCGCCCCAGGCCACCGGGTCGCCCGAGTCGTGGCGCAGGCCGTCGAACAGCTTGGCGAAGTAGAGATCGAAGTCGGCCAGGAAAGCGTCCATGCCCACGACGTCGGTGAGGGCCACGCCCAGGTCGCCCCGGTACTCCTGCACCCAGTTCTCCAGGGCGGCCTTCTGGAAGCCCTTGAGCTGCACGCCCATGGCCTGGAAGGTCTGCAGGTATTCGTGCGCCATGGTGCCGATCGGCACCAGCCCGTACTGCTTCGCCAGGTGCACGTTGGACGTGCCTTTGAAGAACTCGGGCACGTCCTTCGCGAAGGTGGCCACCACCTCTTCCTGCCAGGCGGCCGAGAAGCGGCGGCGCACGCCGAAGTCGAAGAACTCGAACGGGTGCCGGCGCCGGGTGCCGAGGCTGCGCAGCAGCGCGATCTTCTCGCGCAGGCGCCGGCGGCCTTCGGCCAGCACCTCGGGCGTGGCCAGGCGCCGGAAGTAGACCTCGTTGACGATGGCGAGCACGAAGATCTCGAAGAACATCACGTGGATCTGCGGCCCCTGGGCCACGATGACCAGGTGCTCGCCTTCGGTCGCCACGGTCACGTAGCGGTGCTGGAGCTGGAAGATGCGCAGGAAGTCGATGAAGTCGGACTTCATGTAGCGCAGGCCGCCCAGGTACTGCAGCTCGTCCTCGGTGAAGCGCAGGCGGCAGAGGTGCGCCAGCTCGCGCTCGACGTCTTCCCGCAGCTCGCTCAGCGGGTAGCCGGGTTCGTTGCGGCAGACGAAGCGGTACTCCGCCTGGTTGGCCGGCATCGAGTGCAGCATGGGCTGCAGCATGGTGAACTTGTAGAGATCGGTGCCCAGCAGCGAGGTCACGACAGGCGAGACGTTCATGGTGCGTTCCTTGTCGGGGTCTGAAGTCAGCGGATCCGCGCGGCGAACTCGTCCACGCTCAGCACCAGGCTGCCGGCGGCGCGTGCGCGCTCGAACAGGCCGTCGGCCAGGGCCTCGAACCCGGGCACCGGGCTCATGCAGTCGCGCAGCAGCACCACCTGGGGCGCGAAGGCCGGCGAACCGGCCAGGAAGCGCATGAACTGGTCGTAGCTGGCGGCCACGCAGTGGCTCGACGCCTGGCCCGCGAACGCCACGACGTCGGCCCCGCTGGCCACCGAGGCGGCCAGCGCCCGGTTGAACTGGGTGCTGGGCACCGAGGCCACGGGGGCGTCGGCCTCGAAGACGCCGAAGTGTTCGCTCAACGGGTACTCGCCCTTGAGCACCTTGGCCACCGCGCGCTGGTGGGCCATCTCCCAGGCGGCGAGGCTGTCGGCCACGTCGCGCTGGATGTTGTGGCCCCAGGTGGCCGTGACGCAGTGCACCGGCCACACCACCATGCCCGCCTTGCCGGCCGCGGCGAGTTGCTCGAGCATGGCCAGCACCTGGCCGGTGAGGCCGGCATCGCGGGGCCGGTGCTCGCCGGCCGCCACGCTCGCGGCGGTGACGAAGGTGAACGGCGCCACGGCCTGGCCTTCGCGGTCGATCCAGAAGGTGGTGCGCTCGACCGCCACGCTGGCGTGCGAATCCAGCGTCACCGTGATGCCGTCGAGGCGCGCCGCGTGGGCCTCGATGAAGCGGGCCAGGCGCCGCAGGTCTTCGTCGGCCCCCGCCACCGGGAGTGCCGCGCCTTCGATGTCGCAGAAGTCGTTCTGGGGATCAATGATCAGGAGCTGGGTGCGCATGTCCGTCTTTCCTTGGGGTCCATGCCCCTCATTCTGACCGTCGAGGCCGAAGACCGCTGATCGCTGATCGACAATGGCGCCATGCAGTTCCAACCCGTTCTCGACGACATCGTTCGCACCCTGCGCCCCCGGCTGGGCCAGGAAGGCCGGGTGGCCGACTACATTCCTGCGCTGGCGCGGGTGCCGGCGGCGCAGTTCGGCATCGCGCTGCGCACCTGCGACGGCCAGGAGGCCCAGGCCGGCGACAGCGCCACGCCGTTCTCGATCCAGAGCATCTCCAAGCTGTTCGCGCTGACCCTGGGCATGCGCGCCATGGGCGAGACGCTGTGGGAGCGCATCGGGCGCGAGCCCTCGGGCAACCCGTTCAACTCGCTGGTGCAGCTGGAGGCCGAGCAAGGCACGCCGCGCAACCCCTTCATCAACGCGGGCGCGATCGCCGTCACCGACCGGCTGGTGAGCCAGGGCGATGCCAAGGCGGCCATGCTGGCGCTGGTGTCCAGCCTGTGCGACGAGCCGGTGCGCTTCGACGAGGAAGTGGCGGCCTCGGAAGCCGCGACCGGTTTTCGCAACATCGCGCTGGGCAACTTCATGAAGAGCTTCGGCAAGATCGACCACGACGTGGCGACCGTGCTGGACGCGTACTTCCACCATTGCTCGGTGCGCATGACCTGCCTGCAGCTGGCGCGCGCCACCGGCTACCTGTGCCGCGACGGGCTGCACCCGTTCAACGGCGAGCGGCTGCTGACCGAGCGCCAGACGCGCCGCATCAACGCCCTGATGCTGACCTGCGGCACCTACGACGCGGCCGGCGAGTTCGCCTTTCGCATCGGCCTGCCGTGCAAGAGCGGCGTGGGCGGCGGCATCGTGGCCGTGGTGCCCGACCAGCTGAGCCTGTGCGTGTGGTCGCCCGCGCTGGACGCCACCGGCAACTCGCTGCTGGGCATGCAGGCGCTGGAGCTGTTCACCGCCCGCACCGGGCTCTCGGTGTTCTGAGCATGGATCTCAGACAGCTGCGGCAGTTCGTGGTGCTGGCCACCGAACTCAACTACCGCAAGGCGGCCGAGCGCCTGAACATGACGCAGCCGCCGCTGAGCATCGCCATCAAGCGGCTCGAGGCCGACCTGGAGGTTCGCCTCTTCGAACGCGACCGCCTGGGCGTGCGCCTGACCACGGCCGGCGGCGTGTTCCTCGGCGAGGCCAAACGGCTGCTCGACGGCGCGGAGGCGGCCATCAAGGCCACCCGCGATGCCGACCAGGGGCGCGTCGGCAGCCTGCGGGTCTGCGCGGTGCCCAGTGCCTCGCTGGAACTGCTGCCCGCGCTGCTGCACCGGTTCGCGGCCCGATTTCCGTCGGTTCGCCTGCACCTGAGCAGCGGCAGCACCACGGGCATCCTGGGTGAGTTGCAGCGCGGCGAACTCGATGCGGCCTTTCTGGTCCCGCCTTCATCGGGCGTGCCGGGCGTGGAATGGATCGCGCTGCCCCGGCAGCACCTGATCCTCGCCGTGCCGGCCAGCCATCCGCTCGCGCAGCGCAGCACGGTGAGGCTGTCCGAACTGGGCGAGGAGACGCTCGTGACGCTGGCGCATTCCGACAGCCCGGGCTTTGCGGATGAAGTCATGGCCCTGTGCCGGCGCGAGGGCTTCTATCCCCGGGCGTTGCAGGAGTCTTCGCATGCCTTGATCACGCTGCCGCTGATCGCCGCCGGCCTGGGCATCGCCATCGTGCCGGCGGCATCGCGCCGCATTGCGGTGGACCACGTGCACTATGTGCCGCTGACCGACTCGCAGGGGCAGGCACTCACCTACCCGCTGGCGCTGGCGACTGCGGCCCGCACGGTCAACCCGGCGGTGCCCTGGCTGCTGGACGTCGCCCGGGACATGCTGCCCGGGCCACCGGCCTGAGCCGGTCCGTCTACCGGGTCACGGGTTTCAGCAGCGCGGCCCATTTCGCCTGCTCGTCGCGCACGCGCTTCTCGAACGCGGCCTGGGTCGGGTCGACCGGCTCGCTGCCCTTGGCGTAGATCTTCTCCTGCACCAGCGGGCTGGCGGCCACCTTGGCGATGGCGGCGTTGAGCCGCCTGACCACCTCCGGCGAGGTGCCTGCGGGCGCGGCCACACCCGACAGCGAGCCGCCTTCCACGCTCTTGCCCAGCACCTCCTTCACGGTCGGAATGTCGGGCAGGCTGGCCAGGCGCCGGGCGGACGTGACGGCGAACGGTCGAATCTGCCGGGACTCGACGAAGCTCACCGCGGTCACCGCCGAGATGGCCGTCGCGTCGACCGTGCGCGTGATCACCGCGGTCAGGGATTCGCTGCCGCTCTTGTAGGGCACATGCAGCAGCTGGGCGCCGGTGGCCTGCTGCAGCAGCTGCAGCACCTGGTAGTTGTCCGAACCTTCACCGGCGGTGGAGAAGCTGAGTTTGTCCTTCTCCGCCGAAGCCGCCTTCATCAGGTCGGGCAGCGAGCCATAGGGGCTGCCGGGGCTGACCGCCAGGATGGTCGGCGTGTTGGCCAGCATGGCCACGTAGACGAAATCCTTCTTGGGGTCGTAGGCCAGGCTGGGATAGATGAGCGGGTTGACCGCGAACATGCCGTTGGTGATGACCAGCAGGGTGTGGCCGTCGGCCCGGGCCTTGGCAACCACGCTCGCGGCAATCCCGCCGCCCGCGCCGGCGCGGTTCTCGACCACCACCGGCTGCCCCAGTTCCCGGGACAGGCCTTCGGCGAACACGCGCGCGGTGATGTCGGTGACGCCGCCCGCCCCGAAGGGAACGACCAGGCGGATGGGCTGCGTCGGGTAGGTGTCGGCATGGGCCGTGGCCAGGCCGATGGCCGCCACCAGGCAGGATGCCGCGAAGCGGCGAAGGGTGCGAATCATTGGGTGATCTCCATGGTTTCAAGAATGCCTCTCAGGGCCTCGCGCAACGCGGGCGCCAGAGAAGAGAGCGGTGCGCGCAGGTGCCCGGCGGGCACCCCGCAGAGTTCCAGGCCGGCGGTGACGGTGCGCGGCAGCCCGTGGTCCATCAGGAAGTTCAGCAAGTCCGACTGGCGATCGAACCACTGTGCCGCCCCCACGAAGTCGCCGGCGGCCACGCAGCGGTGGAAGTTCAGGATGAAGGACGCGCACACATTGGGCGCGGCGGTGCACCAGCCGGCGGCGCCGTCCTCGAACCCTCGACGCGCCATGCGGTTGAGCCCCACGAAGATGCCCACCTGCTCGGGACAGGCCTCGCGCAAGCGCGCGATCTTGGTCTCGTCCGGGCTGGCTTCCTTGATCAGCGACACGTTGGGCAGTTCCGTGAGCCGGCGCAGGAAGGGCACCGGCAGGTCCAGCCCCGTGGTGAAGGGGTTGTTGTAGACCATCACGGGAATGGAGACGGCCTCAGCCACCTGCCGGTAGTAATCGAAGATCTCGGCCTCGGTCAGGGTCCAGTAGGTGCTGGGCAACACCTGAATGGCGCTCACACCGGCGGCCTGGGCGAAACGCGCGTGCTGCACCGTCTGTGCCGTGCTCAGGCTTGAAACGCCTGCCAGCACCGGGACACGGCCGGCAGCGGCGGCCACCGTGGTGCGGATGACGGCTTCGCGCTCGCCGTCGCTGAGGTAGGGCAGACAGCCCACGCTGCCCAGCGGTGCCAGGCCGTGCACACCGAGAGAAACCAGGCGCTCCACATGGTGCGCCAACAGAGGGTGGTCGACCTGCCCGCCTGCATCGCAGGGGGTGAGCAGGTAACCCACGATGCCATTCATTTGCATGTGCGCCGATCCCGGTTGAAGAACTGCGCGCAGTCTAGGAAGGCCCTCCCTGTCCGTCCAATTCAATCGGTGTGTGCGCCTGATATCTTTCTGCGCCTGCTCGAGCGCGAGTGCGGCATCTGAGGACAATGGCACCATGCAGTTTCAACCCATGTCGGTGTTCTGACGATGCTCAGCCAGATCTTCCACAGCACCAGGCGCCTGCTCGCGAACGAGTGGCGGCACCTCGCGCACGTCAACCGCAGCGACCGCCCTTGGGAAATGCCGGTGGCCGCGGCGCTCGCCACCGGCCTGCCGCTCTGCGCCGGCGTGGCCTACGGCGAACCGGGCCTGGGCCTGGCCGGCTCCCTGGGCGGCCTGGTGTTTCTTCACCTGCCCAACACGCGCCTGCCGCACCGCATGGCCTGGCTGATGGCGAGCGCCTTCGCCATGACGGCCTGCCATGCCCTGGGCATGCTGGGGCACGGCGTCCCGTCGCTGACCGTGCCCTTGCTCGTGCTCATCACCCTGCTCGTCTCGATGGTGTGCCGTTTCTACGTGGCACCGCCGCCGGGCAGCCTGTTCTTCGTGATGGCGGCGGCGATCGGGGCCTTCAGTCCCTTCCACGGGCGGGACGCGTTGGCCCAGATCGGCGCGATCGCGCTGGGCACGGTGCTGGCCGTCGCCATCGCCTTCCTCTACAGCCTGCGCGTCGTGATGCGCCACGGCGTGCCGGCACCGAGCCGACCGTCGCCCCCGGGCTTCGAGGTCGTGGTGGTGGAATCGGTGATCATCGCGGCCTTCGTCGGCCTGTCGCTCCTGGCGGCCCAGGCCCTCCAGCTGGAACGCCCGTACTGGGTGCCGGTGAGCTGCCTGGCCGTCATCCAGGGCGCCTCGCTGCGCGCCGCCTGGAACCGCCAGCTGCAGCGCATCCTCGGCACCCTGTTCGGCCTGCTGCTGTTTTTCGCGATCGTCCACCTGCCGCTCGGCCCCTGGGGCCTGGCGGCTGCGGTAACGGCACTGGCGTTGGTGATCGAGATCCTCGTCGTGCGCCACTACGGGCTGGCAACGGTTTTCATCACGCCCCTGGCCCTCCTGCTGGCGGAAGCCGGCCAGGCCATGGCGATCTCACCGCTGCCGCTGATGCAGGCCCGCCTGGCGGACACGGTGCTCGGCGCCATCGTCGGCCTGGTGGGCGCGGCCTGCCTTCACAGCGCGCGCTGCCGCGCGGTGATCGGTGCCGCCCTGCGCAGGCTGCGGCCGCGCGCGCCCTAGGCGCCAGGCCGGGGCCACAGGTTCTCGAACGCGTGCACTGCGGCGCTGGCGTAGAGCCCGGCCTGGGTGAAGGGCTCGTGCCGCTGCCAGGCCACCGCCGCCTCTCGGCTCTCGAAGTCGATCGCCAGCAGGCTGCCCACCATGGTGCGGCCGTCGTCGCTCAGCAGCGGCCCGGCAAAGGCGATCCGGTCTTCGACCTGGGCCAAGTAGGCCTTGTGCGCCGGCCGGACCGCGTCGCGCAGCGCCGCCGCACCCGGGCGGTCCAGCAGGTGGAACACATAGACCACGCCTCAACTCCCGTACTGCGATTCGATGGCGGACCAGCGGTCGAAGCCGACGATGCGCTTGTATTCCTCGAAGCCGACGCCGGTGCCGACCAGCTTGAGTTCGCCGCTGCGGATGTCGGCCAGGCTGTCCTGCATGACCCGCACGCTGCGCATCAGCAGCGAGATGCCGTAGATGACGATGCGAAAGCCCAAGTCTTCCAGTTCCTGCGGGCGCAGGATGGGCGTGCGCCCACCTTCGAGCATGTTCGCCATCAGGGGCACGCCGGCGAGCTGGCGGCCGATGAGCGCCAGCTCGTCCACCGACTCCGGGGCCTCGATGAACAGGCCGTCGGCGCCGGCCTTGGCATAGCGCTCGCCGCGCCGCAGGGCTTCGTCCATGCCGACCACCTCGCGGGCGTCGGTGCGGGCGATGATGAAGGTGCGCGGGTCGCGGCGCTGCTCGGCGGCGGCGCGGATGCGGCGCTCCATTTCCTCGCAGGGCAGCAGCTCCTTGCCGACGATGTGGCCGCAGCGCTTGGGCGAGACCTGGTCTTCGAAGAACAGGGCCTGGGCGCCCATCTTCTCATAGGTGTGCACCGCGTGCACCACGTTCTTGACGTCGCCGTAGCCGTTGTCCACATCCACCAGCACCGGCAGGTCGGACACCGCCAGGATGTCGCGCACGCCGGCGCCGATTTCGCCCAGGGTGGCCAGCCCGATGTCGGGCAGGCCGAAGCGCGCACCGACCAGGGGGAAGCCGCCGATGAAGTAGGCCTTGAAACCCGCCTGCTGGATGAGCAGGGCCGAGATCGCGTCGTGCGCGCCGGGCAGCACCAGGGGGCGTTCGCTCGCGACGAGGTCGCGGAAGTGGGGGGATGGGGTTTCGTTCGCTGTGGTCATGGGGAGGGTCGGGGGTTCACTGATCGATCTTGATCTGGCCGGTGGTGATGACGTTGGCCCAGCGCCGGCTGTCTTCGCGCACGAGCCTGTCGAGGTCCTGCGGCGTGCCGCCCAGCGCTTCGGCGCCCTGGCGTTCGAACTGGGCCCGCAGGTCGGGGTCGCGCAGCACCGCGTTCACGTGGCGGTTCAACTCTGCCACGATCTTCGGGTTCAGGCCGGCCGGCCCCATGAGGGCGAACCAGGTCGTGCCGTCGAAGCCGGTGAAGCCGGCTTCGCGCATGGTGGGCAGGTCCGGCGCCAGGGGCGAGCGCTCCAGGCTGCCGATGGCCAGGGCCCGGACCTTGCCGGCCTGGGCCTGCGGCAGGGCCCAGACGATGCTGTCGAAGGTGAAGTCGATCTGGCCGTTGTTCAGCTCGGGCAGCGCCTGGATGCCGGTCTTGTAGGGGATGTGCCGGGCGCGGATGCCGGCGCGCTGCACGAAGTCGGCGGCGATGAGGTGCGTGACCGTGCCGTTGCCGCTGGACGAGTAGGCCAGGCCACCGTCTTTGGCAGTGGCCAGCTGCACCAGCTCCTTGACGGTGGTGGCTTTGAGCGTCGGGCTGACCATGAGCACGTTCGGCGCGGAGGCGATCCGCGCGATCGGCGTGAAGTCCTTCATCGCGTCGTAGGGCAGCGGCCGGAGCTGCGGCAGCACGGCGTGCGTGCTGCTGGTGGCCAGCAGAAAGGTGCTGCCGTCGGCGGGGGCCTTGGCCACCGCCTGCGCGCCGATGGCGCCGGCGGCACCCGCCCGGTTCTCGATCACCACCGGCTGCCCGACGGCGGCCGTGAGCTTCTCGGCCAGGATGCGGGCCAGCGCGTCCGTGCTGCCGCCGGCACCGAACGGCACCACGATGCGCAAGGGCCGGTCCGGCCAGTCGGCGGCCTGCGCAGGGCCGCCGAGCCCGGCGCACAGGGCCGTGGCCAGCAGCAGCGCCGACAGCCGGCGCGATCGAGAGGGGCTTTCAGAATGCATGGGGTGTCTCCAATGTGTTTCTTCTCATGCATGCCTTGAATGATTGATCAAGGAACGCCACGCCAATGTAGGTGTTGCATCCCACGGCGTCCAATGACACTTATCCATGCCAATGCATGAACGGCATGCATAATTCATCGATGGACCTGCGCCGACTCGATCTCAACCTGCTGGTGGTCTTCGACGCCGTGGTGGGCGAACGCAGCGTCTCGCGCGCGGCGGACCGCCTGGCGCTGACGCAGCCCGCGGTGAGCCATGCGCTCGCGCGCCTGCGCCAGGCCTGCGGCGACGACATCGTGGTCAAGCGGGGGCGCGCCATGGTGCCCACGCCCAAGGCGGTGGCGCTGCAGCAGGAGGTGCGGGCCATCCTGGTGCGGGCGCAGCGCGTGTTCGCGATGTCCAGCGTGTTCGACCCCGCGCGGTCGAGGCGGCACTTTCACGTGGGCTGCTCGGACCACGCGGCCATCACCGTGCTGGAGCCGGTGCTGGGCTCATTGCTCGCGGCGGCGCCCCATGTGCGCATCCAGCTGATGCACGTGGGCCGGACCCACGCGGCCGACATGATCCGCGCCGGTGCCCTGGACCTCGCGCTGGGCGTGTTCAACAGCGCCGACGACGCCATCGCGGTCCGAACCCTGCGCGAGGTGCCCTATGTCTGTGTCGCGCGCGCCGGCCACCCGGCCTTGCGGCGCGGGCTCACGCTCGAGCGCTACCTGGCGGCGGAACACCTGCAGGTGTTGGTGCAGTCGGGCTCCTTCGGCGCGATCGACCAGACCGTGGGCCACCTCGGGCATGAGCGCAACATCCGCCTGGTGGCGGCCCACTTCGAAGCGGCGCTGCGCCTGCTGCCGTCCACCGACCTGATCCTGACGGTGCCTCGGGACATCCTGGACCGCCATGCCGACCTGGGGCTGGTCACGCGACCCGTGCCCTTCGCGCTGGAGCCCTTCCGGCACCAGATCGCCATGAGCCGGTCGGCCGTGGACGACCCCGGCACGGCCTGGCTGATCGAGGCGCTGTCTCAGGGCGTCATTTGATCCCCGCCGCCGAACTGCCGTAGGCGCGGCGCACCGGCTGGGGGTTGTTCGACGGTGTCGGGACATAGCCCCCGCCGCCACCGGAGGAGCGGGCGCTCGACGCCTCCCGCTGGGCCAAGTGCGCGTTGAACCGATCCACCCATTCGTTGGCCTCGGCGCGCAGCGCCTCGATGTCGCTGGAGCGGTTGCGCCGGTCGCTGCGGGCTTTCTCCAGAACGGCGATGTTCGCCGGCGTGGCCACCGCGGCCACGCGGTTCCAGCTGGCGTCCGGCAGACAGGCCGGCGAAGCGTGGACGGCGCAGCGGTAGCGCGCCGACCCGGTCAACACGGCCACGGCCTCGTCGGCGTTGAAGCCGCTGCCGCCCGGGCGGTCTCCCACGGCCGCGAGCATGACCGCGCTTTCGGCACGGCTCTCCAAGCGGTCCAGGCAGAGCCGGTAGTCATCGAGGCTGGATTTGGCAGCACTCCATTGCGCCTGGCTCGACGGCATGGGGCGGTCGAAGGTCCCGCAGACCTGGCGGGCCGATTTCGACTGGTGCGACTCGTCGATGGCCGCAGCCAGGGCTGGTAGCGAAATCCTGTCCAACGGCGCCTTGAAATAACTCGCCGGCGATGCTTCGACGCGGGCGCGGGCGGCCGCGTAGGCGCGATCGACATCTTCCGGCGTGCGGGCCACCAGGGCGTCGATCTCCGCCAGCGCGGGGCTTTGCGGATCGCGTTTGGCGATGTCCTTGCGCAGGATCTGGAGGCACTCGTTGCGCAGGTTCCGGCTCTGCTGGACGCTCGAGCGCAGGTTGGCCGCCAGCGCCTGCTCCGTGGGCGACTGCTGCGCGATCTCCGCAAAGCGCTCGTCGGTGGGACCGTGGGTGCAGGAGCGCGCGCCAACCTGGAAGTACTGCTGGGTTTCCTGGGCTTTCTCGGCCGCGGCCTTCGCGGCCAGCTCGCGTTCGAGCGGCAAGCCGGCGCTGACCCAGCCGCTGTTGCCCGCGCGCAGCCAGTAGAGCCTGGTGTAACCGGCGTCCACGGCGCGCTGCACGGCCAGCACCGAGAGCTGGCAGCGGTCGTGGTGGCAATAGAAGAGCATGGGCGTGTCCTTCTCGCCGCCCGTGAAGCGCGCGAAGGCCTTGGCGTACGCCTGGCGGATCTCCTCCGTGTCGCCCGCGACCTGGGGCATTTCGACCAGGGTGCCGGGGATCTTGTCGTTGGTCCGCATGGCCGCCACGACGACCACCCCCAGAGGTCCCACGCGCTCGAACAAACAGTGGGCTTCGCGCGGTGAAATCGTGACGGCGCCGGGCACCTGCCACGGCATGGCGCCTTCGGGCAGGGGTGCACCGCTGGCGGCGGCGGCCCGCGCTTCGCGCCCCGGAGAACACTGCTGCTCGGCCACGGCCAGGCGCTCGCTGCGCGGCTGGGCAAACCCGGGCGCTGCGGCGAACAGCGCGACAACGACAACAACGGCGGCCAAAGGAGAGGGCATTCGCATGGTGCTCCGATCGGTTCGATGGCGGGGCGCGCCGGGGCGGTCGCGCGCTGCCGAATTTTGTAACAGCGCTATCGGCAAGCCCTTCACCAACCTGAAGGAAATGAGAGAAATGCCACGCCCGCACGGGCTGGCGACCGCTGCGGGGCCCGGCGCCGCGACGACCGCCGGTCCGCCCAAGGGCATCTCCCGATCAAGATTTCCCGGCAGACGCCGATACGGCTCTCAAGGCGCTCCTCATGCCTGTTTCATCCTCACCATCGAGTCACCCGGAATGTTCAAGAACCTTCACATCGGTCCCCGTCTCTACCTCGGCTTCACCACCGTGCTCGTGCTGCTGGTCGGCATCACCGTGCTGGCCTGGATCTCGCTCAAGGCCAGCCAGGACGCCATGAAACTGGTCGTGGACGTGCAACAGCGCCTGGCCATGACGGAAGACTGGGCCAAGCACACCAGCCTCAACATCAACCGCGTCATGGCACAGGCCGTCTCGCGCAACGACCTGCGCGTGCGGGAGCACTTCGAGCCGCTGTCGGTCGCGTCGACCAAGGAAGTCAACCGCCTGCAGCAGGCGCTGGAAGCGCAGATCGTCAACCCCCAGGGCAAGGTCATGCTCGCCGCCATCGCCGATCGCCGCACCGAGTACGTCGACATCCGCACCCGCTTCTTCGATGCGCTGCAGCGCGAGGACTACGACGGCGCGACCGGCATCCTGAACACGGCACTGACGCCCGCCGCCGAGCGCTACGCAGCCGCCCAGGAAGAGCTGATCGCCGCCATGCGCAACCTGATGGACAAGACCGTGGTCGATGCCGACGCCGCCGCCCGCCGCATGGTGATGCTGCTGATCGGCATGGCCGTCTGCGCCGTGGCGCTCGCCACCTTCGTGGCCTGGGCCATCACGCGCTCCGTCACCGAGCCGCTGAAAGAGGCCTTGCGCGCCACCGAAGCGGTGGCTGAAGGCGACCTCACGCAGGAAGTGCACGTCGACCGCCAGGACGAACTGGGCCGCCTGCTCGGCGGCCTGGCCCACATGCGCGCCTCGCTGGTGAAGACCGTGAGCCAGGTGCGCGCGGCCACCGACAGCATCCACACCGCCTCGACCGAGATCGCCACCGGCAACCAGGACCTGAGCGCGCGCACCGAGCAGACCGCGTCCAACCTGCAGGAGACCGCCGCCAGCATGGAGCAGCTCACTGGCACCGTGCGCAACAGCGCGGACGCCGCGCGCCAGGCGAACCAGCTGGCCAACAGCGCCGCCGAGATCGCCCAGCGCGGCGGCAGCGTGGTCTCGCAAGTGGTCTCCACCATGGACGAGATCAACAGCAGCTCGCGCAAGATCAACGACATCATCGGCGTGATCGACGGCATCGCCTTCCAGACCAACATCCTGGCGCTGAACGCGGCGGTGGAAGCCGCGCGCGCCGGTGAACAGGGCCGCGGCTTCGCGGTGGTGGCCGGCGAGGTACGCAACCTCGCGCAGCGCAGCGCCGAAGCGGCCAAGGAAATCAAGATGCTCATCGGCACCAGCGTCGACAAGGTCGAGACCGGCAGCGCGCTGGTGGCCAACGCGGGCCAGACCATGGACGAACTCGTGTCCTCGGTGCAGCGCGTGACGGACATCATCGGCGAGATCACGGCCGCCGCCGGCGAGCAGAGCGACGGCATCGGCCAGGTGAACGTGGCGGTGAGCCAGCTCGACCAGATGACGCAGCAGAACGCCGCGCTGGTGGAAGAAAGTGCCGCCGCAGCACAAAGCCTGCGCGACCAGGCCACGCGCCTGGCCGAGGTGGTGCAGGTGTTCCGCCTGCGGGCCTGAGCGCTGCGCGCTGCAGCCGCCTCAATGACAAGGGCCCCTCGCGGGGCCCTTTTTCATGCTAGCGCTGAAGGGATGAACCCAGCTCGCGCAGCACGCCCCGGGTCCAGGAGATTGCCGGGTCCAGCGACTGGTACCGGTGCCACTGCACGGCGGTGATGATGGGCGCGATGGGAATGGGGCACGGCATGACCCGTACGGGCCATTGCCGGGCCAGCGCGTTCGCGAGATGCGTTTGAAGGGTGCCGATGCGGTCGGTGCCCACGAGATACACCGGCATGGTGGTGAAGCTGGGGATGTGAACCTCGATCCGCCGGTCAAGGCCCAGCTCGTCCATGGCGATCTGGTCCAGCGTCGGCACGCGACCTCGCCCCAGGAGCACGGCCACATGCCCCAGCGAAAGGTATTGCGCCTTGCTCAGGCGCTTGTTGACCCGGGTGTTACCTGTCCAGGCCAGGCAGGAGAACGTATCCCGAAAAACAATCTCGCTGGGATGTCGGTCCGACACGCCGGATGCCAGCGAGACGACCAAGTCGACGTCGCCCTGGTCCAGCTCTTCGCTCAAGTAGCCGCTGATGGAGCGGACCTCGAATCGCAAGCCGGGCGCCTCCTTCTCTGCGCGTTGAAACAGCGGCGCGAGCAGGATGTTCTGGATGTAGTCCGAGCCGACGATGGTGATCTGCCGCTCGATGCGCGAAGGCTCGATTTCCGGTCGTCGGCGCGTCAGGGCCTGCACCTGCAGGAGCAGGTCCCGGACCGGTTCGACCAGGCTGTGGGCGAAGGGCGTGAGCGTCAAGCGGCGCCCATGGGGAACCAGCAGCGGGTCCCCGAAGTAGTCACGAAACTTGGCGAGCGCGGCGCTCACGGCGGGCTGGCTCAGGTGCACCAGGCCGGCCGCCTTGCTGACACTGGCGGTGGCGAGCATCGCATCCAGCAACACCAACTGATTCAGATCGAGCTTGTTGACTCTCACAGCGTCTCCTCAACGAACACAGGGCTCGCGGGCTCACGACCTATCAGCGCCATGGATAGGTTGCATCCGCAAGAATCATTTTTGAAGAATACCAAGTCATGGCAGAGTCCGGTGGAAAGGGTGTCCGCAGCGCACTCCAGGAGACATTCATGAACACCCACGACACCCTCGATTCGCCACGCCTCCACCACTTCTCCAGCGAAGGCGTCAGCGATGACGTGAAGGCGCAGTCGTTTCGCCGGCACATGCAGAGCCTGTTCGCCGTGGGCCTCAACCTGAAAAGCCTGGCGTCCCAGCCGCTGGTCGCGGAGATGACCGCGTACCGCGGGCAGAACCTGAGGTTCGCGGCGCTGAAGTTCTCCCCGCATTCCACCGTCTCCTTCCCGACCGGGCCGGACCAGGACACGCGGCTGCTCATCTCGCTGCACAAGCGCGGCCCGGCCGTCGTGTCGCAAGGAGGGCGCGAGTCCCGCGTCGAACCCGGTGATGTGTTCGTCCTGGACCCCTCGCGCCCCTTCTACATCGAAACCGGCGAGATCGAGACCCACTCGGTGTACGTCAACGCGGCGGCTCTGCGCGCGCTGGCGCCGGAGCTCGAGCTGGCCACGGCACGGGCGATTCGCTGCGACAGCGGCGCGGCGGCCCTCTTCCGTTCGACGCTGGATGAAGTGTTCGCACTGGCCCCGTCGCTCACCGAGGACATGGCCGACGACATCTCCGAAGCCCTGGTCCACCTGTTTGCCCCTGTGGTGCGCGCGAGCGTGCACGCGTCCGAACGCTGCCCGAGCCGGCTCGCGGCCATGCATCGGCAGCGCATCATGCGGTTCGCGCGGGACAACCTGGGCGACAGCACCCTGGACGGCCACTCGATCGCCAGGGCGGTGAACCTGTCGCCCCGCCACGTGTACCAGATCTTCGACGGTGAAGACAAACCGCTGATGCGCTGGGTTTGGTCGGAGCGGCTGGCGCGCTGCCGCCGCGACCTGGAACAACCCGCGTTGAAGTCCAGGTCCATCGGCGAGATCGCCTTCCAGTGGGGCTTCAGCAACGTCTCTCATTTCAGCCGGGCGTTCAAGGCCGAGTTCGGATCGACGCCCCGGGACTACCGGCGCCAGGTGGAGGAGCGCTTGCTCGCCGCCACCGCCTGAGCACCCGCGCCCGCAGGCGCAGCCGCTTCAACGGGCGCTGTTTCGCCAACGAAGGACCCGGTTCTCCAGCGCCTGGATCAACGCCGAAGTGACAAAGCCGATGGCCCCCAGCACGACCACGCCGGCGTACAGGTCCGGCGTCTTGAACGAGCGCTGGGCCATCAGGATGTTCTGGCCGATCCCCGTCAGCGACGCCTGCATCTCGGTGACGACGGCCAGAATCAAAGCCACCGACAAGCCCACCCGGGCGCCCGCCAGGATGCCAGGCATGGCGCTGGGCAGGCTGACCTTGATGAAGCGCTCGAGGGTGCCGAAGCGCATCACGGCGGCCACTTCCCGCAAGCGCTCGTCGACCGACGAGAACCCCTGGACACTGGCGAGCAGCACCGGCCAGATGGAGCCGAAGGCGATCACCGCCGTGGACATGGTCGACGACAGACCGAACGCCAGAATCGCGACCGGGATGATGGCCGATGCCGGCAGCGGCCGCATGAACTCCAGCAGGGGATGCGTCATGCGACGGACCAGGCCGGAGCTGGCGATCAGCGCGCCCAGCAGCACGCCGAGCAGGGACGCCACGAGCCATCCCCATGCCATCCGCGCGAGGGTCGCCATCAGCGGCTCCCACAGCTGGCCCAGGGATATCTGTGCCCAGAGCGCCTCCAGCGTGCGCACAGGCGACGGGAAGAACAGGGGCGAGATGAGCTTCGCGCTGGCGAGCCCCTGCCACAGGGCGAGCAGCGCCACGGCAAACCCCAGCGCTCCCAGGCGCTCCATCCCACGTGTCGATGGCTTCATCGTGCGCCTCCGGCTGCTTCCAGGCGCAGGCCTGGAATCCACTGAATGCCCGCCAGCGAAACTTCGCTGATGGCCCATCCCAAGGCACCAACCCACAGCAGGCAGGCGTACATGCGGTCGAACTGGAGCGCCTGCTGCGCGGCCATCATCTCGTGACCGAGCCCGCGCGGGTTGATGACGATTTCGACCGTGATCGCCACGATGAGCGCGATAGCCAGCGCCAGGCGAAGACCCACCACGATGCCGCTCAGCGCCGCCGGGACGACCACCTTGAACGCGCGCTCCAGCGCGCCGAGTTCGAGCACCTGGCTCACCTCGAGCAGGCGGGGCTCCATGCCTTTTACGCTGGCGATGGTGATGAGCAGCACCGGCCAGACACAGGCGAAGGCCACCACCACCGCCTCCATGGAGGCGCCGAACCCGAAGATCATCAGCGACAGGGGAATGAGGGCGACCGAAGGGATGGGGCGCAGCGCGTCGATGGTGGGCGACACCACCCGCTCCAGCCGCGGGAGCAGGCCGATGACGATGCCCAGCACGATGCCGATGGCACAGGCCAGCACGAACCCGGTCAGCGCGGCCTCCAGCGTCTGCACGGTGGCGCGCGGGATGCTGCCGTCCGACATCCCGCCGAGGAAGGCACGCCACACATCCGTGGGCCTTGAAAGGGACTCGAGGCGAAAGTCCTCCAGGTGCCAGACCGCCTCCCAGGCGCCCAGCAGAGCGGCCGGGATGACCGCGCCAAGTGCGTACTGCCGCATGTCAGTGGCCCTCCAGCAAACCGTGCAGGTGGTGGCGGTGGGCCAGGAAGCGCGGGTCTTCGCGGGTCGTGAGCTGGTGGCGCGGGTGCGCGATGCCCACCTCCACCTCTTCCAGGATGCGCCCCGGATTCGCCCCCAGCACGATCACCCGGTCGCCGAGGTAGATCGCCTCCTCCAGGTCGTGCGTGATGAACACGACCGTGGTCCCGTGTTCGCGGGTCAGCTTCAGCACCTCGTCCTGCAGGCTCTGCCGGGTGATGGCGTCCAGCGCACCGAAGGGCTCGTCCATCAGCATCAACTTCGGCTTCTGGGCCAGGCAGCGGGCGATCTGGACGCGTTGCTGCATGCCGCCCGACAGCTGGTTCGGAAAGCGGTCGCGCGCATGGCTCAAGCCGGTCGTCTTGAGCAGCGCATCGATTTTCGATTCCCGCTCGCTGGCGGGCACACGCAGCGCCTCCAGGGCCAGCGCGATGTTCCCGCTGACCGTGCGCCAAGGGAGCAGCGCCCGCCCGTAGTCCTGGAACACGATGGCCCGCTCCAGGGAGGGCGCCGAGATGCGTTGGCCATTGAAGCGCACCTCGCCCTGGGTCGGCGTCATCAGCCCGGCCAGCAAGCGCAGCAGCGTGGTCTTTCCGCAGCCGGAAGGGCCGACGAGGCACAGGAACTCACCGGCGCGAACCGAGAAGTCCATCGTTTCGATGACGGTCTTGTCCCCGAAGGCGACCGAGACGCGGTCGAGCTCCAGCGCGCCGGGCGGGCGGCCCTGGTCGACGAGCGCGTGGGGGGAAATGGGATGGGGGTTCAACATGGCGATCAAATGGTGGGAGGACACATCAGTGGCCCAGGATCCGGGCAACGGCGCGCTGCGCCATCACGCGCACCAGCTGGCCGCGGTAGGCGGGGGTCGCCTGGAGGTCGCCGTTGAACTCGGCCACATCAAGGGCCACGCCTTCGAGGCTCTCGGCGCGGAAGGATGCGTTCAGCGCCTGCTCCAGCGGCGCGCAGCGAAACGCGTTCGCGGCCGCGCCGGTCACGGCCACCCGCGCCTTGCCGGCGACATCGGCCACCATGACACCCACGATGGCGAAGCGGGAGGCCGGGTGCTTGAACTTGACGTAGGCACACCGGCTGGGCACCGCCAGTTCCACCGACAGAATCAGCTCACCCGGTTCGAGCGCGGTGGTGAACAGGCCCAGGAAAAAGTCGGCGGCGTCGATCCGGCGCTGGCTCGTGACCACCACACCGTCCAGCGCCAGCAGCGCCGCCGGCCAATCCGCAGCGGGGTCGTTGTTGGCCAGCGAGCCGCCGATGGTGCCCTGGTGGCGGATCATCGGGTCACCGATGCCGCCGGCCAGGTGGGCGAGCGCCGGGATGGTGGACGACACCAGGGCCGATGACTGCACGTCGGCGTGGGTGGTCATGGCCCCGATGGCCAGGCGCGCGGCACCGGCCGGCCGGATGCCCCGCAGGTCGGGGATTCGGCCGAGGTCGATCAGCGTGTCGGGCCGGGCCAGCCGCAGCTTCAGCGAGGCCAACAGCGTCTGGCCGCCGGCGAGGAAACTGGCATCGCCCTTCGAGCGATAAGCCGCCACGGCGTCTTCCGCGCTGCTCGCGCGGTGAAATTGAAAGTCGTACATCGACTGCTCCTCAGGCCTGTTGGCGTTCAGCGGCGAGACGCACCGACTTGACGATGTTTTCGTAGCCCGTGCAACGGCACAGGTTGCCCTCCAGGCCGTGGCGAATCGCCTCGTCGTCGGGCCGGGGGTTGCGCCGCAGCAGGTCGATGACGCTCATGACCATGCCCGGCGTGCAATAGCCGCACTGCAGTCCGTGGCACTCTCGAAAGGCCTGCTGGACCGGGTGCAGGGCACCGTCGCGCTGGCAGACGCCTTCGATGGTGGTGACTTCACGCCCTTCGGCCTGCAGGGCCAGGACGTTGCAGGACTTCACCGCCACGCCATCGAGGTGGACGGTGCAGGCACCGCACTGGGCGGTGTCGCAGCCGCGATGCACGCCCTTCAGGCCGGCGGTCTCCCGCAGGAAGTCGGAGAGCAGGGAACGTGCCTCGACGTCGCCGCCCACGGGGCGGCCATTGATCGTGATGTCTACTCGCATGGTGCTCGGGCTCTTCCTGGGTTCAGCGCGCCAGCATCGGGCCGACGTCGACAGGCTTGCTCAGGTAGCCCACGTCGCGGGCGTACTTCACGTAGGTCTCCAGGTCGGCGGGACTCACCGACAGGGAGTACGGCAGCAGCACCGGCGTGCTGAAGCCGAGGTACTTCGACTCGATGGCACGGGCCTCTTCGTTGCTGGTCTTGATGAATTCGATGGCCTCCGCCAGCGACTCGCGGAAGGCCGCCACCGCGCGCGGATTGGCGCTGGCCCACTCGCGCTGCGCGATCCACACGCCGCCCAGCACATCCGGATTGACCTCGGCCACGTAGTCCGCCAGACGGAAGCCGGTGTTGTCGGCCACGATGCGCGTGCGGAAGGGCTCCAGCACGGCCACCGCGTCGATGGTGCCGCCCTTGAGCAGATCCTTCATCTGGGGAAACGGCGCTTCCACGATGGTGACGCGCGCCGGGTTCACCCCCTTGTCGAGCAGCCACTTGCGAAACAGCACGTCGGCGATGCTGCGCACACCGGGCACGCCGACGCGCTTGCCTTCCAGGTCCTTCGCGCTGGTGGCCGTCACGCCCTGGCGGACCACCACACTGAAGATGGACGGGTTCTTGACGAAGCGCGTGCCACCGGCAATGCCCACCAGGGGCAGCCCCGCGTCCGCCGCATCGATGAGCACCGTGGGCGTGCTGACACCGACCTGCAGGCTGCCCGAGAGGATGGCCGAGGGGATGTTGGAGATGATGGCGACCTTGGTCAGCGTGACGTCGAGCTGGCGCTTGTCGAAGAAGCCTTTGTCCTTGGCCACCAGGGCCGGCAGCCAGTCGCCCGCCGGGACATAGCCGAGGTTGATTTTGGTGGCCTGGGCGGCGGCGGACGTCGCCACCACCGCGAACGAGAACACGGCCAACAACCGTTTGAATGCAGTCAACATGTGATGTCTCCTTGAGTTTGAAAATGTCCAGATGTCACCAAGCCGTGTGCCCACCATCGGCGGACACCACGGAACCGGTCATGAAGGCGCTCTCGTCGCTGACGAGAAACACGAGAACCTGAGCGATCTCCGACGGGGTCGCGAACCGCTGCAGCAATTGCCGCCCGGTGAGCCTGGCCAGCAGGCCGTCGCGCTCGCCAGGTGGCACGGAAGCCAGAAGGCCTTGCGCCATGGGCGTGTCAATGCCACCGGGGCAGACGACGTTGCACCGCACGTGCGGCGCCAGCTCCACGGCGACCGCGCGGCTCATGCCGACCACGGCTGCCTTGGAAGCGCAGTACACGCTCATCAAGGGGAGCCCGACCTGTGCGCCGACGGACGCCACGTTGACGATGGCGCCACCGCTGTCCCGCAGGCGGTCAGCGAAAGCGCGGATGGCCAGCAGCTGCGCCAGGCAGTTCACGTGCATCACCCGGTCGAACTGGGCTTCGGTCACCTCGTCCAGCGTCCCCGGCCCCAGCACGCCCGCGACGTTGCAAAGCCCGTGCACGGCACCGAACTCGAACATGGCCCTGTCGCAGAGGCGGGTGTGCGTCTCGATCTGCGTGACGTCACCGGTCAGCGCGACCACCCGGGCACCCTCTGCCTGCACGAGCTCCGTCGTCCGGCCCAGCCCGGCGCCGTCCACGTCCACGAGAGCGAGGTGCGCGCCTTCCCGGGCCATGGCCACCGCCGTGTCCCGCCCCAGCCCGCTCGCGGTACCGGTGACGACCACCACCTTGTCGTTCAAGCGGCCCATGTCAACCTGCGCCCTTGCGACCGCGCGCGGACGCCAGCGCCTGCCAGACGCGCAGGGGCGTTGCGGGCATGTCGAGGTGTTCGACGCCCATCGGGCGCAGGGCATCCATGACCGCGTTCATGACCGCGGCCGGCGCACCGATCGTTCCGGCTTCGCCCACTGCCTTGACGCCGATAGGGTTGGTCTTGCAGGGAATCTCCGCCATCTTCAGGTGGAAGGTGGGCATGTCATCGGCCCGCGGCATGCCGTAGTCCATGAAACTGCCGCTGATCAACTGGCCGGACTCGCGGTCGTAGACCACGTGCTCCAGAAGCGCCTGGCCAATGCCTTGCGCCACGCCGCCGTGGATCTGCCCCTCGCAGACCATCGGGTTGAGGGCCCGGCCCACGTCGTCCACCGCGTTGTAGCGGTCGACGCGAACCACCCCGGTCTGCGGGTCGATCTCCACCTCGGCGATGTGGCAGCCGTTGGGGAAGTTGGGCGGGTCGGTGTTCCAGGTCCCCGTGGCTTCGAGTCCGACGCCGAACTGCGCGAGAGGCCCGGCCTTGATGAAGCAGGCCTTGGCCGCCTCGACGAACGGGATGCGCTTCTCGCCATCGGCCGTCTGGTACCACCCTTGCTCATAGGCCAGCTGGGCCGCGTCGCAACGCAGGAGAAACGCGGCCACCGGCCTGGCCTTTTCGATGACCTGGTCGCAGGCCAGACGAAGCGCGCTGCCACCGATCATGGAAGAGCGTGCCGCGTAGGTGCCACGGCCAAAGGCCACCTTGTCCGTGTCGCCCTGGACGTACCGGATGGCCGCCACAGGCAACCCCAGCCAGTCCGACACCAACTGGCTGAACACGGTGGCGTGGCTTTGGCCGTGCGAGTGCGTGCCCGCCAGGATGGTCGCGCCCCCGCTCGGGTCGAAGCGCAGGGTCATCTGGTCGTTGAAGATGCCACCCTGCTCGATGAAGAAGCCGATGCCACGGCCGCGCAACAGCCCCTGGTCCTGCGACTGGCGCCGGCGCGCCGGGAAGCCGGCGACATCCGACAGCTGCTGGCATTGCTCGAGCAGGCCGGGAAAGTCGCCGCTGTCGTAGACGAAGCCGGTTTTTGTCGCGTAAGGCAGTTGCTCGGGTCGGATGAAGTTGCGGCGCCGGAGGTCGGCAGGGTCCAGGCCCATCTCTGCGGCGGCCTGGTCAAGCAGGCGCTCGCAGACATAGGTGGCCTCGGGGCGGCCGGCCCCCCGGTAGGGACCGGTCGGCGAGGTGTTGGTGAAGATGCCTACGTTCACGCCGTGGAAGGAGGGCACGTCGTACACCCCCGGCACGAACCGCAGCGCGAAGTTCAGGGGAGCCACCGCAGCCGAGACGACGTAGGCGCCGAAGGCATGCAGGGAGCGCACGCGCATGCCCAGGATCTTTCCTTCTGCATTCAGGGCGATCTCGGCTTTCACCCGCTGGTCACGGCCATGGTTGTCGGTGGCGATGCTCTCGCTGCGAGAAGGAATCCATTTGACGGACCGGCCGCAGACCTTCGCCGCCCACAGCACCAGCCCGTCCTCCGGGTAGGCATCGGCCTTCATGCCGAATCCCCCACCCACATCCGGGGAGACCACGCGCAAGGTGGTTTCGGGGATGTGGAACACGTTCGCCGCCAGCATCTGGCGTGCCCCGTGCGGGTTCTGGGAGCTGGTGTAGAGCAGGTACGAACCGTCGGAGGCGTCGTGCGACCCGATGGCGCCTCGGGGTTCGATCGAATTGGCGCTGAGCCGGTTGTTGTCGATGTGGAGCACCGTGACGTGCGCGGCCTGGGCGAAGGCGGCGTCGGTCTCTGCCTCGTTCCCGTACATCACCCTGCAGCATTGGTTGCCAGGCGCACCCTCCCACAGCTGAGGCGCGTCTTCCTTGACGGCATCCTCCAGCGAGGTCACTGAGGGGAGGTCTTCGTACTCGACCTCGATGAGCTCCAGTGCGTCGCGCGCCTGCGCGGCCGTCTCGGCCACCACGAAGGCCACCCGGTCGCCGACGCAGCGCACCCGGTCGGTGACCAGCAGGGTGCGGTAGGTTCGATAGCCCTTGGGGCCGCCGGCGTCCTCGGGCATGAACAGCGGGGGCATCCCGCCAAGGCCGGCCGCCTCCTGGTCCGAGCCCGTCAGGACGGCGAGCACGCCGGGCGCGGCCAGCGCGCTTTCGGTGCGGATCGACACCACGCGCGCATGTGCATAAGGCGAGAGCAGCGGCACGCCATGCACCATGCCCGCCAGTTCGATGTCATCGACGTAGCGGCCCTGGCCGGTGAGAAATCGCTGGTCCTCCACGCGGAGCATGGGCTCGCCGATCCTGGCGACGAGCGCATCGGGTGCACAGGCATTCATTTCGAGGTCTCCATTCTTTTGGGGCTGGGCGTCGCTGGCGGGGTCAAGGCCGATCGCAGGAACTGTCCGACGGTCTCGGTGAACAGGACGGGTTGCTGCACGTTGCCGATGTGCCCGGTGTCCTCCAGCAAGCGGAGCTGGGCGTGCGGGATGCGCTGGGCGACCAGGGACGCCACCGCCGAGGGCACGGCCGCATCGGCCTGCCCGGCGAGCACGAGCGTCGGCGCCTGCACCTGGGGCAGGCGGTCCAGGTGGTCCAGCGCCTGGATGGCGCGGATGGCCATGACGTAGCCGCGTGGGTCGGTCGCCTCGATCAAGCCGGCCATCCACGCCATGGTGATCGGCGAGCTCTCCGAGAACGCGCGCGGGAACCAGCGTTCGAGCGTCGGGCGCGCCAGACTCTGCAGCCCACCGGCCTCGAACTGGTCGATGCGCTGGTCCCAGATTTCGCGCACCGTGGCATCCGTGCGGGCGCCCGCATGGGCGATCACCAGGGCGGACACCCGGTGTGCATGGTTCAGCGCGGCGGCCTGAGCGACCATGCCGCCGAGCGAGATGCCCACGAAGGCCGCCTTGGCGATCTGGAGGTGGTCCAGCACGGCGATCACTTGCGCGGCCATCCCGTCCAGCGTGACGCCCGCCTGCGCCACAGCGCTGCGACCATGGCCCGGCAGATCGACACAGACGACGCGAAAGTTCACCGACCAGGCCGGCACCTGGTGGGCCCACAGCTCGCTGTGCGTGGCCAGCGAGTGCATGAGAACCACCGCCGGCGCCGAGGTCGGGCCGGTGGTCTGGAAGTGCAGCAACGGCATGGGCATCAACCTGCTGCCGTGTTCCAGCGCCCCAGGCCGATGCCCGTGTACCACCCGGCGACGCCCTGGTAGTACACCGGCTCGAACCGGGCCTTCAACGACCGGGCAGCGCCATGCGCCACCAGCCAGGTGCGGATTTCCTCCGCGCCATTGCCGGCTTCGTTCACATGGTCGGTGGCGTAAGCCACCAGCGCAGCGTCGTCGTCGGCGCCGAGCAGCGACATGAAGCGGCGGTCGAACTGCTCGTTGAGCAAACCCATGCGCGGCGTGGCGATGTCGTGGCTGATGCCGCCCGTTGCCAGGATCGAAACGCGTCCGCACCCCTGGTACGACTGCAGCGCCTTCCCGAGGAACTGCCCCCACTGCAGCGCGCGCGACATCGGCGGCAAGGGGGGCTGGACACAGTTGACCAGCAGGGGGACCACCGCCACGTCCGCCGCCATTTCTGCCAGATGCAACGGGGTGAGCACCCCGTGGTCCAAGGTCAGGTTCATGGAAAACGAGGGATCGAAACCGCTGTTCAGCGCCTCGCCCAGCAGGTGCGCACCCAGGGCGGCATCACCGCGCAAGGTCTGTTTGTCCACCTTGAGCCAGTGCTCCACCGGCGTCGGGTACGACGCGGCCGCCCCGATGCAGAACGCCGGGAAGTTGTCCATGAAGAAGTTGTGCACGTGGTCGTCGGAGATGACCACCACGGCATCCGGGCGCGCGGCCAGGATGTCCTCACCCACCGAGCGGAAGGCGGCAAAGATGGCCTGACGGTCTTCCGAGGGAATGGCGTCGGGAAAGTTGATCATCACCGGCGTGTGGCTGGTGGCGTGGATGGACACGATCTCAGCCATGGCTCGCCTCTTCTTCCTGCTGAGCCCCTGCCGCTCGCAGCGACTCCAGGAAGGTCTTCTCCGGGATGTGCAAGCCCAGGCAATGCGCGCGCAGGAGATAGGGGTTGACGCCAGCGAGGTACATCGCGCCGATGTCGTTGTCGCGGATGGCGGCTTTCAGCGCAGCCTCCAGCGGGATGTCCTTCATGTAGTCGTCCGGGCTGGCCTTGTAGCGCGCCAGGTGGCTGTCCTGGTGATGGACGTCGAAGAGCACGCGGTTCATCCAGTAGGCCTGTGGTGTCGGCATGTCCTGCCGCCAGTTCCGGTTCATGAACGCACCCCTTGACCCGACACCTGACGGACCAGCCAATCCACGATGGTCGGCAAGGTCTTGGGGGTCAGGCCCATGTGCCCCCCGGGGAACATGCGCACGGTTTTCGGCGAGCCGGTCTCGGTCAGCAGGTGGATGTCGGCGACCGGGCATTGCCGGTCCTCCTTGCCGTTGACCAGCAGCAGCGGCGCCGAACGCCGCTCCAGCAACCCCTGGTCGACCAGGGAGAGGCGCTTGAAGAAGGCCACGTACTCTTCATCGTTCGAGGCGCCCAGCATCATGCTGCGGGTCTCGACCAGCTCCATGAGGTAGCTGTCCGGGTAGCGCGAGGCGGCCACCCATTCCGGCTGGAACATGTGGTGGGCGCCGCCGCCCCAGTTGACCGCACCCGCGATGCGGTCGGGCACGAGGTGCGCCAGCTTGGTGGCCCAGTAGCCACCGAAGGAACGCCCGAGCAGACCGATGCGCTCCGCGCGCCAGTCCTGGCGCGCCTGGATCCAGTCCATCACGGCCAGGAACTGCCGCTCTGCATCCTGGACACCCCGGATGGGCGATTCGCCCGTGCCGGCGTTGTCGATGGCGACCGTGGCCACGCCTTGGGCAAGGAACGCGTCGCAGGCCGCTGTCGCCTGCTCCTTGTACGCATCCACGCCGCCCCAGGTGAGCACCACCGGCGGGTTGGTCACGCCGACCGGTCGGCGAACAAGGGCCACGACATGGCGCCCCTCAGAACCGCGTCCGTCGAAGGGGATCTCCACGCGCTCGATCGGCTCGGCCCAGTATTGGCTGAGCTTCAGATAGGTCTCGCGCTCGGCCACGGCGCAGCGCTGCTTGGCGGGATGGTTCGGGCACGGGAAGCGGCCCATGAAGTAAAGGCCCGTGGCCTTGGCGTACAAGGCCTTCGCGCGCTCCGCTTCGCCTTGGGACTCGCACCGCGCCGCGTCCGCGCGGGCGGCATCGCCCAGCTCGCCCCAGTAGCCACCCCAGGCAGCGCCGTCGAGGCCAGGAATGCCTTCGATCAGCGAAGGCCCTTCGGCCAGGTCCAGGGCGTTCAGCGGATGGAAGCGCGAGGCGAGCCGCTGCTTCATCCAGGCCTTGGTTTCTTCGAGCGTTTTGGGTCGTTCGGCGACCCCTTTTTCGAGCACAGCTTGCGTCAAGAAAACCTCCAGTTCATGGGCAAACCCCGTGAACAAAGCGCCGTGGCTCTGTCCTCTCGGGAATGGCATGAATGCTAGGTTTTCGGGCCTTTTCAGGTTATTCCAGATCGGCTTCTGAACTTGCCTCTGACTGCACCAGGCATCGGGATTTCCCTAGGTCTTCAGCGCATGCCTCACCGGTGCGCCCACGGCGTTTTCCAGCAACAGAAAACGCGCGCCCGGCATCGATTTGACTTGGTCTGCGCCGTCTCTTTTCTGGGGCGGTGAAACGCCCTTCGAGCCGTTGACCCTGGGTCGGTCCTCCTCGCTTAATCGCGACCCGGATGGAGGCCCACACACCCCATCGATAGAGCTACTCGAAAGGCATCACATGGTTCAGCGAGCACTGGTCGTGGGAGGGGGAATTGGCGGCATGTCAACCGCCATCTCCCTTCGAAAGAAAGGCATCGAGGTCGACCTCATCGACCTCGATCCCCATTGGCGTGTCTACGGAGCGGGCATCACCATCACCGGTGCCACCTTGCGCGCCTTCAAGGCATTGGGGATTCTGGATGCCGTGATGGACCAGGCCTACACCGGCGAAGGCATCCAGATCTGCGATGTCCACGGCAACCCGCTTCATCGGGTCCCCACCCCCGTGGCCGATGGAAGCGACACACCGGGTTGCGGCGGCATCATGCGACCCATCCTCCACAAGATCCTCTCGGCCCTGACGCTGGAGCTGGGCGCATCGGTGCGGCTGGGCCTCACCGTCGATGCCATCGAATCGGACGCCGAAGGCGTCGACGTGACATTCTCCAATGGGGAACAGGGTCGATACGACCTGCTGGTCGGCGCCGATGGCGTGTTCTCCCGTGTGCGAACGCTGCTGTTCCCCGAGGCGCCGCGCCCCCAGTACACGGGCCAATGTGTCTGGCGCATCGTGGCACCGCGCCCGGCGTCCATCGAAAGGCGCCACTTCTTCCTGGGGGGGTCCGCGAAGGTGGGCCTGACGCCGGTCTCACGGACCGAGATGTACATGTTCTACCTGGAGACGACCCCGAAGCGATCGCCGCTGCCGGAGAGCGATCTCCCCGCCGAGCTGCGCCGCCTGCTTCAGGGCTACGGCGGCATCCTGAGCGAGCTGCGCGAGAACCTGGGGCCGCAGTCGAACGTCGTGCTTCGCCCGCTGGAGGGCTTCCTGCTTCCGCGCCCCTGGCAGAAGGGCAAGGCCATCCTGATCGGCGACGCCGCGCACCCGACGACACCCCAGCTGGCCTCGGGCGCCGGACTCGCCGTCGAAGACGGCCTCGTGCTGGCCGAAGAGATCGCCCGGTCGAGCGAGGTCGAGATCGCCTTCGACCGGTTCATGCAGCGGCGGTACGAGCGCTGCCGACTCGTCGTGGAGAACTCGCTGGAAATCGGCCGCCTGGAACAGCAGTGCGCGCCGCCCGAGGCGCAGACCCGCATCGTCAAAGAGTCGCTCGAGTTGCTCGCCCAACCCGTCTGACCACACGCCCGCTTCATCTCCGTTTTTCCTGTCATGCAGATCTCCAATCAACAGAACTTGTCCGTGTCCCAGCAACAGGCGTGGGATGCCCTGAACGACGTCGACGTCCTCATGAAAGCGATCCCGGGCTGCGAGTCGCTCGTCGAGACCGCGCCGCAGCAGTACGAGGTTCACATCCTCGCCGCCGTCGGCCCGGTGAAAGCGAAGTTCAAGGGCAAGCTGAAGCTCTCCGACCTCCAGCCACCGGCGTCGTACCGCATCGACTTCGAAGGGCAAGGCGGGGCCGCAGGCCATGGCAAAGGGTCCGCCAGCGTGCGGCTCGAAGCCACCTCGGCCACCCGCTGCGTTTTGCACTACGAGGCCACCGCCACGGTGGGCGGAAAGATCGCGCAGATCGGCCAGCGACTGGTCGACATGGCGGCCCAGAAGATGGCCGGCGAGTTCTTCCAGAGCTTCAACACCCAGCTGGAGCAGCGGTACCCACCGCCTGCCGCGCCCGTGCCTGCAGCGCAGGCGCAAACCCCCTCGCCCGCCGGCTTCTGGCCATCCCTCAGGCGCTGGTTCGCGCGCGCGTTCGGTGGCGCGCGTTAGACCGCCCTCCCCTTTGATTCCCCAACGCGGTGCCCACGGCGGTGCGCCGCTCTTCAACCCAAGAGAAAGAGAGAGACATCTTGAAAACAAAACTGGTTCTGCTGAGCGCCATGGCCGCTCCCATGGCGTTTGCGCAGGCGCCTTCGGCCGTGACGCTCTACGGCGTGGTCGACAGCGGCGTCGAGTACATCACCAAGGTCGGTGCGGCGGGCAATGGAATGGCCCGCGTGCCCACCAACACCGCGTCCTCGCCGAGCCGCTGGGGGCTGCGCGGCAGCGAGGATCTGGGCGGCGGCCTGCGCGCGAACTTCGTGCTGGAAAGCGGCTTCGGCGCAGACGCCGGCACGCTCGGCCAAGGCGGGCGCCTGTTCGGCCGTCAGGCGCATGTGGGCCTGTCGGGCGCCTGGGGTTCGGTGGCCGTCGGCCACCAGTACACCATGCTCTTCTGGTCCATTCTGGATGCGGACGTGCTGGGCCCGAACGTCTTCGGCATCGGGTCCCTCGACGCCTACTTTCCGAACGCACGCTCGAGCAACGCCATCGCGTACCGCGGCACCTTCAGCGGCCTGACGCTCGGCGCGCACTACAGCCTCGGACGCGACCCCGTGAACGCGGGCCCCAGCCCGGCGGGCACCAACTGCGCGGGTGAAAGCGCGACCGACTCGAGCGCTTGCCGGGCATGGTCCCTGATGGTCAAGTACGACGCGCCGACCTGGGGCGTGGCCGCGGTGGTCGACCGCCAGAACGGCGGTCCTGGTGCGTTCGGCGGCCTCACCTCCAGCGCATTGAGCGACACGCGTTCCATGGTCAATGGCTACTACCGGTTCAACAGCAACCTCAAGCTGGGCGCCGGCCTCATGCGCCGGGACAACGAAGGCAATGCGGCCACGCCGAAGAGCGACCTGCTCTTCATCGGCGCGAGCTACAACGTGACCCCGGCCTTCGCGCTCGATGGCGAGTACTTCCGCCTGGACTTCAAGAACAGCGCCAACCAGGCGAACCTGCTGGTCCTTCGCGGCACCTACTCGTTCTCGAAGCGCACGGCGGTCTATGCCTCGCTGGGCCACATTGCCAACGACGGAACGCTGGCGGTTTCCGTCAGCGGCGGCGCCCCCGGCAGCGCGCCGGTGGCCGGTGGCAGCCAGAGCGGCCTGATGCTCGGCGTTCGCCACAACTTCTGATCCGGTCTCCAGGGTGGTGGGCCGGCCGTTGCGGCGGTCGGCCCTTTTTTCCCGCCAACGCACGGCCCAAGCGATCGAGACCGTCAGCAAATACACCCAGAGCAAAACTTTGTCTAGCTGGTGGATTTCCTATGGCGGTTGAAAGATCAGAAAAGGAAGATGCGCGCTGACAAGAAGTTGTCACGCATTCATCGACGCCGACTGCCAGTGCTGCCAGTCAGGTGTTGGGCAAGAAAGCCCGAACCGGTTTGAACACCGGTTCGGGCTTTTTTTTGTTCT
>Ga0247823_10000058_pt1 | contig 78823 bp, 72 predicted proteins | sample 13C_PalmiticAcid_2_FD_192426 | JGI IMG/M metagenome (GOLD analysis project Ga0247823, IMG submission 192426) | Soil microbial communities from agricultural site in Penn Yan, New York, United States - 13C_PalmiticAcid_Day30 | ecosystem: Environmental > Terrestrial > Soil > Agricultural land... | reverse complement strand
GGCCGCCCCACCCGCGCCAACGCCCGGCGCAGCAGCCCCGGCCGACACGCCCGCACCGGCGCCTGTCGCGGCGCCCCGCCCCGACCCCTTGCCCGGCCCACCCGAGGCATCGGCCCTGCTCAAGAACGAAACCGAGGCCTGGCGCGAACTGGGCCCGCTCTGGGGACAGCCACTGGCCTCGGGCGAGCCCTGCACCGCCGCACAACAAGCCCAGTTGCAGTGCTACCGCACCGACCGCATGACCCTCAACGGCCTGCGCCAGCTCGACCGGCCTGGCATCATCACCCTGCGCCAGGCAGGCCAAGGGTCGGGCCTGGCGCTGGTGACCGCGCTCACCAACGACACCGCCACGCTGCAGGCGGGCGACCAGCGCTGGCGCATGCCGCTCAGCGCCCTGGCCGACAGCTGGCGCGGCGACTTCGCCACCCTGTGGCGCACGCCGCCGGGCCAGACCACCCGCCTGGTGGACGGCCGCACCGGCCCGGCCGCTGACTGGCTGGGTGAGCGCATCGCCGGCCTGCAGACGGCGGGCAAGGTGCCGCCTTCGGCCCACCAGCTCTCCGCCCGCATCCAGGCCTTCCAGCGCGCCAACGGCATCGACGCCGCCGGGCTGGCCGGCCCCATCACCTTCATGCAGGTCAACCTGGCCAGCGGCGTGGACGAGCCCCGGCTCTCGCGCCCCGGCTCCTGAGGGCCATTCCACGATGTCCTACATCCTCGATGCCCTTCAACGCGCCGAAGCGGAGCGCGAGCGCGGCCACGTGCCCGGCCTCAACAGCCAGATCGTGCCGCCCCCCAGCCGCAAGGCCAGACCCGTGCGCCGTCGCGGCGTCTCCCGCACCGCTGTGGCGGGGGCGGTGCTGGCCGCACTGCTGATCGCCGCCGGCCTGTGGTGGTGGCTGGGTCAAGCCGACGAAACGCCGGTCGCCGCGCCAGCGCCGGCATCCGCCGTGCCACCGCCACCCGCCATGCCCCCGGTGGCCGCCGTGACCCCAGCCCCTGCGGCCCCGAGCCCCGCCATGCCCGCGCCCGAACCGGTGCAGCCCATCCTGGCGCCGCCCCGCGTGGAACCCGCACCCAAGCGGCCCCAGGCCAGCAACCCGCCGGCGCCCGCGCCGGCCGCCACCTCTGCCGCGTCACCACCGGCCAACGCGCCGCCTGTGGCGGCCACGCCAGCCCCCGCCACGACGGCCAAGGCGCCTGCCGCGGCACCGCCTGCGGCCCCGGCCGCCGCCAGCCCCCCGGAGGCCAACGCCGCACCCGTGCGCAGCTTTGCCGAGCTCTCGCCCGAAGCCCGCGCGCAGTTGCCGGCCGTCAACGTGAGCGGCTCGACCTACTCCAAGAACCCGGCCCTGCGCATGCTGATCGTCAACGGCAAGGTGCTGCAGGAGGGCCAGGAAATCTCGCCCGGCTTCAAGCTGGAGACCATCGGCCAGCGCAGCGCGGTGCTCAACCACAACGGCCTGCGTTACTCCATCGGCTACTGACGACATGAACGCCGACCCGGAAGAACCCGTCCTGCAGGTCAAGGGCCTGCGCTTCGGCTGGGCCGAGCCGCCCCTGTTCGATCGGCTGTCGTTCGACATCCCGCCCGGCGTCAGCCTGGTGCGTGGCGACGACGGCAGCGGCAAGAGCACCCTGCTGCGGCTGCTGGCCGGTGCCCAGAACGCCGATGCCGGCTCGCTGGTGATCCACGGCATCCACCTCGATGAGCACCACGATGCCTACCGCCACCAGGTGTTCTGGATCGACCCGCAGACCGAGGCGCACGACGCACTGGCGGCCAAGGGCTACCTGGACAGCCTGAGCCACCACTACCCGAACTTCGACGCCGAGGCCATGGCCGAACTGGTGCAGGGCTTCGGGCTGGGGCCGCACCTGGCCAAGCCGATGTACATGCTCTCCACCGGCAGCCGGCGCAAGGTCTGGCTCACCGCGGCGTTCGCGTCGGGCACACCGCTCACGCTGATCGACCAGCCCTTCGCCGCGCTCGACGCGCCCTCGATCCGCTTCCTGCGCGAGTTGCTGCAGGACGCCGCCCACCACCCCGGCCGCGCCTGGCTGCTGGCGGACCACGAGGCGCCCGAGGGCGTCCCGCTGAAGCAGACGATCTCGCTCTAGCGGGGCCTGCGGCTCACCGCCCGCCCAGCCCCATCCCGCGCGAGATCACCTCTTTCATGATCTCGTTCGTGCCGCCGTAGATGCGCTGCACGCGCGCGTCGGCGTAGGCGCGGGTGATGGGGTACTCCCACATGTAGCCGTAGCCGCCGTGCAGCTGCAGGCACTCGTCCATCACCTTGCACTGCAGGTCGGAGCACCAGTACTTGGCCATGCTCGCGGTGGCGGTGTCGAGCTTGCCGTCCACGATGAGCTCGCAGCACTTGTCGACGAACACGCGCGCCACCTGCACCTCGGTCTGCAGCTCGGCCAGGGTGTAGCGCGTGTTCTGGTACTGGGCCACGGCCTGGCCGAAGACCTTGCGGTCCTTGGTGTACTGCACCGTCCAGTCGATCGCGGCCTGCGCCGACGCCACCGCGCCGATGGCGATCTGCAGCCGCTCCCAGGGCAGTTGCTCCATGAGGCAGATGAAGCCCCGGCCTTCCATGGCCGGGCCACCCAGCAGGTTCTCGGCCGGCACCTTTACGTTGTCGAAGAACAGCTCGGAGGTGTCCTGCGCCTTCATGCCCAGCTTCTTCAGGCGCTTGCCTTTTTCGAAACCCGGCATGCCGCGCTCGACCAGCAGCAGGCTGGTGCCCTTGGCGCCCGCGCTCGGGTCGGTCTTGGCGACCACGATCACGAGGTCGGCGTGCCAGCCGTTGGTGATGAAGGTCTTGCTGCCGTTGAGCAGGTAGCTGCCGTCAGGCTGCTTGATGGCGGTGCTCTTGACCCCCTGCAGGTCGCTGCCGGCGGCGGGCTCGCTCATCGCGATCGCGCCCACCATCTCGCCCGTGGCGAGCCGGGGCAGGTATTTTTTCTTCTGTTCCTCGGTGCCGTAGTGAAGGATGTACGGCGCCACGATCTCGCTGTGCAGGCCGAAGCCGATCCCGCTGAAGCCGCTGCGCGCGATCTCCTCCATCTGCACCACCGAATAGAGCTTGTCGGCTTCCGAGCCACCATAGGCCTCGGGCAAGGTCATGCAGAGAAAACCGTTCTCGCCGGCCTTGCTCCAGACCGCGCGGTCCACGTAGCCCTGCTCCTCCCAGGCCTCGTGGTGTGGCGCGACCTCCTTCTCCACGAACTTGCGGAAACTGTCGCGAAAGGCCTCGTGGTCGGCGTTGAACAGGGTGCGTTCGATCATGGTGTCACCTATCAGACTGCGGCGAAGAATTACAGAAAGCAAATGCTTGGCAAAAGTCTATACTGATTCGCGGCATCCGCCTTCCCCCAGGAGACACCATGAGCGAAGCATTCGTATTCGATGCCGTGCGCACGCCGCGCGGCAAGGGCAAGAAAGACGGCAGCCTGCACGAGGTCAAGCCGATCGACCTGCTGGCCGGCGTGCTCACCCAGCTGCAGCAACGCAATGGCTTCGACACCGGCGCGGTGGACGACGTGGTCATGGGCGTGGTCTCGCCCATCGGTGAGCAGGGTTCGGTGATCGCCAAGGTGGCCGCGCTCAAGGCCGGCTGGGACTGGCGCTGCTCGGGCGTGCAGCTCAACCGCTTCTGCGCTTCCGGCCTCGAGGCGGTGAACATGGCGGCGATGAAGGTGCGCAGCGGCTGGGAAGACCTGGTGGTGGCCGGCGGCGTGGAGAGCATGAGCCGCGTGCCCATCGGCTCCGACGGCGGCGCCTGGGCGCAAGACCCGCAGACCAACAGCGACACCCTGTTCGTGCCGCAGGGCGTTGGTGCCGACCTGATCGCCACGCTCGAAGGTTTCACGCGCGAGGACGTGGACGCCTTCGCCCTCGAATCGCAGAAGCGCGCGGCGGCGGCGCGCGCGGCCGGGTACTTCAAAGGCTCGGTGGTGCCCGTCACCGACTTCCTGGGCCAGACCATCCTGGAAGAAGACGAGTTCATCAAACCGCAGACCACGATGGACGGCCTGGCCTCGCTCAAGCCCGCGTTCGAACACCTCGGCGGCATGGGCTTCGACGCCGTGGCGCTGCAGCGCTACCCGCAAGTCGAGCGCATCCACCACGTGCACCACGCGGGCAACTCCTCGGGCATCGTCGACGGCGCGACCGCCGTGCTGATCGGCAGCGACAGCGCGGGCAAGGCGCACGGCCTCACGCCGCGCGCGCGCATCGTCTCGGTGGCGCTCTCGGGCGCCGACCCCACCATCATGCTGACCGGCCCCATGCCGGCGGCGCGCAAGGCCCTGGCGAAGGCTGGTCTGTCCATCGAGCAGATCGACCTGTTCGAGGTCAACGAGGCCTTCGCGGCCGTGCCCATGAAGTTCATGAAGGAGATGGGCGTGCCCCACGAGAAGGTGAACGTGAACGGTGGCGCCATCGCCATGGGCCACCCGCTGGGCGCCACCGGCGCCATGATCCTGGGCACGCTGATCGACGAATTGCACCGCCGCCAGTTGCGCTACGGCCTGGCCACACTGTGCGTGGGCGGCGGCATGGGCATCGCCACGATCGTCGAAAGGATCTGAGGCATGAAAACCATCCGCTACGAACTCGCCGACGGCATCGCCACCATCACCTTCGACGAGGAAGGCTCCCCCGTCAACACCATGTGCGCCGACTGGCAGCATGACCTCACCGAGGTCACGGCGCAGGTGATGCGCGACTGCGCCGACATCAAGGGCATCATCCTGGCCTCGGCCAAGAGCACCTTCTTCGCGGGCGCCGACCTCAAGGGCACGATGCGCCTGCAGCCCAGCGACGCGCCGCGCGTGTTCGCCGAGATCGAGCAGACCAAGAAGAACTTCCGCACGCTGGAGACGCTGGGCGTGCCGGTGGTGAGCTGCATCAACGGCACGGCGCTGGGCGGTGGCTGGGAGGTGGCGCTCGTGGGTCACCACCGCATCGCGGTGAACGACCCCAAGATCCAGCTCGGCCTGCCCGAGATCACGCTGGGCCTCATCCCCGGCGCCAGCGGCATCACGAAGATGGTGCGCCTGCTCGGCCTGATGGGCGCGCAGCCCTACATCCTGGAGAGCAAGCTGTTCAACCCGCGCGAAGCGCAGGAGCTCGGCCTGGTGCACGAACTCGTCTCGCCCGAGGGCGCCGTGGCCCATGCGCTGCGCAACGCCGCGCTGGACTGGATCGCGGCGCACCCGCAGTCGCGCCAGCCCTGGGACGACAAGAACCACAAGATTCCCGGCGGCACGCCGAGCAACCCCAAGGTCGCCGGCATGCTCACCGTGGCGCCGGCCATGCTCAAGCAGAAGACGCGCGGGCTCTACCCCGCGCCCGAGGCCGCGCTCGCCGCCATGGCCGAAGGCGCCATGGTGGACTTCGACACCGCGCTGCGCATCGAGAGCCGCTACCTCGCGAAGCTCATCGTGAGCCCGGTGGCGAAGAACATGATCAACACGTTCTTCTTCAACCTCAACGCTATCAAGAGCGGTCAGTCGCGCCCCAAGGGGATCTCGCGCTACAAGCCGAAGAAGGTGGGCGTGCTCGGTGCCGGCATGATGGGCGCGGGCATCGCCTACGTGCAGGCCAGCCGGGGCATCCACACCGTGCTGGAGGACGTGAGCATCGAAACCGCCGAGCGCGGCAAGTCCTACAGCTTCAAACTCACCCAGACCCGCGTGGACCAGGGCCGCATGAGCCCCTACGACCAGCGCGAGCTGCTCGACCACATCCTGCCCACCGACCACCCGAGCGACCTCAAGGGCTGCGACCTGATCATCGAGGCGGTGTTCGAGAACCGCGAGGTCAAGGCCGCCGTCACCAAGGAAACCGAGCCCATGCTGGCCGCCGGCGGCTTCTTCGCGAGCAACACCTCCACCCTGCCCATCTCCGGCCTGGCACAGGCCAGCAGCCGGCCGCAGCGCTTCGTCGGCATCCACTTCTTCAGCCCGGTGGACAAGATGAAGCTGGTGGAGATCATCCGCGGCAAGGAGACCGACGACGAGACCATCGCGCGCGCCTTCGACTACGTGCAGGCCCTGGGCAAGCTGCCCATCGTGGTGAACGACTCGCGCGGCTTCTACACCAGCCGCACCTTCGGCACCTTCGTGATGGAAGGCGCGGCCATGCTGGGCGAAGGCATTCCGGCGCCGGTGATTGAGAACGCTGCCATGCAGGCGGGCATGCCGGTGGGGCCGCTGGCCGTGCTGGACGAGACCGCGCTCTCGCTCTCGGTGCACGTGATGGACCAGACCCGCGCCGATTTCGAGAAGGAAGGCCGCCGCTACACCGCCACGCCGGGCGAGCTGCTGGTCGAGCGCATGGTCAAGGAATTCAAGCGGCCGGGCCGGGCCGCCGGCGGCGGCTTCTACGACTACCCCGCGGGCCAGAAGAAGCAGCTCTGGCCCGAGCTCAAGGCGCGCTTCGAGAAGCCCGGCGCCGCCTGGGACCTGCAGGACGTCAAGGACCGCCTGATCTACCGCCAGTCGGTGGAGACCGCGCGTTGCCTGGCCGAAGGCGTGCTCACCACCGTGCACGACGGCAACATCGGCTCGATCTTCGGCATCGGCTTCCCGGCCTGGACGGGCGGTGCGCTGCAGTTCATCTACGGCATGGGCATCGAGGCCTTCGAACGGCGCTGCGCCGGGCTGGCGGCGCGCCACGGTGCGGGCTTCGCGCTCGACGAGGCGGCGAAGAACGCGATCCGCCAGCACCAGCCGGTGTACTGAACACGTCCGCTCCCACGCGCCGGCGGCTACCCCGCCGGCGTTTTTTTGAACCACCCTCCCCCTCTTCCCCATGAAACGACTCGAAGGAAAAGTCAGCCTCATCACCGGTGCGGCGCAAGGCATCGGCCTGGCCACCGCGCTCAAGTTCGCGCAGGAAGGCGCCACCGTCATCGTCTGCGACGTGAAGCAGGCCGCGGTGGACAGCGCCGTGCGGCAGTGCGAGGCGCTGGGCGCCACCGCCCTGGGTTTGGTGATGGACGTGACCCAGCGCGAGATGGTCGACGCGGTGGTGGCCCAGGTGAAGGCGCGCTTCGGCCGCATCGACGTGCTGGTGAACAACGCCGGCATCACGCAGGACGCGCGCCTGCAAAAGATGACGCTCGAGCAGTTCGACCGCGTTATCGACGTCAACCTGCGCGGCGTGTTCCATTGCGCGCAGGCCGTGGCCGACACCATGACCGCGCAAGGCAGCGGCGTGATCCTCAACGCCTCGTCGGTGGTCGGCATCTACGGCAACTTCGGGCAGACCAACTACGCCGCGAGCAAGTTCGGCGTGATCGGCTTCACCAAGACCTGGAGCCGCGAACTCGGCCCCAAGGGCGTGCGCGTGAACGCGGTGGCGCCCGGCTTCATCGCCACGCCCATCCTGGACACCATCCCGGCCAAGGTCATCGCCGAGATGGAGCACCGGGTGCCGCTGCACCGCCTGGGTCGGCCGGAGGAGATCGCCAACGTCTACGCCTTCCTGGCCAGCGACGAGGCCAGCTACATCAACGGCGCCGTGATCGAGGTCTCGGGCGGCATGTCGGTGTAGAGGAGCCCCCCTGCGCCGCCTGCGGCGTCTTCCCCCCAGGGGGACGCACCTGGCGGCCCGGCGAAGCCGGTTCCGCGGGTGCCCTGGAGGCTGGCGTCGCTCACCTGGTTCTTTTGGTCTGGTGGCGAATTGCGTCAGGAACGTGACGAAATCACGTGCGGTACTGCCCCGGTGCCACCGCAGGCCGCCTGCCGGCGGCTCACATCCCTGGCGGGTATGCAATCATCGGGGCCTCGCTCCGTCCCGTCCCGTTCCGGCCCGCATGCAGACTGCTCCCCTTCCCTCCAACGAGGAACAACGCCTGGCCCGGTTGCGGGGCCTGGGCGTGCTCGACACCCTGCCCCAGAAAGCGTTTGACGACATCTCCGCCCTGGCGCAGGTGATCTGCGGCACGCCGGTGGCGCTGATCACCCTCATCGACCGCGATCGCCAGTGGTTCAAGTCCCGCGTCGGCGTGGACGTGAGCGAAACCCCGCGCGAGGTGGCGTTCTGCTCTCACGCCATCCTCGACCCGGAGCACGTCATGGTGGTCGAGGACATGAGCCAGGACACGCGTTTCCAGTGCAACCCGCTGGTGACCGGCCCGACCAACGTGCGTTTCTACGCCGGTGCTCCCATCGTCACCAGCGACGGCTTCGCGCTGGGCACGGTGTGCGTCATCGACCAGATGGCGCGAAAGCTGCATTCGGTGCAGCTGAGCGCCCTGAGCCGCCTCTCGGCCCTGGTCGCCACCCTGCTCGAACACGAGCGGGCGCGCCAGCTCGAGGCCCGGCGCTCCGCCAACGAGGCCCAGCAGGCGCACGAGGAGCTCACCGCGATGGCCGCCGCCGGGCTGGACCTGCAGGCCTACATCGATGCCGACGGCGTCTACCGCCACGTCAACCAGACCTACCTGAACTACATCGGCAGCACGCGCAGCGAAGTCATCGGCGTGGCCGTGAAGGACCGCCTGGGTGAGGCGACCTACAACAACATGGTCGGCTCCAAGATGGCGCGCGCCATGGCCGGCGAGACCGTGATCTACCAGCGCGTCTCGCATTTCAAGGTCGCCGGAAACCGCCACATGGAGATCGCCCTGCTGCCCGTGCGCGGCGCGGACGGGAAGGTCAGCGGCGTGGTCATGCGTGGGCGCGACATCCAGGAACTCAAGAACAAGGAACGCCAGCTCGGCGAAACCATCGTCCAGCTCGAGAAGAAGACGTTGGAGCAGGAGCGCTTCATCCACATCCTGTCGCACGACCTGCGCGAGCCCATCAACGCCATCAACAACTTCACCTCGCTGCTGGAGGCCGACCACCAGCACGAACTCTCGCCCGATGCGCGGCGCTACCTGGGCTTCGTGCGCACGGGCGGCCAGCACATGGCCTGCCTGCTGGACAGCCTGCTGAAGTACGTGCGCCTGGACCGCCACTCGCTCGACAGCGGGCCGGTGGACGTGACCGTGCTGGTCGGCCAGGTAGGCGACGACCTCGGCGACGCGCTGACGAAGACCCAGGGCCAACTGCAGTGCGATTCGTTGCCCACCGTACAGGCCGATCCGTCCCTGCTTCGCATCGCGCTGCAGAACCTGGTGGCCAACGGCCTGGCCTTCGCGCGGCCCGGCGTGCCGCCGCACGTGCGCGTGAGCGCCACGCGCGAGCATGGCTTCGACCAGATCCACGTGCTCGACAACGGCCTGGGCATCGCCCCCGAGCATCAGGCCAGCATCTTCGACATGTTCAAGCGCCTGCACCCGCGCAAGACGCACGCCGGCTCGGGCCTGGGCCTGCCGATCTGCCGGCGCATCGCGGCGCTGCACGGCGGCCACCTCTCGGTGCAGTCGGTGCCGGGTGAAGGCAGCCGCTTCACGCTGCACCTGCCGGTGCCGCACGGCACGCCGTCCCGAGGCGCCCCATGACCATTCCACAACGTTTCATCCTGGTCGACGACAACGAGGCCGACAACGTCTACCACGAGATCATGATCCGCCGCGCCGGCTTCACCGGGGAGGTGCGGGTGTTCGAAAGCGGCGCCGAGGCGCTGGACTTCCTGCGCAGCGACCCGCTGGCCATGCCCACCTGCCTGTTTCTCGACATCAACATGCCGCAGATGGACGGCTTCGAGTTCGCGCGCCAAGCCCAGCCGCTGCTGCAGGACAAACCCACCATGCTGGTGATGATGCTGACCTCGTCCGACGCACCGCAGGACCGCCTGCGCGCCAGCGGCATGCCGGTGATCCAGGGCTTCGTCACCAAGCCGCTCACCCGGGAGCGCGTGCGGGAGATGCTGCAGCAGGATTGATATTGCCTCCGTCAGATATTTACTTGCCAAAGTCAAATAACTGAACCAGAATCGGGGGCATGACATCCCCCGTTGACCCCGCCCAGGTGCGCGCGCTGCGCGCCTTCAACCGCTTCTACACCCAGCGCACCGGCCTGCTCGACCCCTACCTGGGCAGCGCGTTCTCGCTCACCGAGGTGCGCGTGCTTTACGAGCTGGCGCACCACGCACCCTGCACCGCCAGCGAGCTCGGGCGCCGACTGGTACTCGACGCCGGTTACCTCAGCCGCATCGTGCGCCGCTTCACCAGCGCCGGCTGGATCACGCGCACCCCGCTGCCCAACGACGCCCGGCAACACGCGCTGAGCCTGACCGCCGAGGGCCGCACCGCCTTCGAGCCCCTGCAGCAACGTTCGCGCGACGAGGCCGCCCATCTGCTGACCCCGCTGGCACCCGATCAGCGCCAGGCGCTCATGGCCGCGCTCGCGCGCGCACAAGGCCTGCTTGACCCCGGCAGCGCCTCCGCCTCCCGCACCGCCGTGCTGCGCGACGTGCGCCCCGGCGACATGGGCTGGGTGGTGCAGCAGCACGGCGAGATCTACGCCCGCGAGTACGGCTGGAACAGCGAGTTCGAGGCCCTGGTCGCCGAGATCGCGGCGGGCATGATCCGCCGGCACGACCCGGCCTGGGAACGCGGCTGGATCGCCGAACTCGACGGCGAGCGCGTGGGCTCGGTCTTCGTGGTGCGCAAGAGCGAGACCGAGGCCCAGCTGCGCCTGCTCATCCTGAGCCCCGCCGCGCGCGGCCTGGGCCTGGGCGGGCGCCTCACCGACGAATGCCTGGCCTTCGCGCGCGCCAAGGGCTACCGCAAAATGGTGCTGTGGACCAACAGCATCCTGAGCGCCGCGCGCGCCATCTACGCCAGGCGCGGCTTCACGCTGGTGCACAGCGAGGCTCACCATGGCTATGGCAAGGACCTGGTGGGCGAGACCTGGGAATTGACGCTGTGAGGGCCTGCGGCGCAACTCCGCAAGAAATGTCAGCCCGGCGCGGCTAGATTGAAGGCCTCGACCCCCATCCCTTTCAGGAGCCTTCCATGCACCTCGAACAGCAAGACCGCGCCGTGCGCATCATCGGCATCGAACTCAGGACCGACAACCACGAGGCCATGCAGACCATCCCGCCGCACTGGCAGCGCTTCACCGAGGAAGGCGTGCTCGCGCGCATCCCGGGCAAGCTCTCCGACGAGGTGTACGCGGTCTACACGCACTTCGAGAACGCGGGCGTGAACAACGAGGGCGTCTATTCGCTCATCATCGGCGCGCCGGTGAGCAGCACGCAGGCCGTGCCACCCGGCATGAGCCACGCCGTGCTGCCGGCCTCGCCGCGCGCGGTCTTCCCCGTGCCCCAGGGGCGCTTCGACCAGGTGGGCCCCGCGTGGCAGGCGGTCTGGCAGCGCGACGACCTGCCCAAGGCCCACGTGGCCGACTGCGAACGCTACCGCGCCGACGGCCAGATCGACATCCTCATCGGCCTGCGGCCCGGCGCCAGCGCATGAACCCGGGCCACGGTTGGACCGATTACCAGCAGCGCCTGGGCCGCGTGATCGCCTACCTGCACGACCACCTGGACGAGCCGCTCGACCTGCACCGGCTGGCCGAGGTGGCGCACCTCTCGCCCTACCACTGGCACCGCGTCTACCACGCGCTGCACGGCGAGACCATCGCGGTCACCGTTCGGCGGCTGCGCCTGCACTGGGCCACGGGCTACCTGGCCAACACCAGCTTGCCGGTGGAACAGCTCGCGCGCCGCTGCGGCTACCCCAATGCCCAGTCCTTCGCGCGCGCCTTCCGCACGGCCTACGGCATGAGCCCGCTGCAGTACCGCCAGCATGGCAACCACGTGGCCTTTCGCACGGCGCAGGCGGCGAGCGCCGTTCCCGCGGGCTACGAGGTGAGCGTGCGAGAGATCCCGCGCGTGCGCCTGGCCGGCCTGGACCACAAGGGTTCGTACATGGCCATCGGCAAGGCGTTCGAGCGCAGCTACGTGCAACTGGCCGCGCGCGGCCAGGTGGGGCCAGCCTCGCGCTGGATCGCCGAGTATTTCGACGACCCGTCCTCGGTGCCCGAGCGCCAGCTGTGCTCGCGCGCCGGCCTGTCCGTGCCCGACAGCGCCGAGGTGGTGCCGCCCCTCGTCGCCTTCGAGGTGGGCGGCGGACCTTGCGCCGTGCTGCGCCACCGCGGGCCCTACGCCACCATGCGCGCGGCCTACCAGTGGCTGTACGGCCACTGGCTCGTGAACAGCGGCCACGAGGTGGGCGACGCGCCGGTGTTCGAGGAGTACCTCAACAACCCGCGCGACACCGCGCCGGCCGACCTGCTCACCGACATCTGCCTGCCCCTGGCCCTGGCCACCGCGGCCCGATAATCCGGGCATGCCGCCCGCCCAGACCGCCCCCGACACCCTCCCTCTCCAGCACCCACAGTCGAAAACCGACCTGTTCGTCTCCTTCACTTGGTTGGCCCTGCAGGGTTTTGGCGGTGTGCTGGCGGTGGTGCAGCGCGAGCTGGTGGAGAAGAAGCGCTGGATGAGCCGCGAGCAGTTCGTGGAGGACTGGGCCGTCGCGCAGATCATGCCGGGCCCCAACGTGGTCAACCTCTCCATGATGATCGGCGGGCGCTACTTCGGCCTGCCGGGCGCCCTGGCGGCGCTGGCCGGCATGTTGACCGCGCCCATGGTGCTGGTGCTGCTGCTGGCCGCGCTCTACGGCAGCGTGGCCGACAGCGCCGTGGCGCAGAACGCGCTGCGCGGCATGGGCGCGGTGGCGGCCGGCCTGGTCGCCGCCACCGGCATCAAACTCATCGGGGCGCTGAACAAGAACGCCCTGGGCATGGGCATGTGCGTCTTTCTGGCCGTGCTCACCTTCATCGCCATCGGGCTGCTGCGCTGGCCCCTGCTGTGGGTGCTGCTCAGCATCGGCGGGGGGGCCTGCCTGAGGGCCTACCGGGTGTTGAGCGACGTCGACGCCGACCGCGCCAGGAAGGGAGGCGCCTGAGCATGATGCTGCCCACCCCGGCCAACTGGCTCGACCTCTTCACCCACTTTGCCTCGCTCTCGCTGCTGGCCGTGGGCGGCGCGATCACCACCGCGCCCGACATGCACCGCTACCTCGTGCTGCAGAACGGCTGGCTGAGCGAGGCGCAGTTCACCTCGTCCATCGCCATCTCGCAGGCCGCGCCCGGCCCGAACGTGCTGTTCGTCGCCGTGCTGGGCTGGAACGTGGGCCTCAACGCGGGCGGTGGCCCCTCGGCCGGCTGGCTGGCCTGGGCCCTCGGTCTGTTCGGCGTGCTGGTCACCATGGTGGCCATCCTGCTGCCTTCGTCGGTGCTGACCTACACCGCCACGCGCTGGGCGCACCAGAACCGCGAACTGCGCGCGGTGCGCGCCTTCAAGACCGGCATGGCCCCGATCGTGATCGCGCTGCTGATCGCCACCGGCTGGCTGCTCACCGGCTCGCACGAGCACCCCGCGCGCGACTGGCCGCTGTGGCTGCTCACCGCCGTCACCGTCGTGCTGGTGTGGCGCACGAAGATGCACCTGCTGTGGATGATCGGCGCGGGCGGCTTGCTGGGCGCGCTAGGCCTTGTCTGAAGGCGCAAACCAGTTCAGCAGCAGGTCGTTGACCTTGTCGGGTCGCTGGTATTGCACCCAGTGGCCCGCCCCTTCCACCACCGCCCAGGGCCGTTCGGCCGTGCCCAGGCCCAGGGTCGATGCCACGCGCTCGGCCAGGCCGGTCGCGTCCTCCCGTCCCCAGACGCCGAGCACCGGCGCATCGAAGGCCGCCAGAGCGGTGGGCAGGTGCGCCGACTGCGAGAAGTGCCGGCTCTGAAAGCGCGCGGCCCTGCAGGCGCGCTCGTGAATGTCCAGGGCCAGCGCGTCGATGTCGCTGGCCGGGGCGATCATGAGTTCGGCCAGATTGCGCCGAAGCAGGTCGCGGGTGTGCGCCGCGCCGTCCGCCTGGCGCCAGTCCACGAGCCTGATCTCGCGCTGGCGCCCGGACCCATGGCCCGCCGGCCCCACCAGCGCCAGGCGCCGGACCCGACGGGTGCGCTCGGCCACGCCCATGGCCACCAGCGACCCGAAGGAAAACCCGGCGAGGCCGAACCGGGCATCCGGCCCGAGCAAAGCGTCCAGGGCGGCCGTCAGGTGCACCACCAGCGCCTCCAGCCGTGCGGCCCTCGGCACCTCGGGCGGCAAGGCGCCGGATTCGCCGAAGCCCGGCATGTCGGGCACCCACAGCTCGTGCGCCGCCGACAGCGCCTCCACATTGCGGATCCAGTGCATCCAGTTCCCATAACCGCCGTGCAGCAGGACCAGTGGCGGGCCGCCGCGACCGAAGCGGCGCCAGCACACGCGCACGCCCAGGGCGTCCACCGTGTGGCGCTCGGCCAGCGCGGCCACGCGCTCGATCTGCGCGGCCGGCATCACGCGACGCGCCGGGCCTGCCCATCCCAGTAACGCTCCTTCAGCTCCTTGCGCGAGAGCTTGCCGTTCGCGTTCTTGGGCAGCTCCGACACGAAGTCGACCGAACGGGGCTTCTTGAAGTCCGCCAGGAACTGGCGGCAGTGGTCCACCAGTTCGTCGGCGGCCACCTCGTGCCCCTCGCGCTTGACGACCACCGCCTTGATGGCTTCGCCCCAGGTCGCGTCGGGCACCCCCACCACGCAGACTTCATAGACTGCGGGGTGCCGGTACAAGGCCAGCTCCACTTCACTGGGGTACACGTTGAAGCCGCCGGAGATGATCATCTCCTTCTTGCGATCGACGATCGAGAGGTAGCCGAGTTCGTCCATGCGGGCCAGGTCCCCGGTGTGCAGCCACCCGTTCTTCAAGGTGTCGGCGGTGATCTCGGGCTCGCGCCAGTAGCCGGCGAACACATCGGGGCCCTGGATCACGATCTCGCCGACCTCGCCCAGCGGCACCTCCTGGCCGGCGTCGTCCACCAGGCGCACGCGGGATTCACCGAACGCGCGGCCACAGGAGAGCAGCAGTTCTTCGCGGCCCTCTTCGATCGCGATGCGATGGTCTTCCGCCGTCAGGATCACCAGTCCGCCCGTGGTCTCGCCCGCGCCATAACCTTGCGACAGGACCGGCCCGAAGGCCTTCCATGCCTCCTTGATGCGCGAGGGCGCGATCGGGGCCGAGCCGTAGGTGACATCGCGCAGCGAGCTGAGGTCGAACGCCTTCAGGCGCGGGTGCGCGAGGATCATGTTGATCATGGTCGGCACCAGGAAGCAGGCGGTCACGCGGTGCTTTTGCACGGAGGCCATGAACACCTCGGCATCGAAGCGGTCGTGCAGCAGGATGGTGCCGCCCTGGAACAGGAAGGGCTGGATGAACATGCCGCTGGCGTGCGTGACGGGCCCGGCCAGCGCCAGCACGTCGCCGGGCTTGGCCCGCAGCCGGCCCATGACGACCTTGCGCAGCGACGCCAGGCGGTTGCCCACCGTCTGCATCGAGGCCTTGACCTTGCCGGTCGAGCCCGAAGTGAAATGCAGCACCGCGAGATCGGAGGCCTCCATCTCCACGTCGGGCGACACCGGTGAGGCTGCCGCCAGCAGCGCCTCGTAGTCCAGAAAGCCCTGCGGCCCGTTCTCCAGCGCCACCAGGGTGCGGATGTCCGTCAACCGGCCGGCCTGCTGCACCACCGAAGCCACGTGCTCGGGCCCGACGAGCATGATCTTCGCCTGCGAGCTGTTGGCGGACTCCAACATCTCTTCGGGCGAGAGGCGCGCATTGAGGGCGACCTTCACCAGACCGGCCTTGTACATGGCGCACTCGAACTCGATCAGCTCCGGGCGGTTGAACGACTGGACGAGCACCCGATCGCCCTTCTGCGCGCCCAGGGCGATCAGCGCGTTGGCGAGCCGGCTGGAGCGCTCGTCGAGTTCGCGGTAGGTGATCACCCGGTCGTGAAAGAGAATGGCGGGGCGCTGCGGCCAGTAGCGGGCGCTGCGGGTCAAAAATCGGCCTTGGTTCACGGGGATTCCTCGCAAAGAATGAAAGTGAACGCATCGTAGGATCGGCGACAGGCCCGACCGATAAGGCCCCGAGCGATCCCGATGCCCGCCGGGAATGGCCGCGCTCATGCCGCTGGGGCATCGATATCGCCCGCCGCGGAATCGCGCCATGGCCCCTGGCGCCAGAGAATCGAGCCAGATCAAAATTCTCTGGAGACCTCACGCATGCTGACCAAACGCACTCTTCTTCTGGGCGGCCTCGCCGGCGGACTGCTGGCCCTGGGACTGCCCGCGCACGCCCAGGGGCGCTACCCGGACCGCCCCATCAAACTCATCATCCCGTTCAGCGCGGGCGGCCAGTTCGACATCGTCGCGCGCATGCTGGCGCAGTTCGCCAGCACGGAACTGCAGCAACCGGTGGTGGTTGAAAACGTGGCGGGCAGCGGCGGCAACATCGGCGCGGCGCGGGTCGCCAACGCGGCGCCCGACGGCTACACCTTGCTCGTGCTGGGCGGCAACCACGCGATCGCGAAGTCCCTCTACGCCAAACCGGGCTACGACGTGACCAAGGACTTTTCACCCATCTCCATGGTCAGCATCACGCCCCACGTGGTGCTGGTGAACGCCGCCATGCCGATCCACAGCATGGCCGAGCTGGTGGCCTATGCCAAGAAAAACCCCGGCAAGCTGAACTACGCGACGCCGGGCATGGGCACCTCGATGCACCTCACCTTCGAGATGATCAAGGCGCACTACGGCGTGGACATCACCCACATCCCCTACCGGGGCGGCGCCAACGCGTTGACCGACCTCTCCGGTGGGCAGGTCAACCTGGGCATCATCGGCATCGCCCCCGCCCAGGAATTCCTGAACGCGGGCCGCATCCGCGCCCTGGCGGTCACGAGCAAGGGCCGTTCACGCGCCCTGCCCAACGTGCCCGCGCTGTCCGAAGTGGGCTACCCGGAACTCAACGCCGGCAGCTGGCTGGGGATTGCGGGTCAGCGCCAGATGCCGGCCGAGATCGTGGCGCGCTGGCACGGCGTGGTGCGGGCCTTCCAGGACAGCCCGGCCAACCGGCAGCGGATGGAGGAAATGGGGTTCCGGATCGAACCCACCACCGCCGAACAGTTCCAGAAGTTCATCGCGTCCGAAGTCGAGGCCTACGGCAAGATCGTGCGCGACAACAAGATCACCGCCGACTGAGGCGCCACTCAGACGGGGCCGTGCGCCTTCAACAGCTCGACCAGGCGCTCGGCCAGCGGAGAGAGGTAGGCGGCCTTGCGCATCGAGATGCCGATCGTGCGAGGCCACACCGCCTGCGCCAAGGCCAGGGGCTTGAGGCCGGTCCCCTGGGGCCGTGACAGGACCGACGCCGGGATCACGCTCAACAGATCGGTGGTGCGCACCACGCTGGCCAGCGCGGTGACCGACGAGTTGGACTCCACCACCACGTTGGGCTCCGGCAGGCCGTGCTCGGCGAAGCGCGCCTCCAGGGAACGCCGGGCCGCGACGTTGCGGCCGGGCAGGACCCACGAGGCGTCCGCCAGGTCCTTGAACCGGAGCGACGTCGATTCCAGCATGGGGTGATCGGCGCGCGCGACCACGTGGATGTCGTCGCGGAACAGCGGCAGCTGCGTGAACTCCGGTGTCTCGTGCGCGGGCAGCGCGCTGATGGCCATGTCCAGGTCACCGAACTGCAGGGCCGCGAGCAGCTGATCGTTCAGGCCGATCATGACCTGCACCCGCGCCGCCGGCCGCTGCCGCAGCAGCTCGGCGCAGGCCTGGCCGAAGAACATCTCCGAGTAGGTCGGTGCCACGCCCACGCGCACCAGGCCCTTCTTGCCCAGGTGGAGGTCGTTGGCCTCCTTGATGGCGTCGTCCAGGCTCACCCGCACATGGCGCGCCCGCTGGAAAAACGCCGTGCCCGCCGTGGTGAGCTCCATGCCGCGCGCGGTGCGCTCGAACAGCTGCAGCTTGAGTTCGCGCTCCAGCCGCTGGATGCCCTTGGTCAGCGCCGGCTGGCTCTGACCCAGCCGCTGCGAAGCGCGCCCGACATGGCCGGTTTCGGCAACCGCAATGAAGTAGTTGAGATCTTCGATTCGCACGTTATTCCCGAAGGTTATCGAACCCAGGCACTTGCGGATCGCCGCGCCCCATCCGCGCGACATGATCCACCCGACACCCACTTTTCACGGGCACACACCATGACGACAGCGACCCATCCCGACCTCGCCAGCCTTCGCGAACGGCTCAACGCCTACCTGAACGAAGAGCTGATCCCCTTCGAAAAATCGGCCGGCATCGCCTACGAGGACAAGCTCTCGAGAGACTTCGCCAAGACCATCTGGAAGCGCTCGCGCGAACTCGGATTTTATGGGCTGCAGTTGCCGCCGGAGCTGGGCGGCCTGGGCCTGGGCGTGCGCGATCTGGCCATCCTCAAGGCCGACGTGGCGGCCTCGGGCGCCGTGCTCTTCCCTCATGTCCTGGGTGACTGGGGCGGCCCCTCGCGCATCGGCAACCTCGTGAAGTACGCCTCGCCCTACCAGCTGGAGCACTACATGCTGCCGGTGGCGCGCGGCGAAAAAGGCGCCTGTTTCGCGATGACGGAAACCCAGTCCGGCTCTGACGCCGCCAGCATCCAGACCCGCGCCGTGCGCGACGGCGACGACTACATCATCACGGGGCACAAGCACTACATCACCGCGTCCGCGTTCGCCGACTTCGCCGTGGTGATGTGCGTGACCGACCCGGACGCCGGCGCCCAGGGTATCTCGGCCATCCTGGTCGACCTCGACGCACCCGGTGTCTCGCTGACCTACGACTACCTGCCGATGACGGGCCAGCATGTCGATGCCGACATCCATTTCGACAACGTGCGGGTGCCGCGCGCCAACCTGATCGGTGAAGAAGGTGGCGGCTTCAAGATCGCGATGGCGCGCGTCAACGTCAACCGACTGCTGCACTGCCCCAACATGATCGGCCTGGCGCGCCTGTGCCTGCGCCTCTCGCTCGAATACGCCCAGCAGCGCCGCCAGTTCGGCGCCCCCATCAGCCGCTTCCAGGCCATCCAGCACATGCTCGCCGACATGGCGACCGGGCTGTACGCCTGCGAAGGCATGGTGCTGGCCGCGGCGCAGAAGGCCGACGAAGGCGGCGACGTGCGCATGGAGGGCGCGATGTGCAAGCTCTTCGTGTCGGAGAAGTGTTTCGAGATCGCCGACAAGGCGGTGCAGATCCACGGCAACGTGGGCGTCACCAAGAACCACCCGGTGGAGTTCGCCTTTCGCCGGCTGCGGCTGTACCGCATCCTCACCGGCACCAGCGAGATCCAGCGCAACACCATCGCGAAAGCGATCCTGGCATGAACACCGCTGTCCCTCCCACCTGCTTGACGGGCCAGGTCGTGCTCGACCTCGGCCAGCTCCACCCGGGCCCTCACACCGCCATGTTGCTGCAGCAACTGGGCGCCACCGTCATCAAGGTCGAGCGCCCGCAGGGCGGCGATTCGGGCCGCGCGCTGGGTGCCGACACCTTCGCCAAGTACAACCGAGGCAAGCTCTCCATCGCGCTGGACCTGAAAAACGCGGATGACCAGGCCGTGCTCAAGGGCCTGGCGCGGCGCAGCCAGGCCTTGATCGAAGGGTTTCGCCCCGGCGTGATGGACCGCCTGGGCGTGGGCTATGAGGCCTTGCGCGAGGTGAACCCGGCCCTGGTGCTGTGCTCGATCTCGGGCTTCGGCCAGACCGGCCCCTATGCGCAGCGCGCGGGGCACGACCTGAACTACCTGGCGCTGGCCGGCTACTGGGCCGTGCCCTCGCAGGTGGACGACCACACCGGGCGGCCCAACGTGCGCCTGTCGGACTACTGCGGTTCGATGTACGCGGCCTTGTCGCTGGTGGTGGCCATGATGACGGCGCGCCTGAGCGGTCAGGGCCAGCACCTGGACGTGTCGCTGCACGACGCCATGACCGCCTGGACGATCCCAGGCATCGACAGCATGGTGCGCAAGACCGGCAAGGACATCGAGAAGATGGGCCACGTGATGCCCGACAACGATCTCTTCGCCACCGCCGACGGCCGCTTCATCGCCCTCGGCATCCTGGAGGAAAAGTTCTGGGACAACCTGCGCGACGCGCTGGTACCGGACTGCCCCGCCCTGGGCGCCACGGACTTCGCCACGCGGCCCGACCGGCTGCGCCACAAGCGCCGGCTCAATGCCTTGTTGAAGACCCTGCTCGCCACGAAGACCCTGGGGCAATGGGCGGAGCAGTTCGGCACCCGCGACATCCCCTGGTCGCCGGTGCTGGAGTACGACGAGCTGCTGGACGATCCGCACGTCGTGGCGCGGGGCGTGTCGCACGCGTCCGACGATGGCGGCAGCCGCGTCGTGGACTTCCCCGTGAAGTTCTCCGGCGGCATCGCGCCGCACGGCGGACCCGCACCCGCCCTCGACGGCCACCGGGACCAGGTGCTGCGCTGGCTGGCAACGGGGGAGCTCGCCGAGCTCGCCCGCTGAGCGTCGGTCTACTGGTTCGCCTGCAGCATCGCCGCCATCTTCTGGTGGATCAGGTTGATGGCCTTGAGCGGGCGGATCATCACCTTGAAATCGGTGATGCGGCCCTCGTCGTTCCAGCGGATCATGTCCACGCCGTTGACGGTGATGCCGTCGATCTCCACTTGGAACTCCAGCACCGCGTCGCGCGGCCCGACGACCTCGCGCACGTAGCGGAACGAGGCGTTGAAGAACACCTGGAACGCCGCCGCCAGGTACTGCGTCGTCACCGCCTTGCCGGCCTGCGGCGTGTGCACGACCGGCGAATGGAACACCACCTCATCGGCCAGCAGATCGCGCAGGCCTTTCGCGTTGCGGGTCTGCACCAGGTCGTGCCATGTGTCGAGAACGGGGTGGGCCATGGGGTTGTCTCCGTGAAGTCGGCGTGTGGCCATTGTGACCGGCCCCCAGGCGCAGCAAAAGACCGTGGACGGATCAGACGGGTGTCTCCAGCACCTGGTGGTAGGTGATGTAAACCTCTTCACGCTGGTAGCCCAGCGATTCGTACAGACCCTGCGCGATCTTGTTGGTCGTCGCGGTGTCGAGTGTGAGACGCTGCGCCCCTTCCCGGGTGAAATGCTCGGTGATGTGGTTCATCAGGTGCCGTGCATAACCGCTCTTGCGGGTGGATGGGGTGGTGTACAGGTCGGACAGGTAGTGGTAAGGCCGCATGCTGATCGAGCAGACGGCCGGGTAAAGCTGTGAGAACGCGACCGCCTGACCTTGATCGTCCAGCAACAGGAAGATCTTCGACCGGTTCTGCCGGAGGTTCTGCTGGATGAAGGCCCGGCAGGCCGGCAGGTCGCTGGCTTGCTCGTAGAAGATCCGGTAATCGTTGAACAGCGCCGACAGCACATCGAGTTGCGCCTCGGTGCAGTGAATGACTTGCATGCGTTGCTCCTGGAGGGAGGGTCGATTCAATCGGCCGGTGGTCTCAACCCAGCAAGACCGGCAGGCACACCGCCGCCGTCTCCCGCAGACAGGTCTCGGCCACCACGTCCAGCGGGGTCGGCTCGGGGTTGACGATGACCACCCGCGCGCCGCTCTGGTGGGCCGTGAAGGCCAGGCCCGCCGCCGGGTAGACCTCGCCGGAGGTGCCCACGACCAGCATCAGGTCGCAGTGGCGGGCGGCGTGTTCGGCGGCTTCGAGCGCATCGGCCGGCAGGTTTTCACCGAACCAGACCACGGCCGGGCGCCGCAGGTTGCCGCACACCGGGCAGCGCGGCGGATGGCCGGCCTGGATGGCGTCGGGCTGGCAGCAGGCGCGCGGCGCATCGAGCCAGCGGTCTTCGGCGATGCTGCCGTGCAGGGCCAGGGCGTCGGTGTTCCCGGCGCGCTGGTGCAGTCCGTCCACGTTCTGGGTGATCAGGGTCAGGCGCCCCGGGTGCTGCCGCGCGAAAGCCGCCAGCGCCGCGTGGCCCGCGTTGGGCGACACAGCGCGGATCATCTCGCGGCGGTGCGCGTACCAGTCCCACACGCGCTGCGGGTGGGTCCGGAAGGCCGACTCGGTGGCGAGTTCCTGCGGATCGAAATGCGCCCACAGGCCGGTCTGCGCGTCGCGGAAGGTGGGCACACCGGATTCGGCGCTCATGCCCGCGCCCGTGAGCACGGCGATGTGGCGCGCGTCCCGAACCCAGCCGCGCACCGCGTCCGTGTCACCCATGGTGTTCAACTGCGCTGGCGCAGGGCTTCGTAGAGGCACACGCCGCTGGCCACCGAGACGTTCAGGCTCTCGACGGCGCCGGCCATGGGGATGCTCACCAGCTCGTCGCAGGTCTTGCGCGTGAGCTGGCGCATGCCCGCGCCTTCGGCGCCGAGCACGAGCGCCACCGGGCCCTTGAGGTCCACCTGGTAGAGCGTCTTGGGTGCGTCGTCGCTGGTGCCGATGACCCAGATGTTGCGTTCCTTGAGCTCACCCAGCGTGCGCGCGAGGTTGGTGACCATGAAGTACGGCATGGTCTCGGCCGCGCCGCTGGCCACCTTGGCCACGGTGGCGTTGATGCCGGCCGCGTGGTCCTTGGGCGCGATCACGGCGTGCGCGCCGGCCCCGTCGGCCACGCGAAGGCAGGCACCCAGGTTGTGCGGGTCGGTGATGCCGTCGAGCACCAGCAGCAGCGGCGGGATGCCAGTGGGCTCGAGCTGTTCGAGCAGGTCGTCGAGCGAACGCACCTGGGCCACGGCTTCCACGCGCGCGGCCACGCCCTGGTGCCCATGGCTGCCGGCCAGCTTGGCGATGCGCAGGCCGTCGGCCTCGATCAGCCTCGCATTGGCTTCGCGCGCCTTGTCCAGGAACTGGCGCATGCGCGCGTCGCGCCGGGTCGGCTCGTAGTAGATCTCGATGATGGATTGCGGCGCGGTTTTCAGGCGCACACCCACGGCGTGAAAGCCGAACAGCACTTTGGGGGAAGACATCCGGGGATTATCGACGCTGGCCGCCCTCAGGCGGTTTGCGCCAGCTCGCCCAGCAGGCGCAGCGCCGCATCGAAACGGGGATCGCCGGGGTGGCCGACGTTGAGCCGCAGGTGGTGCGTGAAGCGCCGGTCGGCCGAAAACAGCACACCCGGCGCGGTGCTGATGTTGCGTTCGCGCGCGCGGTGGTGCAGCGCGAGCGCGTCCACCGTGGGCGGCAGCTCCAGCCAGAGGAAGTAGCCGCCCAGCGGGCGCGTGACGCGCGTGCCGGCCGGAAAGTGGCGCTCCACCAGGCGCAGCGCGTGCTGCTGCTGGCCCGCGAGCGCCTCGCGCAAGCGGCGCAGGTGGCGGTCGTAGCCGCCCTGCGCGAGGTAGTCCACCAGCGCTAGCTGGGGTGGGATGGCGGTGGCCAGCGAGCTCGACATCTTCAGTCGCTCCACCGCCCCGGCGTAGCGCCCGGCCGCGGCCCAGCCCACGCGGTAGCCCGGCGCGAGGCACTTGGAAAACGACGAGCAATGCAGCACGCCGCCTTCGCGGTCGAAGGCCTTGGCCGGCGGCGGGCGGCGCGCCCCGGCGTGCAGCTCGCCGTACACGTCGTCCTCGATCAGCGGCACGCGGTGGCGCGCCAGCAGGGCCACCAGCGCCTGCTTGCGCTCGGGGGGCATCAGCGCGCCCAGCGGATTCTGGAAGCTGGGCATGAACCAGCACGCCGCCACCGACTGGCGCTCCAGCAGCGCGGCCAGGGCGTCCAGGTCCACGCCTTCGCGCGGATCGGTGGCGACCTCCACCGCCTTGAGGTGCAGGCGCTCGAGCGCCTGCAGCGCGGCGTAGAAGGTGGGCGACTCCACCACCACCACGTCGCCGGGCTGGGTCACCGCCTGCAGGCACAGGTTGAGCGCTTCCATGGCGCCATTGGTGATGACCAGTTCGTCCTCGGCCAGCGGTACGCCGTGCAGCGCGTAGCGCCGCCGCACCGCCTGGCGCAGGCCCACGTCGCCCGCGGTCAGCGCGCCGGTGATGCGGGCCGCCGGCAGCCGGCGCATGGCGCGCGCGCCGCTGCGCGCCAGCGCGTCGAAGGGGAACAGGTGCGGCGCCGGAAAGGCCGAGCCCAGCGGCACCACGTCGGCGTCGCGCGTGGAGCCCAGCAGCTCGAACACCAGTTCGCTGATGGCCACCGGCGTGGCCTCGCCACTGGGCCGTGCGGCCTGCGGTGCGGAGCGCGCGGGGCGGCGCGTCGCGCGCACGAAGAAGCCCGACCGGGCCCGCGCCTCCACCAGCCCCTGCGACTCCAGCTGCCCATAGGCCTGGAACACGGTGGACGGGCTCACGCCGCGCTGCTCGCAGGTCTGGCGCACCGAGGGCAGGCGCTCGCCGGGGCGCAGCAGGCCGGCGCGGATGCCATCGGCGATTTCTTCGGCCAGTTGCTGGTAGCGGGTGAGGCGGGCGCCACTCATCGGATCGGCATCGTGAAGGGGGTCGGCCGATCTTAGCGGCCGCATCGCCGGGTCTGTCACAACCAGCGCGCCAGCAGCGCGATCACCAGCGCGGTGCACACGCCGTTCAGGCCCATCGCCAGCGCGGCGAAGGCCACGCTGCCGGGGTGCGTCTGCAGGGCGCGCGCGGTGCCGATGGCGTGCGCCACCAGGCCCAGCGCGAAGCTGCGCGTGGTCGCATCGTCCAGCCGCAGCAACCGCAGCACCGGGCCCGCGAACAGGGTGCCCAACACGCCGGTGGCCACCACGGCCAGGGCCGCGACCGCGGGCAGGCCGCCGGCCCGCTCCGCCGCCTGCATGGCGATCGGCATGGTCGCGGCCTTGGGGGCGATCGACAGCGCAAAAGGCATCGGCGAGCCCAGGCCCTGGGCCAGCAGCAGCGTGCCCAGCACCGAGGCCAGGCACCCGGCCAGCAAGGCGCCCAGCAGCGGCAGCGCCATGCGCCGCAACAGTGCAGCCTGACGGTACAGCGGCACGGCCAGCGCGATGATGGCCGGCCCGGTGAGCCAGCGCAGCAGGCGGGTGCCCTCGGCGTAAACGGGATAGCCCGTGCCCGCCAGCGCCAGCGCGCCCAGCACCAGGGCCGTGCCGGTGAGCACCGGCAGACACAGCAGGTGGTGGCCGCTGCGCCGGTACAGCCACAGCGCCGCCGCGTAGGCCGCGAGCGTCACCAGCGTCCAGAGCACGGCCGCGCTCACGGTTGCCGCCGGCGCATCAGCCGGTGCAGGGTCCAGCCGGTGACAGCAAGGGTGAACGCCGTCACCAGCGTGGCCGCCAGCGCGAACAGCGCCGCGTGCTGCCACAGCAGGTGGCCGTACAGCCCGACGGCCGCGACCGAGGGGATCAGGAACAGCATCAGGTGGCGCAGCAGCGGCGCGGTGACCTCGTCCAGGCCGCGCGGCACGCCACCGCGCAGCGCCAGCAGGCCCAGCAGCATCAGCAAGCCCAGCAACGAACCGGGCAAGGGCCAACCCAGCAAGGCCACCAGGGCGTCGCCCAGCCACTGCAGGCCGGCCAGCAGCGCAGCGGCGGCCACCCACCCAGCCACGCGCTGGGCGCGCGGCCCAAAATCATCAGGGAATGGGAACATCATCGGGCCAGTATCGCCCGGTGCGCCGCATCTGCCACGGCTCAGATGCGGCGCAATGCAAGCGGATCAGAACAGATCAGCAGACGCTTCTGATCTGGTATTTTTTCAATAAAACTGCATCTTGCGCATCAGATGGGCCTGGGCCACGATGGCGGCATGTCCCTGGAACCCACGAAACCACCACCGGCCCCACCCGGCCTCGACGCGCTGCGCGAGGTGGTGGACAGCGGCCTGCTGCGCTGCGGCGTGCCCGCCCACCTGGGCGGTGCGGGCGACGGGCTGGCCGCGCTGGCGGCCGGCGCGGCCGAGCTGGCGCGGCACGACCCGGCCGCGGCCTGGCTGCTGTGGGCCCAGCGCCTGGCCATCGAGGCGCTGCTCCAGTCACCCAACGTCGCCCTGCGCGAGCACTGGCTGGCCGACTTCCTGAGCGGCGAGCGGGCGGCCACCGTGGCCCCTTCGTTCGACGCGCTGTACGCGCACGACACCGGCCGGGGCTGGCTGCTGCGCGGTGAACTCCAACCGGTGCCCAACCTGCAGTGGGCCGGCTTCTCCCTGATCGCGCCGGTGCGCCTGAACGGCCCGGTGGACCACTGGGTGCTGCTGCGCAGCGAGGAAGACGGCCTGTCGGTCGTGCCCGATACTGGCGCAAACTGGCCCGCGAAAGCCCTCGCCGGCACACTGCGCCTCGAACACGTGTTCTTCCGCGAAGACGAATGGCTGTTCGGCCCCGACCTGCCACAGCGCCTGGCCCCCGTGGCGGCGGCGCTGGCCCCGGGCCTGCCCTGCCCGACCGACTGGAACCGAACCGCCCTGTCCACGCTCTCACCTTCAACGTTCCCCACGACATGACCCTATTCTCGCGCTTGACCTTGCCACCGCACTGGCGCCCCTCCCTGCTGCTCGCCCTGGCCTGCGTGGGGCTTCCGGCCGCCGCGCAGCCACCCACCTTCGAAGACACCATGGCCCAGCGCATGGTGGCCTGCACCGCCTGCCACGGCAACCAGGGCCGCGCCGCGCCCGATGGCTACTACCCGCGCCTGGCGGGCAAGCCGGCGGGCTACCTCTACAACCAGTTGCTGCATTTCCGCGATGGCCGGCGCACCTACCGCCTCATGACACAGATGGTGGACCCGCTGAGCGACGCCTACCTGCTGGAGATCGCCGAGCACTTCGCCGCCATGGACGTGCCCTACCCCGCGCCGGCCAAGGCGCAGGCCACGCCGCAGGAACTGCAACGCGGCGAACAGCTGGCCCTGCACGGCGACGCCGCGCGCCGCCTGCCCGCCTGCGTCGCCTGCCACGGCGCGGCCCTCACCGGCGTGCAGCCCGCCACGCCCGGCCTGCTGGGGCTGCCGCGCGACTACCTCAACGCGCAGCTCGGCGCCTGGCGCACCGGCCAGCGCAAGGCCCACGCGCCCGACTGCATGGCCGACATCGCCCAGCGCCTGGACATCCGCGACATCGCGGCCGTGAGCGCCTGGCTCTCCACCCAGCGCCTGCCGGCGAACACCCACGCCGTGGCGCCCGGTGCTGCGCCCCTGCCCCTGCAATGCGGCAGTGCCATGCCGCCCAAGGGAGGCCGCCCATGAGCCGCATCGCCTTGCGCGCGTTCGCCGTGCTGCTGCTGATCGGCGTGGCCGTGGTGGCCTGGCTGGCCTGGCCTGCGCAGCCCATCGCTGTGCCGCCCGCCACCGTGGCCGCCGACCTGCGCGATCCGAACACCATCGAGCGGGGTCGCTACCTCTCGGTGCTGGGCAACTGCCAGGCCTGCCACACCCCCCGCGGCGGCGAGCCGTTCGCCGGCGGTTATGCCCTGCCCACGCCGTTCGGCACCGTGTACGGCAGCAACCTCACCCCCAGCGAGAGTGGCCTGGGCCCCTGGAGCGCCGACGACTTCTGGCGCGCCATGCACCACGGCCAGGGCCCGGACGGCCGCTGGCTCAACCCGGCCTTCCCGTACAACAACACCACCCAAGTCACGCGCGAAGACAGCGACGCGCTCTACGCTTACTTCCGCAGCCTGCCCCCGGTGGACACGCCGGTGCCGCCGCACGACATCCGCTGGCCCTACAACACGCAGCTCGCGCTCAAGGCCTGGCGCACGCTGTACTTCAAGGCCGGCCCCGAGGAGCCGCCGACCTCGGCCGCGCGCGCACCCGAGATGCTGCGCGGCGCCTACCTCGTCAACGGCCTGGGCCATTGCAGCGCCTGCCATGTGCCGCGCGATGCGCTGGGCGGCCAGGGCGACATGCTCGGCCTCTCCGGCGGGCTGATCCCCATGCAACGCTGGTACGCCCCCTCGCTGCTCGATCCGGCGGAGGCCGGGTTGCAGGACTGGTCCGTCGACGAGATCGTCGCCCTGTTCAAGGACGGCCGCGCCCGCGACGCGCTGGTCTCCGGCCCCATGGCCGAGGTGGTGCAGCACAGCACGCAGCATTGGGCACCGGCCGACCTGCGGGCCATGGCCAGCTACCTCCAGCAGTTGCCCAAGCCGCCCGCGTCGCGCAGCGAGAACCCGCCCGCCGCCGACGGCCGCGCGCTCAGCGTGGGGGGCAAGCGCTACGAGCAGCATTGCGCCCAATGCCACGGCAACCAGGGCGAAGGCATCACCAGCCAGGGCGCCACGGCCTACCCGGCCCTGGCCGGCAACCGCGCGGTGACCATGGCCTCCCCCGCCAACCTGGTGCAGATCGTCCTCAACGGCGGCTTCGGTCCGGCCACCGAGGGTCATCCGCGCCCCTTCGGCATGCCCCCGTTCGTGCTGCAGCTCAACGACCAGGAACTGGCCGACGTGCTGACCTATGTGCGCACCCAATGGGGCAACCAGGCACCGCCGGTCAGCGCGCTGGACGTGCAGCAGCTCAGGGGACCGCTTGGCCGCTGAACCCCTCCATGTCGTCAGCCTGTGCGCCCAGTGGTGCGGCACCTGCCGCGACTGGAAACCGGTGATCGACGAGACGGCCAGCAGCCTCCCGCACCTGCGCTGGCGCTGGCTGGAAATCGAGGACGAGGCCGCGCTGCTCGGCGACCTCGACGTGGAAACCCTGCCCACGGTCCTGGTGGGCCGGGGCGATCGGGTGCTGTTCTTCGGGCCGGTGCTGCCCCGGGTGGAGCTGCTGACGCGCCTGCTGGAGACCCTGAGCGAACCGGAACACCCGGCCGCTCAGGTCGACGACGAAGTCGCCAAACTCTGGCAGCGGCTGCGCCCGGCCTCCTCCTGACGGCGCGTCAGGCCGCTTCGGCCTCGGCGGCCACCTGGCCGGCTTCGATGGTGATGCGGCGCTCGCAGCGCTGGGCGATGGCGCGGTCGTGCGTCACGAGCACCAGCGTGGTGCCCTGCTCGCGGTTGAGCTCGAACATGAGTTCCATGATCCGGGCGCCGGTGGCGAAATCCAGGCTGCCGGTGGGCTCGTCGGCCAGCAGCACCGAGGGCTGCACCACGAAGGCGCGCGCCAGGGCCACGCGCTGCTGTTCACCGCCCGAGAGCACCTTGGGGTAGCTCGACAGGCGCTCGCCCAGGCCCACCCGCTGCAGCATCTGGGTGGCGGTGGCGCGCGCATCGCGCTGGCCGGCCAGTTCCAGCGGCAGCATCACGTTCTCCAGCGCGGTGAGGTTGCCCAGCAGCTGGAAGCTCTGGAACACGAAACCGACCTTCTGCGCGCGCAGCGCGGCACGCTGGTCTTCGTCCAGGGCGAACAAATCGACGCCGTCGATGTGAACTGTGCCGCTGCTGGGCGTGTCCAAACCCGCAACGATCGACAGCAGCGTGCTCTTGCCCGACCCGGACGCGCCCACGATGGCGGCGGTTTCCCCCTTGTTCAGGGTGAAATCGATATCGCGCAGAATCGTCAGGGAGCCGGTGGAGTCGGTCACGGACTTGAACACATGCTGGACCGCAATCATCACATCGGACATGGAAGGACTTCTCAAGTTGAAACGCCGTCACTTTAACGTGCTGGCCAGCGCGCTGTGCGCCCTGGCCGCCGCGGGGTCTTCTGGCTTTACCCATGCTCAGGCCACCGCTTCCGCCGATCCGCTCATCCTCGTGGTGGGAGATTCGCTCAGCGCCGAATACGGCCTCAAGCGCGGCACCGGCTGGGTGGCCCTGCTGGATGAGCGTCTAAAACAGGAAAAAGTTCGCGCCCGTGTGGTCAACGCCAGCATCAGCGGCGACACCACCTCGGGCGGGCGCTCGCGCATCGCCCCCCTGCTCAAGCAGCACCAGCCCGCCCTGGTGGTGATCGAACTGGGCGGCAACGACGCCTTGCGCGGCCTGCCGCTGAACATGACGCGCGACAACATCGCGACCATGGCCCGCCTCTCGCGCGAGGCCGGTGCCAAGGTGTTGCTGCTGGGCATGGAGATGCCGCCCAACTACGGCGCGAAGTACGGGCAGGAATTCCGCGAGGTGTTCACCACCGTCGCCAAGGCCGAAAAGACCGCGCTGGTGCCCTTCTTCCTCAAGGGCGTGGCCGACACCAAAGACCCCACCGCGCTGTTCCAGGCCGATCGCATCCACCCCAACGAATCCGCCCAGGCCACGATGCGCGACAACGTCTGGCCCGAACTGCGCAAGCTGCTCGCCGCCCGATAATCGGGCATGCCCGTCCACATCCTGAGCGCCGCCGAGGCGATGGCCCGCCTGGCCGATTTCGACACCCTCATCGACGCGCGCACCGAAGACGAGTACGCGCTCGACCACGTGCCCGGCGCGGTGAACTGGCCCACGCTGAACAACCAGCAGCGCATCGACATCGGCACGATGTACAAGCAGGTCAACCCCTTCGAGGCCAAGAAGCGCGGCGCGGCGCTGTCGGCGCGCAACATCGCGGCCCACATCGAACGCGAGGTGATCGACAAGCCCAAGGGCTGGAAGCCGCTGGCCTACTGCTGGCGCGGCGGCAACCGCAGTGGCGCGCTCGCCACCATCCTGGGCGCGATCGGCTTTCGCGTGACGTTGATCGAAGGCGGCTACAAGGCCTGGCGCGCCGCGCTGGTGGAAGCGCTGCCCGTCCTGGCCCAGGGCCTGTCATACCGCGTGGTCTGCGGCCCCACCGGCAGCGGCAAGACGCGCCTGCTGCATGCCCTGGCCGCCCAGGGCGCCCAGGTGCTCGACCTCGAGGCCCTGGCCAGCCACCGCAGCTCGGTGCTGGGCCACATCCCCGGCCAGCCGCAACCCAGCCAGAAGCGCTTCGACTCCCTGGTCTGGGCGGCTCTGCGGGGCTTCGACCCGGGTCGGGTGGTGTACGTCGAGAGCGAGAGCAAAAAGGTGGGCAATGTGCGCGTGAACGAAGCGCTGATCGACGCCATGCGCGCCAGCCCCTGCATCGACCTGCGCCTGGGCGACGAGGAGCGGGTGGCCCTGCTGCTGGAGGACTACGACTTCTTCGTGAAGGACCCGGCGGCGTTCTGCGAACGCCTGGAGGCGCTCACGGAACTGCGGGGCAAGCAAGTGGTGTCGGGCTGGACGGGGAAGGTGCGTGCGGGCCACACACCGGAGGTGGTGCTGGAACTGCTCACCGGCCACTACGACCCGATGTACGCCCAGTCGATCGCGCGCAATTTCACGCGGTTTGCGCAGGCCCGGCCGCTGGTGCTGCGGGACCGGTCGCCCGACGCCCTGGCGCAGGCGGCGCGGACGCTGATGGCCGACGAGGCCACAGCCACCCACCCGGCCTGAGCGCCCAAGCGCCGGCCGACGTGGGAACCAGCGGGCTCAGTCGGCCGCGCTGTCGCCGCCCGTCGGTGCGTCACCGGGCGCGTCAGGCGATCCGGCACCCGGCTCTTCGGGCGCATCGGTGTCCTGGTGCTGGCGACCGGCGGCCTTGGCTTTGAGCTTTTCCTCTTTCTTTTTCTTCTTGGCGAGCTCGCGCTGGCGCTTTTCGTATCCGTAATTGGGAGTGGCCAAGTCAGTCTTTCAGGTCAGTGGAAAAGGGGGAGGGTCAGGGGTTCAATGCGGTCAAGGCCTGCGCCAGGTCGGCGCGGAGGTCGTGCACGGATTCCAGGCCCACGGCAAAGCGTACCAGACCGCCCGCGTGGGGCCAGCCCTGGCTGCGGCTGGAGCCGATGTCATAAGGCGCGCACAGGCTGATCGGGCCGGCCCAGCTCCAGCCCAGCTTGAACAGGCGCAGGCTGTCGCAGAACGCGTCGATGCGCGCCTGGGAAATGGAGGCGTCGAACACCGCGCTGAACAGACAGGCCGCGGCGGTCGCATCGCGTTGCCAGGTGGCGTGGCCGGGCGAGCCCGGCAGCGCCGGGTGCAGCACCTGCACCACGCCTGCCTGACCCTGCATCCAGGTGGCGAGTTCGCGGGTGCAGGCGTCCTGGGCGTGGTAACGCAGCGCCATGCTGGACAGGCCGCGCAAGACCAATTCGGCGTCGTTCACGCCAATGTTCAGCCCCAGGCGCATGTGCGTGAGCAAGACCTGGCGGTGCAGCGCCAGATCGCGCGTGACGACCGAGCCCATGAGCACGTCGGCACCGCCGCTGGGGTACTTGGTGAGGGCCTGCACCGAGATGTCCACGCCCAGATCAAACGGCGCGAAGGCGATGCCGGCGCCCCAGGTGTTGTCGAGCGCGGTGACGACGGGGCGCTGGTCAACGCCGCGCTGGGCGTTGACCTCGCGCACACGGGCCACCAGGGCCGGCAGATCGGGAAACTCCAGCGTGACCGAACCGGGTGCCTCCAGCCAGACCAGGCGCGTGGCCGGGCCGATCTTGCGCGCGAGGTCGGCCGGGTCCATCGCATCGAAATAGCGGTGCGTGATGCCCCAGGCCGCGAGCTCGACCGAAGCAAAGGACTTGCCCGGTCCGTAGGCGTTGTCGGGAATCAGCACCTCATCGCCCTGGCGCAGCAGGGCCATGTCCACCAGCGACACCGCCGCCAGGCCGCTGGGCGCGAGCACGCAATACAGGCCACCTTCGATGGTGGCGATGCGCTCTTCCAGCGTGAAGGTGGTCGGCGTGCCGTGCAGGCCGTAGGTGTAGCCGCTCTTGTCTTTCCAGTCGGTCGTGCGCAGGGCCTCGACGTTGGGAAAGAACACGGTGGACGCCTTGTACACCCCCGGGGCCACCCCCTCGAAGCCCTCGGGGGGTTTGTAGGGGTGGTGGATCAGGCGGGTGGAAAGGTCGTCACTCATGAATGTGTGGCCGCCGGGCCGCCCCAAGGCAACACGCACCCCCTCGGGGGGCAGCGACCCGCGCAGCGGCGGAGCGTGGGGGCCATGGGATTAAAGCTTCCACTTTTCGAGGAGTTGCGCGGGACGCAGGCTGTCGTAGCCTTCGAAAGGCTGGTGGATCCACGGGTTCGTGGGCAGGAACTCCACCGAGTAGTCGGCCGTGAAGGTCGAGAGCTGCTTGGTCCAGATCACGGCGCTGCGCATCTCGGTGATCGGCTTGTAGTTGTTCTTGAGCAGGTCGATGACCGCCTTGAGCGTGTGGCCCGAGTCGGCGAGATCGTCCACCAGCAGCACCTTGCCCGCGATCTCGCCCTTGGGCGTGGTGATGTAGCGCGCGATGTCCAGGTTGCCCTGCTCGGTGCCGGCGGCGGCGCGGTAGGAGCTGGTGGACATGATCGCCAGCGGCTTGTCGAAGATGCGCGAGAGGATGTCGCCCGGCCGCATGCCGCCCCGTGCCAGGCACAGGATGGTGTCGAACTCCCAGCCCGACTGGTAGACCTTGAGCGCGAGCTTCTCGATCAGGTTGTGGTACTCGTCGTAGGAGACGTAGAGGTGTTTGCCGTCTTCGGTCAGCATGCGGGCTCCGGATGGGGATGTCGATGGGAATTTTGCACGAAGGGTCGCACGCGGCCCCCGGTGGTTTCACCCATGGTAGGGGTTGTGCACCAGGATGGTGTGGTCGCGGTCCGGGCTGGTGGAGACGATGTGGATCGGCACCCCGGTGGTCTGCGCGATGCGCGTGAGGTAGCGCTGCGCGTTGACCGGCAGGTCTTCATACCGCGTGGCACCCACCGACGATTCGCTCCATCCGGGCAGCGTTTCGTAGATGGGCTTGCAGCGCGCGATGTCTTCCGCGCTCATCGGCAGGATGTCGATGACCTGGCCATCCAGCTCGTAGCCGGTGCACAGCTGAAGCTCCTTGAGCCCGTCCAGCACGTCGAGCTTGGTGATGCACAGGCCCGAGAGGCCATTGACCTGGGCCGAGCGCTTGAGCAGCGCGGCATCGAACCAGCCACAGCGGCGGCTGCGGCCCGTGGTCACGCCCTTCTCGGCCCCCACGGTGGCCATGTGCCAGCCGGGCGTGCCTTCCTTTTCCCATTCCAGTTCGGTGGGGAACGGGCCACCGCCCACACGGGTGCAGTACGCCTTGGTGATGCCCAGCACGTAGTGCAACAGGCCCGGACCCACGCCCGAACCGGCGGCGGCGTTGCCGGCCACGCAGTTGCTGGAGGTGACGAAGGGATAGGTGCCGTGGTCGATGTCGAGCAGCGTGCCTTGCGCGCCTTCGAACAGCAGGTTGGCACCGGCCTGATGCGCCTCGTTGAGTTCGCGCGAGACGTCGGCGATCATGGGCTTGAGCAGTTCGGCCTGCTGCATGGCCTCGGTGTACACCGCGTCGAACTGGATCGCGCCGTCCTTCATGTACGAGGCGATCTTGTCGTCCCAGGCCATGTCGGCGGAATGCAGGTAAGTGGTGAGCACGTGGTTGTGCAGGTCCAGCAACTCGCGCAGCTTGGCCGCGAAACGATCGGGGTACTTCAGGTCCTGCACGCGCAGCGCACGGCGCGCGATCTTGTCTTCGTAGGCCGGCCCGATGCCACGGCCGGTGGTGCCGATCTTCTCGGTGCCGGCCTTCACCTTGGCGGCCTCGCGCGCGATGTCGATGGCGGCGTGGAACGGCAGGATCAGCGGACAGCCTTCGCTCACGCGCAGGCGCGAGCGCACCTCGACACCGGCTTTCTCCAGGCCGGCGATTTCCTCGAACAGCTTGCCCACCGAAAGCACCACGCCGTTGCCGATGTAGCACTTCACACCGGCGCGCATGATGCCGCTGGGGATCAGGTGCAGCGCCGTCTTCACGCCGTTGATGACCAGCGTGTGGCCCGCGTTGTGCCCGCCCTGGAAGCGCACCACGCCCGTGGCGGTCTCGGTCAGCCAGTCGACCAGCTTGCCCTTGCCTTCGTCACCCCACTGGGTGCCCACCACCACGACGTTGCGCCCGGGGGTCACGGCGCTGCTGCTGTTCTTCATTTGCTGGTTTCCGTTTGAAGGGTTTGTACTGTCCAGGCGCCGCGGCGGGCCGCATCGGGCACCAGTTCGCGGTCGCAGTGAAATTCATCGACCTGGTGGTCGTGGCCTGGCAAGGCACACACCACGGTGTGGCCCTGCGCGCGCAGTTCGGCAATGGCCTGGCGCAAGCCGGCGTCCATGCCCCAGGGTGCGCGGATGGCCGCCACCAGAGGACGCGGCGCCACCGCCGCCACCAGTTCCTTGAGGTCCAGGCTGAAGCCCACTGCGGGGCGGTTGCGGCCGAACACGGCGCCCACCTCGTCGTAGCGGCCGCCCCGTGCCAGTTCGAGCGTCTGCCCTGCCCGGCCTTCCGGCGTGTGGGCAAAGAGCGCGAAACGCATGCCGGTGTAGTAGGCGTAACCGCGGAGGTCGGCCAGGTCGATCGACACGTCCATGCCCTGCGCGTGCGAGGCGAGCCAGCGCAGGCTGTCCAGCGCGGCGTGCAGGGCCGCAGATGGTTGCAGGATGCGCTGCGCCTCGTCGAGCACCGCCACACCACCGAACAGGCGCGGCAGCGCGACCAGATCGCGGCGCACGGCGGCCGGCAGGTCGCGCGCGAGCACCTCGAGTTCGGCCACGTCCTTGGCGTTGAGCGCGGCGTGGATGCGGGCTTCCTGCGCGGCGGTGAGCGACACCGGTGCGAGCACGGCATCGATCACGCGCACGTCGGCCATGTCCAGTTGCAGGCCTTTCACGCCTGCATTTCGCAGGCAGGCCTGCGCGAGTTCGATGATCTCCAGGTCGGCCTCCTGGCCGGCGTGGCCGTAGATCTCGGCCCCGAACTGCAGCGGCTCACGGCTGGCCAGCGGGCGGTCGATGCGGGTGTGCACCACCGGGCCGCAGTAGCTCAGGCGGGCCACGCCCTGGCGGTTGAGCAGGTGGGCGTCGATGCGGGCGACCTGCGGCGTGCTGTCCGCGCGCAAACCCAGGGTGCGGCCGGAGAGCTGATCGACCAGCTTGAAGGTCTGCAGACCGAGGGCTTCACCGGTGCCGGTGAGCAAGGACTCCAGGTGCTCCAGCAGCGGCGGCATGACCAGCTCGTAGCCGTAGCCCCGGGCCGTGTCCAGCAAGCCCCTGCGAAGTTCTTCGATGTGACGGGCCTCGGAAGGCAGGACATCGGCAATGTGATCCGGGAGGACCCAGGCAGACATGGATATTTTCAGGCGCTGTTAAAAACGTGATTCTACCGGCCCCCCGGGAGCTACTCCGGCGGGTATCGCTCAGCACGGGGAGGCGCTGAAAAAGAAGCGCGGGGTCAGGTCAGCGACCACCAGAGCAGCACGCCGCTGCCCAGGCAGATCAGGCCGAAGAAGCGCAACTGCCCGTCGCGCAGGCTCAGCATGTCGGTGAAGACGCGGCGCCACAGCTTGGGCGCCAGCAGGGGCAGCAGCCCCTCGAAGATCAGCACCAGGGCCAGCGCCGGCCAGATCGCGTCGGACATGTCGTGCCCCGGCCTGTCAGCGCTCTAGGCTCATCGAGCCGGCGCCACGTTGCTGCTGCGCATGCCCTTGAAGAAGTCGGACGAAGGGTCGACCACCAGCACATCGGACTTGCTGGCGAAGCTCGACTTGTACGCTTCCAGGCTGCGGTAGAACTGGGCGAATGCCGGATCGCGGCCGAAGGCATCGGAGAACGAGGCCGCGGCCTTGGCGTCGCCCGCGCCCTTGATCGCCTGCGCGTCGCGGTAGGCCTCGGAGACGATCACTTCGCGCTGGCGGTCGGCATCGGCGCGGATCTTCTCACCCTCGGCAAAACCGGTGGAGCGCAGCTCGTTCGCAACACGCTTGCGTTCAGCTTCCATGCGCTGGTAGACCGAGGCGGTGATGCTCTCGGCGTAATCGACGCGCGTGATGCGCACGTCGACCACGTCCATGCCCCAGGGTTTGTCGGCGCCGCGCACGGCCGCCAGCACTTCACGCTTGACGTCGGCCATGAGCTGCTCGCGCCGGGTCGACAGCAGTTCGTTCACCGTGCGCTTGTTGACTTCCTGCTGGAAGGAGTTGCGCACCACGCGGTTGAGCTGCAGCGCGCCGGCGCGCTCGTTCACGCCGACGTTGCGGATGTACTCCTGCGGCTCGCTGATGCGCCAACGCACGTACCAGTCGATCACCACACGCTGCTTCTCGGCGGTGAGCGTCGGCTCGGTGTCGGTGCTCTCCAGGGTGAGCAGGCGCTTGTCGATGTAGGACACGTTCTGGAACGGCGGCGGCAGCTTGAAGTTCAGGCCAGGTTCGGTGACGACCTGCTTGATCTGACCCAGCTGGAAGACCACGCCGAACTGGCGCTGGTCCACCACGAACAGCATGGAACTGGCGATCGCCAGAACCACGATGAAGGATGTGATGATGAAACCGAGTTTGTTCATGTTGTTTCTCTGGTCGCTGGCGCTGTTCAGCGGCTCTCGCGCTCGCGCGAACGCGCGGCGTTGTCCGTGCTGCGGCTGGTGGGCACCGGGATCGTGCTCTGTGTGGGCGCGCTGGGCTGGGTGCTGCTGCTGGGCGTGGACGCGGGCTGCCCCGTCATCTGCATGATCTTGTCCAGCGGCAGGTACAGCAGGTTGGAGCCCGACTTGGAATCCACCAGCACCTTGGTCACGTTGCTGTAGATCTCCTGCATGGCATCGGTGTACATGCGTTCGCGGGTCACCTGCGGTGCCTTCTGGTATTCGGTCAACACCGCGCGGAAGCGCTGCGAATCACCCTCGGCCTGCGCCACGATGCGGGCGCGGTAGCCTTCGGCCTCTTCGGTCAGGCGCGAGGCCGCACCACGGGCACGCGGCACCACGTCGTTCGCGTAGGCCTGGGCCTCGTTCTTGGCGCGTTCGCGTTCCTGGCCGGCCTTGAGCACGTCGTCGAACGATGCCTGCACCTGCTCGGGCGGGCGCACGCCGCCCTGCTGCAGGTTGATGCCCACGACCTCGATGCCGACCTTGTAGCGGTCGAGAATGCTCTGCATCAGCGTGCGCACGCGCGGGGCGATCTGATCGCGCTCTTCGGCGAGCGCGGCATCCATCTTCATCTTGCCGACCACCTCACGCACCGCGGTTTCCGCGACCTTCACGACGGCGGCGTCAGGGTCCCGGCTCTCGAACAGGAAGGCGCGGGCGTCGTTCAGGCGGTACTGCACCGCGAACTTGATCTCCACGATGTTCTCGTCTTCGGTGAGCATGGCAGATTCGCGCAGGCCGGTGGCGGGCACGACGTTGTCGCGACCCACGTCCACCGAGCGGATCTGCGTGACGAACACAGTTTCGTGGCGCTGGATCGGGTACGGCAGGCGCCAGTTGAAGCCGGCGCCCACGGAGCTGTGGTACTTGCCGAACTGGGTGATCACGGCCTGCTGACCCTCCTGCACGATGAAGAAGCCCGTGCCCATCCAGATGAGCAAGGCCACGCCGGCGATGAGGCCGAAGCCGATGCCGGTGGCCTTGGGGTTCGGGTTGAAGCCCTGCATGCCGCCGTTGCCGCCGGAACCATTGCCACCACCCTGGTTGCCGCCCCGGCCCTTGTTGCCGAGCAAGCCACCGAGCTTGCGGTTGAAATCGCGCCAGAGTTCGTCCAGGTCCGGCGGGCCCTGGTTCGGGCCTTGGCCGCGCGGGGGTTGGCGCTGCGGGTTGCGATCCTCGTCGCGGCCCGGGTCCTGCCCACCGTCGTTGCGGGGCTCGTCGTCACCCCGGCCCCAACGGGGGTCGTTCAGATTGAACATGCCCCACAGCCCTTGCCAACCACGGCGGCGGACAGGGCGGGTCGCTCGATCAGCGCCGCGGGCAGGGGTTTGCAGATTCACATCCATGGGTTGCCAACTCTTTTGTCGATTCAAAACCATCACATTGTGCCCAATCAGGACACGGGTTCGCCGATTTCCGGGAGCGCCCCGGGAAGCATGGGGTCAGACCCCGGCTTTTGCGCGATCACGTGTGCCGCCAACAAGGCCCGCAACTCGGGCAGGCCCACGCCGGTGCGCGCACTGACGAAGATTCGAGGGACCGACTGGCCTTCCAGTTCCATCGCATCGCTCAAAACATTCGGCACCGTGGCTGGGTCCATCGCATCGAGCTTGTTGAACAGCAGGATCTGCGGCACCTGATCGGCGCCGATGTCCTTGAGCACGCCGAGCACCGAGGCGATCTGCTCAGGGTGGGACGGGTTGGAGGCATCGACGACGTGCAGCAGCAGGTCGGCGTCGGCGGCCTCCTGCAGCGTGGCGGCAAAGGCGTCGACCAGGCCGTGCGGCAGGTCGCGGATGAAACCCACGGTGTCCGAGAGCGAGACCGAGCGCCCTGCTTCGCCGAGGTAGAGCTGGCGCGTGGTGGTGTCCAGCGTGGCGAAGAGCTGATCGGCCGCATAGGCGCGCGCCTTGACCAGACCGTTGAACAGCGAGGACTTGCCGGCGTTGGTGTAGCCCACGAGCGAGATCGAGAAGGTGTCGCGGCGCTCGCGTTGGCGGCGCTGGGTGGAGCGCTGCTTCTTCACCTTTTCGAGCCGCTCCTTGGTGCGCTTGATGGCCTCGCCGATCATGCGCCGGTCCAGTTCGATCTGCGTTTCACCCGGGCCACCGCGCATACCGATGCCCCCGCTTTGCCGCTCCAGGTGCGACCAGCGCCGCACCAGGCGCGTCGACAGGTACTGCAGTCGAGCCAGTTCGACCTGCAGCTTGCCTTCGTGGCTGCGCGCCCGCTGGGCAAAGATTTCCAGAATCAACAGGGTGCGGTCATTGACCGGCAGACCCAGGTGGCGCTCCAGGTTGCGCTGCTGCGCCGGGCTGAGCGACTGGTCGAACAGCACCTCGGAAGCACCGGTGGATTGCGCCAGCATCTTGATCTCGTCGGCCTTGCCCGAGCCCACGAACAAGGCAGGATCGGGCGCGCGGCGCTTGCAGCTGACGCGCTCGGCCACGGTGTACCCCGCGGTCTGGGCCAGCAGGCCCAATTCCTCGAGGCCGGCGTCAAAATGAGGCACACCAAAGTCCACGCCTACCAGGATGACGGAGGGCGTGGAGGATGGGGTGGAAGCGGGTGAATTCAAGTCGGTAGAGCGACAACGCGCACGGCGTTGCGGGCCCGGCAGGTCGGCTGCACGGGCCGGATGCGATTCAGGCGCTGAATCAGGACGCTGCCGGCTCGTCCGTGCCGACGGCCGAGAACTGCACCGGACGACCCGGCACGATGGTGGAAATGGCGTGTTTGTAGACCATCTGCGTGACCGTGTTGCGCAGCAACACGACGTATTGGTCGAACGACTCGATCTGACCCTGCAATTTGATGCCGTTGACCAGATAGATCGACACGGGCACATGCTCCCGGCGAAGCTGGTTCAGGAAAGGGTCTTGCAAGAGCTGGCCTTTGTTATTGCTCACGATATGCTCCGTGTTCAATGAAAGTTAATGAGGAATGGACCATACCACAGCCGTGCGGCCGGGCCGAGGTTGAGTCGAAATTCCTACTCCTTGAAGGGATTGGCCGAAGTCTTGAACTCGATTCGCAAGGGGGTGCCGACCAGATCGAATGCCTTGCGGAAGCGCCCTTCGAGGAAGCGCTTGTACGCGTCCGGCACGTTTTCCAGGGAATTGCCGTGAATCACGATCACCGGCGGGTTCATGCCGCCTTGGTGGGCGTAACGCATCTTGGGCCGGAACATGCCGCTGCGGGTCGGCGCCTGGAAGGCCACCGCCTCCATCAGCAGGCGGGTCAGCACCGGGGTTGACATTTTCCGCATGGCGGAAGCGTGGGCCTGGGTGATGGACTTCCAGACCGGGCCCAGGCCCTGGCGCTTCTGGGCAGAAATCAGGTGCAGCGAGGCGAACTTCAGGAAAGCAAGCCGGGTTTCAACCTGGCGCTCGATCTGCTCGCGCTGGTAGGCGTCCACCGCGTCCCACTTGTTGATCGCGAGCACCACGGCGCGGCCGCTCTCCAGGATGTAGCCAGCGATGTGGGCATCCTGGTCGGTCACGCCCTGCGTGGCGTCCAGCAGCAGCAGAACCACGTGGGCGTTTTCGATCGCCTGAAGGGTCTTGACCACCGAGAACTTCTCGATCGCCTCGAACACGCGGCCCTTGCGGCGGATCCCGGCGGTGTCGATCAGCTCGAACTTCTGGCCCGAGCGCTCGAACGGCACGGAAATGGCGTCGCGCGTGGTGCCCGGCAGGTCGAAGGCCACCAGGCGTTCCTCGCCCAGCCAGACATTGATGAGGGTGGACTTGCCCACATTGGGACGGCCCGCCACGGCCAAGCGGATCACCCCGGTCTCGACCTCGGGCTCCTCCTCGTCCTCCGGCGGCAGGCCGGGGATGAGCTCCAGGGCGCCGTCGAGCATGGAGCGAACGCCCTGCCCGTGCGCACCGGACACCGCCATCACCTCACCCAACCCGAGCTCGTAGAACTCGACCAGTTGCAGGCCTTGCGTCATGCCTTCGGCCTTGTTGGCCACCAGCAGCGTGGGCTTGCCCAGGCGGCGCAGGTAGCCTGCGATCTCGTGGTCCTGGGCGCTAATGCCAGCGCGGGCATCGACCACGAAGATCACCACATCGGACTCGGCCACGGCCTGCCGCGTCTGCTTGGCCATCTCTTTGTAGATGCCTTCGCTGGCCTCGGGTTCGAAGCCGCCAGTGTCGATGACGATGTACTCGCGCCGGCCCTGACGGCCGTTGCCGTAGTGGCGGTCCCGGGTGAGGCCGGCAAAGTCGGCCACGATGGCGTCGCGTGAACTCGTCAGGCGGTTGAACAGGGTGGACTTGCCCACATTGGGCCGGCCCACCAGGGCGATGACGGGTTTCACGGAAAGAGCTTTCGTTCAGGCGGTCACGAACACGGTGTTCGTGGCGGGCATTACTGGGGACGCCAGGCGAACACGCCGCCATTGCGTGTCTGCACCACCAGCGCATCGCCAGCGAGCACCGGCGAGGCCAGGATGGGCGAGCCGTCGGTGGTCAGGCGGGTCATTTCGCTGCCGTCTTCGCGGGAGATCAGGTGCACGAGGCCACGGCTGTCGGCCACCGCCACCACACGGCCCAGGGCCAGCGGTGCGGTCAGGCCACGGTATTTCAGGCGGTCGATGCTCCAGGCGGGCTCGCCGGTGGCGCGCTGCCAAGCCTGGAAGCGGCCATCGCTCTCGCTGCCGAAGACAAGGCGGTCGTCGCCGTGCACGCCGGTCGTGCCTTGCGCGGCGCGCGTCCACACCACGGCGCCTCGGCTCGCGTCCACGCAGCCCACGGCGGCCGAATAGGCCCGCGCGCAGACGCTGTTGCGGATGCGGCTGACCGGCCCCACGATGTCGACCAGGCGCTCGACTTCGTTGGTGCCCCGGGACGTGGCCACCGGTGCCTCCCAGCGCACGGATCCGTTGTCGGGGTTGAGACCCGTGAGGCGCCCCGCCAACCCCACCACCAGGGTATCGCCCACCGCCAGCAGCGCGCCCGTCTGGCTCAGCACCAGCGGTTCCGCAGGACGGCTCTGGCTCCACAGCCGGGCGCCAGTCTTGCCGTCGAAAGCCGTGACCACGCGATCGGCCGTGAGAACGAACACCCGCTCGCCCGCCACGAGGGGGGCGGTGAACGAGCGCGCGGGCAGGCGCACGCGCCAGCGCTCGGCCCCATCGGCGATGGCCACCAACTGGTTGTTGCGGGTCACGACGGCAGCGGTCTGGCCATCGGCACCCACCCCGGCGGCGATCGGCGTGCCCAGGTTCAGGCGCCAGACATCCTTGCCGGTGGCGGCATCCAATGCGGCCACGTTGCCCGCACCGCCGGCAACGAAAACGCGTCCGCCCGCCACGAGCGGCGCCAGCGAGGCATGGCCTTCGCCGACCTGGGCCGACCACACGAGCTGGGTGCCCATCAGGGCGGCCACAGCGGGCAGCTCGGCCGGCTGCGGCTTCTTCGAACTCGAGCCACAGGCCGACAGCAAGGCGACGGCGACCAGCCCGATGACGGGCCAGGCCCGGCGCCAGGGCGCCGTGGATGAACGGGGTGTGCAGGTGACCATGGATTTCAACGTGCGGTGGAAGACAGGCTGGCGGTGTCCACGCCCAGGGCGGCGAGCTTCACCTCGACCAGCCGGCGGTACTCGGTGCGCGCGCCCAGGGCCTGCCAGGCACTCTGATATTGCGCCTTGGCTTCATCGGCCTTGCCCTGGGCCATGAAGACATCGCCACGGCGGTCGGCCACCAGGGGTTCGAAAGACTTGGGCACGGACGCTTCCAGCGTCTTGAGGGCCTGATCGAAGGCCTTGCCTTCCACGTCCAGCGCGGCCAGGCGCAAGCGCGCCACGGCCTGGTAGGAAGCGTCGCCGGATTTCTCGACCACCCAGGTCAGTGCGGCACGGGCCTTGTCGACCTGACCGGCTTCGAACAGGGTTTTGCCCGCCAGCAGCGCCGCCTGGCTGGCGAAGGTGGTGCCACCGAACTGGGCCTGCATGTCGGCCAGAGCGCGCTCCACGCGCTCGTTGTCGCGCGCCAGCACCGCGCGGTCGACTTCGTCGTACAGCGCGGCGGCTTTCACGCCCTGCGTGCGCTGCCAGTAGTTCCAGCCGTTCCAGGCCGCGAACGAACCGAAGACGACGATCAACACCCAGCTGATGAGGTTGCCGTACTGGGCCCAGAAGTGCTTGATCTGATCGATCTGTTCCTGTTCTTCGAGGTCGAGGTGTTTGGCCATGGTGGATGCGGGTCTGGATTTCGTGCGCCGGTTGCGCAACGGGGGATTGTAGGCGGGTGGCCCCAGGCCACCCCGTGCGGATGCGCGAACGTCAGTCGCCGCGCAGGCGGCCTGCCCAATCGGCGACGGCGTCGAGGGCCAGCAGGCTTTGTGCGGCTTCCGCGGGCGCGTCGGTGCGGGGGCCGCGCAGGGACTTGAGCGCCACCGTGCCTTGCTGCATCTCCTGTTCGCCAAAGATGAGCGCAAAGCGCGCGCCACTGGCATCGGCCTTCTTGAACTGCGACTTCATGCTGCCCATGCCATCGGCACCGGCGGCATGCATCTGCACGTTCACGCCCTGCAGGCGCAGCGCCCGAAGCACCGGCATCACCTGGGGCACGCGGGCCGCGTCCGGCACGATCGCGTAGGCATCGGGCGCGGGCTGCTCGGGCAGGCGGCCCTGCTCTTTCAGCAATTCCAGGATGCGCTCCATGCCCATGGCCCAGCCGACCGCCGGAGCGGCCTTACCACCGATCTGTTCGAACAGGCCGTCGTACCGGCCGCCCGCGCACACCGTGCCCTGCGAGCCCAGTTGGGTGGTGACGAACTCGAACACCGAAAGGTTGTAGTAGTCCATGCCGCGCACCAGGCGCGGGTTGATGCGGTAGGTGATGCCGTGCGCATCGAGCAGGCCGCGCAGGCGGTTGAAGTGGTCGAGCGACTCGGCACCCAGGTGGTCCATGAGGCGCGGCGCAGCGTTGACCAGGTCCTGCATGGCCGGGTTCTTGGTGTCCAGGATGCGCAAGGGGTTGCTGTGCAGGCGGCGCTTGGCTTCTTCATCGAGCTGGTCGGCGTGCGCCTCCAGGTAGGCAATCAGGGCCTGGCGATGGGCCAGGCGCTCGGGCGGCTGGCCCAGGCTGTTGATCTCGAGCTCGATGCCGGTGAGGCCGAGCTCGGCCCAGAGGTCGCAGGCCAGCACGATGAGCTCGGCATCCACGTCCGGGCCCGCGAAGCCCAGAGCCTCGGCACCGAACTGATGGAACTGCCGGTAGCGCCCCCGCTGCGGCCGCTCGTGCCGGAACATCGGGCCCATGTAGTACAGGCGCTTGCCACCGTCGTACAGCAGCGAATGCTCCAGTGCGGCGCGCACCACACCGGCGGTGTTCTCGGGGCGCAGCGTGAGCTGCTCGCCGTTGAGCCGGTCTTCGAAGGAGTACATCTCCTTCTCGACGATGTCGGTCACTTCACCCAGTCCCCGCACGAACAGCGCCGTGGGCTCGACGATGGGCGTGCGCAGATTGCGATAGCCGTAGCGACGCATCAGCGTGCGAAGGGTGTCTTCGAGCCACTCCCAGTGCGCGGACGCGGGAGGGGCGATGTCGTTCATGCCTTTGACGGCGCTCAGTTTGTCTGCCATGCAATCTCTCGTTCAGCCATGCGCCAGAGGCATCGGGTGGTGCCGATGCTCAGGACGTTGCGCCGAATTTCTTCTCGATGTAGTTTTCAACGACCTGCTGGAACTCGCGCGCGATGCCCTCGCCCCGCAGGGTCATGGCCTTCTGCCCGTCGATGAAGATCGGGGCAGCGGGCGCCTCGCCGGTGCCGGGCAGGCTGATGCCGATGTCGGCGTGCTTGCTTTCACCCGGGCCATTGACGATGCAGCCCATCACGGCCACCTTGAGGTTCTCCACCCCAGGATAGCGCGCGCGCCACAGGGGCATGGAGCTGCGCAGGTAGTCGTCGATCTGCTTGGCCAGTTCCTGGAAGGTGGTGCTGGTGGTGCGGCCACAGCCCGGGCAGGCAGTGACCGACGGCACGAAAGCGCGCATGCCCAGGGCCTGAAGGATCTCCAGCGCGATCACCACCTCCTGCGTGCGCGCTTCGCCGGGCTGCGGCGTGAGCGAGACGCGGATCGTGTCGCCAATGCCTTGCTGCAGCAGCACCGACAGCGCCGCCGCCGAGGCCACGGCGCCCTTGGTGCCCATGCCGGCCTCGGTCAGGCCCAGGTGCAGCGCGTAGTCGCAGCGCTGCGCCAAGGCCTGGTAGACCGCGATGAGGTCCTGCACGCCACTGACCTTGCAGGACAGCACGATGTTGTTGCCATTCAGGCCGATCTCTTCGGCCTTGCGGGCGGATTCAAGCGCCGAGGTGATCAGCGCCTCGTACATCACCTGCCGCGCTTCCCAGGGCACGCTGCGGTTCGCGTTTTCGTCCATCAGGCGCGCGAGCAGGTCCTGGTCCAGGCTGCCCCAGTTCACGCCGATGCGGATGGCCTTGTCGTGGCGCGCCGCGATTTCCACCATCTGCGCGAACTGGCGGTCGCCCTTGTCGCCTCGGCCCACGTTGCCGGGGTTGATGCGGTACTTGGACAGTGCCTCGGCACAGGCCGGGTGGTCGGTCAGCAGGCGGTGGCCGTTGTAGTGGAAGTCCCCGATCAGCGGCACGTTCACGCCCATGCGGTCGAGCTGCTCGCGGATGTAGGGCACGGCCTTGGCGGCCTCGTCGTTGTTGACCGTGATGCGCACCAGCTCGGAGCCGGCCAGCGCCAGTTCCTTGACCTGGATCGCCGTGCCCACGGCATCGGCGGTGTCCGTGTTGGTCATGGACTGCACGCGCACCGGCGCATCGCCGCCCACCGTGACGCGGTGGTCGCCCCAGGCCACCACCCCCTGGCGGGTGCGGCGCGTTCGCGCCGCCGACAGCGGAATCGGTTCACACGACGCGGCGGGGCGCACCAGGGTGTCCATGTTCATTTCACCTCGAATCGGGCGACGTTGTTGCGCGCGTAGCGCGTCACGTCGAACGGCTTGCCACGCACAGTAACCTGAGCGACCTCGGCACGGCCAAGCACCACGGTGTAAGGCGGCGCGCTGGAAAAATCGACGGCGTCACCGGCTTGCAGCACGCGCTGGATGACGACACTGCCCGAGCCATTGACGACCTCCACCCAGGATTCGCCGGTGGCGGCAATGGTGAGCAGGCTGCCCGATGCGGATGCGGCAGGCGCCGCGGCAGCCGGGGCCACGGGCGGCACCGCAGCCACGGCCGGAGCAGCCGCAGGCGACGCGGACACCGGTGCGGGTGCCGCCACAGGCGCCGCGGGTGTCGCACCTCCTGTGGGAGGAGTCACAGGCGCACCTGCCGCAGCGGGTTCCTGAACAGGCTCGGGCTCCATCGCCGCCACCGGTTCCGCCGGTTGCTCCAGCGGCGTGACCACGTTGCCCGCCTCGGCCTGCGCAGGCTCCTGCGCGGACTCTTCCGCGCGCGGCAGGAACACAATCACCAGCGCGCCCAGCAGCAGCACGATCGCAGCCAGCAGCGCGGGGCGCGAGAGCCAGCTCAAGGGATTGATGGGGGCCGGGTCGTGCGCGGGTTGGAAGGGGGCGTTGATCGCATGGCGCGAACCACCCAGTTCAGGGATGCCTCCCTGCGGAATCTGTTCGAGGATCGGCGCCGGATCCACCTTGAGGTGGCGGCATGCGCTGGACGCCAGCGCGCGCGCGAAGGTCAGGTCGGGCAGTTCGCTGTAGCGCCCTGCTTCCAGGGCTTCGAGTTTTTTCACCGGAACCTTGAGGGCCGCGGCGAGCGCCGCAATGTGCAAGCCCGCCGCCTCGCGCGCCGCGCGCAGCAGCACCGGGCGCGAATCACCCTCCCCGGCCGCCGTGGCGCCCCCGTTGGCATACACCTCATTCATCAAATGCTCTCCGCTGATACGACGCCCACTCACGCGAGTCCGGATAACGCCGGCTCAGTTGCTGGGCCAGTTGGGCCATGGCTTCGGCGTTGCCCATGCGGTGCTCCACCTTGATGCCCAGCCACAGGGTTTCGGCATTGGCCAGCTCGCTGTTGTTCAGCCGGCGAATGGTGAACTGCGCCTTCGCGTTCTCGCCGCGGCGGAACTGCAAGGCCGCCAGGTTGTAGGCCGTGATGGGGTTGCCGGGATCGAGCTCGTAGGAGCGCGCCAGACTGCCCTCTGCTTCGTCAAACTGCGCCGCCCGCACCTGGCAGATGCCCTTGACCATCAGGGTCTTGGCCTGGCCGCCGTACACCGGGCTGGCCAGCGCCTGCTGGAACAGCTCGATCGCCTGCGGGTAGCGGCCTTGCTGGCACGCGAACAGGCCGTAGTGGTGCAGCACGTCCGGATCGCGCGGGCTGAGCAGTTGCGCGCGCTTGAAGCTGTCTTCCGCGAGCCGCAGTTCGTTCAGCCGCGCGTACACCAGGCCGCGCAGCGTGTAGGCCGGCGCATAGTTCGGATCAGCGGCCAACGCCAGCTTGATCTCGTCAAGCGCCACCGTGGTCTGGCCCTGCTCGAAGTAGCCCGAAGCCAGCTCCACCCGGATGCGCGCGCGCTTGCGCGCTTCGGGCTCGTCCGACTCGGTGACCGGTTCGGCACCGGCTGCCACGGCAGCGGCCGTGGTGGCGGGCAGGCCGCGCGTTTGCGCACAGCCGGCCAGCAACACCAGCAGCACACCCAGCCAGAAGCTGGCCACCATGCCACGCGAGCGCGTGCCATGCGCCCCAAAACCGGTTCGGGTCGGATGTGTCATGCCTGCCTTTCCTTTTGAACGAAACGAATGGGGCGCTCGCTGGCATTGCTGCGCCGTTGCGCCAGGCGCTTGGCCGCGTTGGTGCGGTCCAGCACATCGCCCGCGAGCTGACCGCAGGCGGCATCGATGTCGTCCCCACGCGTCTTGCGCACCGTGGTGACCACACCGGCTTCATTGAGCATCTGCCCGAAGCGCTGCACCACTGCGCGTGGCGAGCACGTCAGCCCCGAGTCCGGGAAAGGGTTGAAAGGAATCAGGTTGATCTTGCACGGCACACCGCGCTCGCCATGCTGCTTGAGCAGGGCCAGCAATTCGCGGGCGTGCTCGGGCTGGTCGTTCACCCCGTCGAGCATGCAGTACTCGAAGGTGATGAAGTCGCGTGGCGCCGCCGGCAGGTAGCGCAGGCAGGCGTCCAGCAGTTCGGCGATGGGGTACTTGCGGTTCAAGGGCACGAGGTCGTCGCGCAGGGGGTCGTTGGGGGCGTGCAGCGACACCGCCAGGGCCACGGGGCAATCCTGCGCCAGGCGATCGATCATCGGCACCACGCCCGAGGTGGACACCGTCACGCGGCGGCGCGACAGGCCGTAGCCATGGTCATCGAGCATGGCGCGCAGCGCCGGCACCAGCGCGTGGTAGTTCTGCAAGGGTTCGCCCATGCCCATCATGACCACGTTCGTGATCACGCGTTCCCCGCGTTTCAGATGACGGCGAAGAAAATGCTCGGCATGCCACAGCTGGGCCAGGATCTCACCGGTGGTGAGGTTGCGCGAAAAGCCCTGGTGGCCGGTGGAGCAGAAGCGGCAGCCCACGGCGCAACCGGCCTGGGAGGAAATGCACAGCGTGCCGCGGTCTTCCTCGGGGATGAACACGGTTTCCACCGCGTTGCCATCGCCCACATCGAAGAGCCATTTGATGGTGCCGTCGGCCGAATCCTGGCGCGAGAGCACGGGCAGGTCGGTGATGGTGCAGACGCCGGGCAGCTTGTCGCGCAGGCTGCGCGCCAGGTCCGTCATCTGGGCGAAGTCCGACGCCCCTTTTTGATGAATCCAGCGAAACAGCTGGACGGCGCGAAAGCGCTTCTCGCCCAGCTGCTCGCAAAAGGCGGCCAAACCCTCGAGATCGAAGTCGAGCAGATTGGCCGTCATACCATGATCAACGCGAGTAGACGTTGAGGCCGGCAAAGAAGAATGCCACTTCGGCAGCTGCCGTCTCGGGCGCGTCCGAGCCGTGCACGGCGTTGGCGTCGATGCTGTCGGCGAAGTCGGCGCGGATGGTGCCGGCAGCGGCCTTCTTGGGATCGGTGGCGCCCATCAGGTCGCGGTTCTTGGCAATGGCGCCTTCGCCTTCGAGAGCCTGGATCATCACGGGGCCGGAGATCATGAAGTCGACCAGGTCCTTGAAGAAGGGACGTGCCTTGTGCACGGCGTAGAAGGCTTCGGCTTCGCCGCGCGAGAGGTGGGCCATGCGAGCGGCCACGACCTTCAGGCCAGCGGCTTCAAAGCGGGCGTAAATCTGGCCGATGACGTTCTTGGCGACGGCGTCGGGCTTGATGATCGAGAGGGTGCGTTCGATGGCCATAGGAATCCTGAAGTTTCTTGGTTGAATTTGCCGAAGCCACAAGGCCTCACAAAGCCCACGATTCTACATTGCTCGGGTGTCCGTGCCGTGGAACGTGGACGTGGGAAGCGCCATTCAGCGCCCGCCCGAACGTCCGCCACCCCGGCGCCGGCCACCGCCCGGCGGGCCTCCCCGGCCGGCGTCCTGCTCGCGCCGGCGCTGCAGGGCGTCCTGACCGATGTAACCGAAGGAGGTTTTCATCGGGTCCGGCTGCGAACCCGCGCCACCCTGCCCCTTGCCCGGGCCTTTGGCGCCGCGCGGCTTGGCGCCACCCGGCGCCCCGCCCATGCCGTAGCCGCTGTTGGTGCGGCGATCGCCAAAACCGGGGCCGTCCGCACGGCTGCCTGGCGGTTTGCCCTGGGTGCGGCCTCCCTTGCCGCCTTGTTTGCCCCGCTGGGCAGGGTGCCGGCCGCCGGGGCGCGGGCCACGCGGTTCGTCGGCCTCCACCAGCCCTGCCGCGGCGGTCAACCGGGCGATGTCGCGGTCGTCGAGTTCCAGCCACACGCCGCGCTTGAGCCCGCGCGGCAGCATCACCGCGCCATAACGGATGCGGATCAGCCGGCTGACCGCATGGCCAACGGCTTCGAACATGCGGCGCACCTCGCGGTTGCGGCCCTCGCCGATCGTCACGCGGTACCAGCAGTTGGCGCCCTCGCCGCCGCCATCCTCGATGGAGGCGAACTGGGCCACGCCGTCGTCCAGGCGCACGCCGTCCAGCAACCGCTGCTTCTCTTCGTTGGACAAGGCGCCCAGCACGCGCACGGCGTATTCCCGCTGCAGACCGAAACGGGGGTGCATCAGCCCGTTGGCAAGTTCGCCCGAGTTGGTCAGCAACAGCAGGCCTTCGGTGTTGAGGTCGAGCCGGCCGACCGACTGCCACTTGCCCTGCATCAGCTTGGGCAGGCGTCGGAACACGGTCGGGCGGTTCTGCGGGTCGTCGTGAGAGACCACCTCCCCGGCGGGCTTGTGGTAGGCCAGCACGCGCGGCGGCGGCGGCGTCATGCGCACGCGCACCGGCTTGCCGTTGACCTTGATGACGTCCCCGAACTGGATGCGCTGCCCGATGTGGGCTGGCTCGCCGTTGACCGAGATGCGGCCTTCCAGGATGAGTTGCTCCATCTCCAGCCGCGAGCCCATGCCGGCCTGCGCCAGCACCTTGTGCAGCTTGGGCGACTCGGCCTGCGGCGCGAGCACGCGCTTGGTCGGCAGCGGCAGGGCTTGCTCCTGCTCGGCATCGAAAGCCCCGCTGACCACGTCGTCGAAACGCAGGGCTTCGGCATCGGTGGCCTCTCGAGGGCCCGCGACAGGGGCCGGTTCCACGCCCGCGGCCTGAGGCGGCACCGTGTTCTCGGCGGGCGGCAACGTCGCGTCGGGGGTCGACTCAGGCGTCGCTGGGGGGGTGTTCGCCGGGTTCATGGTGTTCCTGGGTGGGGGGATCGGCTCTCTGCAGATCGGGGGTGGGAGTCTCGGCGTCGGCCGGCAAGTCGGCGGTCGCCGTTGCTTCGGGCGCATCCGCCACGGCAATCTCGGTATCGATCGCGACCTCTGCAACTTCGGCCACTTCTGCGGCTTCGGGCGACAGATTGGACGACAGCGCTTCGAAGTCCAGCCGGTCCAGGGCCGACTCCTGGATTTCATTGCCCTCGAGTGGGGGCAACTGATCGAGCGACGACAGGCCCAGGTCGTCGAGAAACTGGCGTGTGGTGGCGAAGAGCGCGGGACGGCCCACGGTTTCGCGGTGGCCGATGACTTCGACCCAACCCCGGTCCTCCAACTGCTTGATGATCAACGAGTTGATGGTCACGCCGCGGATGTCTTCCATGTCGCCCCGCGTCACCGGCTGGCGGTAGGCAATGATGGCCAGCGTCTCCATGGTGGCGCGGCTGTAGCGCGGCGGCTTTTCGGGGTGTAAACGGTCCAGGTAGGGGCGCAGTTCGGGCCGGCTCTGGAAACGCCAGCCACTGGCCACCTGCACCAGTTCGACGCCGCGGCCGGTCCATTCCAGCTGAAGGTCGGCCAGCAAGGTCTTGAGCGTGTCCGCCGAGACTTCGGCGTCGAACAGCGTGCCCAGTTCCCGCACAGACAGGGGCTGGGGCGCGCAGATCAACGCCGTCTCGAGGACGCGCTTGGCATCCGTGGTGTTCATGGTGTCAGTCTGTCAAAAACCGGCATGGACCGGGACGGTACAGGGGTGGGCACGGGGCCCGTTGCTCAAACCGGCGAGGACGGCGGTGGCCGTCGGCTCGGAACGCCGGGGAAGAACCTGTTGCCTGGCAGGGCAAAAATTTGGGGATCGTGAGGTCAGGACCTCGACACGCCGCGCAGCGGGGGTCGCACGGTAGCGCTCACTCGAGGAATCCGCTGCCCAGACCCGGCTCATTGTACCGGAGGCCGCTGCCATCGATGGCGGCCAGCAGGTCCGGCGGCGGGGCCGATTGAAACGCCAGCGGCTCGCCGGTGATCGGATGCCGCAGCGACAGGCGCGCCGCATGCAGGGCCTGGCGGCCCATGCCCCAGAGCGGGCGACCACCGTAGAGCGTGTCCCCGACCAGGGGATGGCCCAACCAGGCCATGTGCACGCGAATCTGGTGCGTGCGCCCCGTGTGCAGCTTGCAGGCCACCAGGCAGGCCTGGTCAGACCCATCGAGCAGGCGAATGGTGGTCTGCGCCGTTTTCCCGATGCCGGTGTCGGCGCGCACGACAGCCATGCGCAGGCGGTTGTGCACGTCGCGCCCGATGGGCTGGTCCACGCCCTTCTCGGCCGTGCCCTGCCAGCGGCCATGGGCCAGGGCAAGGTACTGGCGATTCACCTCGCGCGCGGCGATGGCTCGCACCAGCGCTTCCACGGCCTGGCGCGATTTGCCCACGAGCATGAGGCCCGAGGTGTCCTTGTCCAGGCGGTGCACGATACCGGCGCGCGGCAGCGCCGCGGCGCCGGCGTGGTGCGCCAGCAGACCATTGAGCAACGTGCCGGTCCAGTGACCCGCCGCCGGGTGCACCACCAGGCCGGCGGGCTTCTGGATCACCAGCAGGTCGGCGTCCTCGAACACCACGTCCAGCGCCATGGCCTGCGCCACGAAGGCCTGCGCCTGCTGCGTGGGGCGCAGTTCCACCGCCAACCGGTCGCCCACGGCGATGCGGGCCGACGGCTTGCGCAGGGCCGTGCCGCGCATCACGACAGCGCCGTCGGCCATCAGTTGCTGCAGGTAGGAACGGGAGAATTCGGGAATAAGCTGCGCCAGCGCGCGATCGATGCGCCAGCCATGCATGGCAGCGGGTACTTCGCAGATCCGCGTTTCCATTTCCGCCGTGAGTTCGTCGAGCACGGCGCCCGCCTCCGATTCGAGACCCGGCATGGAACCTCCTGTCAAATCCCTCGTCGATATAATTTGCGAAGCCAAGTCCATTGTTCCGTTGTAAAGGTGCACCCGTGAAGTTGACGTCCAGATTATCGGCTGTGCCCCTGTGCGCGATGGCCTCGGCGCTGGTGCTCAGCGCATGCAGCACCACGCCCGTGGATGAAACGGCCGGCTGGAGCCCGAACCGAATCTACAGCGAAGCGACCGAAGAGCGTGCCGCCGGCAACTACGAGAAGTCGGTGACGCTGTACGAAAAGCTCGAAGGCCGTGCCGCCGGCACCCCCCTGGCCCAGCAGGCCCAGCTCGACAAGGCTTACGCGCAGTACAAGGCCGGCGAACAAGCCCAGGCGCTGGCCACCCTCGACCGCTTTCAGAAGCTCCATCCCACCAGCCCGGCGATGGACTATGCCCTGTACCTCAAGGGGCTGGTGAATTTCAACGACAACCTCGGCCTCTTCGGCTCGCTGGCGCGTCAGGATCTGTCCGAACGCGATCAGAAAGCCGCCAAGGAATCGTTCGAAGCGTTCCGCGAGCTCGTCTCGCGGTTCCCGGATTCCCGCTACAGCCCCGATGCCCGGGACCGCATGACGTACATCGTCAACTCGCTGGCGCAGTACGAGGTCCATGTCGCGCGCTACTACCACAGCCGGGGCGCCTACGTGGCGGCCATCAACCGCGCCCAGACGGCCTTGACCGACTACGTCAACGCGCCGGCCCTCGAAGAAGCCCTCTTCATCATGCTGCGGTCCTATGAGGCGCTGGGCCTGACGCAGCTGCGCGACGACACCCGCCGCGTGATGCAGGCCAGCTACCCGAACAGCGAGTACCTGAGCCAGGGTTTCAAGTCCAAAGACGATCCCTGGTGGAAGATCTGGTAAGCACCAGCGCATCGAGGCGGGCGACCATGTCCGCCTCGTCCACCAGCCGGCTCATGGCCGGCAACGCCCCCAGCAGACGGTTGCCATAAGACCGGGTGACCAGGCGCCGGTCGCCGATCACCAGAATCCCCCGGTCGGTCTCGGAGCGGATCAAACGCCCTGCCCCCTGCTTGAGCGCCATGGCGGCTTCGGGCAGAAAGACATCGTTGAAAGCGCTCAAGCCCTGCGCCTCCAGGCGCTGGCCGCGCGCCTGCATCAAGGGATCGTCCGGTGGTGGAAAAGGCAGCTTGTCGATGACCAACAGCTGCAGCGCGTCGCCGGGCAGATCCACGCCCTCCCAGAACGACGCCGACGCCACCAGCACGGACGGTTCGCCCGCTTGGCGAAACCGCGCCAACAGCGCGCGCTTGGACAAGCGCCCCTGCGCCAACACCTGAAGCGGCGCGCAACGCCCTTGCGCCACCAGGCCCTGCAGATGATCAGCCATGCGCGATGCGGCGCGCAAAGTGGTGGTCAACACCAGGGTGCGGCCACCCAGTCGGGATGCCCAACGCGCCACCGCGTCGGCGAGCGCCGGCGTGTGAGAGGCGTCGGCGGGCTCGGGCAGGTCGTGGGGCACATACAGCGCCGCCTGGGCCGCGTGATCGAACGGGCTGGGCACGCGCAGGGTGCGCAAACCCGGCAGCGCATCCAGGCCGAGGCCCCGGGTGAACCAGCTCAGCCCGTCGTCGCTGCCCAGGGTCGCCGACGAGAACACCCAGCTGCGCCGGCCCGCCGATTCGCCCAGCAAGGGCTGGAACAGGCGGGCGCTGTCGGACGGCGCACACACGGCGCGCCAATGCCGGGCCTCACCCCACTCCACCCACCGAACCATGTCGGTCGCCTGCATGCCGGTGGCCATGCCTTGCCACACCGACAGCAAAGCCTGCACCCGCGCCTGCAGGCGCTCCAGTTCCGCCGAGGCTTGCGCGGTGGCGGTCAGTGCCTCCTGGCTGGCCGTCAACGCCTGGCCCAGCTCGATGGCGCAGCGCTGCCAGGCGGCCGCGTCAACACCTTCGGGCGCCATGCCTTGCCAACGGTGGCGGCCACCACTGCCCTGGCGGGGCAAGGCGGCCATCGCGCGCGCGGCCTGTTCGATCGCCAGTGCCAGGTGGGCCCACGGCCGCTGGCCCCGCGCCCACTGCGGCCCCAGGGTGGCCAGGTCGCGCGCCAGTTCCCGCAACTGCCCCGTCCCGAGCGTGCGCCCCAGAAACGGAATGCCGGTGTCGTTCAGCTGATGCGCTTCGTCGAACACCACCACCTCGGCGGCCGGCAGCAGCGAGGCCACGCCCGACTCCAGCAACAGCTGATCCGAAAAGAACAGGTGGTGGTTGATCACCACCCACTCGGCCTGCAAGGCCTCGCCGCGCGCGCGGTTGACGTGGCAGTCGTCATGACGCGGGCAGCTCGCGCCCAGGCAGTTGTCCCGGGTGGATGTGACCATCGGGCGCAGCGGCGAGCGTTCGTCCAGGGCCTCCAGTTCGGCCAGATCGCCGCTGCGCGAGCGGTTCGCCCAGCTCAGCACCTGGGCCAACCCGGCCGTGATGGCCGGGTCGCGCAGGCCGACCGACGCCGGCCCATGCAAGGCCTGCTCCAGCCGATGCAGGCAGACGTAACTCGACCGCCCCTTGAGCAGGGCCACGCGCACCGGCAGACCGAGTGCGCGGACCACGGCGGGAATGTCGCGCGTGAACAGCTGGTCCTGCAAGGCCTGGGTGGCGGTGGACAGCAGAGCACGCCGGCCACTGAGCAGCAAGGGCACCAAGTAGGCAAAGGTCTTGCCCACCCCGGTGCCCGCTTCGACGGCTAGGCCATGGCCGTCTTCGATGGCGCGGGACACGGCGGCGGCCATGTCGAGCTGCCCCTGACGCGGGCGCAGACTGCCGTGCGCGCGCGCCAAGGGTCCGTCGGCGGCAAACGCGGCTGCCACGCCGTTTTCAAGCGCGCTCAAGCCGCCTCCAGGCCCTGCCATGCACCGTTGAGCAGGCCCACGCCGCCGGACGGCGGACCGGCGCGCAAGGGTTCACGGTTTCGGCCTTTGCCGGGCTTCGCGCAGCGCATATGTGGATACCATTGCACCCATTTCCCCACCCGCACAGACCGATCAGCACCTTCATGTCCAAAGGCTACCGCATCCAGGCCTCCACCGGCATCCACCGGGGCGACCGCGATTACCAGCAAGACCAGGTCAGCCTGCTGCACCATCCGCGCCACGGCACCTGCCTGCTCGCGGTGCTGGCCGACGGGATGGGGGGTCGCAGCGGCGGACGCAAAGCCTCCGACCAGGTGATGCTCACGGCGCGGCAGCTGTTCGAGCGCTACGACCCCGACACGGACGATGCCGCCGCGCTGCTGCGCCAGATCGTCGAAGAGTCGCACCTGGTGATCAAGCTCACGGCTGTCTCGGCCGAACAGGAGCCGCACAGCACCATCGCCGCCTTCCTCATCAACCCGGGTGGCGACAGCCACTGGGTGCACGCAGGCGACTCGCGCATCTACCACTTCCGCAATGGCCGGATGGTCTTTCGCACCATGGACCATTCCTACGTGCAGACCCTGGTCAACCAGGGCGAGATCAGCGAGGAAGAGGCGTTGGACCACCCGCATGCCAACATCCTGATGGGCTGCCTGGGCACGGAGAACGATCCGCCAGTGGACCTGCACGTGGTGCCCCAGCTGAGCGCGGGTGACGCGATCATGGCCTGCAGCGACGGCATCTGGCACTACTTCACCCCGGAAGAACTCTCCAGCACGATCGCCATGCTCTCGCCCCGCGAGGCTTGCGAGTTCCTGATCCAGAAGGCGCGCTCGCGCGCCAAGGGCATGGGCGACAACCTGTCGCTGACGATCGTCAAACTCGACCCGCTCGGCTGAAGCGGGGTTCAAGTCAGCCCGGTGTCCACCAACCGGTGCTCCAGCGACAGGAATTCCTGCGACTGCATCTCGGTCAGGCGCGAGACGGTGCGCGGGAATTCGTGCGACATCGGCCCTTCCACGTACAGATCCTCGGGTGGCACGGCGGCGGACATCACCAGCTTGACCCGCCGGTCGTAGAGCACATCCACCAGCCAGGTGAAGCGCCGCGCTTCCGACGCCTGGCGCACCGACATCTGCGGCACGTTCGACAGCATGAGCGTGTGGAACTGGGAGGCGATCTCGAGGTAGTCGTTCTGCGAACGGGGTCCACCGCACAGGGTGCGGAAGTCGAACCAGATCACGCCGCCTGAGCGCCGCAGCGCCTGGATCTGCCGCGCCTCGATGTGCATGACCGCATCGTGGTCGCCCATCTCGGCCAACTCGTTGAAGGTGGCCTCCATCGCGGCATCGGCCTGCGGCCCCAGCGGGCAGTGGTAGAGCTGGATGTGGTTGAGCGTGCGCTGGCGGTAGTCGGTGCCGTTGTCCACGCTCAGCACCTCCAGCCGCTGTTTGAGCAGTTCGATCGCGGGCAGGATGCGGTCGCGGTGCAGCCCGTCGGGGTACAGGTCGTCCGGGCGGAAGTTGGACGTGGTGACGAACCCCACGCCCGCCTTGAACAGCGCGTCCAGCAAGCGGTGCAGGATCATCGCGTCGGTCACGTCGGCCACGTGGAACTCATCGAAGCAGATGAGCTTGTAGCGCTTGGCGATGCGCGCGCCGAGCTCGTCCAGCGGATTGACCGTGCCCTGCAACTCGCGCAGTTCGCGGTGCACCTCGCGCATGAACTCGTGGAAATGCAGCCGCGTCTTGCGCCGCAGCGGCACCGCCTCGAAGAAGCATTCCATGAGGAAACTCTTGCCCCGGCCCACACCGCCGTACATGTACACGCCGCGCGGGATCTCGGGATTGACGAAGAGCTTCTTCAGCGAGTTCGAGCGCTTCTGCTTGTACACCGCCCACTCGGCCGCGCACCGCTCCAGCGCGTCGATGGCGCGCTGTTGGGCGGGGTCCGTCGTGTAGCCGCGCTCCTTGAGCGCGGCCTCGTACGTGCTGCGGACGCTCAAGATCGGCGCTTAGAAGTTCAGCGTGCGCTTGTCCACCGCCAGCGCGGCTTCCTTCGTCGCTTCCGACAGCGAAGGGTGGGCGTGGCAGATGCGCGCGATGTCCTCGGCGCTGGCCTTGAACTCCATGGCCACCACGGCTTCGGCGATCAGTTCGCTGGCCATGGGGCCCACGATGTGCACGCCGAGGATTTCGTCGGTGGTCGCGTCGGCCAGGAACTTCACCATGCCGGTGGTATCGCCCAGCGCCCGCGCACGGCCGTTGGCCAGGAACGGGAAGGTGCCGGCCTTGTACTTCACGCCGTCGGCCTTGAGCTGCTGCTCGGTGCGGCCCACCCACGCGATCTCGGGGCTGGTGTAGATCACCCAGGGGATGGTGTTGAAGTTGACGTGTCCGTGCTGGCCGGCGATGCGCTCGGCCACGGCCACGCCCTCTTCTTCCGCCTTGTGCGCCAGCATGGGGCCACGCACCACGTCGCCCACGGCCCACACACCCTTGAGGCTGGTGCGGCATTCACCGTCCACCACGATGGCGCCGCGCTCGTCGAGCTGCAGGCCCACGGCCTCGGCATTCAGGCCGATGGTGTTGGGCACACGGCCGATGGAGACGATCAGCTTGTCGGCGTCGATGCTCTGCGCTTCGCCCTTGGCGTTCGTGTAGGCCACGCTCACGCCTTTCTTGCCGGTCTTGACCTCGCCGACCTTCACGCCCAGTTCGATCTTCAGGCCTTGCTTGTCGAAGGCCTTCTTGGCTTCCTTGGCGATCTGCTCGTCCACCGCGCCCAGGAAGGTCGGCAGACCTTCGAGGATGATCACGTCCGAGCCCAGGCGGCGCCAGACCGAGCCCATTTCCAGGCCGATCACGCCGGAGCCGATCAGCACCAGCTTCTTGGGCACGGCGCCGAGGCGCAGCGCGCCGTCGTTGGACAGCACGCTCTCTTCGTCGAACGGCACACCCGGCAGCGCGCGGGCGTTGGAGCCCGTGGCCAGGATGATCTGCTGGCCCGTGATGAGTTCTTCCTTCGCGCCGGTCACCTGGATCTCGTAGCCGGCTTCGACGGCCTTCACGAACGAGCCGCGGCCATGGAAGAAGGTGACCTTGTTCTTCTTGAACAGGTACAGGATGCCCTCGTTGTTCTGCTTCACCACCGTGTCCTTGCGGCCGATCATCTTGGCGATGTCGATCTTCACGTTGGTGGCGCTGATGCCATGGTCGGCGAAGTGGTGGTTGGCGTGATCGAAGTGTTCGGACGACTGCAGCAGCGCCTTGCTGGGAATGCAGCCGACGTTGGTGCAGGTGCCACCCGGTGCCGGGCCGCCAGCGGCGTTCTTCCACTCGTCGATGCAGGCGACCTTGAAGCCGAGCTGCGCCGCACGGATGGCGGCGATGTAGCCACCGGGGCCGCCGCCGATCACGACGACGTCAAAGGATTGGGACATGTTGTGTTCCTGAAGTCAAAGGGCCAACGCCCCTGTCGGGGCGTTGGCGAGAGGAGGATCGATCAGATGTCGAACAGGATGCGGGCCGGGTCTTCCAGCGCTTCCTTCATCGCCACCAGCCCCAGCACGGCTTCGCGGCCGTCGATGATGCGGTGGTCGTACGACATGGCGAGGTAGTTGATCGGGCGGATCACGATCTGGCCGTTCTCCACCACCGCGCGGTCCTTCGTAGCGTGCACGCCCAGGATGGCAGACTGCGGCGGGTTGATGATGGGCGTGGACAGCATGGAGCCGAAGGTGCCGCCGTTGGAGATCGAGAACGTGCCACCGGTGAGGTCGTCCAGGCCCAGCTTGCCATCCTTGGCTTTCTGGCCGAACTCGGCGATCTTCTTCTCGATGTCGGCAAAGCTCATCTGGTCGGCGTTGCGCAGGATGGGCACCACCAGGCCACGGGGCGAACCGACAGCGATGCCGATGTCGAAGTAACCGTGGTAGACGATGTCGCTGCCGTCCACCGAGGCATTGATGATCGGGTACTTCTTGAGCGCATGCACTGCGGCCTTCACGAAGAAGCTCATGAAGCCCAGCTTGACGCCGTGTTCCTTCTCGAACTTTTCCTGGAACTTCTTGCGCATCTCCATCACCGGCGCCATGTTCACCTCGTTGAACGTGGTCAGGATGGCGTTGGTGGATTGCGATTGCAGCAGACGCTCGGCCACGCGCGCGCGCAGGCGGGTCATGGCCACGCGCTCTTCGGGACGGTCGCCCAGGTCGGGGGCGACCACGGGCACCTGCGGCAGCACCTTGGAAGGCGCGCCGGTGGGGATCGCCACGGGGGCGGCCACGGCGGCCTTGGGCGCGGCCACGGCCGACAGCACGTCGCCCTTGGTCACGCGGCCGTCCTTGCCGGTGCCGGCCACCGAGCCAGCGGCCAGGTTGTTGTCGGCCATCAGCTTGGCGGCGGCGGGCATGGCCACACCGGCCTTGGATTGGGATGTTGCAGCAGCAGCGGCAGCAGCCGGTGCGGCGGCGGGAGCGGCAGCGGCAGGCGCCGCAGCAGCGGGTGCGGGCGCCGCGGCACCGGCGACGGCAGCGGTGTCGATGCGAGCGATCAGCTGGTCGGCGGCCACGGTGGCGCCGTCGCCCTGGACCAGCTCCACCAGCACGCCGGCGGCGGGCGCGGGCACTTCGAGCACGACCTTGTCGGTTTCGATCTCGATCAGGATTTCATCGGCCGCGACGGCTTCGCCGGCCTTCTTCTTCCATGCCAGCAAGGTGGCTTCGGCCACGGATTCGGACAGTTGCGGAACTTTGACTTCTACGATTGCCATGAGTGTTCTACCTGGGGGTTTTGTGGGGTGCGCCGGACGGGCCAGTCACAGGACGTCAACGTCGGGTGACCGGCTCGGGTCCGTTCAGTTCACTTGGTGAGGATGAAGCCTTTGAGCTTGCCGAAAGCGGCTTCGATCAACGTCTTCTGCTGCTCCTGGTGGAGGTGGGCATAACCCACGGCCGGCGATGCGGAGGCCGCACGCCCGGCGTAACCCAGCTTCTGGCCCTCGAGCATGTTCTCGTGGATGTAGTGCTGCACGAAGAACCAGGCGCCCTGGTTCTGCGGCTCGTCCTGGCACCACACGATGTCGGTCGCGTTGGGGTACTTGCGCAGCTCCGCGCCGAACACTTTGTGCGGGAACGGGTACAGCTGCTCCACGCGCACGATCGCCACGTCGTCCGAGCCGCGCTCTTCGCGCTTCTTGACGAGGTCGTAGTACACCTTGCCGGAGCAGCAGATGACGCGCTTGACCTTCTCGGCCTTCTTCACGACGTCGGCGTTCTGCTCCGGAATCACGGTCTGGAAACCGCCCTTGGTGAACTCGGACAGCGGCGAGGTCGCGTCCTTGTTGCGCAGCAGCGACTTGGGCGTGAAGATGATCAGCGGCTTGCGCAGGCCGCGAATCATCTGGCGGCGCAGCACGTGGAAGATCTGGCTCGCGGTGGTGGGCTGCACGACCTGCATGTTGGTGTCGGCGGCCAGCTGCATGAAGCGCTCCAGGCGCGCCGAGCTGTGCTCCGGCCCCTGGCCTTCGTAGCCGTGCGGCAGCATCATCGTGATGCCGTTGACGCGGCCCCACTTCACTTCACCGGAGGCGATGAACTGGTCGATCACGACCTGCGCGCCGTTGACGAAGTCGCCGAACTGGGCTTCCCAGATCACCAGCGTGTTCGGGTCGTTCGAGGCGTAGCCGTATTCGAAACCGAGCACGGCCTCTTCGGACAGGATCGAGTCGATCACCACGAACGGGGCCTGGTTGTCGGCCACGTTCTGCAGCGGCACGTAGATGCCTTCGTCGTACTTCTCGCGGTTCTGGTCGTGGATGACGGCGTGGCGGTGCGTGAACGTGCCGCGGCCGCAATCCTCACCCGAGAGGCGCACGGGGAAACCGCTGGCCACCAGCGAGGCAAAAGCCATGTGCTCGCCCATGCCCCAGTCCACCGGGATGTCGCCACGGCCCATGGCCGCGCGATCGGCGTACACCTTCTTCACCAGTTGGTGCGGGGTGACGCTGTCCGGAATCGTGGTCAGGCGATCCGACAGTCGCTTCCACTCGGCCATGGGGATGGCGGAGTCCGCGCTGTCGGTCCACTTCTTGCCCAGGTACGGGCTCCAGTCGACCGCGAACTTGCTCTTGAAGTTGGTCAGCACCGGGTCCACCGTGTGGCGGCCAGCGTCCAGCGCGGCACGGTAGGCCTTGACCATGTCGTCGCCCAGCGTCTCGCCCAGGCCCTGCGCGGCCAGCTTGTCGGCGTACAGCTTTCGCGTGCCGGGGTGGGCCGCGATCTTCTTGTACATGAGCGGCTGCGTCAGGCTCGGGGTGTCCTGTTCGTTGTGGCCCAGCTTGCGGAAGCAAACAATGTCGACCACCACGTCCTTCTGGAAGGTCATGCGGAAGTCGAGCGCCAGCTGGGTGGCGAACACCACCGCCTCGGGGTCGTCGCCGTTCACGTGCAGCACCGGCGCCTCGATCATCTTCACGACGTCGGAGCAGTACAGCGTGGAGCGGCTGTCGCGCGGGTCGGAGGTGGTGAAGCCGATCTGGTTGTTGATCACCAGGTGCACCGTGCCGCCCGTGGAATAGCCACGGGTTTCGGCCAGCGCCAGGGTTTCCATCACCACGCCCTGGCCGGCAAAGGCGGCATCACCGTGCACCAGCACCGGCAGCACTTGCTTGCCCAGCGGGTCGCCACGGCGGTCCATGCGGGCGCGCACCGAACCTTCCACGACCGGGTTCACGATTTCCAGGTGCGAGGGGTTGAATGCCAGCGACAGGTGCACCGGGCCACCGGGGGTGGTCACGTCGGAGCTGAAGCCCTGGTGGTACTTCACGTCACCGGCGGGCAGTTCTTCGGGCGCGGTGTGGTCGAACTCGGCAAACAGGTCCTTGGGCATCTTGCCCAGGGTGTTGACCAGCACGTTCAGGCGACCGCGGTGGGCCATGCCGATCACGATTTCCTGCACGCCGATCTGGCCGGCCTGGTTGATCAGCTCGTCCATCGAGGCGATGAAGCTCTCGCCACCTTCCAGCGAGAAGCGCTTCTGGCCCACGTATTTGGTGTGCAGGAAACGCTCCAGGCCTTCTGCGGCCGTCAGGCGGTCGAGGATGTGCTTTTTCTTCTCGGCGTTGAAGGCGGGCTTGGTGCGCGTGGCTTCCAGGCGCTCCTGCCACCAGCGCTTCTGGCTCTGGTCGGTGATGTACATGTACTCGGCACCGATGGAGCCGCAGTACGTCTCGCGCAAGGCGTTGAGCAACTCGCGCAAGGACATGGTTTCCTTGCCGAAGAACGTGTTGCTGGTGTTGAACACGGTCTCGAGGTCGGCGTCGGTGAAGCCGTAGAACGAGAGTTCGAGCTCGGGAATGTGGTCGCGCTCGGCGCGCTTGAGCGGATCCAGATCGGCCCAGCGGGCACCGACGTTGCGGTAGGCGGCAATCAGCTGCTGGACGGCGGTGCGCTTGCGGGCGAGCTCGGAGTCGGCACCAGCGGCCACGACGACCTTGGTGCCACCCTGCTTGGCGCGCTCGGCGAAGGCGTTGATGACGGGCAGGTGGGGTACGTCGCGGGCGTCGGTGCCATCACCGGCGGGGACGTTCTGCAGCGCGTCGAAGTAACCGCGCCAGTTGTCGGGGACGCTACCGGGATTGTCCAGGTAGTTTTCGTACATCTCTTCCACGTACGGCGCGTTGCCGCCGAAGAGGTACGAGTTGCCTTTGTAGGCAACATAGACGTTGCCCCCGTTCGATTGGGAATCGCTCATAAATCCGCTGACCTCCGTTTCCCTTCGGGAAACATAAGCTGGTTAAGACAACCTTCCGCGGCACGGCTGAACCGTTAGGCGGATGCGACAGTGACTGTGGAAGGACCTGACTGCAGCCCGCGATTGTGCCACCGCGGGAACAGCCCTGTGTAAAAAGATGCGATGCGGGGGCCGTTCGTCAGGACGCGACGCGGGGCGAGAGGCGCTCGGAGGCCGGCACCGAGCTCGGCTCGTCCATCTCGATCGCGATCTGGGTGCAGACCGTGCGGCACAGGGTGACGGCCTTTTCGCTCTGCACGCGGTAGATCACCTGCGTGCCGTCCTTGCGCTTGGCCAGCACGCCCGCACGGTAGAGCAGGTTCAGGTGCTGCGACAGATTGGGCTGGGTGGTGTCGATTTCCTGCAACAGCTGAGAAACGGACTTCTCCTTGTCGCAAAGCGCACTGAGGATGCGCAGCCGCATGGGGGTGGCGAGCACGCCGAAGAGTTCGGCCGCGAGTTCAAACACGCGGACTTTTTCCACTTGGCCTTCGGACGCGATCATCTGTTCCATGGCGGTCGTTGCTCGTGTAAATATAAGCATGAATTGTACTTACAAACACCCCGAACCACCATGCCTTGCCAACGCGACCGGAACGCCGGCAAGGCCTCCCCTGCGTTTCAGGCCAGCAGATCCTTGATCTGCTGCAGCGCGGCGGGATCGTCCATGGTCGTGAGGTCGCCCGGATCGCGCCCTTCGCAGACCGCCTGGATGGCCCGGCGCAGCAGCTTGCCGCTGCGCGTCTTGGGCAGCACGGTCACGAAACGCACCCGGGCCGGGCGGGCCACGGCACCGAGCTGCTCGTCCACCCGCTTCATGATCTCGCCCTCCAGCTTGAGCTTCGAGGCCTCGTCACCGAGCGCCGAGGTGTCCTTGGCGACCACGAAGGCCATGGCCACCTGCCCCTTGAGCTGGTCGGCCACGCCCACCACCGCCACCTCCGCCACGTTGGCGTGGCTGGAGATGCTCTCCTCGATCTCCCGCGTGCCCAGCCGGTGGCCCGCCACGTTGATCACGTCGTCGGTGCGGCCCAGGATGTAGAAGTACCCGTCCTGGTCACGGATGCCCCAGTCGAAGGTGCTGTAGACCAGCTTGCCCGGGATGCTCTTCCAGTAGGTGTTGATGAAGCGCGCGTCGTCCTGCCACACGGTCTGCATGAAGCCGGGCGGCGTCGGCCCCTCGATCACCACCACGCCCTTCTCATCGGCACCGGTGAGCTCTTCACCGGTGGACTCGTGCAGGAGCTTGACGCTGTAGCCGTACATCGGCACCCCCGGGCTGCCGAACTTGCTGGGCTTCTTCTCGACCCCGTTGGCGATGGTGAGAATCGGCCAGCCGCTCTCGGTCTGCCAGTAGTTGTCGATGATGGGCACGCCCAGGCCGTCGCTGATCCAGCGCGCCGTGGGCTCGTCCAGCGGTTCGCCGGCGAGGAACAGCGCCTTGAGGCTGGAGAGGTCGTACTGCTTCAGGTAGGTTGGGTCCTGCTTCTTGAGCACGCGCACCGCGGTGGGCGCGCTGAACATCACCGTCACCTTGTACTTCTCGACCAGCCGCCACCAGATGCCGCCATCGGGCCGGATCGGCAGGCCTTCGTACAGGATGGTCGCCATGCCGGCGATCAGCGGGCCGTAGACGATGTAGCTGTGGCCCACCACCCAGCCAATGTCGCTGGTGGAGAAATAGGTCTCACCGGGTTCGCCCATGAAGATGTGCTTCATGCTCGCCGCCAGCGCCACCAGGTAGCCCCCGGTATCGCGCTGCACGCCCTTGGGCTTGCCTGTGGTGCCGCTGGTGTAGATCGTGTAGCTGATGGCGGTCGACTCCATCCATTCGCAGGCCACCTGCGCGTTCAGGTGCTGCTCGCGCAGAGCGGTGTAGTCGTGGTCGCGCCCGGGCACCAGGGACATCGGCGCCAGGCCCCGATTGACCAGGACCACCGACGCCGGCTTGTGGCTGGACAGGCGAAGGGCTTCGTCCAGCAGCGGCTTGTACTCGACCACCTTGCCACCGCGCGACCCTGCATCGGCGCTCACGATGGCCACGGGGGATGCATCGTCAATGCGGTTGGCCAGCGAATGGCTCGCGAAACCGCCGAACACCACCGAGTGAATGGCGCCGATGCGCGCGCAGGCCAGCATGGCGAAGGTGGCTTCTGGAATCATGGGCATGTAGATCAACACCCGATCGCCCTTCTTCACGCCCTGCCCCAGCAGCACCGCCGCCATGCGCTGCACCTCGGCATGCAATTCGCGAAAGCTGTAGGTGCGCTCGGTGTCGGTCTCGGTCGACACGTAGATCAGCGCGTTCTGATCGGCGCGATCCTGAAGGTGGCGGTCCACCGCGTTGTGGCACAGGTTGGTCAGCCCACCCTCGAACCAGTGCGCGAACGGAGGGTGGTCGTGGTTGCAGACCCGGTCGAACGGCTTGTGCCAGTCCACCAGCGTGGCCTGTTCGGTCCAGAAGGCATCGCGGTCCTCGATGGAGCGGCGGTAGAACTCGGCGTATCCCTGACTCATATGAATGTCTCCTGCAGCTGATGGACCTAAAGTCGCGCACTAAAGTGAATTCATAATTATGCTGAGCCCGCTTGCGCGAGGCTGACACGGCGCAAGGCCGCCGCCCTGCGCCGCTGCACGCTTCTCTTATTTGATCAAGACCTGGATCTCGCGGAACGCGGGGTGCTCGGCCGTGCGCAGCCACTCGAACGCCACCATCTCCGTGGTCACCAGCTCGGCGCCCGCGCCGGCCAGGCGGTCGAAGGCGGCGTCTCGGTTGCGCTCGGTGCGCGAGCTGCAGGCATCCGTCACCACCCAAACGTCGAACTCCTGCTCGATCAGCTCCAGCGCGGTCTGCAGCAGGCACACATGGGCCTCGCAGCCCGCCACGACGACAGTCTGGCGCTCCGAGGCTGGTGCCGCCGCCGGCTTCTGCAGGTGCTTGGGCAGGCTGCGCGCGTTGCCGGACGCCTGCTGACGCGCGGGAGGGCGCAACCAGTCGGCCAGGCCATCGGAGACAGCGCCGAAGTGCATCTTGGACAGGGTCTTCTGGCACAACTCGCGCAGCTCGGGCGGGTTGGGTCCCAATTTTTCGGGGTTCTGCTCGGTGCCCCAGGTGGGCACCCGCAGGGCCTGGGCCATGCGCGCCAGGCGCAGGGCATTGGCCAGCACTTGAGGGCCTTCGAAGATGGCGGGCATCAGGCGGGCCTGGTAGTCCACCAGCACCAGTTGGGAATCGGAGGCGTCCAGCAGCATCGGTTTGTCTTTCACGTCTAAGGCTTCGGGGAGAAGCGGGGATTTTCGCAGGGCCGGTCGGGGTGGCCGCGAATGCCCTCAACCCCCGAACAGATCGGCCTGCCCCGGTTCACCCGCTGAAGCGCCATCGCCCGGGCTCAACCGGGCCACGAGCTGGTCCACATAGGCCTGGAACAGCGCGTCAGGGGACTGCCCGAACATGCGGATGCGGCCGGTGTGCTGCAACAGCAGCACACCCACCCCATGGGCGAAGAGCGCGGTGTTCTCGCGCAGCGCGGCTTCGGGCGAGAGCCCCATGGCCTGCAAGGCCTGTTCGCAAGGATGCAGGGCGTCGTGCAGGCGGCTGTTGAGCTGCTGGTTCAGTTCGCTGGTCAGGCCCCGTGGGGCCAGCCCCTGCACTAGGTAGAAGCCCAGGTCCAGATCGCGAGGGTTGCGGGCGTAGAAGCCGAACCAGGCCTGCGCCTTGGCCGCGAGCATCGCCTGGGGTTGGGGTTTGGGCGGCTTGGCGGCAGCCACCTCCTGGTTCAGCCGCTCCAGCGATTCGGCCAGCAACGCGGCGTAGATCGCCTCCTTGCTCTCGAAGTAGCTGTAGATCGCCCCCGGGGTGTACGCCGCCCGCTTGGCGATTTCCCGGATGCTGGCGCCTTCCACGCCCTTTTCGGCGAAGACACTGCGCGCCGCTTCCAACACCAGGGCGCGGCGGGAATCCGACTGCGCCGCCTGGCGCAGCTGCCGTTGGCGTTGTTGTTCTCGCGCGGCCTCTGCCTCGGCCTCCGAGGGCACGGGGATCAGTTCATGCAAATGGACGTCCATGCGCGCAGTTTATCGCCCTGCCGAACATGGACCGCAAAATTAAACATTTGCACAAATTATTGAACATTGTTTAAATCAATGCTCGAGAGGCAAAAAATACGTCGACCGTCAATCCCTCCACGAGGCAACCATCCCATGAACAACTCACTGGCTCACCCACCCACGCTCATGAGCGGCGAGGATTTCCGCGAATCCCTGCGCGAGCGCAAGCCGCGCGTGTTCGTGGACGGGCGCGCGGTGGACAGCGTGGCCGATGAACCGGCTTTGCAACCCGGGATCAACGCCATCGCCCTCACCTATGACTTGGCCCTCCAAGCCCGGTACGCGCCGCTGATGACGGCGGTCCAGCAGACCAGCGGCCGCCGGGTGAACCGCCTCAGCCACATCAACACCAGCAGCGGCGACCTGCTCAACAAGCTGGAAGCCGTGCGCCTGGTGTGCCAGGAGACCGGTTGCGCCCAGCGCTACCTCACCCACGACGCGCTCAACGCCATCGGCCAGGTCTCGGCCCGCATCGACGATGCCCGTGGGACCACCGAGCACACCCAGCGCTTCCTGAACTACCTGCACCGCGTGCAGGACCAGGACCTGACCCTGGGCGTGGCCATGACCGATGCCAAGGGCGACCGCAGCCGCCGTCCGCATGAGCAGGCCAACGTGGACAGCTACGTGCACGTGGTGGAGAGAAACGCACGCGGCATCGTCATCAGCGGCACCAAGGCCATCGTCACCGGCGCGCCCTATGTGCACGAGCTGCTGGTGATGCCGTGCCGCCACATGGGCCGCGAGGACGCCGACTTCGCCGTCTGCTGCGCCGTGCCCATCGACGCACCGGGCCTGACCATCGTCGCTCGCCCCGCCGGCCGGCCCGGCGAAAAGGTCGAACATGGCGAGGCCCTGTTCAGCCGCAAGTACGGGCAGAGCACCGGCGTCTGCATCTTCGACCGGGTGTTCGTGCCCTGGGACAGCGTGTTCTACGCTGGCGAGTGGGAGCACTCCAGCCACCTCACCTACAGCTACGCCACCCACCACCGCCACACCTGCATCGGCGCGCGCGCCGGGTTCGGCGACCTGCTCATCGGCGCCGGGGCGCTCATGTGCGAAGCCAACGGCTTCGACCCGGGCCGGGAAACCCACCTGCGCGAGCAAATGGTGGAACTGATCACCATCACCGAGGGCTTCTACGCGTGCGGCGTGGCGGCCAGCGTCTATGGCAAGGCCGACCCGCACAGCCAGACCTTCATGCCCGACCCCGTGTTCTCCAACATCGGCAAGTTGCTGCTGGCCACGCAGATCTACGACATGCACCGCATCGCCCACTACGTGAGCGGCGGCCTGATCGTCACCCTGCCCGGCCCGGACGAAGACCACAACCCCGAAACCGGCGCGAAACTCTCGGACGTGCTGCGCGCCAACCCCGACGTGCCTTACGAGCAGCGGATCCAGACGGCGCGTTTCCTGGAAGACCTGACCGCCGGCTACCAGGGCGGCTGGTACAGCGTGATCAGCCTGCACGGCGGTGGTTCACCGGCCGCCATGAAGCAGGAAATCTGGCGCAACTACCCAGTGGGCAACAAGGTCGAGCTGGTCGAACGCCTGCTGGAACGCGGCGTGGCGGCCGACGGCAGCGCTGCCGCATCGCCTCACGACCCGGCACGCGCCATCACGAAAAACCGCCAACCCGGCAAATGCTGCGACACCGGCTGCACCGCGCCCGGCCAGCCCGTGATGGTGAATCTTCCGTCGGTCACCAGCAGCCTTCCGTCGCGAGCCGCCCCGCTGGCCAGGAAGTGAATACGAAAGTGGTTGTAAATCAAGGGGTTGGCGCTCGATTCTCGCTTGACTTCCAACAGCAGCGCCGATACCCTCACGGCCTATGTCGCGTTGGCTCCCCATTCTTCTGCTGTGCGGTTCGGCCGTGGCCCACGCCGCGCCGGGCACCACCAACGGCTATGAAGACATGGACTCGCTGCTCAACGACAAGGGCCTGATGGCCCGCATCGGCCAACAAGTGCAGCATGCCCGCGAGACGGTGAGCGACCAGGCCTCCAGCCTCGTCATCAACGCCATGGCCTTCCTCGACGTGCCGTACCGCTACGGCGGCAACAGCGCCGAAACGGGCTTCGATTGCAGCGGCTTCGTGCGCGCGGTGTACGAACAGTCGCTGGGCAAGATCCTGCCCCGCCGTTCCGACGAACAGGCCGCGGCCACACAGACCATCGACCGCAGCGAACTCAAGCCGGGCGACCTGGTGTTCTTCAACACCATGCGCCGGGCCTTCAGCCACGTCGGCATTTATGTGGGCGACGGCAAGTTCATCCACTCCCCGCGCAGCGGTGCCCAGGTGCGCATGGAAGACATGCGCATGGCCTACTGGAACAAGCGATTCAATGGCGCGCGCCGCGTGCCGGTGGCCGACAAGGCTCCCTGAGCCATCCTGGCCATCACGGCCACCGCGTCGCCGCCCCGACGCTCACTCCATCTTGATGTTCGCGCCCTTGAGCTGGCGGTTGCTGCGCCATTCCTCGGCAATGCGGCGCGCGAAGGAAGGCCGGTCGCCGAGCGCGGGCAGGTTGTCCGACGCCAGCAGCCGCTCGCGAATAGGGGGCGTCTGCACCGCCGCGTTGATTTCCGCATTCAGCCGGTCCAGCACCTGCGGCGGCGTCCCACCCGGCGCGAACAGGCCGAACAGCGACGTGACATTGGCCTGGAGCAACCCCAACTCGGCAAACGTGGGCACCTGCGGCAAGACCTCCAAGCGCTGCGGCGCGCCCACGGCCAGGGGCTTGAAACGACCGGCCTCGATGTGGGCCAGCTGCGCCGGAGCCACGTTGGTCGACAGCAACTCGAACTGCCCGCCCAGCGCGTCGGTGAGCTGCTGGCCGCCGCCCTTGTACGGAATGTGCGTAACCACCACGCCGCTGCCCAGCTGCACCTGTTCCAGCACCAGATGGCCGGCGGTGGCCAGGCCGGAGGTGGCCCAGCGCAGCGCGCCTGGATGGGCTTTGGCTTGTGCGAGCAAGTCCGCAAAGCCCCGGCCCATGAAGGTCGGCGTGCCCACCAGCAGCACGGGTGTGTACATCACGCTGGCCACCGGCTCGATGTCGCGAAACGGGTCGTAGCCCACCGCACCGAGGTGCGGGCGCAGGGTCAAGGGGCTGACCGCCGAGAAGGCCAGCGTGTGTCCGTCGGCTGGCGCGCGCGCCAGCGCCTGCAGCCCCACGCTGCCGCCCCCACCACCCCGGTTTTCCACCCGCACCGCAACGCCGAGTTGCCACGACAGGCGCTCGGCCAGTGCGCGCGCGACGCCATCGCTGAGCCCGCCCGGTGGGTACACGACGATGATGCGCAAGGGCTGAGAAGGCCACGCGGGCTGCGCATGGCTGGCCCGTGGACCGACGACGCCCGCCAGCGCCAGCAGCGCCGGGATCGCTTGCCGACGCGACAGCCCTTCTCTCATGCCACGGTGCGCCCCCGTCGCGCGCGCGCCTGGGCCTTGCGCGCCGTGTCCCGGGCGATCTTGAGGAAGTGCGCGGCCGGGCCGGAGGCCTCGGCCGAGCGGTACACCAGGGTCAGCGGTGCATCCAACGGCGTGCCTTCGCGCAAGGGCAGATAGACCACCGCGTGGGGATGCAGCCCGCTCATGGAGGTCGGCACGACCGCGATGCCCGCGCCCGCGGCCACCAGGTTCAGGCTGGTCACCATGCGCTCGACCTCGGCGGCAATGCGCGGACGAAAACCATGGGCTTCGCACAGCGCCAGCAGGTTGGCGTACAGCCCCGGGGCACCGGGTTGCCGCACCAGGATGAAGCCCTCCTCGCGCAGGTCCGCCAACGCCAGCGCGCCCGACCGGCGTCGCGCCAAGGCGTGGTCTCCAGGCAGCGCCACCAGCACCGGCTCGCGCAGCAGCACCTCGAAGGTCAGGCTCTCGGGCTGCGACACCGGCACGCGGATCAGGCCGCAATGCAGCCGCCCCGCCTCCACCGCCTCGGTGATTCCCGCCGCGTGGTCTTCGCGGATCGACAGTTCGATGCCGGGCCAGGCCCGCCGGCAGGCGCGCAAGGCCTCGGGCGTGAACGCATGCGCGGCGGCGGAACTGGTGAAGCCGACGTTGAGCACGCCCAACTCGCCGCGCGCCACGCGCGCCATGCGCTGCTCCATGGCCGCCATGTCGTCCACCAGCTGGCGCGCTTCCCGCTCGAACAGGCGCCCGGCGTCCGACAACGCCACGCCCTTGGGATGGCGGTGGAACAAGGCAACGCCCAGCTCCTTTTCCAGTGCTTTGATCTGCAGGCTCAGTGGCGGCTGCTGGATGCCCAGGCGCTCGGCCGCGCGGGTCATGTGGCCGGCCTCGGCGACGGCCAGAAAGTAGCGCAGGTGCCTGATTTCCATATCTGAAAGGTATTGAAATTCGGGTTTCAGTATATTTGACATGGGGTGGCGGCGCACCTATCGTCCGCGTGGATTCGAACAACCACAGGAGACCTTTCATGCCCCTTCGCCCCATCGCGCTGCTGGCGCTGGCGGCCCTCGCCGGCCACAGCGGCGGCGCCATCGCCCAGGTGCCCACCGACCCTCAGCCCCGCGCCTGCCCCGCCGAAGTGCCGGCCGGTGCCACCTGCCACACGGGCGAGGACGGGCTGGGCGGCTTCTACTGGATCGCCCTGCCCGCCGGGTGGAAACCTGAGACCGGCGTGCTCGTGGTGCATGCCCATGGCGGCCCGGCCGACACCGGCCCGGCCACACTGGCGCGCGGCGAGGAAGACCTCAAACGCTGGGCCGTGACCGTCAAGGCCGGCCACGCCTGGGCGGGCGCCACCTACCGCCGAGGCGGCTTTGGCGTGAGCATGGCGGCCGAGGACACCGAGCGCGTGCGCCGCGTCTTCGTGAAGCATTTCGGCCCGCCCCGCCGCACCATCCTGCACGGGCAAAGCTACGGCGGCTCGGTCGCCGCCAAGGGCGCCGAGCTGTACGCCACGGTGGACGGCCCCAACGGACCCGTCAAAGGCCCTTACGACGGCATGCTGCTCACCAGCGGCATGCTGGGCGGCGGCACCCGCGCTTACGACTTCCGGATCGACTTGCGCGTGGTCTACCAGTACGTGTGCAAGAACCACCCGAAGGCAGACGAGCCCCAGTACCCGCTGTGGCAGGGCCTGCCCATGGACGCCAAGCTCACGCGCGCCGAACTGGCCAACCGCGTGGACGAATGCACCGGCGTGCGCAAGCCCGCCGCGCAACGCACCGAACAGCAGAAGGCCAACCTCGCCACCATCGTCAACGTCATCAAGATCCCCGAGCGCTCGCTGATCGCCCACCTCAACTGGGCGACCTGGCTGTTCCGCGACCTGACGCAGCTTCGCCTGGGCAACCGCAACCCGTTCAACAACGCCAACGTGCGTTACACCGGCTCCACGGACGACGCGGCCCTGAACGCGGGCGTGCTGCGCTACACCGCCGACCCGGGGGCCGTGGCCGAGCTGGCGAAGGACAGCGACCCCGAAGGCCGGATCAACATGCCCGTGCTCTCGCTGCACGCCGTCAACGACCCGACCGCGTTCGTCGAACTCTCTTCCGCCTACCGCGAGACACTGGATCGCGCGGGCAAGGGCAACCTGCTGGTGCAGACCTTCAGCGACGAGTCCGAGCACAGCTACCTGAGCGATCCGCAGTACCCCGCGCTGTTCACCGCGCTGCTCAACTGGATCGACAAGAACGAGAAGCCCACGCCCCAGACGGTGGCCACGCTCTGCAAGGGCTACGAGGCCGCGTATGGCGACACCTGCAAGCTGCTGCCCGACTACCGGAGCGCGCCGCTGACCAGCCGCGTCCCGGCTCGCTGAACGCGGCCATGAAAAAAGCCGCCGACCCGTGAGGGCTGGCGGCTTCTTTTTTGGCCGGCGCCGCGGCTTTTACTTGCGCTGCGGCGGCACGTCCGTGCAGGAGCCGTGGGCGATCTCAGCCGCCATGCCGATGCTCTCACCCAGCGTGGGGTGGGGGTGGATGGTCTTGCCGATGTCCACCGCATCCGCGCCCATCTCGATGGCGAGGGCGATCTCGCCGATCATGTCGCCTGCATGCGTGCCCACCATGCCGCCGCCCAGGATCTTGCCGTGGCCATGGGCCTCGGGCGAGTCGTCGAACAACAGCTTGGTCACGCCTTCGTCGCGGCCATTGGCGATGGCGCGGCCCGAGGCCGTCCAGGGGAACAGGCCCTTCTTGACCTTGATGCCCTGCGCCTTGGCCTGGTCCTCGGTCAGGCCCACCCAGGCCACCTCGGGGTCGGTGTAGGCCACGCTCGGAATGACGCGCGCGTTGAACGCGGCGCTGGCCAGCTCCTTGTTGCCCTGCAGTTCACCCGCGATCACCTCGGCCGCCACATGCGCCTCATGCACCGCCTTGTGCGCCAGCATGGGCTGGCCCACGATGTCGCCAATGGCGAAGATGTTGGGCACGTTGGTGCGCATCTGGATGTCGACGTTGATGAAGCCGCGATCCGTCACCGCCACACCGGCCTTCTCGGCGCCAATCTTCTTGCCGTTGGGCGTGCGGCCCACGGCCTGCAGCACCAGGTCGTAGGTCTGCGGTGCGGGCGCCGTGCCACCCGGCTCGGCGCTCTCGAACGTCACCTCGATGCCGCCCGGCGTGGCCTTGGCCGACACCGTCTTGGTCTTGAGCATGATGTTGTCGAAACGCGGGGCGTTCATCTTCTGCCAGATCTTCACCAGGTCGCGGTCGGCGCCCTGCATCAGGCCGTCGAGCATCTCCACCACGTCCAGGCGCGCGCCCAGCGTGCTGTAAACCGTGCCCATTTCCAGGCCGATGATGCCGCCGCCCAGGATCAGCATGCGCTTGGGGACTTCCTTGAGCGCCAGCGCACCGGTGCTGTCCACCACGCGCGGATCGTCCGGCATGAAGGGCAGGCGCACGGCCTGCGAACCGGCGGCGATGATGGCCTTCTTGAAGCCGATCACCTGCTTCTTGCCCGTCTTCTCCTGGCCGGTAGCCCCCGTGGTCTCTTCCACTTCCAGGTGGTTGGCGCCCACGAAGGAGCCGACACCGCGAACGGTCGTGACCTTGCGCATCTTGGCCATGGCGGCCAGGCCACCGGTGAGCTTGCCGATCACCTTTTCCTTGTGGCCGCGCAGCTTCTCGATGTTGACCACCGGACGGCCGAACTCCACGCCCAGCGCCGCCATGTGGCTGACCTCGTCCATCACCGCCGCCACGTGCAGCAGCGCCTTGGAAGGAATGCAGCCCACGTTCAGGCACACGCCACCCAGGGTGGCGTAGCGCTCGACGATGACGACCTTCAGGCCCAGGTCGGCCGCGCGGAAGGCCGCGCTGTAGCCGCCAGGACCACCGCCGAGCACGACCACGTCGCACTCGAGATCGGCGCTGCCGCCGAAGCTGGCGGCGGTCGGCGCAGCCACCGGGGCCGCAGCCGGCGCCGCGGCGGGTGCCGCTTGTGGCGCGGGTGCCGGTGCGCTGGCGGCGGGCGCGGCAGCGGCCTCACCCGCGGCTTCCAGCGTCAGCACCACGCTGCCCTGCTTGACCTTGTCCCCCAGCTTGACCTTGAGCTCCTTGACCACGCCGGCCTGGGAAGACGGAATCTCCATCGAGGCCTTGTCGGACTCGACCGTGATCAGGCTTTGTTCGGCCTTGACCGTGTCACCGGGCTTGACCAGCAACTCGATCACCGCCACTTCGTCAAAGTCGCCGATGTCGGGAACTTGAATATCGATGAGTGCCATCTGCGTGGTCCTTTACAGCAACACGCGACGGAAGTCGCTGAGGATCTGGCCGAGGTACACGTTGAAGCGCGCGGCGGCGGCGCCGTCGATCACGCGGTGGTCCCAGGTCAGCGAGAGCGGCAGCATCAGGCGCGGCTGGAAGGCCTTGCCGTCCCACACCGGCTCCATCGTGCTCTTGCACACGCCCAGGATGGCCACTTCGGGCGCGTTGATGATGGGCGTGAAGTAACGCCCGCCAATGCCGCCCAGGCTGGAGATGGTGAAGGTCGCGCCGCTCATCTCGGCCGGGCTCAGCTTGCCCTCGCGCGCCTTCTTGGCCAGCTCGCCCATTTCCTGGCTGATCTGCAGCACGCCCTTCTTGTCGGCGTCCTTGATCACCGGGACCATCAGGCCGTTGGGCGTGTCGGCCGCGAAGCCGATGTGCCAGAACTGCTTGTAGATCAGGGCGTCACCGTCGATCGAGCTGTTGAATTCAGGGAATTTCTTGAGCGCGGCCACGCAGGCCTTGATCAGGAAAGCGAGCATGGTGACTTTCACGCCGCTCTTCTCGTTTTCCTTGTTGGTGGACACGCGGAAGGCTTCGAGGTCGGTGATGTCGGCGTCGTCGTGGTTGGTGACCGCCGGGATCATGACCGCGTTGCGCAGCAGGTTGGCGCCGCTGATCTTCTTGATGCGGCCCATCTCCTTGCGCTCGATCGGGCCGAACTTGGCGAAGTCGACCTTGGGCCAGGGGATCAGACCCAGGCCGGCACCGTCGCCACCACCGCCAGCCGGGGCCTTGGCCGCCTGCGCCTTGGTCTGCGTGGCGCCGGCCATCACGGCCTTGGTGAAACCTTGCACGTCGTCGAGCACGATGCGGCCCTTGGGACCGCTGCCCTTGACCTCTTCCAGCGGCACACCGAGTTCACGGGCGAACTTGCGCACCGAGGGCGAGGCGTGGGGCAGGCCCAGCGGCGCCGTGGCAGTGGGGTTGTGGGCCGGTGCGGCGGCGGCGGGCGCCGATGCCGTGGCGGCCTGGGGTGCTGCCGCAGCGGCAGCAGGTGCCGTGGGCGCGGCCGTCGGTGCGGCGGCGGGCGCCGGCGCTGCGGCGCCTTCCAGAATCGCCAGCAGGTCACCGATGTTCACGGTGTCGCCGATCTTGACCTTGAGCTCCTTGAGCACACCAGCGGCCGAAGACGGGATCTCCATCGAGGCCTTGTCGGACTCGACCGTGATCAGGCTCTGCTCCACCGCGATCATGTCGCCAGGCTTGACCAGCACCTCGATCACCGCGACGTCCTTGAAGTCGCCGATGTCGGGCACACGCACCTCGACCGGGCCGGCGGCTGCGGCGGGCGCCGCCGCAGGCGCGGCAGCCGGTGCCGCAGGGGTCGAGGCCGGTGCAGCGGCCGCAGCCTGTGCCGCCGCTGGAGCCGGAGCAGCTGCGGTCTCTCCCGCCGCCTCCAGCACCAGCACCACCGAACCTTGCTTGACCTTGTCGCCCAGCGCGACCTTGAGCTCCTTGACCACGCCGGCCGTGCTGGAAGGGATCTCCATCGAGGCCTTGTCGGACTCGACCGTGATCAGCGACTGCTCGGCCTTGACCGTGTCACCCACCTTCACCAGCAGCTCGATGACCGCCACTTCATCAAAGTCCCCGATGTCCGGGACCTTCACATCAATCAGTGCCATGTTCTTGTCTCCGGATTACGCGTACAGCGGGTTCACTTTGTCGGCGTTGATGCCGTACTTCTTGATCGCTTCGGCCACCTTGGCCACCGGCAGCTTGCCCTCTTCGCTCAGGGCCTTGAGCGCAGCGACCACGATGTAGTGGCGGTTGATCTCGAAGTGCTCGCGCAACTTGCTGCGGAAGTCGCTGCGACCGAAACCGTCGGTGCCCAGCACCTTGTACGTGCGCTCCTTGGGAATGAAGGGGCGGATCTGCTCCGCGTAGTTCTTCATGTAGTCGGTGGATGCGATCACCGGGCCGGTGGTGGCGCTCAGTTGCTGCGCCACGAAGGGCACGCGCGGCGTTTCGGTCGGGTGCAGCAGGTTCCAGCGGTCGGCGTCCTGGCCGTCACGGGCCAGTTCGTTGAAGCTCGGGCAGCTCCACACGCCGGCGCTCACACCCCAGTCCTTCTCCAGCAGTTCCTGCGCGGCGATGCTCTCGCGCAGGATGGTGCCGCTGCCCAGCAGTTGCACGCTGGGCGCGTCCTTCTTGAGGGCCGGCGCCTGCTTGCAGTAGTACATGCCCTTGATGATCTGCTCCTCCGTGCCGGGCTGCAGGCCGGGCATGGGGTAGTTTTCGTTGAGCAGCGTCAGGTAGTAGAAAACGTTGTCCTGCTTCTCCACCATGCGCTTCAAGCCGTGGTGCAGGATCACCGCCACTTCGTGCGCGAAGGTCGGGTCGTAGCTGATGCAGTTCGGGATCGTGCCGGCCAGGATGTGGCTGTGGCCGTCTTCGTGCTGCAGGCCTTCGCCGTTGAGCGTGGTGCGGCCCGAGGTGCCGCCCAGCAGGAAGCCGCGCGCCTGCATGTCGCCCGCTGCCCAGGCGAGATCGCCGATGCGCTGGAAGCCGAACATGGAGTAGTACACGTAGAACGGCACCATGATGCGGTTGCTCGTGCTGTAGCTGGTGGCCGCCGCGATCCAGCTGCTCATGCCGCCGGCTTCGTTGATGCCTTCCTGCAGGATCTGGCCCGCCTTGTCCTCCTTGTAGTACATCACCTGGTCTTTATCGACCGGGGTGTACTGCTGACCGTGCGGGTTGTAGATGCCGACCTGGCGGAACAGGCCTTCCATGCCGAAGGTGCGGGCCTCGTCCACCAGGATAGGCACGACGCGCGGGCCCAGGGCCTGGTCGCGCAGCAGCTGGGTGAGGAAACGCACGTAGGCTTGCGTGGTCGAGATCTCGCGGCCTTCGGCCGTCGGGTCGAGCACGGCCTTGAAGGTGTCGAGCGAGGGCACGGTGAAGCTCTCGTCGGCCTTCACGCGGCGCTTGGGCAGGTAGCCGCCGAGGGCCTGGCGGCGCTCGTGCAGGTACTTCATTTCCGGCGTGTCTTCGGCCGGCTTGTAGAACGGGATCTTGGACAGCTCGCTGTCGGGAATCGGCAGGTTGAAACGGTCACGGAAGATCTTGATGTCCTCGTCCGTGAGCTTCTTGGTCTGGTGAACCGTGTTCTTGCCCTCGCCCGCCTTGCCCATGCCGAAGCCCTTGACGGTCTTGATCAGCAGCACGGTCGGCTGGCCCTTGTGGTTGACCGCCTTGTGGTAAGCCGCGTAAACCTTCTGCGGGTCGTGGCCGCCGCGCTTGAGGTTCCAGATGTCGTTGTCGCTCAGGTGGGCGACCATCTCCAGCGTCTTGGGATCGCGGCCGAAGAAATGCTTGCGCACGTAGGCGCCGTCGTTGGCCTTGAAGGACTGGTAGTCGCCGTCGACCGTGTCCATCATGATCTTGCGCAGCGCGCCGTCCTTGTCGCGCGCCAGCAGCGAGTCCCACTCGCTGCCCCACAGCAGCTTGATCACGTTCCAGCCGGAGCCGCGGA
>Ga0247823_10000057_pt1 | contig 79004 bp, 65 predicted proteins | sample 13C_PalmiticAcid_2_FD_192426 | JGI IMG/M metagenome (GOLD analysis project Ga0247823, IMG submission 192426) | Soil microbial communities from agricultural site in Penn Yan, New York, United States - 13C_PalmiticAcid_Day30 | ecosystem: Environmental > Terrestrial > Soil > Agricultural land... | reverse complement strand
TCACGACGCTCTCGCCACGGCGCCGTCGATCCATGGCGAGAGCGTCGTGATGCGCATCCTCGACCGTTCGAAGCTGGCGCTCGACTTCGCCGCGCTCGGCTTCGACGCCGCGCTGACCGGACGGCTGCGCGAGGCGATCACGCGCCCGCATGGCATCGTATTAGTCACCGGCCCGACCGGCAGCGGCAAGACCACCACGCTCTATGCCGCACTGTCCGAGCTCAATGCGCCCGAACGCAAGCTGCTCACGGTCGAGGACCCGATCGAGTACCGCCTCGACGGAGTCATCCAGACCCAGGTCAATCCGGCGATCGGCTTCACCTTCGGATCGGCGCTGCGGTCGTTCCTGCGCCAGGATCCCGACGTGATGATGGTCGGCGAGATTCGCGACACCGAGACGGCGCAAATCGCAGTCCAGGCGGCGCTCACCGGGCACATGATCCTTTCGACGCTGCACACCAACACCGCGGCGGGCGCGGTCTCGCGGCTGCTCGACATGGACGTCGAGCCGTTTCTGCTCGGTTCGGTGCTGACTGGAGTGCTCGCGCAGCGGCTGGTGCGGCGGCTCTGCTCCGATTGCCGGACGCCGTACGATCCGCGGGAGGACGCGCCCGAGGCGCTGCGCCTGCTGCTCGAGGCCGAGGGGATCCGCCGGCTCTATCATCCGGTCGGCTGCGCCCGATGCGGCGGCAGCGGCTATTCGGGGCGCATCGCCCTGCTCGAATTCTTGCGAGTCGACGTGGCGGTGTCGCGGCTCATCCTGCGCCGCGCGGACACCCGCGAGATCCTCGCCGCCGCAGAGCAGGGCGGCATGCGCAGCCTTGCCGCCGACGGCGTGGCCAAGGCAGGCGAGGGGCTGACGACGATCGAGGAAGTCCTGCGCGTCGCGAGCGGGGACGGGTGATGGCGACGTGGCGCTATCGCGCGATCCGCCCCGACGGATCCGCGCTGACCGGACAGATGGACGCGTCGGACCGCGACGATGCGGTGGCGAATCTGCGGCGGAGCGGCGCCACACCGCTCGAGCTGGTCGTCGTTCCGCCGCGCGCGCCGGGGCGACCACGGCGTGCCGGCGCGAAGGCGCGGGCGGCCGCATGCACCTGTATCAGCGAACTCGCAGTGCTGATCGATGCCGGACTCCAGCTCGATCGCGCGCTCGCGCTGGCGATCGAGAATGTCGAGGACAAGAGCGTCGCGGCTCATCTGGCCGACATATTGCGTGAGGTCCGCGAAGGAGCGCCCCTGTCGCGTGCGATGGCGCGCAAGCCCGATCTCTTCTCCGCCACCGCCATCGCGATGACCGAGGCCGGCGAGGCCAATGGAAGGCTCGGCGCGGCGCTGTCGCGGCTTGCGGCGACGCTGGAGCAGGACGCCGAGCTGCGTCGCCTGATCGGATCGTCGATGATCTATCCGATCGCCTTGCTGGTCATCGCGGTCGGCGTTGTGCTGCTCATGCTGCTGTTCGTCGTGCCGCAGTTCGAAAGCATGTTCGCCAGCGCCGCAGACCGGCTTCCCGCCGCGACCGTCGTGGTGATGACCGCCAGCCGCGGACTGCGCGACTATGGCCTCGCGATGCTGCTCGCGGGCGTGGTCGCCGGGTTCGTGGCGGCGATCGCGCTTCGCCGCCCCGCGGTCCGGCTCGCCCGCGATCGGATGGTGCTGGCGTTGCCGCTGCTCGGCGAGCTCGTCCGTCGGATCGACACCGCGCGGTTCGCGCGCACGCTCGGCGCGCTGATCGAAGGCGAAGTGGCCTTGCCCGCGGCGCTGGCATTGGCGCGCCGGACGATCTCCAATCAGGTGCTAGGGGAAACCATCGCGCGCGTCGCCGACGGCGTGAAGGAGGGCGGCGGGCTCACCGCGCCGCTCGCCGCATCGGGCGCGCTGCCGCGGCTGGCAATCGGCTTCCTGCGCACTGGCGAGGAGACCTCGCAGCTCGGCATGATGCTCGGCCGCCTCGCCGACGTGCTCGATCGCGACATCCGCACGCGGCTCGAGCGGCTGATCGGCATCCTGACCCCCGTGATTACCGTAGTGCTGGGAACGACGGTCGCCGCGATCATCGCCTCGATCATGTCGGCGATTCTCGGATTCAACGATCTCGCGCTGACATCATGAGCAAAGGGTGGACGGTCATGAAAACAAGGCACGGACGCGAAGCGGGCTTCACGCTGCTCGAACTGCTGGTGGTGCTCGCCATCCTCGGGCTGCTCGCGGCGATCGTCGGCCCGCAGGTGATGAAATATCTCGACAGCTCGAAATCGCAATCGGCGCGGGTGCAGGCGAAGAACGTCGCCGCAGCGCTCAACCTCTTCAAGCTGGACGCGACCCGCTATCCGACGCAGGAGGAAGGCGTCGCGGCGCTGGTCAAGCAGCCGCCCAACGTGCCCAACTGGAACGGCCCCTATCTGGCCGAGCAGTCGGCGATCGTCGATCCGTGGGGCCGCCCCTATCTGCTGCGGATCCCGGGCGAGCACGGCGAAGTCGACGTCTATTCGCTGGGCGCGGACGGGCAGCCGGGCGGGACCGGCGAGGCCCGCGATGTCGGCAATTATTGAGCGGCCGCGCCGCCATTCCGGCACGCCGACCTGCGGATTCACGCTGGTCGAGCTCCTCGTGATCCTCGCTATCCTGTCGCTCATGGCCGGAATCGTCTTTCCCTCGGTTGAGAAGGCGATGCGGCGACAGAGCTTCGTCGATTCGGCGCGGCGGGTGGAGCTGGGCCTCCGTTCGGCGCGCGCCGCCGCGGTAGGGGGCGGGATGGCCGTCCGCTTCGTCGCGGCGCGCGATGGCCATGGCTTTCGCTACACCGGTCGTGAAGACCGCCTGCCGGAGACGGTTACGATCGCGTTGCCGGACCGGGGCATCCAGTTCTTCGCCGATGGAAGCGCGATCGGCGGCTCCGTCGAGGTCTCGGACGGTCGCTTCAGCCAGCGGCTTTTGATCGATGACGCGCTCGGCCTGATCGAGCGCGCGCGATGAGCAAAGACGCTTCCGGCTTCAGTCTTGTCGAGACGCTGGTCGCGCTCGCGGTGATCGCGGCGATGTCGGCGCTGCTGTTCGAAATGGTGAGCGCGAACGCGGGCTTCGCGCAGGCGACTGCAAAACGCCGCGAGGCCGTTCTTCTCGCCGAGTCGCTGCTCGCCGCGACGACCGCGCCCAGCGACTCGCGTACCGTCGCCGACACCGGCAAAGCCCGTGGCTTCAACTGGCGGATCATCCGCGCCCGACGCGGCGGCGGCGCGCGCGCCACTGGCATCCCGCTCGAAGAGGTACGTATCACCGTCACCGATGGGACGACAGGCCGAAGCCTCACCAGCGTTCAGACGCTTCGGCTCGCACACTGAGCCATGCGCCCGCATGCTTCTCCCGTGAACCGTGCAAACGCGTCGGGGTTCACGCTGATCGAATTGCTCGTCGGGCTGGCGCTGATGGGAATGGCCGCGTCGATGCTTCTCGCGGTCCTGCGGATGGCGGGGCTGATCGCGTTGCACGAGCGGACGCGCGCCTCGGGTCTGGACGAAGTCATCGCCGCGCAGCGCAGCTTGCGGATCGGGATCGAGCGACTTCGGCCGGTGGCCCGCCTCGATACCGCGAGACCGGTGATCGAGTTCCGCGGAAATGAGGCGATGCTGAGCTACATCGCGCCGCCACCCGATCGGCACGCGCCGCAAGCGCTCCAGCGTTTTCGGCTGATACGTACCCCCACGGGCGACCTGGTTCTCTATGCGGCGAGCACGCGCAAGTCGCGGATCGACCCGCGCGGCTACGATCTCACCGGCTGGACGCCGACGACACTGCTGCGGGACACGGCCAGTCTGTCGATCAGCTACCGCGGCGTCCCCATCACTGGCGGCGAGCGCGCCTGGCTGAACCGATGGTGGGACCGGACGAGCCCGCCCGAGCTGATCCGTATCCGGGTCGAATTCGCCGCGGGCGACCGGCGCCAATGGCCCGATCTGCTGATCCGGCCGCACGTGGCGACCACCACCTGTTTTGTCGACCAGGTGACCGGCGGATGCGGAGCGGAGCAATGAACGCGCGGGTGCTTCTCGATGCGGACATGCAGACGATCGGCCGATGGCTGCTTCAGGGCTGGCGCTGGTGGGCCGACGAGATTCGCGGGTTGCTGCCCGCCCGATCGCGAGGGACGCGCACAGGCAACACGGCGAGGTTCGCAATGGAGCAGGGCGCGCTCGTTGCGCCTGCGGGCGGCAGAAGCCGCGCCGGTGCGGTCCCGAAGCCGGGGACGCGCGTGACGATCGTGATCCCGCCCGCCGATTGCCTGATACGATCGATCACGCGGCCGGCGATCGGCGAACGCGATTTGCGGCGCATGGTCGCATTCGAGGCCGACGCGCTGCTGCCGATCCCGGCGGGTTCGGCGCTGGTGGCGACGCGGGTCGCGGGCAGTGCGGAAGCGGGCAAGATCCGGATCCAGGTCGCGGGGCTGCCGATCGACAAAGCGCGCGCGATCGCCGGCGTCGCAGCCGCTGCCGGACTGGTTCCGGCGGCCGTGGTGCTCGAGGAAGAGGATCGCCGCGCGCCGCCGCTCGACTTCGCGCCGGGGATGCGCGAGGCTGGCCTGCTCGCGACCCGGCGGAGCGCCACGACCTCGCTCTGGGGGCTGGTCGCGGCCCTGCTGTTGCTCAACCTGACCCTGTGGGTGTGGCGCGATGCCGCGCGGGTGGCGCGGTTCGAACGGCTCGTCGCGGAGCAGCAGCCCGCAGTCGCCGTCGCGCAGAAGATCGCGCGTCGTGGCGAGCAGGATCAGCTTCTTATCGCGCGGTCGCTGACGTTGCGGCGCGTGCACGATCCATTGCGCGTCCTCGCCGCGGTCGGCGACGCGCTGCCGCAAGGCGCATGGCTCCAGCGCTTCGTCTGGGACGGCGAGACGGTTCGCCTCGCGGGCTATCGCCCGGCCAGGGCCGATGTCGCGACGGCGCTGCGCCGCTCCGGCCGCTTCTCCGACGTGCGCAACATGGGGCAGGAGACCCAGGCGACGATGCCGACCGGCGATCCTTTCGATCTTGCCGCAAGGGTCGGGCGTTGATGCGCCCCGTTTCCGCCCGCGAGCGGCGCCTGATCGCGCTGCTGATCCTCACCGCGCTGATCGCGGCCGGCTATTTCCTGATCGTCGCGCCGGTCGTGGCGGGCTTCCAGTCGCGGGCCGAGCGGTTCGACCGGCTCGCACTGACTTATACGCACAATCTTCGCACGATCGCCACGATCCCGCGGCTGCGCCGCGAGGCCGAACTGCGGCGCGCGGCCAGCGTCTCTTTCGTCGCGGCCGCAGGAAATGCCGAGGTGGGACGCGAATGGCTCAAGGACCGGTTGCAACGCGCGGTCGACAGCGCCGGCGGCGCGTTCCGCGAAGGCAGCGATGCCGAAGCGCCTCCGGGCTGGGCGCGGGCGCGCGCCTCGGCACGGATGACGCTGCCGCAGCTCGCTGCCGCGCTGGCCCATCTGCAGAATCAGCCGCCCTGGCTCATCGTCGAGACCGTCAGCATCACTGCCGGCAATGTGATCGTCTCCGGTCAAGCCCCCAGCATGGACATGGAAATTGAAGCTTCGATCCCGCTTCGCCCTGCCGCCGCTCGATAGGTCGTCGGTGCTGCCGCTGGTACTCGCGGCGTTGCTCTGTGCGGCGCTGGCGTTCCAGACGCTGGTCGGCGGCGCGTTCGACCTGCCGGTGGCGGGGCCGGTGCGGGGAGGCGCGCCGGCGGGTCTCGCCGCGACCCGGCCGTCACCAATGGTCGTCGACCCGGCGATCGGCGCGCGATCGATGTTCACGCCGATCCTCGTGCCGCCCAAGGAAAGCGCCGAGGCGCAGACGCCGCTCGGCAGCTATGCCGTGGTCGGCGCCATCCGGATCGGACGCGCCGGCTATGCGATCGCCCAAGGACCCGATGGTCGGACGTTCCGCGCGGGACCCGGGGCGAGGATCGGCGCATGGCAGGTCCGCGGCGTGAGCCAGGAAGAGGTCCGGCTGGCACGCGCCGGCGAGCGCATGACCGTGCGCTTCGGCCCGTCGGGTCCGGTCACCACAGCAGCGGGCAATGGGAGTCAGTGATGGGTGCGCGTACCAAGCTTCGAGCGGGGGTGGCGGGAATGGCGCTCGCGGTCGCCGGCTGTGCCGGCAATCCGCCGCCCCGGCCCATCGCCGTCCTCGACACGCCGGCGATCGTGCGCGAGGCGGAGCGCGCTGCGCCGCTGGTGCGCTCGACGATCGTCGGCGGCGAGAGCCTGCCACCGGCGGCGCCCGTGCCGCCGCGGCAGAGCGCGACGCCGGGCGATATCGGGATAAACCTGCCGCGGGCCGATGTCCGCACGGTTGCGGCTTCGGTACAGCAGATCACCGGAATCGCCGTCGAGGTCGAGGCGGGGGTCAGTGGGCCGGTCTCGCTCGTCACTCCGGGGAATGTCGCGCGATCAGAGGTCATCCCGCTGTTCGAGACCGCGCTGCGCGCCGCCAACCTCGCGCTTGCGCCGGTGGGCAACGGCTATGTCGTGCGGACGGTGACTGCCGCCCAGGCCCCGGTCGCTCCTGACGCGGTCGGCTTCGGCACCCAAGTGGTTTCGCTGGAGTTCATCAATGCCGAGGAAGTGAAGAAGGTGCTCGACGGCGCGCTTCCGGGCGTCGTCACTGCAGTCGACGCGGCGGGCAACCGCATCACCATCGCCGGGACGACCGGCCAGCGCGCGAGCGCACGCGACCTGGTCAAGCAATTCGACGTCAACTGGCTGCGCAATATGAGCTTCGCATTGTTCGTGCCCGAACGCACCGATGCGCGACTGATCGTCCCCGAGCTCGAAAAGCTGATTAATGCCGCCGATGCGCCGACGCGCGGCCTCGTCCGGCTGATCGCGATGGAGCGATTGAACGGCATCCTCGCAGTGAGCGCCCAGCGCCAATATCTCGACGATGTCCGTCGGTGGATCGAGGTTCTCGACCGCGAAGGCGAGAGCGCCGAGCGCCGGATTTTCGTCTATCGCGTCCAGAACGGCCGCGCGCGCGACCTGGCGCGAACGCTCAACCGGGCGTTCGGCAATGGCGGCGGAGACGAGGAGGTGGGGAATGAAGACCCCTTCGCCGCCAACGACCAGCCCGCGGCCCGCACTGCTTCGCCCGTGCCGAAGCCTGGCGCCAATGCCGTACAGCCGGGAAGCGGTGCCGCGAACGCCGCGCCCGACGCCGGCGGTCGCGAGAGTCCCGCCACGGGCGGCAAGATCACTGCGGACGACGTCAACAACGCAGTCGTCGTCTACGGCACTCCGCGCGATTATGCGACGATCGAGGATGCGCTGCGCAAGCTCGACGTGCCTCCCGTTCAGGTGATGATCGAAGCGGCGATCACCGAAGTGACCCTGACCGACACCCTGCGCTACGGGGTCCAGTGGAACTGGCTCACCGGGGACAGCAATTTCCGCGTTACCGACGGGGCTGCCATGCCAACCGGGCCGACCCAGGCGGGCTTCTCCTATTTTCTCGCCGGGAGCAGCATCTCGGTCGCGCTCAACGCGCTCGAGCAGCGGACCAACATCAAGGTGGTGTCCGCCCCCAAATTGGTCACGCTCAACAACCAGACCGCGGCGCTGCAGGTAGGCGACCAGGTGCCGGTGTCGTCGGGAAGCGCGGTCAGCGTCGACAATCCCAACGCGCCGATCGTCAATTCGATCGACTATCGCGACACCGGCGTGATCCTCAAGGTCACGCCCCGGGTGAATGCCGGGGGGCTCGTCCTGCTCGACATTTCGCAGGAAGTGAGCGACGTCAACGTCAACGCGCCCAATGCGAGCGGCGACAGGACTCCGGCTTCCCCGACCATCTCGACGCGGCGGATCTCGACTTCGGTCGCGGTGCAGGACGGTCAGGTCATCGCGCTGGGCGGGCTGTTCCGCGAGTCGAAGAGCCTCGGCAAGAACGGCATTCCGATCCTGTCGCGGATCCCGCTCATCGGCGGGCTGTTCGGCAGCCACAACAATGTCCAGAACCGCACCGAACTGATCGTGTTGCTCAAGCCGCACGTGATCCGTACACCCGACGACGGCCGCGCGGTCACCGAGGAACTGCGCGCCAAGCTGCGCACGCTCGAGCCGTTCCGCACCGAGGGGCGGATCCCGTGACCCCGCGCGGCGAGGAAGGCTATGCGCTGGTGGCGGCGGTAGCGAGCATCGCCGCGTTCGCGACGATCGCGCTCGCCGTGCTCAGCGCGACCCGGATGGGGATCGAGGATGCCGGGGCCGAACAGGCGCGGATGCAGGCCGTCGCCGCCGCCGATGCGGGGGTCGCGTTCGCGCTCAGCCGCCTGCTGGCCGACGACGAGTCGCAGCGCTGGACCGCCGACGGCCGGATCCGTTCGATGCGCTTCGCCGGCGCGGACCTGCGGATCGCCCTGCGCGACGAGCGCGGCAAGGTTCCGCTGGGCCTGCTCGACGAAGCGCAGGCGACCATTTTGCTCGAACGCGCCGGCCTTGAGGGCGAACGGCTGTTGATCGCGCGCGATTCGCTGCTCGACTGGATCGACGACGACACGATCAAGCGCCCCTTCGGCGCCGAGGAGCCTTATTACCGATCCGCGGACCTGCTCCCCGCCGATGGCCGGTTCGCTTCGACCGACGAACTCGCGCTCGTCCGCGGGCTGGGCGCCGACACCGTCGCGCGCATCCGTCCCTATGTCACGACCTGGACGCTACGCAGCGGCTTCGACGCGCAATATGCCGACCCCCGTGCACTCGCGGTCATGGACAACGGCGGCGAGGGCGGGCCGGCGGCGATCGAGCGGGCACGCGAGCTTGCCGGCCAGACCACCGCGCTGTCGTTCGCCAGTGCTCCGACGCTGGTCGACCGGCCGATCTCGATCGAGGCGGTCGCCAGCCTGCCCGGCGGCGGGCGGGCGGTGCGCACTCTGGTGGTCGAGCTCACCGGCGTGGCCGACCGGCCCTATGTCGTGCGGGCGTATGAGTGACGGCAGCATTTGGCAGAAAGTTTTGCCGAACCGAGGGCGGCGGCGTGTCTGGATAAGGGAAGCAGGGGAGCGGAAGCGGTGGCCGGTTCGAATTCTCTCTTGAAGGCCCAATATGCCCAGGTGCGGGCGCTGCTGGAGCGCGGCGCGACCTTTCTCGGCAAGGGCAAGGCGGCCAATGCGTTGCGGGCGTTCGACGACGCCATCGCGATCAACTCCGGCAGCGCCGAGGCATTCTGCTGCCGCGGCAATGCCCTTGCCGATCTGGGCCAACTGGCGGAGGCGGTCGCGAGCTATGACCGTGCGATCGCCCTCGACCCGCGGCTGTCGGAGGCGCATGATTTCCGGGGCGCCGCGTTCGCCCTCGCCGGAGAGTTCGAACCGGCGCTGCAGAGCGTCGAGCGCGCGCTGCTGATCGCCCCCGACAATTTCAACGCGCGCAACAATCGCGCGAATCTGCTACGCGAGGTTGGCCGCTTCGAAGAGTCGCTGGCCGAATTCGACCTGCTCATCGCACGCGAGCCGGGCTTCGCCGCCGCATACAGCATGCGCGCGCGGACGCTCGCGGCGCTGAGCCGCCACGAAGAGGCGTTGCACAGCTTCGAGAAGACGCTCGCGCTCGATCCGCACAACGCCGAGGCGCTGTGCAATCGGGGGACCGCGCTGAACTTCCTCGACCGCCCCGAGGAAGCGGTCGAAGCATTCGAGCAGGCGCTTGCGCTCGATCCCGGACATGCCGAGATTCTGGGTAATCTTGGCGCCGCGCTCGCCCGCGTCGGCCGGCTGGACGCGGCGGAAAGCTGCTTTCGTCGCTGTCTCGCGGGGGAGCCCGGCCATGTCGACGCATTGCTCGGGCTCGCCGGCCTGGTTTCCCGGCGTCGAGGCTTCGATGAGGCGGGGCGGCTGTATCAGCGGGTGCTTGCGGTCGACGTCAACAATGTCGCCGCGCTCCGGGGCCTGGCCGGGGCGCTGGAAGAGCTCGGGCAGCATCGGAGCGCGCTGATATGCTATGATCACCTCCTGTCGGTCGCCCCGGACAATGCGGCGGCGCATCAGAAACGCGGCTTCCTGCTGGTTTCGCGCACCCATCATGCCGAGGCGCTCCTGTCCTTCGACCGGGCGAAAGCGCTCGACCCCGCGCTCGAGCATTCGGCGGTGCGGCTGCACACGGCGATGCACCTTTCGAAATGGGAAGATTTCAACGCGCAGCTGGACGCCGTCCGGCACGCAGCGGCCGCGGGGGATCCGGGGGCGATGCCCTTTCCGGTGCTGGCGCTCGCCGATGATCCGGCGCTCCAGCACCGATGCGCGCAAATCCTTGCCGACAGCCATCAGCAGATCCCCGCGACGCCCCTCTCCGGCCGCTATCCGCGTCACGAGCGGATCCGGCTCGGTTATTTCTCGGCCGATTTCCATCATCATGCGACGATGCAGCTCTTCGCCGAGACGCTCGAGGCGCATGACCGGGATCGTTTCGAGCTCGCGGCATTCTGGTTCGGCGAGGATATGGGCGATCAATGGCGGTCGCGCGCAAAGGGCGCGTTCGACAGGTTCGTCGACGTCCGGCTCAAGGACGATGCGGCGGCCGCGCAGATTGCGCGCGACATGGAGATCGACATCGCCATCGACCTCAAAGGCTATACCCAGAATTGCCGATTCGGCATCTTTGCCGAGCGTGCCGCGCCGATCCAGGTGAGCTATCTCGGCTATCCCGGCACCTCTGGCGCGGCGGCGATCGACTATCTCTTCGCCGACGAGGTGCTGATCCGTCCGGATGCGCGGAACGCGATATCCGAGAAGATCGTGTATCTCCCCGCATCCTATCAGGCCAATGCCAGCCTCAAGCCGGTTTCGCGGTTGGCCACGCGGCAGGCCGCCGGGCTGCCGGAGCAGGGTTTCGTGTTTTGCTGTTTCAACCAGAACTACAAGATCACCCCCGACATCTTCGCATGCTGGATGTCGATCCTGCGCCGGGCGGAAGCAAGCGTGCTGTGGCTGTGGGTGAACCACGAACCCGCGCGGCAGAATCTCGCCCGCAACGCGGGCGAACTCGGCGTGGATCCGGCGCGGATCGTCTTTGCCGGGAGCGAGCCCACCGAGCGCCATCTCGACCGGCTGCAGCTCGCCGATCTCTTCCTCGACACCTTGCCCTGCAACGCCCACACCACCGCCAGCGACGCGCTGCGCGTCGGTTTGCCGATCCTCACCTGCCCGGGGCGGAGCTTCGCCGCGCGGGTGGGGGCGAGCCTGCTCACGGCACTGGACCTGCGCGAACTCGTAGCCGACGATCTCGCCGAATATGAGGCGCTTGCCGTCTCGCTTGCGCACGACCCCGCGCGGCTCGCGGCGATCCGCGCGCGGCTGATCGAAGGCCGCCTGCGATCGACGCTGTTCGAGCCGCCGGCAATGGCGCGTAAGCTCGAGGCCGCTTATTCGGCGATCTATGCGCGCCACCACGCGGGCGACGCTCCTGATGACATCCGCATCACGGCGTGATCGACGCGCGTCAGGATCCCACGGGCTGGAATATGGGCGCGGGGACTGGTGGAGCCAGCCCCCAGGGCGCGAAAGCGGGTGCGGGCGCCGTGACGGGTGCGGGCACGGCGGCTTGGTCCGCGTTCGGCGCGAAACCGGATACCGGCCGGCCGGCGAGCACCGCTATCGCCGTGCCTCGACGCCGATAGAAGATATGCGCGCCAATCTTGGTGACGCGCTCGAGGCTCGGCGCCCAATAAGGCGACACATAATCGGCGTGATAGTTCAACGCATCGCCGACCAATGGCGGCAGTCGTCCGTCGATCACCTCGCCGGCAATCTTGCGCGACTGGGCCATGACTCTTTCGGGAAGGATGCGCCGCATCGATCCGTCGCAGGTGAAAGTGAACTGGCACCCCGTCTTCAGCGTCGAGCCGGCAAAGACGACGCCGCACACCGATTTTGGAAAAGCAGGATGCCGCGCGCGGTTCAGCACGACTTCGCCGACCGCCTGCTGGCCTTCGGCGCTCTCGAACCCCGCTTCATAGGCGATGGCCAGCGTCAGGCACTCGACTGCCCGGGTCCGGTCCTCGACCGGCCGCGGCAGGGTGGATTGCGCTCGGGTGGGGGGGGGCGAAGTACCGGCGACAAGGACGGCCAGGCCGATCATTCGAAGCCGATTCGTTCCGCTTTTCTTGCGACACGCCTCGCGCGGGAAGGTCTGCGGCGGGCGTTCGAGTCGATTGTCGCCCACGCTACCCTGCCGCCCGATCGCACGCCGCTCGCGGAAGCCCTCCGCGAGCGGCTGTCGTGGATCGGATTGACGCGCGATCTCGGCCGTTCTCACGTTCATTCCCGGAATTACCAATAAATGCGGACGAATTGCGCGAGCCTCTCAAACGTAATTATGATATATACAAGTTACGTTGCGATGACCTGAGCTGTAACCTCTGTGTAAAATCGATGTGTCAAGTTTTGACGGCGGATATATCTACGAAGGCAGCGACCGCGTCGAATCGACTTCCCGATAATTTGTCAATTATTGGCACAAAATTCGATCCCAGGCGGGGTTCAGTGTCCTGCCTCTATCTGAAATGGAGCAATTTGGATGATTGCCAAGATCGCCCTCGCCGGACTGGTTTCCGCGCTGGGTCTGTCCACCTTCGCCTTGTTCCAGTCCGCGCCCGGGACGTCGATGCCGGCGAAGCCTGCGGCGGACCGGTCCTCTGCCGCCCCTTCGGAGCGGGCGCAAGCCGCGCCGAGGATCGCCATGCTTCCGACGCGCTTGCTCGAGTGCCGGCTCGGAAGGATCACCAACTTCGATCCCTCGCGCGAGCAAGCGCCATCCGAGTTCAAATATGAGGGCAGCCACCCGTTCGCGTTGTTGCTCCCCTCGATCCCGGTGCGCACGACGGAGCCCCCGCGCTCGACCTTGCCCCCCGAGCCGGTCGATCCGCGCACGCGTATCGTCGCGGACCCTGACGGGATTTCGGCGGGCGCCGCGGGACGCCCGTTCGAACGCGTCGTCGATTATTGGCCGGAGCGTGTCGAAATGACCACGCCGATCGGAGGAGGGGCGGTGAACATGATCATCCTTCAGCCATCGGAGGCGCAGCCGGGACTGGTCGACATGTTCATGACCAAGGCTACCGATGCGGTCACCTGGGATCTCGACGCGCTGTATTCCGGGCGCTGCAAATTGGCACAGGGCGGGGCCGCGGCGGGGGCCGCGCGCTGACGCAAATCCGGACACCAGGATTCGTCCGGCGCCCCCGCCCGAAAAGGTATAATTTCCATATGTGCAAGCAACTGGACGTACGATTCCGCAAAATCGCCGCACTTCAGTAATTCCTATAGGAAATCCGGCAAAATAAACTTCGGCGTTAGCTCAAGATTTACTATAATTTCTCTGAAAACACCGATCATATCGTCTATTACGCGTCCAGAATTCTGTCGGGGCGTAAATAATCGATAGCGGCTCTGCCAGAATCGTGCGGCCGATGTGTCTAACAAATGGGAGAGTGCTCAGGCCCTTGATGCGAGGGCGCCGGGGGAGACCTCTGGCAACGCTTGTGTGCGGCCGATAGCTTTCCTGAGTCCGGCCCTACGCCAGGGAGACAGCGATGGACGAGTATATGCCGATCGCGGATGCCGCGGCCGTTGGTCAGGAGAGTTCCGCTTCGTTCGAGCACCATTTGATTCTCGACGCTAGACTGGAGGCGCTGCCGGATCGCCCGCGTCCGCGGGCGCGGGCCCATCTGGCACCGTGGCAGGTCAAACTTGCGCGCGACATGATGCTGACCCAGATGGCCGGGGGCCTCGCCCTGACCGACGTCGCCAGCCGGCTCAACATGTCGGTCAGTCATTTCATCAAGGCTTTTCGCGAGACCGAGGGCGTCGCGCCGTATCATTGGTACATGCAGCGCCGGATCGCGCAGGCGATGACCTTGCTCCTCGACGACACGATGCCGCTCTCAAAAGTCGCCGACGAATGCGGCTTCGCGGATCAGAGCCACTTCACCAAGGCGTTCACGCGGCTGCTCGGGGTTTCCCCCGGCCGCTGGCGCCGCAGCGTGCGAAGAGGCTATCCGGGCTTCGGCGGATAAACCGCAGGCGTGAGTGTCCCGCCCGTTTGTCGATAATCGCGGTCCCCTGTGGAAACGACTAGGGTAACCGCAGCGACCCAGGGATAGACCCGCGAGACGGGACGGCGATGCGGATAGCGCAGCGGCGGCTCGCACCACGGCCGCGTCGCGGCTCAGTCTGTCGAGAGAATGCGAGCACCAGATCCCAGCGCGTGCACCGCCGCCGGCCGAGGACGACGCGATGAGGGATCGCGGCGTCGGCGCGATCGGCGTCGAGGCAGAAGATGAGCGCGCGCCTCTCGAACATCGAACGGATGCGGCAACTCTACGACCCCAATTATGTTTGCAGGGTTGACACGCTGGACGAAGCGCCGGTGCAGGTGTGCGTCGAGGATCGCATGCTGACCGCCGCCGCCGGCACGGGCGTCGCTACCTATGCACGGACACTGGCGACATGTCTGCCGGCCGCGGGAGCCTCGCCGCTGCTGCTCGGTGACGGTCCGGCCGGACCGGTGCGACGGGCGCGGCTGGGCCGCTGGATCGCGGCCACGCGAGCGGGGGCACGCCTGGCGGACGTCGCGGCCCCGGGTGAAGCGGCGGCGCATTGGGTGGTCCGCGATCTTTTCCGCGAGGCGCATGTCTTCTTCAACCTGCATGGCCGGTCGCTGCCGGTCGAATTCGATCGTCCCCCCCAGGTGATGCACTGGACCTATCCGCTGCCGCTCTATCTCCGCGGGGCGAGGAACCTTTACACTATCCACGACCTGATCCCGCTGACCCATCCCGAACTCACCCGTGTCTCGTCGACGCGGCATGCGGCGGTGCTGCGCCAGATTGCCAAGCATGCTTATGGTCTGGTGACGGTCTCCGAAACCGTCCGTCGCGAACTGGTCGACCATCTGGGGATTCCCGAGGGCAGGGTGGTCAACACCTTGCAGGCGATCGACGCGCCGCTGCAATCGGACCCGAGCCTTCCGCCCGGCTTGCGATCAGGCGATTATTTCTTCTTCTGCGGGCGAGTCGAGCCGCGGAAGAACCTCGACCGGCTTGCTTGCGCGCACGCCGCGAGCGGGACGGCGTTGCCGCTGGTGATCGTCGGACCGCAGGTGCCGGGGGAGGAGGCACTCGAGAAAAGGCTGCGCGGGTTTGCCGGCGTGATCCGCTTGCCGTGGATGCCGCGCCGCGAACTGCTCGGAATCATGCGACGCGCCCGCGCTTTGCTGTTTCCGTCGCTCGCCGAGGGCTTTGGCCTGCCGATTGCCGAGGCGATGACGCTTGGCTGTCCGGTGCTTACGTCCAGCGCGGGCGCGCCGGCTGAAATCGCCGGCGACGCGGCGCTGCTGGTCGATCCCCGGCAGACCGCGCAGATCGAGGCGGCGATCCGTCGGCTCGAAAGCGACGAGATACTCCGCGCCCGGTTGCGCGCCGCCGGCTTTGACCGAGGTCTGAAGTTCACGCCGGATGTCTATGCGCGGCGGCTTCGCGCGCTCTATGCGGACGCGATCGCCACAGCACCGCGGGGCCGAACGTGACGCGCCCATTCCGGATCGGTATCGATGGGCTGAACCTCGCCCTTCCGCACGGCACCGGCGTCGCGACCTATTCGCGCACGCTTGCCCGCACCGTCGCGGAGATGGGCCGCGCGCCCGATCTCGTCTTCGGCCTGCCCGTCCCGCCGCGTTCGTCGCGCGATTTGCGCGAGACCCTGTTCTTCGCCGAGCTTGGCCGCGACGATCAGCCTGAGACCTCGCCCGCCGCCGCAAAAAGCGCGCGGCTCTTTGTCGCGCCTTGGGCGCGGCGGCTGGTCGAGGTGCCGGTACAGGGCCGCGTCCGCGCCGAGGCATTCGCCGAGCGCCTGCCGAGCTTCTCGACGCTGCACAGTTTCGGGTCCCTCTGGTCGGTCGCGGCGCGTCACTTCAACCGCTATCGCCGTTTCCTCACGGTCACGATGGCCGATCCGCCCGAGATCATGCACTGGACCTATCCGCTGCCGATCCATCTGGCCGGCGCGGTCAATATCTACACGATCCACGATCTGGTGCCGCTCCGGCTCCCGCACACCAGCCTCGAGAACAAACGCCTGCACGATCGGCTGCTGCGAAGCTGCATCGGTCGCGCCGCGCGCATCTGCACCGTCTCCGAGGCTTCGCGGCGCGATATCGTCGAATTTCTCGGCGCCGATCCCGGGCAGGTGGTCAATTGCTATCAGTCGATCGATCCGGTTCCGGCGATCGACTCCGCCATGCTGGCCGGGCGGCTTCGCGCGTTGTTCGATCTCGAGCCGCAGGGCTATTTCCTCTATTTCGGCGCGATCGAGCCCAAGAAGAATGTCGGGCGCCTGATCGAGGCCTATCTCGCGAGCGAAGTGGCAACGCCATTGGTCATCGTGGGCGGGCGCGGCTGGCGTTCGGAGAATGAACTGCGCCTGCTGGGCAGCGCCGGATCGCAAAGCCTCTCGGGCGTGGCGCGGATCCGCAAGCTCGATTATCTGCCGCGGCGGATGCTCGACGTGCTGATCGCCGGCGCGCGCGGCGTGCTATTCCCATCGCTCTACGAAGGGTTCGGTCTGCCGGTGGTGGAGGCGCTCGCGCGCGGCGTGCCGGTCATGACCTCGACCGGCGGATCGCTGCCCGAAGTGACCGGGAGCGCCGCGCTGCTCGTCGATCCCTATGACGTCGGCGCAATCGCGGCCGCCATCCGCAAACTGGACGAGGATGCCGAACTTCGCCGTGCGCTCGCTGCAATGGGGCCGGCGCAGGCCGATCGCTTCGCCCCGGTGCGGTTTCGCGCGAACCTGTGCGCACTCTACCGATCGCTTCTCGTGCCTGTGCACGACACCGTAGCTGCGCAACCAATGACCTTCGGGGCGGCAACCATATGACATCTCTGTTCGCGTTCGTGGCTGCCCGTGGCCGGGGGGCGATGCTGGCGCTTACGCTTCTCGTCGCCGGCTGCTCCACCTTGCCGTCGAGCGGCCCGACCGCGCCCGAAGTGATCGCCGCATCGCGCCCGACCGCCCGGTTGCCTGCGAAATTGATCGACCTCGACGCCGAGGCCTTGTCCGATGTCAACACAGCACCGGCGCCCGCGGGGGCGCTCGCCGGGCTTGCGGCCGAGGGAGATATCGACCGGATCGGTCCCGGCGACGTCCTGCAGATCTCGGTATTCGAGATCGGAACCGCACTCTTCGCAGGCCCTGCGGTGACCGAGGTCCAGCCTGTCGCCACAGGGAGCACATTACCGGCGATCGTCGTCGCGCGCGACGGCACGATCCAGATCCCCTATGCCGGGGCCGTCGAGGCTGCCGGCCAGACCCCACAATCGCTCGCCCGAAGCGTCGAGGCGCGGCTGCGGGGCTATTCCGAACAGGCGCAGGTCAACATCGTCGTCCGCGAGAACATGACCAACAGCGTGTTCGTGCTGGGCGGGGTGAAGGCGCCCGGCCGGATTCCGCTGTCGCTGGCACGCGAGCATGTGCTGGATGCGATTGCGTTGGCTGGCGGCACGACCTCGGCGCCGCACGATACGATGATCCGGGTTACGCGCGCCGGACGCAGCGCCGAGATCGGTCTCGACGAATTGCTCGCGGGATCGCCGGACGATCTGCTGCTGTTGCCGGGGGATCGCATCGAGCTTCTCCGCAATCTGCAGAGCTTCACCGTCTTCGGCGCGAGCGACAAGGTGTCCGAAATTCCGTTCGAGATGCGGAGGCTCACGCTTGCGCAGGCAGTCGCGCGGGCCGGCGGCCCCTCCGACCGCCAGGCGGATCCGACTGCGGTGTTCGTCTTTCGCTGGGCCGCGCCGGATACGCCCGGCGGCGCGCCGGTGCCCGTCATCTATCGGCTCAACATGCTGCGACCCGAAAGCTATTTCGTCTCGCAGCGTTTCGCGATGCGCAACGGCGACGTGATCTACATCGCCAATGCGCGCTCGAACCAGGCGGCCAAGCTGGTCCAGATCATCAACCAGCTCTTCTCGCCATTCTACGGGGTTCGAGAATTGACGCGATGAGGATCAGTGATTCAGGCGGCCAGCCGCTGCTGGGCCTGGTGAATTTCGATCGCCTCGTCGATCGTCGGGTAGAAGGTCAGTCGTCCGTCGTGCAGCACGGCGCCCGTGCTGCAATATTCCTGCAGCGTCGTCGGGCTGTGCGAGACCATGACCAGCGTTCCGGTCGACCGACGATGGGCCAAGGCGGCGTGACAGCGTTCCGCAAAGCGCTGGTCGCCCGCGCCCGTGACTTCGTCGACCAGATAGCAATCGAAGTCGATGGCGAGGCTAACGCCAAAGGCGAGACGCGCCACCATGCCGGCCGAGTAGGTCTTCACCGGCTGGTTGAAATAGTCCCCGAGCTCGGCAAAATTCTCAACGAAAGCGAGCAGACGATCGACGGGCTGCCGATAGATCCGTGCGATGAACCGGCTATTGTCCGCCCCGGTCAAGCTCGCCTGAAAGCAATGCGTGTAGCCGATCGGCCACGAGATGCTCATTCCGCGATGTATGATTCCGCTGCTCGGATGTTCGACGCCGGCGATGAGGCGAAGCAGCGTCGACTTGCCCGCACCGTTCGCTCCGCAGATGCCCAAGGCCTGCCCCGGATGGAGGACGAAGCTGGTGTCCTCGAGTACTTTTCTGGTGAGATTGCGGCCGTGATAGATCTTGTTGACCCGCTCGAAACTGATCATGCGCCGGTACCTCCCGTCGAGATCCGATTGCCGCGAATGAGAAAGCCCGGTCAAGCGAATCCGCATTCGGTCCGGCACGGGCGGGCGCGATGATCGGAGCGGCAGAAACCTCGATTTTTCAGACGGGCCCCGTCGGCTGCGAGGCACTGGTCATCGCCTTTTCGAGTCTCGGCGTGGACAGCGTCGCCAAGCCTTTCGAATTCCACAATTTGCTGGACCGCTCCGATTGCGCGGTGCTGTTGCTGCGCGATCCCGACACCAGCTGGTACCATGGGGTGCCCGATTTTCCGGGCGGTCCGTCGGCTCTTGCGGATGCCCTCGCCGAACATGCGCGCGGATTCCGGCGAGTCATCTGCATCGGATACAGCATGGGAGGCTATGCCGCCTTGCTGTTCGGTCGGTTGATCGGCGCCGAGACGATCATCGCGCTCGCGCCGCAGACCAGTCTTTCCCGTGGCGCGCTCGACGCGTGGGGCGACCACCGCTGGGACACGCAGGTCGAGCGCGTCCAGCGCCAGGGCGATGCCCGGCTGCTCGATCTCGCGCCGTTCTATCACGATACGCGCCACCTTTTGCCCGATCAGGCGATCACCATCTGCCTCAGCGCCAGCGGCGAGTGCCTCGATGCGCAGCATGCCTTCCATCTCGAGCGCCATGCCGCGCTGCATATGCTGGGATCGGAGCCGCTGGCGCACGGAGCGCTGGTGGTCGCGTTGCGCGAGTCCGGACTGATGCGCATGATGATCGACGAAGCGATTGCCGGCGTCCGAACCGATCTGTCCTTGTCGGACCGCTTCGCCGGCTGGATGGCGAAAAGCCGGCATAGCCTCGCTCTGGATCCGGCTGGGACGAGAATCGAGGGATCGATGCTGGGGATCTCCGGCACCCTGGCGATGCATTCGGCGTCGCAGATTGTGCGCGACGCGGCAGCTTCCTATCCGGTGCGCCTTGGTGCCCGGCTGTGGCCGGAGGGACGCTTAGGCGGCAGTCAGCGCGAGGCGCGCTTCGATTTTCCGCCGGGCGACCTGACGCCGGGAAGCGTTCACCGCTTCGCGATCACCATCGACGTCGGCAACCTTCCCCCGGGTCGACACGAGGTCGTCATGGCCCTCGTTCGCGAGGGACGATTCTGGTTCGACGAGTTCGGCTTCAATTCCGCGCGTATCGGACTGGTCGTGGATCGGACGGGCATTTCGCGCCTCGCCGAGGAAGCAGTCATTTGACCGTCGAGATCGCGGCCGTCGTGCTCGCCTTCAACGAAGTCGAGATGCTGTCGCTCACGCTGCCGGCGATCAAGGCGGTGGTGGATCAGGTGATCATCGTCGACATGGGCTCGACGGACGGAAGCGGCGACCTGTACGCGGACCTGCTTTCCGGCAAGGATCACGTCGCGCGCTACGATCAGGCCAATCTCTCGCAATTCGGTTTCGCGCATGCTCGCAATCATGGTGCGCGGTTCACGGCCGCGCCATGGCTCTTCTCGATCGACTCCGACGAATGGATCGATCCTGCGCAGGCACCGCTGCTCCGCCGCGAGATCGCGGCGGCGGAATGCGACGTGTTCCATGTTCATCGGCGCAACTATGCGTCCGAGCCGGGCGCGAGGATCGACATCGAGCGGCTTCGGGCCAACGGGCCTTTCGAGGAAGAGACGCAGCGCCGGATCTACCGCAATCGCCACGACATCCGCTGGGAAGGGCTGATTCACGAAGAGATTTGCGATCGTGACGGCAATACCTGGCAGCGCGCCGGGCGAAGCGCGCTCGTCCTCCACCATCTGGCGCAGTTCAAGTCTCGACCGCTGGGGGAAGAAAAGAACCGCCTCTACGCCTATATGGTCCTGCGCGCGGCGCTCGTGCCGGGATATCGCTATGGAACCAATCCGTTCTGGCACTCGACTTTCATACGTGAGAATCTCGAGTATCTCATCCGCCAGGCCAATGCCTATGCAAGTGCGCGCGGCCTGCCGCTCTACGAACAAGGCGCAATCGAGCGCGCGATCGCTTGATGCCGGTCAGTTCGCCGTGGGAGATGCCCGCCGGCCGAGCATAACGAAGCGCGCGCGCGCTTCCGGCGAGATGACGAAGATCGAAACGAGTTCGTCCACGGTCATCCCCGATTGCAGGAGCTGGCTGAAATAGGAAAAGCCATCCGGGTCAGGCGTTCGCCCGAGGATCAGCCGGTAGCAGTTCGACAGATCGTCGAGCGTCGCGCATTCGTTCACGGGGACGGCCGAGGCCGGAAAGGCCTTGGCGGACTGTGGCGGAAAAGCGGGCGAGTCGCCGTCGAGAGACGATGCCGTGGCGAGCCGAAGCCTTGGGAAGCCGAGGTCGCAATACCAGAAGACCCCTTCGGCAACGAGCGAGAGCTCGATCTCGACATCGTCTTCCGCATTCGCGGGTGGTGCGACGAATCTGATGAAGAATCCTGCCGAGGCGCCTGGCGCCAATACCGCCTGTGTCGGCATCGCGCGGGCTTCGATCGTCCACGCCGCGGTCCGACCGGTCCGGGCCCGTGCGCCGATCAGCAGGCGATCGCGCTGTCGACGTCCGAAGTGGAGGGGCGCCTCGCCGGTGTTGGCGATCCGGCCGTGGAGGTGCAATTCGCCGGATACGGAGCGTTGTACCGAATCGACAAGCTCCATTCCGTAGCCGTGCCGTCGATGCCAGTCGGCGATCGACCCCGACAGGTCGGGCAGCGGCAGGCCATCGATCATCGCGCCGAGGATATCCGCCATCGCGCCCGACTGGCGCAATGCGATCGGCAGTGCCGGGCCGGGCAAGGGCATTCGATGCAGGTCGAGCGTCGCGACCTGTGCAAGCCATCCGATCGTTTGTTCGCTTGTGGTGATCGCGATCCCCGCGGCGCGCGGCGTGCACGTTTCGAGAACCCTGAGGTCGCGGGGTTCGACAGGCGCGACCAGCAGAAGCGCGGCCCCCAGCTCCGCCGCCAGCGCAGCCGCGATATTCGCGTTTGCACCGTGACCGATCATCAGCACCCGCGCTTGTTCCGGCACGCGGGCCCGAAGCAGCTCGGCCATCGCGGCCGGATCGATCGCCGCTGTATCCGGCGCCACGATCGCTACCCGGCAATCCGGCCGTTTGCCGATATGGTCGGCGACCGGGCCGGAGAATCCGGCGCGAACGTCGTCGTCGGCGAGCAGAATTACGAACGCCGCTTCGCCGTCGCCGCGGACGACCGACGCGACATCGGCACTGCCTGCGACAGGCGTCGACCTCATCGGGGCTGGTTCGCGCCTGCCGAACCCGGACCGGGCCGGCCGAATGCGAGGTCCCTCAGCGTTCCGAGCGTAAGAGCCTCGATGAAGTCGAACCGGGCCTGGCGATCGTCCGCGGCACACAGGAAGAATCCCGCGACGCCGACCGAGACTCTCCGCGGGTCCCCTCCGGAGGTTACTTCGGCGAGGTCGGCGCTCGTATTGCCATTGACTTCCAACCGTATGATTCCGGCCGGATCCGGTGTCACCGTCATGGTGATCCATTTGAACTCGCCGGGCTTCAACACTCCTTCGACGCGCGTCGCCTGGTCCGACGTATCGACGGCGAAGCGCACCTCGCGTCCGGGGATCCCATGCAGTTGCAGGCATAGCCGGATCGCCAGACCGGGAGCGCCGGTGCCGATCTCCAGCCGTCCGCCGTGCGACTTGGTCCAGCAGCCCCAATCGTCGAGGCCCCACCAGCCGTCTCCGGCGCGGAATATCTCGGCCGAGCGCATGCCGGGCCAGATGCTGGTGGCATAGTTGCGCACCAGCGGATGCCACGCCCCCAGCCTTGCGACCGGCACATCGGCCTGCACCTGCGGTTCGTCGCAGCGCCAGCGCAAGGCGGCCGCTGCCATGTCGGTCGCGATGTCGCTCCACGCACGCGGCCGAAATCCGGCGACGATCTTTTGCTGCAATGCTTCGCGGTAACCGTCCTCGCAAATCAGCCGCTCCAGCGCGGTGGCGAACGCTTCGACATCGCCTGAACGAAAATAGACTGCGTGATCGCCACCCGCTTCAGGCAGCGAGGAGGCGTCCGAGATCAACGCCACCTTGCCGTGGCACAGCGCTTCGGTCACCGGCAGGCCCCAGCCTTCGTATCGGCTCGGATAGATGGTGAAGAGGCAGGTCCGGTACAGCAGCGTGAGCTCGGCGTCCGACAGACCCGACAGCATCACCACGTGCTCGCGCAACCCCGCATGGCTATCGAGCCGCGCATAGACTGCGTCGTTGAGCCAGCCGCGATTGCCGACACACACCAGTTTGGGGACCGCGCAGGCACCGTAACGCTTCAGCAGCGTGACCCAGGCCTCGAAAGCGACGACGTGGTTCTTGCGCGATTCGATGGTTGAGACGAACAGCACGAAGCCGTTCGGCTTCAATCCCCAGTGCGACAGCTGGCGCGGGTGCGCGGGGACCAGGTCCGGCTTGCGGCAGTCGGCATCGAGACGAACCACTGCGATGTCGATCGGATCGATTTCGTGGCCCAGCATCGAAGCGACGTGCAAAAGGTCGGTTCTTGTCGATTCCGAATTCACGAGGAAATGGTCGGCATGTTCGAAGGCGCCGACCGCCCAGCTCACGAAATCCTGCGTAAGCTCCTTGACGCAATGCTCGGCGGCCATAACCGGGATGAGGTCATGGACGAAGGGGACATAGCGCACGCCGCGGAGCGCCTTGGCCTGCCGGACGAAGAGAAAGTAATTCTGCAGCCACCACGAGGTGCCGAGATTGATCAGATAGGCGCCGCGCGGCATCTCGATCGGCTCGGACGTAGCGAGCCGCAAGTGCAATCTCGCCAGTGCACCGATCCAATCGGGTGCGCCGCGATCATTGCCGGCAAGGCTGAGCCTGGCAAGCGAATGGAAGCTGGCGGCGGGTATCTCGAGCCAATCGTCCCGCGATTCGATGAACGCGCAAATCTGCACGTCGAAATCGCCCAGAGCGAGCGCAGCGCCGATCGTTTCGATCTGGACCCGCTGGATACCGGTGGGAAGTCGGGCGTTGCGGAAATAGGAGATCAGATCCGAGACGTCGAAGACGAGGGCCGGCCGATCCTGGGCGTCCGGGCCTGGAGCGGCCGGGCTGGATGACCGCACGCCCCGGACGAGACCGGACAGCGCCTCTACCCGCAGCCGCGCGGCGCCGCGGGTCTCCTCGAGCAGTCGCGGAAGCAGCGCCTCGATCTGCCGCAGCGCCTCCGCCGCCTCCCCCAGGGCCGGCGCGGCGTCGGGTTCCGCTTCCTCGCGGCCGATCAGCGCAAGCAACTCACGCATCTGTGCATCGTCGCCACTGCCGAGCAGATACGTCATTTCCTGCAACACGTCCGGATTGTCGGGAGCGTGCTTGAGTGCGCGCATATAGTTCCGGCTCGCAGCCGCGCGATCGCCGCGTTGCTTGTGGAGATGCCCCAGGTGCAGCCACGGCTCGGCCTCTGCAGGCGCGGATTCCGCGGCGGTACGATAGGCGGTCTCCGCCGCGCCGAAATCCGCCTGTTCCTTGAGCGCATGGCCGAGCTGGACCCAGATGTGCGTCAGCGACGGATCGGTCTCGAGCGCGGAGCGGTACGCAGCCGCGGCGGCTTGCCAGTTCCTTTCGTCGCGGGCCTGATTGCCGAGCGCGATCGTCCGGTGCATCTGCGGCGTGACCGCGACGCCGGCCGAGCGGCGAAGCTTGAGCGGAACGTTCATCAGCAGGTCGGGCATCACGCGGCATGTTCCTTGATGCCCGCGAGGATCAGCCAGCCGATCGCATAGGTCAGCAATAGTGCGAAAAAGACAGTGGCGACCAGCTTGAGGCGCTTCGGATACAGGGCTTTGCCGGGCAGGTTGGGCTCCACGACCCGGACGAGGAAGAGTTGCTGGCGCACGGCCTGCTCGCGCGCGGCGTCGAGTGCCGCTGTCGCGGCCTCGAAACGCTTGGCGGCGAATGCCTGGCGGAGCCGCAAGGTTTCGAACTGGCCGAGTCCCGCCGCCGTCGCACGATGCGAGCCGGTGAGGCTGCCTTCTGCCGCTGCTACCTGTTGCTCGAGCCCGCGGACCCGTGCTGCCATGGTGACATACTGCGGACTGTCGCGGCGGACCGCGCTCGCCATGCTGGAAAGCCGTGCGCGCGCCTGTGCGAGCTCCGCCTGCATTTGCGTCACCATGGTGATGCGCGCGGTGCTGGTGCGCTCGGGATCGATGTCCCGGCCCGACTGGCGGAAGCCGGTCAACGCGGTCTGGGTTTCGCCGACTCCCCGCTCGGCAGTCATCAGCGATTCCCGCGCGCCGGCGAGCCGGTTCTCCAGAAGGCGCTTGTTGAATTCATTGACCCGCTGTTCGCCGATCTTGAGCAACTCCTGGGCGACCCGCTCGGCATCCGCCGGCCGGAACGCGCGTACGCTGATCCGGGTGATGCCGGTCTCACGTCCGACATCGACATTCACCATCTCGCGATAATAGCGCAGCAGCGTTTCCGGTGGGGCATTGCGTTCGAGCCGCGAGAAGATATCCGCTTCCGGCCGCACGAAAATCGACGCGAGCCGCACGCTTCGTTGCAGGTTCGCGACGGCGTCGTGTGACAGGAGATAATCGACGACTGTCTGGTTGTCGGCCGCAGTCGGGTTGGTTTCGAGGCCCAGCAACTGCCCGAGGCCGGAGCCGGCGGACCCGTTCTGGCCCGATGTTCGGACGACGAAATGCGTCTCCGATTCATACTGGTTGGCGATCACGCAATATTGGAAGATCGCGACCAACGCCGTCGGCAGCAGCACCACCAGCGCAAGATTCCGAAGCCAGCCGAGCCGCCTGCGACCTGGGTCGGAGGCGCCCGGCGGATATTGTTCCAGTCGATGCGGATGCGGTTCGTCTTGCTGCCGCGCGCGGGCGACGGGCTCCGGCGCCGGCTGTGCCTGCAGCTCCACTAAATCGGGTTGGGGCTCGGGCGGATGAAGGGGGACAGTTGCCATCGGATCAACTCAGATGCACGTGTTTGCGGACGATGCGGAGCGAGACCAGGCCCAGAAAGGTGAGGCCCAGACACCAGAAGGTGACGTACATCACGTCGAAATAGGGACTCCGCACCGATGCGAATTGGCCGGTGTGAAACATTTCGAAGATCTGATTGAGCGGGAACCAGTACAGCATGCCGCGATAGGGTTCCGGTACCCATGCGAGCAGGAAGAACGTTCCCGAGATCGGCATGGCGAGATAGGTCAAGGGATGGACGAACTTGCCTACCGCCTTGCTGAAATAGGAGGCGGCGCAGACCGGCATCGACAGCGCGAAGGAAAACCAGACCATATAGCCGAAGCCGGCAAGCATCACGAGCGGAGACGCCGGCACGCCGCCATAGCCCAAGGTCCAGGACAGGCCGAGCAGCACGACGAGCGCGAGCAATGTCGATGCGGCCTCGAGCAGCGTGCGGGCGACCAGCATGTCGAAGATCGTCACCATGCGGTGAAACAGCAGGGGCTTGTTGGCTTCGAGTGTCGACTCGGCGCGCCCGATCACCGACCGGAACACCATGAACATGCAATAGCCGCCGAGCGCGAACGGAATGGGCAGCAGGTCTTCCCCGCCATGCGCGCCGGCATTCCCGTGCAGTACCGCCACCGAAGTGGCGAGGAGCATCGGTTCGACGAGCAGCCACGCATAGCCGATATTCTCGCGTCCATAGCGCGTGTGCAGCTCGCGCATGATCAGCGCACCCACCACCGAGCGCTGGACGTCGAGGCCATCGAGATAGTGCGCCAGGCCGCCAAAGGCGTTCCGCGCAATCACGATGCGGAAGCCTCGACGAACGCGAGCGCGCGATCGATATGATCGTCCCAGGTCGGCAGCATTGTCTCACCGAGGCGCGCAAGCTGCGCGCGCCGTCGCGGGGAAGCGGGATCCGCATAATCGAGGATCGCCCGACGCCAGCCCGGTCCGTCCAGCGGATCGAGATATTCGGGAACGTCGCGGCCGGCCTCGCGATGCGCGGCTATGTCGCTCGCGATCACCGGCGTTCCTGTGGCGAGCGCTTCGATTACCGGGAGTCCGAACCCTTCTGCGAAGGAGGGCATCAGCAAAGCGGCTGCACCGGCGAGCCAGCCCGTCAGCGCCTGATCGGCAACCCGTCCGAGTTCGCGGACGTGCGGGCGAAGCCGCGAGCGATCGAGCAGATTGAACACATTCTGATTTTCCCAGCCGCGTCGTCCGATAAGGACGAGCGTGGGGATCTCGCGGCCGCCCGCATTCTCCACGAGCTGGTGCCACAGCTGGAGCAGCAGGAAGTGATTCTTGCGCGGCTCGATCGTGCCGACGCACAGGAAATAGGGCTGGTCGATCGCTGGCGTGGCCGGTGCCGGAGGCCGGGGCGTGACGGCCCCGAACGGCGCCACGGCGAGCTTCGGCACGGATTGGCCGACCGCATCCAAATAAGCTGCGAACGCGTCCGCGGTCGCGCCGGAGTTGGCGATCACGCCGTGTGCGTGGCGTGCGACGCTGACCATCCGCCGGGCGTGGCGGCGCGGGCCGTCGGCGCGGGCGAATGCCGGGTGGGTGAGGGGTATCAGGTCGTGGACGAGACATACCAGCCGGGCATTCTCGCGCCGCAGACGCGTCGCGACGCGCTGTTCGTCCTCGAGCGCGCTGGGCGAGACATGCAGCACGATTCGCGCGCGGCTCGCCGGCGTCACCGGCTGTGGCCACAGACCGGCAAGCGATGCGAGGAGATGAGGCCATGCGGCGCGCGTGGTTTCGTCTCCACCGGTCTCGCTCCAGCGCAATTCGGTCGCATCGAGAAAGCGCAGAACCGCGGCGGGCGTGAGTCGGCCATACCCCCCCAGCGGATGCGTTGCGGCGAACTGAAGCCGCTCCGGCACGCGCGCGAGCAATGCGCGGGCATAAAGCAGCTCGATGCGATCGATTCCTGTCGGAGTCGCGTGGCGCACTCGCGACAGGAGGCGAGTGAGATCGAGCACGATCTCGGGCGCGGTCGACGCTTGGGGAGACGCCTTGATCCGAAAGGTCGATGCGTCGTGAAGGAGGTGTTCCGGCTTCACGCAATCGCCTCCAGCGTGCGCGCCGATCCGGGGTGCCGCGTCGCATTTCTCGCCGCGAGCATGCGGGTGACGGCGGGCTCGATCAGCAGAGTGCGTCCTTCCCGGCTGCTGAAGCCGCCGCGAAGCAGGCAGCGATGCGCGAGCACTCTGCGGAAGGCGTGGAACAGCTCGATCTGAGGGCATCCGGGGGCTTTCCAGAAGCCATCGAGCGGCCCCCGATGCGCGATGCCGGGGACGTCATAGACTGCGCGCCCGAGAACTTTGACTGGGACGCCCGCGGCAAGTGCGAGCGTCCCCGTGGTGCTGTTGACGGTCACCACGCCCTGCGCATGGGCGACGAGTTTCGCGATGTCCGCGCATTCGAGATAGCGGACCCGATCGAGCATTCCGAGCGTGGTCGCCGCGTCCTCGATCATCTTGCGCCAGTTGCGCAGGCCATTATCGAGCGGATGGCCTTTGAACAGCAACACCGGTCCTTCCGGGGCATGCGCGGCGAAAGAGCTGAGGATCTCCCGGACGGCCCTTTCCATATTGCCGAAGGCCGAATGGACGCGCAGTTGATGATCCGAGTCGAGTTGCAGGGGCACGACGAAATAAGGCGAGGCGAGCGCGCGAAGCACTGCCTTGCTTCGCCACGCGACGAAGGGATGTCGACCAAGGCGGCGTAGCCAGCCGGCTGTCTCCGCGGCCAGCGAAGACGGGCGGTGCGAGCGGAAATGTCTGAACGCCGGCGTCATCAGCATGGATGCGCCATAATAAGCGATCGCCTCGCCAGCGCGCTGGATGAAGCTGGCAGGAACCGCGGGGAGGGTGGGGATCGCCGCAAGGCCAGCCGCCATCCGGCAATAATATTCCGCGTCCCGTGGAAGCGACGAATGGCCGTTCACGCCATTCTGCTCGAGCGTGACCCAGTCCGGACGGACATAGCCTTCTTCGAAGACGTGCACGACTACATTACGCGTGCACCCAACGGAGACCGCGGCGCGGTGCAGCGGCCGGCAATCACCGAACAGCACGATATCGGTGACGGCGTGCCGTTCGACGAGCCCAGCGAGCGCCGCCGGCCAAGTGTCCGCTCGCCCCCGGAAATCGAATGCGGTCCCGCTCCAGTCGAAGCGGTCGCCCCCGTTGAAATTGACGCGAAGAACATCGCTCCCGGCGCAGCGCAACGCCTCGCCGAGCTGCCGGAAGAAGGGGCCCGGAGGGCCCTGGAGAAAGAGAAAGGTTCGCGTCATGCCGTCGCGGGCCGGAGTGCGCCGCGGATCAGGCCTTCGAATAATCGCAGCCGGTTCACCAGCGAGGGTCGCGGGGCGGCGTCGACCAGACAGGCGGCGAGCCGTTCGGCGGAGCAGGGCAAGCCGGTGTCCGCGTCGAGATAGAGCGGGTAGAGCAGCAACGCTCCCGCCACCAGCTGATCCAGAGTCAGCCGGCGCTTGCGGCGCGGCACCGACACCAGATCATTAGTGAGGCCCCATCCGGCATAGAAGGGCGCGCCATGACACACCACGCTGCAGCCGCGCAGCAACGCCTCAAACCCGGCGAGCGAGGTTAGTACATGGACTTCATCTACGACTTTCAGCAGCGGCGCCAGGTCGCACGGCCTGTTGAGAACATGGTCCGCGAGGTGGTGCGTTTCGCGGCGTAGTCCAGCGCGCCGATGTCCGGAAAGCACATCGGGGTGCGGCTTGTAGAGGAGAAAGGCATCCGGCGCGTGCGCACGGGCCCGTTCGAGCAGCCCCGCGTTTCCGCCTCCCGCAATATCGCCCATCAGGACCGACCGATCATCAGCGACCTGGCCGATCACGAGGATGCTGCGCCGATCAGGCGGCAAGACGATCGCGGGCGGTTTGCCGCCGCGTCCATATTTGCCCAGCCCGGCGGACACGATGGTCGTGCGCAGCGCGACGGCGCGGCACAGCAACTCGGGCGGAAACCGGTGTTCGGCGAGCAGTCTCTCGAGGTCGCTCGGCCGGGCGGGATCATAGTGAATTCCCTCGCGATCGACGATGATCGATTGCGGCGGCACCAGATGGACACCGAGCCCGGACGAACGCAGAAACCCATCCTCGACCCGTGCGACCGGAACGCCACTCGCGGCGGCGCGCGCCTCGAATTCGGGGGGAACCCGCGATGGCCAGATGGCGACGGTGGCTTGCTTCGTGCCGGCGACCTGCAGCGCCGCTCTCGTCGTCCGCGCGTGCCGCGGCGCCCCCGACACACCGGTGAGGAAGCGGTCGATCTGCGAACGCTTCCAGCCGCGCATCCCGAACTGGACGCCGATTCCACCGATCTTGTCGAGATGGCGTCTCCATTCGCCGAGCAGATCGATGGCGGCTTCGGGCAGTATCTCCGATCCGGTGAACGGTTCGCGATAGATCGGCGCTCCGAGCACCTGCCATGCGAGCGATCGGCGCGCGCGCAGATCATGCACCAACGGTTTTCCGGTGGCGGAGTCGATGACGGGGACGCCGAGCAGTCGCGCGAGGATCGCCAGAGCGTCATCCGCCGGCGCGACGACTTGCGCGACCTGGTCGAGCAAATGCCAGGGATCGAGCTCACCGGTCAGGAACCCCGACAAATGTCCGGACGCTCTCACTGCAGGATCTTCGTCGGCCCACAAGAAGATCGGGTTGCCGGCAGCCGGGCAAAAGGCCGCGGCATCGCCCGGGCGGGGCTTCCACACGGTGCAGCCTTCGGCGAGTTCGGGACGTCCGCCCCAGAAGCTGCCGCCGACACGGGCGTTTTTCAGCCGCCGGATCAGATTGTCTGCGCGTTCGCGTGCTGTGTTGGTCAGCGGCATCGGACTCGCTGCATCCTCGCGGGTTGCGAGTGGCGCGCGCGATCGCGTGGCGAAGATTGCGGGCGCTCTCAAGAGCGGTGGGCTGGCCGCACAGCGAAATTCCGCGACAGCGCGCGTGGAAGGGGCGGAGACGGTTATGGCCATTGGCAAATCTGCGATCGCGACGCTCGGCCGCTGCTATCGCAGGCCCGGTGCGCCGTCGGGCTGGGGATTTCCCGAGCCGCGGCGATAAAATTGGCCCGCCGGAGCCCGCGCCACCACGTTGCGTCGATTCGAGCATCGATCGGGATATTCGCCCGGTTTCGCGAGCCCGGAACGCATTGCTCGTTGGCGGTGAGGGGGCCGTCCCGGATATGACTGACGGCGTCGCAGATCAACCGGCTTGCGGCACTCGAACGCACCTCCGCGACCCGCAGCGTTGCGCAGGGTCACTGCATCGAGTGGCTCTCGCGCGAGCTTCCGAAACGCCAGCAGGCGCGAGAGCGCTCGCCGGGGGTCGCGAAGCGCCAGATCGAGCACGCCAAAGATTGGTCGAGCGGATCTCACGGTCGCGCTGACACCGCAGCCTCCGCCGATAGCTCGAGCGACCAGTGCGGGTGGTGACGGGGCCAACGCGCTCGCTCCATCGACGGATCCTTGGTGCCGGATCCGGCGAGGGTGCTGTAGAGGTGATTCTGGAGGAAGATCTCGGCGGGGCGGGGGCGCCGGACGATCGTCGGCTTGTCGCGGTGCCTGCACCAATAGAGCCAGCCGTCCGTGTCCGCGAACCCGTTCAGGATCATCTGGGGAACGTAGTGGTGACGCTTCGGAGCCGACATTCGTGGAGATTTTGGCTGATGCTTCTCCAGCCGGCAAGATCGGGCCAAGGCTGGACACAGACCTCGAGGCGCGCTTGATACGGAGGACTTGAACGGCGGAGCGCGGCATGCCGCAGCATATTTTCTATTCTTGGCACGCGAACACGCCGACCGCGACCGGCAAGAATCTGATTGGCCGCGCCTTGCGCGACGCGATCGCGGAGCTGAACGCCGATGCGGCTATTCGTTGCGACGAGGCTGTTCGTGCTCATGTCGATCGCCAGAGATGCCAGTCGTCGCTTCTGGAAGCGGACCCGGCGGTTGAAAAACACTTTCTTTCGGTGGTACTTCGAACTCTTCGTTTCGGGACCGAAAGATCTCGGCAACCTATCGCATGCCCTTTGATATCCTGCTGAAAGTCCGCGAGGGGCCGCCCCCGCAAGCAGCGGTTCAGCGGGCGAAAACACGAAAAGTGCGAAATGGCAGACCTTTGTGGATGATATTCGAACTTGTCTGTGGGAGGAAGCAGGCGATGTCGCCGCTCGGGTGCTAAGCCTTCGGTTGATAGGCGCGCTGCCTCCGTCACTTACCTGTTGGCGCGACCCTGCGATGGGTCACCGAACAGCCATCCGGACGCTTCGCGGATCATACTCACCCACCCCAATGAAGAGATGCGTGCTTCAGCCACAGCGGGGCTGTGCGTCGGTTCAACGCGGAAATGATAAAAGGGGGCTATTGCACACTGTTAGATGCCAATGTCCAGCAGGTTAGTGGATCACCAACTCTCACTTCATAAGCATGACAGAGATCATGCTCTTAGAGGCTTTCGCTTTCATGAAGCCGATGATTTTATCCAGTGAGCTTTGGCGTTCACCGATGCTACCGTTATCCTCGAGCGCGTCTGCCGCCGCCTTACGGGCATTTCGAGGTTGTCTCCGTTACACTGGCCGCTGAGCCTCCGGGATTGGGCGGAGAATGGGTCACTTGATGCAAGAGGCGCACGATCAGAACTGAGCCACGGTCAACACCGCCGTTACGGTCGCAATCTCGCGGTGCAGACGCGAGGCTGATCCACACTAAATTCTCCTGTCGAACAGGCGGATCAAGGTGAGGATTTGCCAACCTGCCCACAATGCAAGCCAGCCCGCAACCATCCCCGGAGTGTGGGACCACGCATCCCGGAAATATTGGTTCTCTTCACGGATGACGTTGAACACCAACATGGTGTCCAATGCTATCGCGCCCGCGAGTATGCCAACTTCGTAATGGCGTCGTCCCCCCCGACGCGACGAAAGGCGCACGAACGCCATGGGATATATAAAGAGCAGGGGCAGCGACAGCAGCGTAGGCAGAGTCCAGCCGTGCCCGCCGCCCGCGAAACCAAAGGCGATCCCCTCCGTCAGAACCCACGCCAGCACCCCGGCAGCTCCCCATTTCAATCGTTGCAAGGCTCGTCTCCGCGGTTCGTCCCAAAGAGAGTCGAGATCTCAACAGGTGTAATCCGGCTCACACTGACACGTTGAAGTGACGGGTAAAGGCAGCGCACGGGCACCGATGCAAATCGCGGCAGCCCGTGCGCCCGCCCTTGGCGATTGATTGTCACCGGTTCCCGACGAGCTTGTTGAGTGCCTCCAACGCGGCATCCTTCGCCGCCTGGGTCGGCGCCTCGTTGAAGTTGTGCACCGCGTCAGCGATGCGACTATAATCAATTGCAGCCCCATTGCCTGTGAAATGATGCCGGGCGCCGACCAGTGCATTGTAGGTATTTCGCGCCATCCTGTCCGCCTTTTCAACGTCGTTCGACGTTTTGTCGGGAGCATGCCCCGCGGCCGCGTGGCCGATACGGGCACCATAACCCCGATGAGAATAAGAATCTTGCTGCGCATGAAGAAACGCGCCCAGATCCGCGGCCTTGCCTGATTTATAAAATTTGGAATACATTTCCCGCCGGCGCTCGACCGTCGTAAAATGATAATCCTGCCGCGTGGTTACCGACTGTCCCCACGGAAGCATCCCCATGGGAGAAGTTTTGGGGTTGTCGTCCACGCCCTGATCTCCCGCCGCAATTCCCTGCGCCACCGCAGGAGAAAGGCCTGCGGCACGCGCGAGAACCTGAGTAAGACTGTAATGAACGTCCTTCTCATAGAGCCCGGTCGAATCCGTTTTGTTGACAGGATCGTTCCCGACATATGCGTAGAGATTGACCTGATCCTTGTAACCGATCGGGTCGGTTTGCAGGAACCGCCCCAGTGTAGGTGAGTATATGCGGGCCTTGTAGTAATACATGCCGAGTTCCGGAATCCAGGCTTGGCCGGTATATTGAAAACGGCCGATGTTGCGAGCATCGGGAATTCCGTATTCGTCATAGGTATTGAGTTCGACGGCATTGCCGGAAGCATCGGTTGCCGAGACAATGGACCCTTGGTGGTCGGCGTGAAGCCAGCGCGCCTCACTACCCTCGTACCAGACGAGCGGATCGTCCTCCCCGGTGCCGTGCACGTAGCGGCGCAGCACCGCGCCGCCTGCATCATATTCGACCGCGAGCTGGTCACCGTCGTAGAGAAATTGGGTCGCGTCGCCATTGCGCCCCGTCACCTGCCATAGCCGGCCAAGCGGATCATAGATCAGATTGGCGGTGGTCGCCCCGACGACGCTCACCAGACGATTCTCGACATCATAGGTGTAGGACGACGCGCCGTCTGAAGCGAGGTTACCGTTCGAATCATAACCAAAGGTCTCGGTACCGGCGCCGGTATATTGGTTGAGACCATTCACCGCATATCCGCGGGTGAGGTTTACGTAGCCGCGGAATGCGTACGCATCGTTGGAGCGGACACGCGAAACGATCTGACCTGCAGGATTGTAGCCCAAGCCCGTCGTGACATCCTGCGTCGTGCCCCCCAGATCATTGCCAAGACCGGTGAGGTGTCCCAGGCCGTCATAGTCATACGTCGTCTCGGTTTTTCCCCCCGACTGCTTCTCTCGCCTTCCGCGCACATCGTAGCCAATCGTCGCGAGCAACATCGAAGAGTCCCGTATATTCGTTAACTTGCTTGACGGGTCATACTCAAAGATGAAAGCGGTGCTATCCGGCAGTGTAACCTGTGTGCGATTGCCATTTTCATCATATTTGTAGGTCAGCTTCCGGCTGATTCCGTTCATTCTGGTCGTGCTCGACCTTATCCGACCCATAATGTCATAGTCCGTCAGAACCGCATTCGCGCCATCAGGTCCGTCATAGGCAGCCGATTGCTGAAGTCCTCGCAGATCGTAGCGATAATAGATGTCTCGAACCGCGTCACTGCCTGGCTGCGTGCATGCGTGCCCAATCACACACTCGTCGGGTACGATTTTTGCTCTTACTCGATTAAGGGCATCATACTCGTAGATGATTTTGCGCCCGTCCCGTTTCGTCAGGCTCGTGCGGTTGCTGTTTGCATCGTAACCATATTCCTCGAAATCGTTGTCACTGACCTGGCCGGCCGTTTTAAGCGCAAGCTCAGGCGTGGAGAAATCGAATGCGGTTGGCCGTGTCGCGGCAGGAAATCGCCACTGCACCTGACGATCGAAGGCGTCATAGACAAACTTGGCCCTGTTGCCGTTCGCGTCGACAATAAATTCGCGCTTGCCGTTGGCTGTATATTGATAGGTAGCCTCAGCCTCCTCAAGGCTTGTGCCGACGCCCCTCCGCATTTGCACCAATTGTCCGGCGGCATCGTAGACGTTCTTGGTGATCCGGTCCGCACCATAGGGGCCGTTCAACTGGGGAACGCAGGCGTCCGTCTGGGAATACCATCGCGTCGGGTCCATACGAACGGCCGTACAAAGGAGTCTGCCCAGGGTGTCGTACCGGTAGTGGGTGACCATGCTCACGCCTGCCGACGTAATGATCTTGAACGTCATGAACCCATTGGAATCATACCTGAATTCCGTGGTGCTGTCCGGAATCATTGCGCGCAGATCTGCCTCGGTGGTTCCTGCGAGAGAGCCTTCTTCGGTAAGCGTCGGCTTCCCGTCTGGATTGAAGGTGAAACGGCGACCCAGAAATCTTGAAGCATTACGAGGATCGGGATTCGGAGAAATTTCACCCCATTTCTGCCGCGCGAGATCATGGAAAAAGAAGGCGCGATCCGCAGCGCCCGGCAATGGTCCGTCGATCCACGCCGGATTGCCGATGAGATCATACCCTCGGGTAGTCCGAACGACATTGCTGCCGTCCCCTGCCCGAACTACCTCCGCCGAGAGCAGAAGATTGTCGTCATACTCATACTCCGTCACCGCCTCGCTGGCACTGCCGGCGCATGTTTCCTGGTCTACGCATGTGCGTACACGCACAAGCTTCCATACCGGTGTTCCCATCGGAGTTATGGCGCCGGTCGACGAGAGAATCCTGGCTTGCTTTTGCGCATACTCGAATATTTTGGTCGCGTGCCTGCCTTGTGAGTCTGCCGGCAGGACTTGCTTCCGCAGCAAGCCTCCCGTTTCGGCGGTTTCGAAGGAATTTTGCGTTTGAGCTCCGCGTGCATCCGTCTCCGTGTCAGGAAGGAAGCAGTGGCTCCAGATCGCGCAATTTGAGTAGGTCGACAGGATCGTCAACCCTCCGGATGAAGCGTTTTTGGGCAGAAGGGTCCGCGCAGTCGCTCGTGCTCGCTCATCTCGCGGAAACGACAGCACGTTCTTCTCGGGAGAATGGATGGATAGTAGTTCATGGTCGGTCGGGTCGGCCTGCTCCGGCGAGGCGCTTTGCGAAAAATAGTAGATTGTCTCTCTGTTGAGCGGGTCTGTTATTGATTTCGCCGCGCCCAAGTTTTTAAACGTGGTTTTACTGTTTTCGACATTCTTCGATATTGTTGAAGATATGACGTGCCGACTCGTCTGCTGATACTCGTACGTCGTAGTTATTCCCGCCTTGGTAAAGTTCTTTATCACCAGAGGGCCTGAGCTGTTGTTCAAGAGCGGCAGCGTCTCCATGTAGAACTTCGTCTCAACACCGGCTGGAGAAGTTATTGTGGCGTTGGCAGTTTGTCCGAAGTTAACCGTAGTGGAAGAGCTTTTAAATACCGTCTTCCGCCCTAGGGCGTCGTAGTATTCATCGTTGCCGAGAGATATTTGATTTCTCCCGATGGTGGGCCATTTCGATGGGTCTATGTCGCATGTTGGGCTATTGGGATCGCAATATTTATCCTTCATATTTATCAATGCGATCTTCAAATTTCCTCTTTCGGCGCGCAATTGGTAGCCGCTCGACGACACGATGTTGATCGATGCCGTTCCATCCGAAGTGGCGGGATAATAATAATCGTACCTCGACCCATCCGGAAAGGTGATGCTGCTTAGGCCGCCATGCTCGTTGAAATTCCAGACCTTTCCATCTTTTTCCGACAAGACATATCTGTAGGTTTGTCCGACCAAAACCAGATCCACCTTCGCGCCGGCGGGGCTGGTGCGCGGGTATGCTCCTTGCCATCCGAAGTTTATTTCTTTTTGGCCGAGCCTTGCAATGAGCTCTACATAGCATCCGGTCTGGAAGTTCGTGCCGCCCGGACACTTGTCGATATTTCTTTGATAGATCGCGGCCGTTAGTGGCACTGTCCCTGAAGACTCGAGAGTCCATGGGCTGGTAGATATGTCGATACCTGACGCACTGCCGCGCGACTGATTGCCGATCGAAGCGGAGTTGCCGATTGTTCGATATCGTCCCGACCTAAGATCGACATCGTTCGAATCATTGAATGTAACGCTCGGGACGACTTGCTCGACCATCCCGCCTTGAGCGTACGCCGGGGCGGCAAACGCGCTGGTACCGCATGCAAGCGCGGCGATCACAGCGGTCCTGCGCGCGCGAGCGGACATTTGAAGTTGCTTGATCGGACGAGCTTGAGTCATTCTAAACCTCATTGCAGCGCATGCTTTCATTGATTTTGTCGGTGCGGAGCTCGGCCGGGCGTGTGCCATGACATGGTACACGAGCGCTGATCGCTCTTCGTCCGATGGATTGCGGAAGTCTTCCTCATGCGAGGACGTCGTCACTCTGGTTCGGACCAGGCGGGTGAACTGGACAGAATGCCGGGAGGGCAAATATCCCGTTTGTCTTTCAAGCTCTCAAAGCTGTTTCTGGCTAGCGCGCCCCCAAGACTTTGCCCCTTACGCAACCGCTCGCTCGGCGCCTTCCCCCGTGGAACAGATGCTTGCCATCGGTAAACCTGCGCCGTCAACTATTTGTGTTGAGGGCGCTTGCGGCGGGACGAAGCTTCCGCGCCTGCGACCCGCATGCGCCAACAGCGGGAGAGAATGTAGAGAATGTCGCACTGGGGTTCCCCCATCTCCGGCCTGTCGTGCGTGCCAAGGTGCTTGGCGCTTTTCCGACGGCTCGCGCGACGACGATGCCTTCATCCGCCGCAATCACTGACATCCGATGACCGTCGAAATTGGGGCCGGCCGGAACTCATTTTCCTGCGTTCGAGGCTTTTGGCGCCGGGAGCGGCATCTGCAGCCCGCGGATCGAGATCGAGGAAGACCGCCTCGACCATCTCGATCTCGCGGCTTTACGCCGGAAAGCTATAAGGCAGCATACAGGCTTTCCGATAACTATCGTTGGTCGCTGCCAACTATGCCGAGCAGCGGCGCGCGCTCGCGCTCAAGATCGGCCTAGGACGTAAGCCGAAAGAGCCCGCCGGCAAACGCACCCGCAAGGCGCCGGCCCCGAAGGACTAGCCGTCCGCGCGCGTCATTCGAGCGGTCCGGTGTGCCGCTCGGGCTTGCTCCGGGCCCTCGGGCGTCGTGCCCCTTCCGTAGTAGTGGGTGGGGCCGGCTGTGGCGAAGGGAGCGCCTGAACGCTCGATGCCGCGGCCCGCTGCCGGTCAAGCACTGCGATCGCTTCGGGCGGGATGGGCACCGAGTAGGCGAATTTCCCGCGCTCTCCTCGCCATATCCCCGCGTAGTGAACGCCGATCACTTTCCCGCTTTTGAGGTCGACAAGGGGCGCTCCGGAAGTGCCTGCGGAGGTGCTGATATCGGTGGTGAACTCCGACATTGCGATCGATGCGATCCCTTCCAGGCCAGCGTCGCCCATGCCGGGACCGAAGGCCAGCACGCGTCCCGGCATGATGCGACGCTCGCCAAATCGCCCGCCCAGGAGACGGTTCTGAAATTCGGGTGGCATTCTGGCATCGCGCATCGGAAATCCGATGAGGTAGCAATAGCTGCCGCTCAGGCTGTTGGGCGCTGGCAGGGGATTCTGTATGGCCAGCGGCACCATTTCGGGATCCGGACGATAGTCTTTCAGCGCGACGATCACGAGGTTGCCGGGTTGCGCGCCGCCATCGAACACCAGTTCGGCCAGATCGTACCGAGCTTTGCACGTCGGCGCGGTCGCGCCCAGGCATAGCGCCGGCTGCCCCGCCGCGGAGCCGTTCGTGGCGACTTGATATACGCTCCGCGTCGTCATCACGAGACCGCGCCCGATGATGAATCCCGCACCGACGGGATCCCCACCTCTGCCGAGGATCAATCCGGTTGCGTTCGCTGCGGCATGGATCTCAGCCATTCTCGGCGAGAGGAGCGCTTTCCAGTTCTCCGGATATTTGACCGCTTCGGGCGGCTCGGGAAGCCGGATCGCCGGCCGGGCCAGGGCGAGGGCCGCAAATCGCTTCTTCTCGGGATCGAGATTTTTGAGGCTGTCACTGAGCATCGCATAGCTCAGGCGATCCTCCTGCGCGTCGACGAGTTCCGCCACCGACTTGGAGGCTTCCGGAAGGAGGTCGAGCAGGTCCGCGCGCAAGCGGTACAGCTCCGCAAAGACATGCGGATCGCCATAATGGCTTCGAAGCTGGGCAGCTCTCCAGCGAACATTTTTGGTGTCCGGCTCGTCCAGCCCGTCCGCGCTGTTCGCCTTGCTCGCAAGCGCCATGAAATCGCTGAGTGCCCCACTCCAGTCGCAAAATTGCGCGCGGGACCATCTTGCGACCTGCTCGTCGCGGCTGGCGGCATTTGCCCAGCTGAGCGAGCAGGAGACATAGTCCGCGGCCGCCTCGACACTCCTCGCGGGCGGCGTGAGAAACCTGGTAAGGGGCGCGCCACCACCTTTGGGAGCCGGGGCTTCCGGCCATTCGACCGCTACCTGAAAGAGCCCTCCCTTGGCCGTGACGACGCCCGTGACTTCGTTCGGGGAAAGCATCTTTTTGCGTAGCGCCGTGAATATCTGGGTGAAGTTCACGCTTTGATAGGTGACTTCGACACCGGGCAGCGCCTCTGTCGGAACGTTGATCGGCATCAGGCCCGGCAGCGCATAGGTTATATCCGCCGCGGATTCGTCGTCGCGCTGTTCCTGATAGACCTCGATCTGATTTGCAAAGACGCGCTGGCTGGCAACGACTTGCGTCGCGAATGCGCGGCTTTCGACACCCGTCGCGCCCGCGACGTCGAAATTTCCGACGAAAATCCTTTTGTCGAACCAGATGGTCCCAAGCTCGCGAACGAACACGACCGTCAGAAGGAAAAGGAGCAGGGAATAGACGATCTTGGCGATCGGAACTGTGGCTAGCATGGCGCGCACCTTCCTCGGCCTTCCGGCCGCAACGGGTTTTCCGGTTCGTTTCAATCTGCTTCGGGCCGAGGCTAGGAAGTCCCCGATTGCCGCCCGCATCCTGGCCGGAACCTTCCCGGCTCCGGCCGCGCCGCCGTCGTTCATCGCCGCCGCCGCGGCTTGGGCGCGGCCCCCGGTGCAAGGGGCCGCAACAGACGCCCGGACGACATTGCTGCGGCCTCACCGCGCAGTTCCGCGTCGGGAATTTGGCGACGGACCGCGGCGCTGATCGCGTCTTGCGGGCCGTAGACGAATGTGGCGTGCCCGATGGCGTCGCCGGGTCCTTCCGCGCGCAGGTGCAGGCAGATACTCCCCTCCGCATCTTCCTCGATCAGTCCGATCGCTGCATCCGGCGTCGCGGCGAGCGGCGCTGCGGCGGTCATTTCCCCGGCAGCGAATATTTCCTCCGCATTGGGCCCCTGTCGCCAATAGGCAAAGAGATTGGGGCACTCGCTCTGCAGGACCGCGGGTTCGGCCACGTATCGTGCGCCGCTCTCGGCGAAGGTTTCCTCCAGTCCCGCCCGGCCCGGCTGCCGCTGATAGGCATCCAGCCTGCCGAGATCCGCATCCCGGGCACGCACGAAGGCGGGATCCCTGAGCACATCGTGGCCGCCCGAATAGTCGTAGCCATGAAGCGACTCATGGACCGTCAGGCAAAGCGATCCGTGTTTTCCGCTGTCACGTCCGGGGACCACGCGGCCGGCCGCGGCGCCGATGGTCGCGATGATGACTCGCTTCCGATTGTTCAGATAGGTGCCCGGCACATCGTTCCAGGTACGTCCTGTCCCTTCCCAGCCACGCGGGATCTGGTCGCGAAGCGACGTTTCGAAATCCGTCACGCTGTCGCGGCAGGCGAGGATGCGGATCTTCTTGCGCTCGAAACGCGCCATGACGAAATCGGGCAAGGTCGCCGCTTCCCGGGCGACGGCCTCGAGATCCTCGATCGTGCCTCTGCCGCCGGTCACGACGAGACGCCGCGCGCGCTGGAGCCGGGCGGGATCGGCGGTGTCCGCCTCGGTCAGGTTCAAGGCAGCGTCGGCCGGTTCGCCGTTCCGCGCTTCGGCGAGATTGTCGATCTCATCGAGGGTGAGGCCGTGCGCGAAGATCGCCTCGGCGTCAGCGACCAGCGTGAGAGCGTCCGCGTCCGTCGCGACGCGTTGACGCAAGTTCGCTTCCGCGCGTTGAACATCCCATTGCGGTCCGAAGCGTGCGACCGCGTAATACATGATCTTGGCCTTGATCTCGCCGACGCCGCTGCAGCGCATCGCTTCGTAGAACATGCGATGTGTTTCCCGTGACGATCGGAACTGGCTGGCGCAATGCACGTCATGGATGATTGAAGCTTCGCGATAGCGGCCCTCGAAAGGCCCGCCGATCAGGGTCCAGAAGATGCGGGGGATCGATGCACCGTCCACTACGGCGCCAACCTGCGCCGGCCAGTCCGGTCCCGCATGCTGATGATAGGTAAGCGGCGCCAGCAAGCTTGCCTTCCTGCCATCCGGCAGCAGCGCGATCTGCGCGGGCAATCCCTCATAATATCCGAAGTCTCGCCTGTCGGCTTCCAGGCCGATGCGGCCATGTTCCGGTTCGGCCATCTGATCCAGCGCAGCGATCGCCACGATGGCCTCGTTCAGCGTGCCGGCGCCCGCGCCGAGCGCCGGGCCAGCGCCCGGCGATCGTCCGATCCCGCCTGCGAAATCGATCTTCTCCGCCAGATGCGGGAAGTCGATCAACGGGTTGCGATTGCCTTGCTTCTCGAAGATCGCGGCGTTGCGGTGGCGCTCATAATCGTCGACCGGATAGCGTTGGTGCCACGCGAGCAGTGTGCCCAGCCGGTCGACCGTCAGTTCGCCGGGCGCGTCGCCGATCACGCCGGGATAGCGAAGCAGGAAGTAGAACGTGGCGCGTGCCACCGCGCCTTTGCCGGCGGTTGGCTCGAACCCGATCTTTTCTCGCTTGCCGCATTCCTCCCGCAGCGCTTCCTCGAAGTTGGGGAAGTCGTAATAGGGGATGTTTCCCCGGAAGCTGTTGCAGCCGGATTCACAGGCGAACAGATGATGCAGGTCCCCACGCATCGGTTCGTCCTTGCCGAACCAGGATTGGGGAACGACATGCTCGCAATTATAGGGAAGCTGCGCCTCGAGCAGATCGAGCGCGCTCTCGCGGTCTAACCCGGTTTCCGAGATGGCCATGACCTCTGCGACGCGGGCGCGCTCGGCTTCGATCTCGAGGTCTGCGCTGATGAACTCGGTCGGATCGAAGCGTTTGCCCGAATAAATGCTCCTGATGGCGAGTGGCGTGCCGGGGCGCAGATCGACCCAGGGATAGACGTGCCTGGCGGGCGCGTAAGCAAGCGGCGTCCGGTGCGTTCGGGTGAGAAGCGTCCCCAGTCTCTGGAAAAGCTCGACCGGGCTCCGATTCTCGATGCCGGCATCCGCATAATAATGCTCGCGCGCCGCCGCATCGGCTGCAGCGTCATAATAGACGCGCGCCGCCGATCGCCGGAACTCGGCAAGAGCATCCACGAGCCCAGGGACGGGAACGGGGGCGGGGGCGGTGGCGTCGGCGAGCGGCGCCGGGCTGTCGACCGTTCGGGGCGCGGCGGCGCGACAGGGCTCCGGGGTGCCGAACCCCAAGGTGATGCGCAACGGAACGGTGATCGAGACGCTGCCCGCATCCGGGCTGGATGCCTGTACAGGCGGCGTTTCGTCGTTCGCAAGCACCGGTTCCGGGTCGGGCGGTGGGGCACTATCCCCAGATTCATCCGCCATGCGCGCGGCTTCGATCGCATGGGGCGGCTCCAGATTCAGCAGATCGTCGTGCATCCGGGCCTTGTCGCCGTCGAGCGTCTGGTTGCGGATGAATTCGACGAGCTTGCTGACGCGGATCCCTTCATTCGCGACCCAGGCGATGTCCTCGGGGTCGCGGCCGTCCCAGACCTTGCCCTGCTTGTCGATATATTGGTTGTCTCTCATTCGCGGCACGCCCGAATGATGCAGCGCCACGACCTCCCATTGGTCGTTATAGACGAGGGAGCCCGACGAGCCGGGCTCCGTATCGGTGACATAGTGCAGGAACCGCTCGAGGACATCGACGACTTCATTCTCGCGCGTGACGAATTGTTTGAACTGCCCGCGCGGGTGCTGGATGATGTTCACATGCTCGCCGAGCAGGACCTTGCCTTGCCCGGCGATGAGCTTCGACCAGCCATAATGCTTCAGGTCGCGATTCTGCTTCGAACGCTCTTCCACGGCGACTAGCGTGAAATCCAGATCGATGTCGGTCATGAAGAACAGGTCGGGCCGCAGCGCAAAAGCATAGGATTGCCGCTGGTTGCCGTTGCGATCGAGCTGATAGTCGAATTCGACCTCGCTGAACTGCGCCTCCGATGGGTCACGAAGCACATGGTTGTTGGTGAGCAGGAGACGGGGCGAGACCATCGAACCCGTGCCGAAGCCGATGCGGCGCGTGGGACTCGCCTTGATGTTGACCCGGCCGACGAAGCGCGAGACGGCAAGCGCGACTTCGAGGAAAGCGATATTCTGATAATCGCTCGTCCCGATGGTCCGCTCCAGACCGATCTCGCGCAGCACGGCGGCGGATGGCGGCGGCAAGTCCGGCGCCGCAGTGGCGCGCGGTCGCGCGGCCTCGGCGAGGCGATCGAGCCTCGCCTGAAGGCGTTGCGGTGTCTCGATCGCGGCGGTGGGCTGGCCCTTCCGGCCTTCGCGCACCGTGGCTCGCTCCTCCCACCGCTGCGCGGCCTGGGCGGCAACCTTCATGTCGGCGTCGAAAATCATAGGATCGCTCCTGTTGATGTGATGGGCCGTCCTGGGTGTGAGCTGGCGGCCCCCTAGTCCCCCAGGCGCGGCTTGGGCTGCAGCGCATATTTGAACCCGGCGGTGAACTGCGCCCCGCGGCTGAAATTCGAGCCGCGCGAGTCGCCGTAGCCGACCGTCAGCCATTGGCCGTCGGTGAGCTTGAGATCGGCGCTCACCGAATAGGTCGTGTAATTGTCGCGCCCGAGGCCGCCGTCATATTTGGCGCGCTGGTGCAGCAACTCGACGCCCAGCCAGAAGCGCGCGGGGTCGCCGACCAACAGCCGCCCGCCCAGACTCAGGCGGTCGCGGTCGACGAACTGCGTGTCGTCGAGCGGGTTGACCACGAGCTCGCGGTCGCGGAACACCGCGCCGAGGAGCAATTTCCCGCCGATGCGCGGCTTGTCCTCCTGCCCGGGCTGTGCCGTCTCTCGGCACTCCGTGGAGAACACGCAATCGAGACCGATCGAGACTATCGCATTCGCGGCGAACCCATGGCCTTCGAGCGAGCCGGAGGCGCCGGCACTGTTGCGGAACAGCTTGGCGAAGCCGATCTGCCCGACGCTGCCGCTCGTGGGTGTGCGGCCATGTGTTTTGCGGCACTGGCTGATCGGTTCGATCTCGGTCGGACGACTCTCATCCACCACAACGCCGATCTGCGTTGGATTTCCGGTGTAATTTCTGTCGATCCGGAGCTTGGCGATCGCCGTGGCAATGCAATCGTCGAGCGGCTTGTTGGCGAAGGGATCGGTGTCGTCGAACAGGATCGCGGTTCCGCCGATCGCTGCCCGCTCGGGTTTGCCGGCATTATCGGTCTCCGCGCGCGCATAGGCGGCATTCACCTGCAGCCGCGCGAGGAAACGCGCGAGATAGTCGGTCTTGTAGGTGTTGTGATCGACCTGCAGGCCGCGGAAAAGCTGGGCCGGCGAGAACTGGATACCGACTCCCTGCAGCGATTCGCCATCTTCGTCGGTCCCGGTGACGATCCCGGCAGCGATACGCTTGAGCCCCTCGATCGAAGTGATGGTCTGGCTGGTGACGCCGATGGCGTCGAATGCGGGACCGCCGGTTCCGAATACTTCCCTGGTGATTTCCTCGGCATTGGCCTCGCTGTTCACCTTGGCTTGCGTCTCGGCGGTATCGATCTCGGCTTCCGTCACGTGCACGAGCTGTTCGCCACTCTGTCCTGCAGGTGCCGCCACCGTGGTCTGTGCGGATGCGGGCCCTCCGAACGTCGTGCCGAGCAATGCGCACGGAAGCGCGAGGCGGAGCGCGCGGCTCATTGAAATTGCAACGTGAGGCATTTGTAGGCTCCCGTTGCGAGGCCCGGCGCGATCCGGAAGGTCGTGAGATCCTCCACGAGGCCCGGGCTGCGCTCGAGCTGGAGACGGACGACGATTTCATATTGGCTGGTGGGAGTCTGGCCGCCGTGCGTGACGCACAGCTTGATCAGCGCGTTGCGGATGTCCGCGCCCTTGCCGAGCCACTGGCTATGGGCATTGTCGCCCCAGGCGATCGGCTCGCCATCCTGATAGCCGTCCTCGCCGTCGGGCAGATAGCGTGTTACGTCGTAACGGAATGTCTGGATGTGCGCCGATATCGAAACGTGCAGGACATCGTCGTCATCGACCGGGATCGCCTTGGTGATGTCGGTCATCTGTCTTACCTCCCCGCGAGATGGGTAAGCCGAAGCGGCTTCCCAAAAATCGCTGGGGCGGGGATAGCCCGCCGACAGGGTTTCGAGCGGTACCTGACTGCACAGCCCGCTTGTGGTATTTGGCACATTTGGGCATTCTTCTGCCGCGGGGCGGAGAGTCATTATGCCGGGAAACATGGCGGGCGCGGATTTTCTGCGCAAAGCTGATAACCAACTTCCCGAAGGTCTGCAGCATGCCTTTCGTGCGCGTGCGCGCGTCATCCACGCCCGCCGCGACCAGATCGTCGTCGCCGAGGGGATCGAGGCGACCGACGTCTATCTGATCGCCTCGGGGCGCGTGAAGATTTCGATGTTCGCGCGACACGGGCGGGAGACGATCCTGCGCGACATGGGCGCCGGTCTGCTCTTCGGCGAACTCGCGGCGATCGACGGCCGGCCACGATCGGCGAGCGTGGTCGCGATCGAGGACGCGACGCTCTACCATCTCTCCGGCGACGAGTTCGTCGCCTTCCTGCGCGACACGCCATCGGCGGGACTGTGGATGGCGCGCCATCTGTCGCGGCGGGTGCGCGACCTCACCGACAGGATTGTCGAACTCACCACCATGCCCGTCAACACGCGGCTCCATTGCGAGCTGATGCGCCTCGGCCTGGAATATGGTGTCGCTGCCGGTGCCGCGGTGATCGAGCGGTTTCCCACCCATTCGGATCTCGCGTCGCGCATCGGCACGCATCGCGAGGCGATCACGCGCGAGCTTGGCCATCTGCGCAAGGAGAAGATCATCCAGCAGGCCGGCCGCCGCATGCATATCCTTTCCGTGGAGCGGCTGCAGCAGTTGATCGTGCGCGTTGTCCATTGACGCGCCCGCACCGCCGTCACTCGATGGCTTTCGGCGAAATCTGACGATCGTCTATTCGGACCTGTCGGGCTCGACGCGACTCTCCGGGCTGCTCGAGCCGGAGGATTTCCACGAGCTGCGGCGTAGTCTCCAGGCCGAGTTCGCGCGGATCGTGCCCCGTCATGGCGGCGAGGTCGCGCGGCTCGATGGCGACGGCGCGTTGATCGTGTTCGGGCATGAGGTGAGCCATGAGGACACCGGCCGCCGCGCCACCGAGGCGGCGCTCGAACTCCATCACGCCGCGGCGATGCTTGAGGAGGGGCTTGGCCGTCCGGGCCTTCGGCTCCGGCTTCATACCGCGATCCACTCGGGGCTGGTGCTGCTCCTCCCCGGGGACCTCGTGCGCGGCCGCTTCGAGATGCCGGGCGAAGCGACTAACCTCACCGCGCATCTCTGCAAGCTTGCCGCGCCCGGCGAAATCCTCGTCAGCGAATCCACGCTCGGCGCCGACCGCCTGTTCTTCCGCACCGGCCCGCGCCGCCTCGTGCTGCCGGACGGGTCGCGCTCTGCGCTGGCTATCTATTCCGTGCTGGGGCGAGAGACAATCGAGAGCCGGTTCGCTGCGCGGATGCGGCGCGGGAGCGCGCCGTTCGCGGGGCGCGAGTCCGAACTGACCCGGCTCGAGCAATGCGTGGCGCAATGCGGCCCCGACCGCGTCGTGCTTGCCGCGATCGCCGGCCCGGCGGGAATCGGCAAGACGCGATTGTCGGAAGTGCTGCTGTCGCGCGCGGTCGAGCGCGGCGCGCGCGTGCATCGCGGTTATTGCGAAGCCTATCTCGGCGCGCGGCCGTTACAGGCCTTCGGCCAGCTGTTGCGCTCCCTGCTCGCCGATGAGCCCGGTCTTATGGCTAGCGGCGCCGCGGCATTGCCCGATCATCTCCGCGGGATCAGCGGCGAGGCGAGTGAAGCCCTGCTGGGGTTGCTCGAATCCGGCGTGACCGGCAGCGGCGCCCAGCCCGGGCCCGACGCGCTTGCGCCCGGCCTGCTCGCACTGCTCGACCGCGCCGCCGCCCGCGCGCCTCTGGTGCTGTGCATCGATGACTGGCAATGGACCGATGACGCCAGCCAGCAACTGCTCGCGCAGCTCGTATCGCGAATGCGCGGGCCAGCGTTGCTGCTGCTGGTCACGCGCGAGGCGCATGCATTGCGAGGCACGTACGATACGGTCGTGGCGGTCCCGCCGCTTAGCGCCGACGAGGCCGGCGTCGCGATTCGCGGTTTGCTCGAGACAGCCGAGCCTTTCGCCGTCGAGCGGATCACGCGCGACGCCGGGGGCAGCCCCTTGTTCATCGAGGAATTGTGCCATGCGCTGCGCGACGGGCATATGCCGGGCGCGCCGAGCGATCGCAATGCCTGGCTCGACATGCTGATCCAGGCGCGCTTCTCGCGGCTTGCGGGCGAACCCGCCGAGTTGATCCAGACCGCTGCGGTGATCGGTCACATCATCCCCGAATGGCTGTTCGAGGCGATCACCGGTTTAAACGCCGATCATCCCTCGCTTGCGGCGCTGGCTGCCGTCGACTTCCTGTATGCCGGCGAGTTTGCCGGAACGCTGCGCTTCAAGCACGGCATCACCCGCGATGCGATCTACCGTTCCGTCGGGCTTGCCAAGCGCAAGACGATCCACCGTCGCGTGGTCGAGGCGCTCGATGCGCGGAGTGCGCGCGCGGGCGAGGAGGAGCCGCTCGAGATGCTCGCTTATCATCATGGCGCGGCGGGCAATGGCGATCGCGCGCTCCATTATGCGATGCTCGCGGGCGACAAGGCGATGGCCGCCTCGGCGCTCGACCGCGCCCAGGCGCAGTATCGCGCCGCGTTCGAAGCGGTCGCGACGCTCACTCATACGCCCGCGCGCAAGCGTCAGACTATCGGCCTCGTGCGCAAGTTCGGCCTGTCGTGCATCGTCGATCCGTCACCCGAACAGGTACGCGTGCTGGAAGCGATGGCCGAGCACGCCGGTGCCACGGACAATGACGAAGCGCTGGCGCTCGCCCAATATTGGCTCGGCGCCACCTGGTATGGGCTCGGCGATCCGCGCCGGTCGATCCGCCATCTCGAGCAAGCGACCGCGTCCGCGGCGCCGCTCGGCAATGCCGATCTTCACGCCCAGCTCCAGGCGAGCCTCGGCCGTTCCTATGTTGCCGCAAGCGAATATCCGGTCGGCGGTGAACTGCTCGACGGCGCGATCGCCAGGCTGCGCGCAAGGCGGACCCGCGGCATCGCCACGGGCCTCGCTTATTCGCTCTCGTGCCGTGGACTCCTGTTCGCCGATCAGGGGTGCTTCGATCGCGCGCGCGCGGATTTCGCTGAGGTGGAGGCCATTCTCGGGGACGCGGAAGTGCCGATGCGCGGTTCCTATTACACCCAGATAGCCGCCACGGCGCTCTGGCAGGGCGAATATGACGAAGCGATCGAATATGGCACGCATGGCGTCCGCCTCTCGCAGCACACGCGCACGCGCTACATCTCGGTCATGTCGGAGGCGTTGGCAGCCTATGGGCGCTGGTGTCGCGATCGCGATCCCGCGGCGGTCGGCGCGTTGCTGCAGGCGGCCGGCTGGTTTCGCTCGGGCGCCAGCCGGCAGCGCGTGTCGCTCTGCTTCGGCTGGCTGGCCGAGGCGCTCGCCGCGAGTGGCCGGCCCGACGAGGCGCGCTTCTACGCGAGCCAGGCGTTCCGCCGCGCACGCGTTGGCGACCGGCTCGGCGAGGCGATGGCAGCCCGGGCGATGGCGCGTGTCGCCGCACAGGGCCATGGTCACCGCAGCGCCGAACATTACCTCGCGCTCGCCTGGGCCTCCGCCGATGCGCGGTGTTCGGCGCACGAGCGCGCGCAGAACCGGCTATGCGAGGCCGAACTCGCGCTCGCCGGCGATCCGTCCCACGCTGCCGAGCTCGCGGCGGCCGCCAGCGCCAGCTTCGCGGCGCTCGGCATGGCCTTTCACCGCACTGCCGCCGACACGCTGATCCCGCTTACCGCCAGTCGCTGAACTCGACGATCAGCGACGAGGGCATCGCCTTGATCCGGCCGGTATTGAGCAGCGCCGCCATGATTCCGACGATCGTTCCCATCATCATCTTCCTCGCAGGGCAGGCGTGGAACGGGCCGCCTCCGTTATCGACGCCGGTCCGCTCGCCGCCGAACACGAAAGACACATCGCCATCGGGCAAATTATGGGTCGGACTCGCGAGCGACCGCTGTGCCGCCGATACCAGGCTGACGATGACGATGTCATCTTTCTTCCCTTGGACATTGTCCTTGGGATTGTCCGCCTCCAGCAGGTAGTTCGCGGTCGCGCGACGGTAGAGGAAATCGGGCGATGGTCGCTTACACATGGCGCGCGTCACTGGGCCCACAAGCACTTTCGCCACGTCATAGGTCATCGGACCCGTGCCGAGCTTGCGGTGCAATGCCGCCTGATGTCGCCATAACGTCCGCTCGGCCAGCCATTCATAAAGGATACCGCGCAAATTGCCGTCGAGCGGTGGCAGCATCCCGATCATCATGCCGATGATGTTGCGCGCGAGCAGCCCCTCCTTGCCATCCGGCGGGTTGGCGATATTCGCGTCATGGATCGCCGCCGCCATTTGCGCGGCGAGCGTGCCCGGCATGCTGCTACCGGGTGGGATCGTCGATCCCGGAGCGTATTTCGCGGCGAACGCTCGTCCCGCCTTGAGGATGGCGGGGCCATGCATCGCGGCATAAGCCTGCGCCGGCGCATTCGGCAGCGGATAAAAGGCGTTGCGCGAGGGGGCGAGGAAGTCGCCCGGGCAACGCGGGGGGCGCTTGGACATGTCTTCCCAACTCCACGCGCCATGATGCATGAACAAATTATTGTCGGCCACGCCGAACCATTTCTCGCAGAGTTTGGCGAGCGTCGGCGCGATGAAGTCGCGGCGCAGCTCGATCTTGAACGGCTGGTTGTATTCCTTCCTCGGCTCGGTGCGCACCGCCAGCACTTCCCTGGCAGCAGCATAGGCGTCGTCGAACCCCCATTGCTCGCTCTGCTCGAACATGATCTCGTTGGTGGCGGGGGCTTCGTCCCGGTAGCGGTCGCCCGGCTGCATCGCGACATAGATGTCGCCGGTGGTGCTGCCCATGCGCGCGCCTTGCAGCTCTACCGAGAAAATCCCGGGTTTGCTCAGCACCTCGCAGACATGCTTCTGCGATCCGACGAGCACTACCGAAGGCTCATTCTCGCCCACGTCCTCGGGCATCGGCGGCGGGTTGGCGGTGCCGACATGGATCGCGTCCCACGCGAATTGCTGCGCGTTCTTGATCCGATAGAAGCCGCGCTCATAATAACGGATCGCCGACCAGATGTCGGGCGATCGGTCGCTCTCGGCCGGATCCTTGGTGTCGAAATCCTCGAGGATGCGCCGCCATTCGGTGATTTGCACCTCGGCGGGAAGCTTTTCGATCTGGTTGATCAGCATGCGCCCGCGCGTCTCGCGCGGATCCTCGATCTCGCGCGAGACGCCCTCGAACCGGTCGCGCATATAGTCGAATGCCGCGCGCGAAGGCACGAACAGATAGAGTCCCCAGTGCAGATCGACAAAGGGCTCCTCGGGCAGGACCGTGCGGATCACCTTCCCCTGGTGGACGAAGCGATAGACCTGCTGCCCCTTCGCCGGCCGCACGCCCATCAGCGGATCGTTCTGCGCAGCGCTCTGGTCGGTGCTGTTGCCGCCGTTGATCCAGCGCTGGATCGCCTCGAACTGTTCGGCGATGCTGGCGCAATAGGCCATGAACATCACGCCCCGCGCGCCGCTTCCATCGGGTCGCCGCTGGTCAAACGACATGCCGCGGCGCATCAACCGCGGCGCCGGCCGCTCCATGAACGACGCGCGCGGGTTGGAGCGGCGGATATGCGCGCCCAATGGGCATTGGTTGCCGCGCGGGTCGCCGCGATAATCGAAATCGTTGAGTTCGTCCGGCGCGCGCGCCGTGATCAGCGGCACGCCGTCGGCGCGGCGCCCGAGCAGGTAGGCCTTGAGGTCCTGCACCCCGAAGGCGATCCCATATTGCTCGGAAATCCGCTCGCTCTCGGCCACGAGATAATCCTCAAATCGCTGAACCTTCTGTTCGAGCTTGCGGATCACGAGAAAGGTGCCGTCGCGCACCAGATCCTGCGGCGGTCGGTCGATCGATCGATCGGGATATTGCGGCGACGCGAAGTCGCCGCGATCATTGGCATAGCCCCGTAAGATCTCGCCGCGCGCGACGCTATTGTCATAGCCCTTGGGCGGCGCGGGCTTTGCCGGACGCAGCTCGGGCTGACTGATACCGTCGCGGAAGCCGAAATGGCCGAAGGTTTCTTCCGACGGATTGGTCGGCGAGCGGTAGCTCAACATCGGTTCATAGGCCGCGAGCACCGCCCCCCCCAATGAATCGGCCAGATCCGCGATCTCCCCGATCTTCTTGTGCAGCAGAGCGTCGCCGTCGGCTTCGTTCGCCGGCGCGTAGCGGAGCTGGATGACAAAATCGATCTCGGCCAGCTCCACCGGCGGCAGCGGCAAGGGCGGCGCGGCGCCGTCCAGCTTCGGCCAGTTGCGTACCGGCGGCTTCCAGTTGCGCGGGTGGTTCTCGCGGAGGTCGCCGAGCAACCCTGCACGGCGCTCCATGCCTTCGCGATATTCCTTGGGGAACCACTTGCGCTTCCATTCGGGGAGCCCGATCCGACGGAGCCCCTGCACGGTGAAGCCGATCGTGCAATACATGCCGTCATCGGGCGCGGGATCGCCTTCGTAGCTGATCGTCATCGACTGAAGGAACATGCGCGCCTTCTCGGTGTCGGTCACCGTCATCATCAGCAGCGCGCCATGCCGCACCGGCCGCGCGTCGGTGCCGATCGGCTTGAGGATTCCTGCTTGGACTTCCGTGTCTTCTGCCTTCGGATCGGATGTCTTCACTTCGAGCGAAGCAAGGTGCGTAGTGTCGCTGAACCAGCGCAACTGCTCGCCATACATCGCCTCGATCTGCAGCCATGGAGCCTTGATCTCCTCGCCGCGCGCTCTGAAATCATATTCCTGCAGCAGGTTGCGCGCCGCGCGCAGCAGATAGCGTCCTTCCGTGAAGCAGCGTTCGCCGGGCCTGCGCGCCGGCTCGCCTGGCCCGGGATTTCGGGGGTCGAGCCGGTCGGGCGGATAATAGTCGACGAGGCGGTAGAGCACAGTAAGCGCTTCGAGCGCGAGCTCGAAGGCATGTTTTTTGTCGGCGGCGAGATCGGCGGCGGCCCGGGTTTCCGGATCGGCCGTGGTCAACCGGGCAAGCTCGCTGTCACCTTTTGCGGCTTCGTTTTCCCGCTGGATCCGCTCGAGGTCGCGCAGGTAGAGCTGGTCGCGCACCGTCAGTCCCGTACTCGAATAGAAAATCGCGCTGTCGACCTGCACGCTGCGCACCCATTGCGCATATTCGGCGAAGCTGCTGTCGCGTGCGGGCGTGTAATTCTCGCAATTACAGAAGACGAGGTCGAGGAAGTCGCCGAGCGGGCGCCACACCAGCCGCATGTACGGCTCCCACGCGCCGTCGAAGGTGACGGCGAGGAACAAATAGCGCCGTGCGCCAAGGCCGTTCGCCGCGTCGAGCTGGAATAGATCCTTGTCGAGGATGCCGATCCGGTAGTTGAGCAGCGACAGAATGCGCTCCGCCGTGTCCGAGAAGGGCATCAGCCGCTCATATTCGCGCGCGCTGACGCGCATATTGTGCAGCGCCTCCGCGACGATGCGCGCCCGGGTCGCATAGGTCACATTTTCATAGGCGTCGATGAATCCTTCCCTGATCGGCGCGATGACGACGAGATCGGTGATTCCGTCAATATGCTTGCTGGTGACTTCCCGAACCATTTCAGTTCCCCCGCAATCCCCCCAAGTCGAGCCTGCGTTCCTCGACTTGGCGAGGCTGGCATTGGTCCATGCACGCTACAATGCTGATCATCGGACTGGTGGCAAAAATCACCGGGAGCCGGTGGCGTGGTCACAGGATTCCCGATTTTTGGGCCGCACGCCCTGAGGCGTGGGCGTTCGCTCGTGCTCGGGCGTCAGCGTGCCGGGCAATGCTCCGGGGCGGGTTTTCGCTCGCATGGGAATTTCGGCGAAGGCGCGGGCGCCGTGCGCCGGTCGGGTCGCCAGATGCACGCAATGACCGCCAGATCATCGAACGTGCTGGTGAGACCCTGCGGGACTCGAACCCGTGGTTTCGCCGTGAGAGCACTGCAGCGGCCGGAATTGGGCCGGTAGCTGCCGGTCGGCTTTCGACGCAGAACCTGTGAAAGCGGACGGACCTGACTTGGTGCTGCCCGAGCAATTCACTGCGATCCTCGACCGGATCGAACTGAGTGAAAGCATGTACGGCTGGCTTGTTCGAGCCCTGAAGGAGAATTTCGGCCGCCGTATCGCGGCTCCAGAGCGAGCGGGCACGCCTGCGCGAGCGCATGAAGCAGGTCTACATCGACAATCTGGACGGCCGCATCGAGACCACGATCTTCAACGCACGCACCGCGCAGTTTCGCGAGCAGGAGCGCAAGGTCGCTCGTGAGCTGGAACTTCGACTCGATGCCAATCTGAGCTACATGGACGAAGGGATCGTCCTCATGTCGATCGCCAGAGATGCCAGTCGTCGCTTTCTGGAAGCGGACCGGCGGTCAAAAAAACACTTTCTTTCGGTGGTACTTTCGAACTCGTCGTTTCGGGATCGAAAGGTCTCGGCAACCTATCGCGAGCCCTTTGATATCCTGCTGAAAAGTCCGCAAGGGACCGTCCTCGCAAACAGCGGTTCAGCGGGCGAAAACACGAAAAGTGCGAAATGGCAGGGGCGCTCGGATTCGAACCGAGGGCCTTCGGTTTTGGAGACCGACGCTCTAACCAACTGAGCTACGCCCCTGTGCGGTCCGCGCCTTTAACCCCGCCACGCGGCTCCGGCAAGAGGTCTCACGCGGCAGCGCTGCTGCCCGACGGGCGCATCGCCAGAATGCGGGCTTCCTGGACCGGAAGCGGTCGGCCGAAATAATAGCCCTGGACCTTGGTGCAGCCCAGTTGCTGCACCATCTGGTGCTCTTCCTCGGTCTCGACGCCTTCGGCGGTCGTCGCCATGCCGAGGCTTTCCGCGAGCGCGACCACGGCGCGGATGATCGCGATGGCCTCCTTGGTGCCCTTCGATGCGCCCTGGACGAAGCTGCGGTCGATTTTGATCGAGCTGAAGCGGGTATGGGCGAGATAGCCGAGCGAGGAATAGCCGGTACCGAAATCGTCGAGGCTGAGGCGAACCCCGAGGTCGAGGACCTTTTCGAGCACTTCGATCGCCACGGTGCCCTCGCGCATGAACACGCTTTCGGTCACTTCGAGCTCGAGGCGCTCCGGGGGAAGGCCCGATTGGGCGAGCGCTTGGGCCACGACGCTGACAAAGGCGGGATTGTGCAATTGCTCGGGGCTGACATTCACGGCGATGCGCACCGGGATGTCCCAGCGCGCGGCTTCGTCGCATGCGGTGCGAAGCACCCATTCGCCGATCGGCGCGATCAGCCGCGCTTCCTCGGCCAGAGGGACGAACTTGGCCGGCGAGACGTTGCCGAACTGCGGATGAGTCCAGCGCAGCAGCGCCTCGAAGCCGGTGAGCTGGCCGTTGGCCGCGTTGACCACCGGCTGGTAGGTCAGATGCATCTCGCTGTTCTCGACCGCGCTGCGCAGCGCGATTTCGAGCACGCGCCGCTCTTCAGCCGCCATATGGAGCTGGGGCTCATAGGCATGGAAAACGCCGCCGCCGGCGTCTTTCGAGCGGTAGAGCGCCAGATCGGCGGAGCGAATCAGCATCTCGGCGGTGCGCCCGTCGCGCGGCCCGACGGCGAGGCCCACCGATGCGCCGATATAGAGGGTGTGCTGATCCACCTCGTAAGGCTGCGAGAGCGCATCGATGATCGTCTGGGCGAGCTGCTCGGTGCGCTGGGTATCGGTTGCGTCGCGAACGACCACTGCGAATTCGTCGCCGCCGAGGCGCCCGATCATCTCGTTCTCGGTCATCAGCAGGTTCAGGCGTTCGGAGACGCGGCCGAGCAGTCGATCGCCGACGGGATGGCCGAGCGTGTCGTTGACGGCCTTGAAGCGATCGAGATCGATCATCATGAAGGCGCAACGCGAGCCCCATTTGTCGGCGTCGGTCATAGCGCGCGCGAGCGTTTCGTTGATCAGCAGACGATTCGGCAGCCCGGTCAGCGTGTCGAAGCGCGCCATCTGGTTGATCTTGTCCGCCGACTTGCGGGCTTCGGTGACGTCGGAGCCGACGCCGCGGAATCCGATAAAGGCGCCGCGCTCGTCATGGCGCGGGCTGGCGGACATCTCCCACCAGCGCTCGTCATGATTGACATAGACCGGCAGGAGCAGGTCACGAAACGGCTCGCGTCCTTTCAGCCGTTCGGCGAGCGCACGCAGGCCGGGTGCGAAATTGCCGTCTTCCCAGGTCGGGCCCGCGAGCAGCTGGAGGAAGGGCGTGCCGTTGATGGTCTTGGGGTCGGCGCCTAGCGACACCGCAAACCGCGGGTTGGCGCGCGCAACGCGACGCTGCGCGTCGATTTCCCACAACCAGTCGGATCCCGATTCCTCGAACTCGCGCAGCAACAGGCTTACCGTCTCGTCGCGTTCGGCGAGCGCCATTTCGTTGGCGCGGATGACCACGAGCGCGCGGCCGCGCCCGAAGGTAGCGATAGCAAGCAGCGTGGTGAACAATGCGGCGGCGGCGGCGAGCACCGGCGGGCCGGAAAGCGCCAGCATCGTGCAGACCGCTGCACCGACGATCGCCACGAACGCGATCGTCGCCAGCGGCAGCGCCGCCATGGCGACCGCGGAGGCGGTCATCAGCAGCGAAAGCACTACCCACAGGCCGAGCACCGCATCGGCATCGACGGCGTGACCGAAGGCCAGCGGCGGGACAGACCACACTGCCCCGAGCGAAATTCCGTCGAGCACCGTCTCGCGGACATCCTCGAGCGACGCGGTAACGGCATTGCGATGACGCTTCGACAACCGCCGAAAGGCGACGGCGCAGGCGACCGCCGCGACCACCGCGCTCCAGCTGGCAAGCTGCCACAGGGGCACCAGCGGGGCGAGCAGCATGGTGACGAGCGAGGCGCCGACGACATTCGCCGCCAGCATGAACAAAGCCAGCTGGCTGCCGGCATGCAATTGCGCCGCACGAATCGGGCCCCAGTCGATGGTGTCGGCCGGATCGTAGAGTCCAAGCAGCGCACGCGCGTCGATACGCGGCCTGGCGAATTGGGAAGTCGTCTGGCTGGTCACCCGAAGAAGATAGCCGAACGGAGGTTAGCGAGAGGTTAGGCTCTCCGCGAAAACCGAGGAAATTTGCCTGTCCGGCGGACCGACTTCGGCCGATCCGCCGCAGAGCGGCTCAAGCCGCGAGGTCGTAGGGCTTGATCTCGCCGTTCAGATAGAGGTTGCGCGCCTTGGCGCGGCTGAGCTTGCCTGAGCTGGTGCGCGGCAGCGTGCGTGGCGGCACGAGCTCGATCACGCAGTTCATACCTGTCACCGAACGGACCCGCTCACGGATCTCGTCGCGCAGACGGATGCGCTCCTTCTCGTCGGAAGTCCGGCACTGGACGAGCACCGCAGGGGTTTCCTCGCCGCCGGGGGTGGTGATCGCGAACGCCGCGATATCGCCCTGCTTGAAGCCTGGCAGCTGCTCCACCGCCCATTCGATGTCCTGCGGCCAATGGTTGCGGCCGTTGACGATGATCATGTCCTTGGCGCGGCCGACGATATAGACGTAGCCCTCGGAAATATATCCCATGTCGCCGGTGTCGAGCCAGCCGTCGGTCATGCAGGCGGCCGTCGATTCGGGATCGCGGAAATAGCCGACCATCACCGACGGGCCGCGGCACCAGACCTTGCCGATCGCCTTTTCGGGAAGCGGAGTGCCGTCTTCCTCGCGGATCTGGACTTCCATGTCCTTCACCGGCTTGCCGCAATTGACGATCGCCCGGAAACGCTGCGGGCGATCCGCGCGCGCAACGTCGCCGCCCGAGAGCTGGGTCTCCTCGACGAGCTCGACCATGATCCCTTCGCCCGGGGGCATGATCGAAACCGCCAGCGTCGCCTCGGCGAGGCCGTAGCTCGGCAGGAAGGCCGAAGCCTTGAAACCGGCGTCGGCGAACGCATCGACGAACGACTGCATAACGTCGGGGCGGATCATGTCGGCACCGTTGCCGGCAACCCGCCAGCGCGACAGATCGAAGCGGTCGCTCGCCTTGGTCTGGCTCGACATGCGGCGCGCGCAAATATCGTAGCCGAAGGTCGGCGAGTAAGAGAGAGTGGTGCCCTGATTGCGGCTGATCAGATCAAGCCAGGCGAGCGGACGTCGCGCGAAATCCTCGGTCTTCAGATAATCGGTCGAAACCTGGTTCGCGACGACCGACAGGAAGCAGCCGACCAGGCCCATGTCATGGTACCAGGGCAGCCACGAGACGCAGCGGTCGCTTTCCTGGAGCTGCATGCCATGACTGTGCGCCGACAGATTGTTGAGCAGCGCATGGTGGGTGATCGCGACGCCATGCGGAAAGCGCGTCGAACCGCTCGAATATTGGAGATAGGCGATATCCCCGGTCTTCGCCTCGGGCAGCGCTACCTCGGGCGCGGGACGCGCACCGAATTCGGACCAGTCCACGCCCTGCACCTCGGTGATCCGCGCGGCCTCGGCGCACATCGCGCCGATTTCGGGCGGATAGATCAGCATCGACGGATCGCAGCTTTCGAGCTGGACGCGGAGTTGGTCGATATAGGATTGCGCGCCGCCGAAGCTGGTCGGCAGCGGCAGCGGCACCGGCCACGCACCGGCATAGACCACCCCGAAGAACAAGGAGGCGAATTCGACACCCGTCTCCGCGATCAGCGCGATCCGGTCCTCGGGCTTGACGCCGGCCGCGATCAGGCGACGGGCCTGCGCCAGCGCGTCCTGACGCAGTTCCGAGAAGGAGTAGGGTCGCGTCAAATTGCCGCGGGCATCGTGGAAGTTCAGCCCGCGAACGCCTTCAGCCGCATAGTCCAGCGCCTCGCCAAGGGTGGCGAAGTCCGCAAGACGGCGGGGAAGACTGTCGTCGGTCGGGGTAGGGACGATTTCCGTCTCCATGATACCCTCGTGCGATCCCGTTTCGTCCAATACCATTCTTATCTCGTGCCCCTGTGAGCTGACAGGCCGTTTTGCCCCGCACCGCATACCAAATGCGAACGGCTCTGCTACGCACTGGCGTTCAAAATCGGTTGCCACTGTGGCACAATCATGGCGCATGACCCGCCCGAAGCCTCCGCTTGCCCCTTTGAACGCCGCCGATCTGGAGCGGTTCGCGCTTCGTTACGTCGAGCGATACGCGACCACGCGGGGGCGATTGGCCGACTATCTGAAGCGGAAGATACGCGAGCGGGGATGGAGCGGGGAGGCGGCACCTGACCTCGTCGCGCTCGCGCAGCGCTTGGCCGATCTGGGCTATATCAACGACCTTCTGTTCGCCGAGTCCAGGGCCGGAGCGATGGGGCGGCGGGGATTGGGCGCGCGGCGTATCGGTCAGGCATTGCGGCACGCGGGGATCGAAGATTCGGATCTGGACGCAGTGGCGCCCGCGTTGGAGGCGGACTCGATCTCCAGCGCACTCGCCTTCGCACGACGCAAGCGCATCGGGCCGTTCGCCGGAGAAGTCGCCGAGCGGCCCGTTCAGGAGAAGCAGCTGGCAGCGATGGTACGCGCCGGACATGCGTTTGATCTTGCACGAAAGATCGTGCGGATGGCGCCCGGAGAGGATGCCGAGGCGTCGATCGTCCCTGAGCGGGACCGGTTTTAATTAAAACCTGAAGACCGAATCTAACAAAGCAATTCCACATTTGGAAAATGCTGTGTTAAATACAGTCGCTTGGGGGACTAGCATAATGCGTGCTGAACAACAGCTTGCGCCCAGCGATCATGGAATCGCACCGCCGGAGGACGAGGGGCTGAGGGTGGAGACGGCGTCGGAAGGCCAGGTTTATAGCGGTGTCGTGAAGTGGTTCGACGTGACCCGGGGGTTTGGGTTCCTCGTCGCCGACGATAGCGAGGCTGGAGACATATTGATCCATTTCACCGTGCTGCAGGAGCATGGCAGGCGGAGCCTTCCCGAAGGCGCGCGGGTCGAGTGCGTCGCGGTTCCGCGGCAGCGCGGCCTGCAGGCGAAGGAAATCCGCTCGATCGACCTGAGCGAGGCCGTCGAGCCGCCGAAGCGGCAGGGGGACCGCGTCGACAGGGTGCGGCTGATCGACGATGCGGGCCCCTTCGAGCCGGTCACGGTCAAATGGTTCAATCGACTCAAGGGCTATGGATTTCTCGTGCGCGACGCGGATTCGGCGGATATATTCATCCATATGGAGACGTTGCGCCGCGCCGAGATCGAGGAAGTCGAGCCAGGCCAGCCGCTCAAGGCGCGCATCGTCGAAGGCGACAAAGGGCCGCTTGCGGTGGCGGTCGAAAGGACCGACTGAGACGATGATTTCCCGGCGTGAGGTTCGCGCGGCATTCGCCGCGACCATGTTGCTCGTCTCTGCGGTTTGGGAGGGCAGCGCATTTGCCGGCGCCGTTGCCGGACAGAGCCCGGCGACGACGCTCACGGTGACGGTCCAGACCAAAAGCGGTCCGAGGCAATTCAACGTCGAGGTCGCCCGGACGTCGGCCGAGCAGGAGCGCGGACTGATGTTCCGCACCAACTTGCCGGCGGACGGCGGCATGCTCTTCACGCCCTATCCGGCCGATGGCAGTGGCCCGCGCGAGGCGAGCTTCTGGATGAAGAATACGCCCAGTTCGCTCGATATCATCTTCATCCGCTCCAACGGGACGATCGCGTCGATCGCTGCGAACGCGATTCCCTATTCGGAAACGCCGTCGAAATCGGGCGAGCCGGTGCGCGCGGTGCTGGAGATCAACGGCGGAAAGGCAGCCGAGCTGGGCATCGCTCCTGGCGACAAGGTGAGCTGGCCGGGTCGCAAGTGATCCGCGCGGCATGACGATGGCGGATTTTATTGCCTCGATCCGCACCCGGGGCTAATCGGCGCGGATGAGCCTGAATCGCAATCCCTTCACCTGGTGGAACGGTGCTACCTTCGGCACATGGTTCGGCCTGCGCGGCAAGACCAGGGTCGGCGAGGATTCGCTCGGCAATGTCTATTGGCAGGGCGGCACGGATCCCAATGGCCTCACCCGTCGCTGGGTGATCTATAACGGCTCGAACGACGCCAGCCGCGTTCCGCCCGAATGGTTCAGCTGGCTGCACCACCAGATCGACGCGGCGCCCGATCAGGCGCTGCCGGCGCCTCGGGCCTGGGAAAAGGCGGCCGAACCCAACCAGACCGGTACCCGGCTGGCCTATCGCCCGTCCGGAGCGCTCGAGGCCGGCGGGCACCGCGCCCGCTCCACCGGCGACTACGAGGCCTGGACCCCCGACGCATGAGGCGCGGCGCCGCAACGGCGGCAGCAATGCTGCTGCTCGGACTCGGCGCGTGCAAAAGCGGCGAGGAAGCGGGCAACAACAGCACCGACGATCTGGTGATCACCACCGGCCAAGGCAATGCCGCGAGTGGTGCGGAAGTGGTGGCGGTCGGCCCCGACACCAGCGTGCTCAACGCCGCGGCGACGCCGATGAACGAGCGCGAGGCGGTGCTCGGCCTGCTCAACAAGCGCAACGGCGTGGCCCGCGAATTCAAGCTCAAGCCCGGCCAGGCGGCGCGGATCGGCGATGTCATCGTTCGCTTGCGCGCCTGCGACAAGACCGCGCCGTGGGAAGCGGATCAACTCACCGGGGCGTTCGTGCAAGTTGATGTCGAGCAGCTCGACAAGAGCTGGCGGCGGGTCTTCTCGGGCTGGCTCTACAAGGAACGGCCGGCGCTCAACGTCGTCCAGCACCCGATCTACGACGTGTGGCCCAAGAGCTGCGCAATGACCTTCCGCGACAGCGGGCCCGACACGGTGCCGGCGCCGGGCGCGGGGTCGGGCGATCGATCGAGCGCGAAGAAATCGCCGTCGACCGAAGGTGCGCCCAGCGAAAGCCCCGCGGCCGAATCACCCAGCGCAGCGCCCAGCAACGCCACATAATCGTCGCGCGGCACTTCGACCGCACCGAGCGTCGCGAGATGCTCGGTCTGGAACTGGCAATCGAGCAACGTGAAGCCGCCTGCCTTCAGCCGGGCGACGAGATGCGCGAACGCCACTTTTGAAGCGTCGCGGACCCGGGTGACCATCGACTCGCCGAAAAACGCGCGGCCCAGCGCGAGCCCATAGAGCCCGCCGGCGAGTCGCTCGCCATCCCAGCACTCGATCGAATGCGCGAAACCGCGGCGGTGGAGCTCGACGAACACGCGTTCGATCGGTCCGTTGATCCACGTATCCGGCCGATCCGCCGCCGATTCGGCGCAGAGCTGGATGATCTCCTCGAACGCAACGTCTACGGTGAGTTGAAAGCGCTCGGCGAGGATCGTCTTGCGAAGCGAGCGCGAGAGATGAAAGTCGTCGAGCGGCAGTATGCCGCGGAGCTTGGGCTCCACCCAATAGACGCTGGCAGCCAGCCGATGATCGGCCATGGGGAACACGCCCATCGCATAGGCGCGGAGCACGAGATCGGGATCGAGATCCAGCTGGGGCGGAAGCGGGTGGCTCATCATTGCCTCAACGCCCGAGCGCCAGTCTGCGTTCGATCGCCTGCCACAATGTCGCGAACGCCTGCGCGCCGGGGCTGCGCGGGGCGAACGCGCCGACCGGCTGGCGGCGCTCGGTCATCGCCTCGATGATGCTCGCCGCCGGGATCACCGGCCAGTCCGGGTGGGTGGTCAGCGCCTCGGCATGCAGCTTGCGGCGCCGATCGACCATCGAGAAGACCGGAAGCAGCGGCACCTTGCCGCCGCGCCGGGCGAGATGGCTTTCGACCTCGGCAAAGGCGCGCATGGCGAGCGCCGAGGGGATGACCGGAACCACGATCAGATCGGCGGCGCGCATCACTTGCTCGCTGGTTTCGGTGAGGCCCGGCGGACAATCGAGCAGCACCCGATCGTAAGCGGTTGCGAATTCGCTGAGCAGCTTGGCGAGGCGTTTCTTCTTGTCGAGCTCGTGGAAGACGCGGTCGAGCGCGCGCAGCGAGGTGTCGGCGGCGATCAGGTCGAGACGGTCGATGTCGGTAGGGCGGGCGAGCTTTGTCGGGCTCACGTCGCGAGTGAAGATCGCCTGCGCCTCGTTGCCGCTGCGCGCCGCTCCGCCGAGGAGGAATGTCGCGGCCGCCTGCGGATCGAGATCCCAGATCAGGGTGCGGCGCGACGACAGGGTGGCTGCGGCCCATGCCAGATTCACCGCCAGCGTCGTCTTACCGACCCCGCCCTTCAGACTGTATACGGCGATCGTAGCCAAGCGAGTCCCTCCCGTCACCGCGCCTAGGCTGGCATGAAAAAGGGCCGGCGGGAAAGCCCCGCCGGCCCTTGGAAACGGGAGATGTGCCGCGCCTCAGGCGTGGCAGTTCTTGGCCGGCTTGCCGGGAAGCGTCACGTTGACGTTCTTGGACGTGCCGGTGAGCTTGTAGCCGCCTGCGGCCTCGAACGGCTGGCCGGCTTCGGCCGCCTTGAGCATCGTGGCGGGCCCCGCTTTGTCGGTCTTGAGCTGGACCTGCTTGTTGCCCTGGAAGAAATCGAGATAGACGAGGCTGTTGTCGCCGCAACGCAGCGTAACGGTTTCGGCGATCGCGGGCGGAAGCTCGACCGGCGCGGCGTTGGCCAGCTGCGACGCCATGGGATCGGGCGCGGTGCTGGTCACTTCCTCGGGCTTGTTCTCACATGCGGCGAGCGACAGGAGCGCAACGGCGGCGGCGGCAATAAGGGGAGGGTTCTTCATAGCGGGTCGTGCTTTCGGACAGGTGGCAAGAATCGTCAAGCGATTCGTGATACAAGGTCACATTATTGTGCTGCGCCGCAACGTAACACGCTGATTGTTTCTCCCATGTGAACCCTATTCATGGAACTCGTCCAGATCCGGGATTCTCCCGAAGGCGATCTTGGTGCCCACCGCGTCGATACGTCCGCCGTTCAGCGGCCCCACGCTGACCGCGTGTCGCCCGAACTTCTCGTTGATCCGGTCCATCGCGCGGCTGAGCGACAAGGTCCGCGTCTCGCGCGCCAGCGGATCGTCGGGATCGAGTGCGCCGAACAGCGAACCCTGCTCCCCCTCGACCGTTTCGATCTCGCACAGCGTGACGCCGATCATGCGCAGCCGAAATCCGCCGGCGCGTTGCTTACCGGCCTCGGCGAGGCGCGGGAAGAGCGTGTCGAGTGCGGACAGGATGACGAAGCTGTCCTGCGTGTTCGGCAGCTTGATCGACGCGCGCCAGTTCGACTTGTCGTCCTCGAACTTGCCGTGGAGCACGAGCAGGCGGCTGCGATAGCCTTTGCGCCGCAGCCGGCTCGCCGCCTTCAGCGCGAGGCGGCGCGCGGTGAGGCGCGTCGGCTCGAGCCCGCGTTTGGCCGGCGACAGGACGTGGCTGTGGCCGATCGTGCGGCTCTGCGTCGGTTTCTCGGGCAATTCGACGCCGTGGAGCAGATACCAGAGCCGGTCGCCATTGGTGCCGCCCCACGCGCTGCCCGCGTCGCGCGGGCGACGCTCGCAAAGCTGACGGATGTCGAGGATGCCGTCCCGTGCGAGCCGACGCTCCATCTTCGCGCCGATCCCGGCGATCTCGCGCAGCTTGAGGTCGTACAGGCTGTGCGGGAGCTGATCGGCGGTGAACACCACCAGCCCGTCGGGTTTTTGCAGATCCGAAGCGAGCTTGGCGAGCAGCCGATTGGGCGCGATGCCGACCGAGCTCGTCAGGCATTCGCCGACATTCGTGCGGATTCCCGCCTTGATCCGCTTCGCTAGCGCGACCGCTGCCGCACGCGAATTCTCATTGTCGAGCAGCCGGCACGCGACCTCGTCGATCGAGCAGACATGCGTGACGGGCACGTGCTTCCAGATCTCGGCGACGATCGCCTCATGAAACTCGACATATTTCTCGTGGCGTGCCGGGGCGATCAATATGTCGCGGCATTTGCGCTTCGCCTCCCACACCGGCGTGCCGGTAGAGATGCCGAAGCGCTTGGCTTCCACCGAAGCGGCGATGGCGACCGTGGTGTCGGCATCGACGGGAGCGACGATCACCGGCTTGCCGCGGAGCGCCGGATCGAGCTGCTGCTCGACGCTGGCGAAATAGCTGTTGAGATCGAGGAACAGCCAACGCAGCGGCCGCGGCGGGAACGCGAGAATATTGGAAATGTCGGGTGCAATTTCACGTTTTTCACGGCAATCGTGACATAAAGTGTCAACCGCAGGAACGATTGTTGCGCGCTTGGAAAAGGCGTCCGTCGCTTCGGGAGGGGTGCTGCGACTCACGTCGGGAACAATAGCAGAACATCGCTTTGTAGGAAATCGGCTTGACCTGCACCGTCCGGGTTCCGCAGGACGCGCGAAAGGAGGATCGGATGCGAATCTTGCTGATGGCGGGACTGGCGCTGGCGTTGGCCGGGTGCGGCGGCGAAGAGGTGGCGGACAACAAGGTCAAACCCACCCCCACACCCACGCCGGGGCCGAAGCTGGGCGGAGTCGATTTGAACAAGCCGATCCGCGCGTCGGGCGCCGCACCTTATTGGGCGCTCTACATCGCGCCCGGCACGATCGCTTTCGCCGACGCCGCCGACGCCGCCTCCACCGATTTCTATCCGGTCTCGCCCGGGCTGGCGGGCGACACAGCGCGCTTCGACACGCAGACTCCCAAAGGCGAGCCGGTGACGATCATTCTTGCCGCGAAGGCATGCACGGCGGGCAAGACGCAATTGCCGCTGACTGCCGAGGCGAGGATCGGCGCGCGTACGCTACATGGCTGCGCCGGGAACGGGGCCTATGACTGGGCGACCCGGCCGCGTCCGTCGCCGGAGGCGTCCGGCGATAATGCGGCGGCTCCGGCCAACTTCGCACAGGCGCGCTAACGCGCGCCGATGGCTCAGGCCAGCTGTCGCGCCAGGTCTCGCCAGGCCGGCAACTTGGCGTCGAGGCCGACGGTGTGGAGCGGGCTGCTCGAAGGAAGGGCGACGATCACGTATCGGCCGGCTGCGTCGCCGAGCTGCTTCAGCCCGTGGCGGAGCGCGGTACCGCCGTTGAAGGCGATTGCGCGGAGCTGTGGCAGGGTCCGGGCGAGCGCGGCGACATCGTGTCCCTCGACGTCGCGTATCGCGGCATCGGTGCTGCCGGCCCGGCGGGCGCTGGCGACTACGTCCCACAGGCCGATATGCGCGTCGAGCAGGGCGTCGAGGCGGGCCTGATAGGGCAGGGCCGCGAGATCGCGACCGGCCGCGGCGGAGATCAGGCGCCAGAACTGGTTCTGCGGGTGTGCATAATAGCGCCGCTCGGCCAGCGAACGCTCGCCGGGAAGCGAGCCGAGCACGAGCAGCCGGACATTTGCGTCGACGACGGGCGGGAAGCTGTGCTTGCGTTCGCTCACGCGGCGGCGGTTACATCGGTGTGGATGAACTCGTCGCCCTTGAAGAGCAGCGGCTCGCCAGTGGCTTTGGCGAGGGCGTAGGCGAAGCAATCGCCGAAGTTGAGGCGGGCGGGGTGATTGCCCTTGCCATAGCTTCGATAGGCTGCGCGCCCAATGCGGGCATGTTGCGCAGAGACGGGAATGATCTCGATCGCCAGTTCCTCGATCAGGGTGTCGAGGCGCGCGCTGAGCTCCGTGCTGCCGTTGCGATCGATCACGATCGCCACTTCGAGGTGATTGGCGGCGGACATTCTCAAGGTGCCCCGATGATCGACGAGCCCGTTCAGCAAGGATTGCACCCCCGGCTCTTCCTGGAGAATAGCGACCAGGACCGAGCTGTCGATGATCACCTGGGCAAGCCGCGCTCGTCATAGAGCAGTTCGTCGTAATCCGCGTTGAGAAACTCGGGTTTCCACAGCGTCCGTGCTTCTTTGACGATGCTGCGGAGCTTGGCGAGCCGCTCGGCACGTTCGGTGTCCATCTCTCGCAGCTCACGCTCGAGCGCCTGGCGGATGGCTTTGGTCACCGGTTGTCCCGTGGCCTCCGCGAGGGCGCGGGCGAGGCGAACCGTTTCAGGGTCCTTGATGTTCAGCTGAACGCCCATTTCTACCTCCGTCGGAATCATTCTACCATGACTTGCGCGCGGGCGAAAGAAGCGTAGCATCCCGGCATGGCGCGCACGATCACCCGCTACGGCGACTTCTGGCCTTATTATCTGCGCGAGCATGCGAAGCCCGAGACGCGGCGGCTGCATTATATCGGCACCGCGCTGACCTTCGTGTTTCTCGCGATTGCGCTGGTGCAAGGCGGCTGGTGGTGGTTGCTGGTGCCGCTGGCGGGGTATGGCTTCGCATGGGGCGCGCATTTCGGTGTGGAGAAGAACCGGCCGGCGACATTCACCTATCCCCTATGGTCGCTCTTCTCCGATTATCGCATGTTCTTCCTGTGGCTGGTCGGGCGGCTGGGGCCGCATCTCAAGTGCGCCGGAGTGACCCCATAGTTTCGCTTGCTTGCGGTGGAGGGGCGGTCGCCCCTATCTAGCCGCATGCATGTGACATCCGATACGCTGGGCCTGATCGGCAATACCCCGCTGGTGCGGCTGAAGGGGCCGAGCGAGGCCACCGGCTGCGACATTTTCGGCAAGTGCGAGTTCGCCAATCCGGGGGCTTCGGTGAAGGACCGGGCGGCGTTGTTCATTGTCCAGGACGCCGAGGAGCGCGGGGCGATCCAGCCGGGTGGGACGATCGTCGAGGGGACTGCGGGCAATACCGGGATCGGCCTCGCACTGGTCGCCAATGCCAAGGGCTACAAGACGATCATCGTGATGCCCGAGACGCAGAGCCGCGAGAAGATGGACACGCTGCGCGCATTGGGTGCCGAGCTCGTGCTCGTGCCGGCGGCGCCTTATTCGAACCCGGGGCATTTCGTGCACACCTCACGCCGCATCGCCGAGGAGACGCCAAACGCGATCTGGGCCAACCAGTTCGACAATATCGCCAATCGCCGCGCGCACATCGCCGGCACTGCCGAAGAGATCTGGAGCCAGATGGAGGGCCGGATCGACGGCTTCACGTGCGCGGTGGGGACGGGCGGCACGCTCGCGGGCGTGGGGCTCGGGCTCAAGGCCAAGGACGAGTCGGTCTGTATCGCGCTCAGCGATCCGTATGGTGCGGCGCTCTACGATTATTATGCCTGCGGCGAATTGAAGTCCGAAGGTTCGTCGGTGGCCGAGGGGATCGGGCAGGGGCGGATCACCGGCAATCTCGAAGGTGCGCCGGTCGATACCCAATTCCGCATCTCCGACGCCGAGGGGCTCGAATGGGTGCGGCGGCTGCTCGACGAGGAAGGGCTGTGCCTCGGGCTCTCCTCGGGGATCAACGTCGCCGGCGCGGTGCGGCTGGCGAAGCATCTCGGTACGGGCAAAAGGATCGCGACGATCCTGTGCGATACCGGCTTTCGCTACCTGTCGACGCTCTACAATCCCGAGTGGCTGCGCGACAAAGGGTTGCCGGTTGCCGAGGGGCGGGAAGCCGCCTGACGTCCGCCTCGACAAGCGTCGGTCGAAGCGTTACATTTATGCCACAGCTATGAAGTCGGGATCGCAAGACTCACAGCAGGCGATGCAGCGTGTCCGGGTCGGTATGACCGGGCTGGCGATGGTGCTGGTGCTGATCGGATTGGCCAGCGCGATCTTTTCCTCTGCCAATCGCGACGAACCGGTGTCGGCGATCGGTGCGCCCAATGCATCGGTAGTCGCCAACATTACGGGTGAGCCCGGCAATACCGCGACCGAGAAGGGCAAGGACGAGCCGCTCGCCGAACTTGGCGTTGCGCCGAGCACCTCCTCTACCGATACCCCCGACGAGCAGAGCGCCACTCCCCCAAACTGACGGGATGACGCGGGCGGCGCGGGGAACCTGCGCCGACGCCGGCTGGCCTGAGTCGCCCGCGATCCAGGGGTGATGACGCGCAGCGAAGGCGGCTCCGCGCGCAAATCACGGAAATTTCTGGAAAAGATATGGAATTCGGCATTGCGGCCGCGGAGGCGCGCTGTTGCCGTGCGCTTCGATGCGTCTGGCGAAACAGGAAGAGAACGTTTCATGATTCAAAGTAAAACATAGGTATTTTTCGAGGCAGAGTGGGGCTAAATCCCCCTCAATCCCCATATTTTCCGTTGTATCCCGGCATGCTTTGTGATCAAAGGTGATGCTTAGGGGGCACGCACCCTGTCACCGTGAGAACAAGCGCCGGAATTGCCGGGAAACCGCGATTCCGGAGACGGGGAGGGCGTGCCCAAAAGGGGTTTGGGCGTGGCGGACAGGGAGCTCTTCGAGGGATTTGCGCTCCAGGCGGTGGACCAGAAGGGCCGCGTCGCCATCCCCGCAGACCTGCGCGCAGCCGCCGAGCGCAATTCCGACATCCGCCAGATCGTTGTCGGCCTCCACCCCGAGGATCCCTGCCTTTCCGCGCACGATCTGAGCTGGTCGAAGGAGAAATACGACCGGCTGGACCGCAAGGAGGCGCTGGCCGAGGAGCGCGGCTCCGAGGTCGACACGCGCGCCAAGCGCCGAGCCTTCGGTCAGGTCGAGAAGGCGCCATTCGATGACTCGGGACGGTTCGTGATTCCGCCTTTCTTCCGGATGAAGGCGAAAATCGGCAAATGGGCGTTCTTCAACGGCAGCGGCGAGACGTTCGACGTCTGGGCGCCCGAGGTTCTGCTCGCCGACGAGAATGCCGATCCCGGCCTTCGCGAGATCTGCGAATATCTGTGCCAGTCCAAAGGGGTGAAGCTGTGAGCGACGCCCCGCACATCCCCGTGCTGCTCGACGAAGTGATCCATGGCCTCGCCATCGTGCCCGGCGAACGTCATGTCGACGCGACCTTCGGAGCGGGCGGCTACACCGACGCCATCCTCGAGCGGGGTGCCGAGGTGGCCGCTTTCGATCGCGATCCTAATGCGATCGAAGGCGGCCAAACTCTGGTGGCGGAGGCAGGCGGGCGGCTGACCTTGATCGAGGCGCCATTCAGCCAGCTTGAAGGTGAATTGACCCGCCGCGGGCTGGTGCCGGTCGACGGCGTGACGATGGATATCGGCGTCTCGTCGATGCAACTCGACCAGGCTGACCGTGGTTTCTCGTTCCAGAGCGACGGTCCGCTCGACATGCGAATGAGCCAGGAGGGTGTGACTGCCGAAGAGTGGCTCAACACCGCCGACGAAGAAGAAATCGCTAACGTTTTATTTAACTTTGGCGAAGAGCCGAAGTCCCGCCGAGTCGCGCGCGCGATCGTCTCCGCACGACCCCTTAAGCGGACTTCCGAACTCGCCAACGTGGTTAGAAAATCCTTAAACCATAAACATTACGACAAGAAGGACCCGGCCACCCGGACCTTTCAGGCGATCCGCATCCACCTGAACCGCGAACTCGATGAACTCGCGGAAGGGCTGGCTGCGGCCGAGCGCGTGCTCAAGCCCGGAGGCCGGTTGGCGGTGGTCACGTTCCACTCGCTCGAGGACCGCATGGTGAAAAGATTCCTGCGCGAGCGAAGCGGCAGCGAGCCCGCGGGTTCGCGGCATCGTCCGATGGCCGGCCCGCGGGCTGCGCCGAGTTTCGAAACCCCTGCCAAGGCCGTCCGGCCCGGCGAGGAAGAGATAGCGCGTAACCCGCGCGCCCGGTCCGCGACGCTGCGTGTGGCGCGTCGCACGGCTGCGGCACCGTGGGATAGTGAGGGAGTGAACTGATGGGAGTGCAGGGCTTCAAGGGACTGGGATGGTTCCTGTGCGGCGTTGTCGTGGCGCCCGCATGCTATCTCGTCAATTCGCATGGCGCCGCCGAACAGGCGAAGCTCAACGCGACCAAGCTCGCGATCGTTCAGGCCCAGCGCGACATTCGCGGGCTCGAGACCGAGTTCAACACGCGTGCCAATCTCGCCCAGCTCGAGCGGTGGAACGGTGAAGTGCTGGCGCTGGCCGCCCCCGCGCCGCAGCAATATCTGGCCGGCGAGACGGCGCTGGCGAGCCTCGGCCAGCAGCCGGCCGAGGTTCAGCTCGCCGCATTGGTGGTGCCGGCTGGCGCGCCGGCGCTTCAGACGGCAGCGCAGGTTGTCGTGCCCGCCGCCGTTCCCGTGCAGGGCGCGCCGCAGACCGCAGCGCCAGGCAAGAGCGTGGCGCAGCAGGACCAGGAGCTTCGCAAGCTGATGAAGAAAGCAGACCGCCAGGCGATCGCCTCGGTGGATCGTGGCGTGTTGAGCGCGGGCACGATCGACGATCTGCAGAAGCTGGCGAAGCGCGAGAAATTGGCGCTCCGTTGATTGTCGTCGTCGCTCCGCCGACCCGGCAGGGTCGCACGGGCGGTGCCCGTCAGGCGCTCGTCGCCATCGCCCAGGTGCGCCTGATGATCCTGTCGCTGCTGTTCGGCACCGGCATGCTGGTGGTCGTCGGCAAGCTGGCGTTGCTCGCTTTATGGGCCGAGCCCGCGGTCGCTCGCGACATGGCGATGGCACTGATCCCGCCGCGTGGCGACATCGTCGACCGCAACGGTGCGCCGCTCGCGCGCAGCATCGATGCGTGGTCGATCGCGGTCCATCCCAATCAGCTGATCGGCGACAAGACCGTGCTCGCGCAGAAGCTCGCCGAATTGATCCCGGACAAGAGCGCCGGCGAATATTACGCATTGCTCAATTCGGGCGGTAATTTCGCCTATCTCAAGCGCCGGGCGATGCCCGAATTGGTCACCGCAGTGAACGCGCTGGGCGAGCCTGGCATGGAATTTCAGCGCGAGCCCGATCGGCTCTATCCGCAGTCCGCCATGGCTGCGCACGTCCTCGGCTTTCTCGACTCGCGGGGGCGCGGAGTCTCGGGGATGGAGAAGGTTCTCGAGCAACAGCTGAGCGATCCGGCGCGGCGCGGCAAGCCGGTGTCGCTATCGATCGACGCGCGCGTCCAGGCGGCGCTGGAGAACGAACTCGGACGCGCGATGACCGACCTGCAGGCGCGTGGCGCCGCAGGGGTGATCCTCGACGTGCACACCGGCGAGATCATGGCGATGAGCTCGCTGCCCAGCTTCAACCCCAATGCGCTGCCGGGCGCGGCACCGCCCAACAACGTCACCCAGAGCGTTTATGAACTGGGCTCGACCTTCAAGCCGCTGGCAGTCGCCGCGGCGATCGATTCAGGTGCGATCACCAACATGGCGCGGCGCTTCGACGCGACCAAGCCGCTGCATATCGGCCGCTTCTCGATCAGCGACGATCCGGGTGACGAGCAGTTTCGCTGGCTGAACATCCCCGAAACCCTGGTCTACTCCTCTAATATCGCAACCGCCCGCATCGCCGACGAGCTCGGCGCGGCGCGGATGCAGGATCTGTTCCGCCGGCTGGGCTTCGACCGGCGCCCGGCGATCGAGCTGGGCGGCGCGAAACCGCTCTGGCCGAATTACTGGGGACGCGTGACGGTGATGACCACCGCCTACGGACACGGCATCGCGGTGACGCCGCTCCACCTCGCCAACGCCTATGCGGTGATGGTCAATGGCGGCATCCTGCGCCCGACGACGCTGCTCAAGGTCGATCCGGGCAAGGTGCTCGCCGGCGAGCGCGCGCTCAAGGAATCGACCAGCGCGCGGATGCGCCAGCTGCTGCGGTTGATCGTCACCAGGGGCACCGGCCGCAAGGCCGACGCGCCCGGCTTCCGCATCGGCGGCAAGACCGGCACTGCCGAGGCGGCATCGGCGGGCGGTTATGACAAGCATCGCAACGTCTCGACTTTCGCGGCGGCTTTCCCAATCGACGCGCCGCGTTATGTGGTGGTCGCCATGCTCGACTCGCCCAAGGCCAATGCCAACACTCCGCGCACCACTGCGGGCTGGACCGCCGCTCACGTCGTTGGACGGGTTGTGACCCGCACCGGCGCGCTGCTGGGGGTCACCCCCGACAATGCGCGCGACATCGACGTGAGCGAAATGCTCCCGCTGATCTGGCAAGGGCCGGTGCCGAAGGCGGCCCGGTGAAGTTGGGCGCGCTGACCGGCGGCGACGAGGCCGCTGCGATCACCGGCTTCGCGATCGATCACCGCAAAGTCGCTCCGGGAACGGTGTTCGGCGCGTTCGAGGGTGCTCGGGTCAATGGCGAGGATTTCATCCCGGCCGCGGTAAAGGCGGGGGCGGTGGCGATCGTTGCGCGCCCGGGCGTCGTGGTCGAGGGTGCGGTGCACATCGCCGACGCCAATCCGCGTGAGCGCTTCGCGCGGCTCGCGGCGAAGTTCTTCGCCCCGTTTCCCGAGACCGCAGTCGCCGTCACCGGGACCAACGGCAAGACCTCTACTGTCGAGATGACGCGCCAGCTCTGGCGGATGGCGGGGCAGCACGCGGCGTCGATCGGGACCTTGGGGGTGACCACCTCCGACGACAGCGTCTCGACCGGGTTGACCACGCCGGACGTGGTTACTTTCCTCGCCAATGTCGCCGGGCTGGCGCGCGAAGGCGTAACCCATGTGGCATTCGAGGCTTCGTCGCACGGTCTGTCGCAATATCGCACCGAGGGGCTGCCGGTGCGCGCCGCCGCGTTCACCAATCTGAGCCGTGACCACCTCGATTATCACGGCGACATGGCGGCTTATTTCCATGCCAAGCTCCGGCTGTTCGCCGATGTGCTCGACATGGACGGCGCCGCGGTGGTGTGGGCCGACGATCCGCATGCGATGCGCGTGGAAGAACTCGCCCGGATGCGCGGCAACAAATTGATCACGGTCGGCGAGCATGGCGAGATGCTCAAGCTGGTCGGGCGCGATCCGACCTTGCTGGGGCAGGGACTGGTGATCGAGGCGGAAGGCAAGACCCACAAGGTGATGCTGCCGCTGATCGGCGCCTATCAGGCGGCCAATGCGCTGACTGCGGCGGGGCTGGTGATCGCCACCGGCGGCGATGTGAGTGCGACCCTTTCCAATCTCGCGCGGCTCCAGCCGGTGCGCGGACGGCTCGAACGCGCGGTGATCACGCGCAGCGGCGCGCCGGTCTATGTCGATTATGCACACACGCCCGACGCGCTCGAGGCGGCGATCGCCGCGCTGAAGCCGCATACCAGCGGGCGGCTGATCCTGGTCTTCGGCGCGGGCGGCGACCGCGACACCGGCAAGCGCGAGCCGATGGGCCAGGCGGCCGCTGCGGGTGCCGATGTGGCCATCGTGACCGACGACAATCCCCGTAACGAGGATGCCGCGGCGATCCGCGCCGAAGTGCTGAAGGGCGCACCGGAGGCAATCGAGATCGGCGGACGGCGCGAGGCGATCGCGGCGGCCATCGCTATGGCCGGGGCCGAGGATATCGTGCTGATCGCGGGCAAGGGACACGAGCAGGGCCAGATCGTCGGCGACCAGGTGCTTCCTTTCGACGATGTGAGCGTTGCCCGGGAATGCGCGGCGTGAAGTCTGGCTTCTTCCTGTTCCCCTTCCCCTTCCGCTTGCGAGAGGGGCTAGGGGAGGGGATGTCCTCACCTAGCGTTTGCAGCCAGCCCCTCCCCCGACCGCTCCCACAAGCGGAAGGGGAGCGATGAACTCCACGCTCTGGACCTCTGATGAGATCGCAGCCGCTACGGGTGGGACTGCTTCTGCGCAGTTCGACGTCAGCGGCGTCACCTTCGATTCCCGCGAAGTCGGCCCCGGGGACCTGTTCCTCGCACTCAAAGGCGAGAGCACCGATGGGCATCGCTTCCTCGATCAGGCGTTCGTGCAAGGCGCGGCGGGGGCGATAGTCTCGAAAGCGACCGCGCATCCGCATGTGCTGGTCGCTGACACGACGGCCGCGCTCGACGCGCTGGGCGTGGCTTCTCGCGCACGGATGCAGGGCAAGGTGATCGGCGTCACCGGATCGGTCGGCAAGACTGGCACCAAGGAGGCGTTGTTCGCGGCGCTCGACCGGGTCGATCCGGGCTGCGCGCATCGCTCGGTCAAGAGCTACAACAACCATACCGGCGTGCCGCTGAGCTTGGCCCGCATGCCGCGCGAAGCCCGTTTCGGCGTGTTCGAGATGGGGATGAACCATGCCGGCGAGCTTGCCCAGCTGACCCGGCTGGTGCGCCCGCATGTCGCATTGGTGACCACGATTGCCCCAGCGCATATGGGCTTTTTCGCCAGCGAGGCGGCGATCGCCGAGGCCAAGGGCGAGATATTCGAGGGTCTCGAGCCCGGCGGCACCGCGATCGTGCCGTTCGACAGTCCCCACCGCGACCGGCTGATCGCCGCTGCGACCCCGCATGCCGGGCGGATCGTCACTTTCGGGCTCAAAGACGGCGCCGATTTTCGCGCAGTCGAGCGGATGCGCACGCGGACGGGCGGGACCTTCGTCACCGCCCGTTTCGATACGCGCGAACTGAGCTTCACCATTTCGCAGCCGGGCGAGCATTGGGTCTCGAATGCGATGGCGATCCTCGCCGCGGTCGACGCCGCCGGGGGCGATCTCGAAATGGCCGGGCTGGCGCTTGCCGAGATGGGCGGGCTGCCGGGGCGCGGCGCGCGATTCATGGCGGAATTGCCGGGCGGCGAGGCGCTGGTGATCGACGAGAGTTACAACGCCAACCCCGCCTCGATGCGCGCGACGCTCGTGGTGCTCGCCCACGAGCCGGGCCGCAAGATCGTGGTGCTCGGCGAAATGCGCGAGCTAGGCGAGCATTCCGACGCGTTTCATGCAGAGCTGGCCGAGCCCATCGAAGCCGCGGGCGTCGGCTATGCCATTCTCGTCGGCGAAGCGATGGGCGCGCTGGCGAATGCGCTTGAGGGCAAAGTCGATTTCGTCCATGTGCCCGACGCCGCAACCGCGCGCGAACGGCTCGATGCCGTGCTGGCGCCGGGTGATGCGGTCCTCGTAAAAGGCTCTAACGGCGTGCGTCTCTCGACGGTCGTGGCAGCATTGGCGGAAAGGGCGATGGCCTGATGCTCTACTGGATCGCGGAACAATTGGGCTTCCCGGGGCTCCTCAATCTCATCCGCTATCTCTCGTTCCGCACCGGCGCGGCGGTTGCGACCGCGTTGCTGCTCGGGTTGATCATCGGGCCCAAATTCATCGGATGGCTGCGCGTCCGCCAGGGCAAGGGGCAACCGATCCGCAGTGACGGTCCCCAGAGCCATCTCGCCAAGCGCGGGACGCCGACGATGGGCGGGCTGATGATCCTGACCAGCCTGATGATCTCGCTGTTCCTGTGGATGGACCTCGCCAATCCTCTGGTTTGGGCGTGCATGTTCGTGACCTTCGGGTTCGGCGCGATCGGCTTCCTCGACGATTACGACAAGGTGCGGAAGGCGAGCACCGCCGGGGTATCCGGCAAGGTGCGGCTGCTCGGCGAGTTCGTCATCGCAGGCGTCGCCAGCTGGGTGATCATCTCGCAGACCGGCACGCAGCTCTACGTACCCTTTTTCAGCTGGATCCACCCCGATCTGGGCTGGTTCTACATCCCCTTCGCTGCGTTCACGATCGTGGCGTTCGGCAATGCGGTCAATCTGACCGACGGGCTCGACGGGCTGGCGACGATGCCGGTGGTGATCGCCAGCATGGCGTTCATGTTGATCGCCTATGTCGCGGGCAACAAGGTCTTCGCGACCTATCTGGGCATCCCGCACGTGCCGGGCGCGGGCGATCTGGCGATCTTCTGCGGCGCGATCGTCGGAGCGGGCCTCGCCTTCCTGTGGTTCAACGCGCCCCCGGCGGCGGTGTTCATGGGCGATACCGGCAGCCTCGCACTCGGCGGCGCGCTCGGCGCGATCGCGGTCTCGGCGCAGCACGAGCTGGTGCTCGGGATCATCGGCGGACTATTCGTCGTCGAGGCGCTCTCGGTCATCATCCAGGTGTTTTTCTTCAAGCGCACCGGCAAGCGCGTCTTCAAGATGGCGCCGATCCACCACCATTTCGAGCAGCTCGGCTGGTCGGAGCCGACGGTGGTGATCCGCTTCTGGATCATCGCGTTCGTGCTGGCGCTGGCGGGGCTCTCGACGCTGAAACTGCGGTGATCACGAGCACAGCCTGGCGCGGTAGACGCTATGCGGTGCTCGGGCTTGCGCGGTCGGGGCTCGCGACGGTCGACGCGCTGCTGGCGAGCGGCGCGCGTGTGACGGCATGGGACAGCAAGGAGGAAGCGCGGGCTGCTCTTTCTCCCTCTCTCCGTTTTCGGGGAGAGGGGGCTGTCGACGGCGTATCCCACTTGCCCCTCTCCCCTGAAGGGGAGAGGGAGTTGATCGTCGCCGATCCGCTCGAAATCGATCTCATCGGCTTCGAAGCCGTTATCGTCTCGCCCGGGGTGCCGCTCAACACGCATCCGATCGCCGCGAAGGCGCGCGACGCGGGAGTGCCGGTGATCGGCGACGTCGAATTGTTCGCCCGGTCCCGCGCCGAGCTGCCGGCGCACAAGGTCGTCGGCGTTACGGGCACCAATGGCAAATCGACCACCACCGCGCTGATCGATCACATCTGCCGCGCCGCCGGGCTGCCGAGCCTCGCCGGCGGCAATATCGGGCTGCCGATCCTCGGACGCGATCCGCTGCCCGAAGGCGGGGTCTATGTGCTCGAACTGTCGAGCTACCAGATCGACCTGACCTTCAACCTCGATTGCGACGTCGCGGTTTTGCTCAATCTGACGCCGGATCATCTCGATCGCTATGACGGGTTCCAGGGCTATGCAGCGTCCAAGGCGCGGCTGTTCGAAATGCAGTCTGGCGGGCATGCTGCGGTGATCGGCATCGGCGATGCGCCTTCCGCTGCGATCGCACGGCAGGTGGCGGTTTCGGGTCGCTCGGAAGACCTTACGAAGATCGCGCCCGGCGTGTGCATGGACCAGTCGCACTGGCCGGCGCTGCAGGGGCCGCACAATGCCCAGAACGCGCTCGCCGCGATCGCCGCATGCGAAGCGTTGGGGATCGACAAGGAAGCTATCGACAAGGGACTGGAGACGTTCCCCGGTCTGCCGCACCGTATGGAGCGGGTGGCCACCAAAAAAGGCGTGCTGTTCGTCAACGACAGCAAGGCGACCAACGCCGATTCGACCACGCCGGCGCTCTCGGCCTATCCGCGTGTTCATTGGATCCTCGGCGGGCGTGCCAAGACCGACAGCCTCGAGGCGTGCCGGCCCGGCTTTGGGCATGTCGTCAAGGCGTACACGATCGGCGAGGCGGGCGAGTTGTTCGCCAGCCTGCTCGAGGGCGAGATGCCGGTCGAGCGTTCGGGCATGCTCGAAGCCGCAGTGAAGAGCGCTGCCGCGAACGCGCAGCCGGGCGAGACGGTGCTGCTGTCGCCGGCCTGTGCCTCGTTCGACCAGTTCAAGGATTATGAGGCGCGGGGCCAGGCATTCCGCGACGCCGTGGAGGCGCTCGGGTGAGCGAGGCTTCCGAGGTCGAAAAACCGCGCGGGGACGTCAAGCGACGGGTGAGCAACCAGCTCGGTCGCGCCAATACCTCGCGCGCGGGCATGTGGTTCTGGGAAGTCGACCGGATGCTGCTGCTGCTCGCCATGCTGCTGATCGCGATCGGGCTGGTCGCGGTCGCCGCCGCCTCGCCGGCGACCGCGCGGCGCTATTCGGACGCGACCCACATCATGCCGGCGATGCATTATTTCTGGCGGCAGGTGATCTGGGCGTGCCTGTCGGTGCCGGTGCTGATCGGGGTATCGATGCTGCCGGTCACGCTGGCGCGGCGCTTCGCGTTGATCGGCGCGGCCTTCTTCCTGCTGCTGCTCGCTCTGGTGCCGCTGATCGGTTCGGAAACCAATGGCGCGCGGCGCTGGCTCGATCTCGGCATCTCCGATCTCCAGCCCTCCGAGTTCCTGAAACCCTTCTTCATCGTCGCGACCGCGTGGATGCTGTCGTTCCGCGCCAAGGATCCCGAGCTGCCCGTGCTGTTCATCACCGGCGGGATGACCGCGCTGATCGCAGTGCTGCTGATGCTCCAGCCCGATTTCGGCCAGACCATGGTGTTCGCGATCGTTTGGCTGATCCTGCTGACCATATCGGGCATCTCGACTCTGGCGATCGCCGGGTTGCTCGGTACCGCGGTCGCCGGTGTGGTCGCGGCCTATCTGTTCTACTCCACCGCGCGCACCCGCATCGACAATTTCCTGTTCCCGACCAAGGAGGCGGCGCTCGCCGACCGCTATCAGGTCGACATGGCGCACCAGACGTTGAGCGCCGGCGGGTTGACCGGAACGGGGCCCGGCAGCGGGCAGGTCAAGTTCAAGCTGCCCGAGGCGCATACCGACTATATCTTCTCGGTGATCGGTGAGGAGTTCGGGCTGATCTCGTGCGCGGTGATCGTATTGCTCTATGCCGCGATCGTGATCCGGGTGTTCATGAAGATGCTCGACGAGGAAGACGCCTTCCGGCTGCTCGCCGCCTCGGGTCTCGCCGCGCAGTTCGGCGTGCAGGCGCTGATCAACATGGCGGTGAACACCGGGATCGCGCCGTCCAAGGGCATGACCCTGCCATTCATCAGCTATGGCGGATCGTCGATGATCGCGCTGTCGATCGGATACGGGTTGCTGCTCGCGTTCACGCGCCGAAACCCGTATCTGAAGCGCTCGCCATATACGGGTCGGTGGAGCAAGGGATGACGAATTCGCGTAGCTATGTTCTGGCAGCAGGCGGCACCGGGGGACACATGGTGCCTGCCGCCTGCTGCCAGAACATAGC